>Ga0208009_1000001_pt1 | contig 194416 bp, 198 predicted proteins | sample Wag4_2014_7_16_FD_187364 | JGI IMG/M metagenome (GOLD analysis project Ga0208009, IMG submission 187364) | Fresh water mixed with fracking chemicals microbial communities from Ohio, USA - Utica-2 Time Series FC 2014_7_16 (SPAdes) (version 2) ...
TACTGGCCATGTTTGGCACGGGCGCACGTCTGGTGATTCCAATCCTTATTCAGCAGTCAATTGATCACGGATTACAACCCGGTCGTATTGACATTCAATACATTATTCGCCTGTGCCTCATCGGAGCACTTTGCGTCGTACTGTCGTCGTTTTGCTTACGTGAAGCAACCCGCCGACTTGGAACCAGAGCGGAAAGCGGACTTTTCGCATTACGGTCTCAGCTCTTTGACCATATACATCGACTCAGTCTCGAAGAGCACAACAACGAAAAGCGCGGCGCATTGGTATCCCGAGTAACAAGCGACATAGAGACGCTCACACAATTCTTTTCGTGGGGCGGTCTTGGTTTATTGCTGGATGGCTCTCAGATGATTGCAGTTGCTGCGGTAATGCTTGCTTACGACTGGCGTTTAGCACTGGTTGCCTTCATCACCAGCGCTCCACTCGTTCTCGTTCTGCGTTTTGTGCAATCACGTTTAGTTAATGCCCACAATCTTTCTCGAGAACGAAATGCCGATTTCCTCGGTTCGGTATCGGAACTGATGGCTGGTGCGGAAACGTTGCGTGCTTATGACGCTGAGCAAGTAATGATCGACACGGTTGCTGTATCGATGCGCAACCGCAAAAAGAGCAATATACGTGCAGGAGTAATTGGTGCTTTCCTTTTCCCAAGTGGCGAAGTTTTCGCAGTGTTCACCGTGATGGCGGTTGTTGGTACTGGGTTACTCATTGGTCCAGCGGGTGGGCTGACGTCCGGAGCTCTAGTCGGCTTCGTGTTCCTTACTTACCGATTTCTTGAGCCCATTGCCGAATTCACAGAAATCATCGATGAAGTGCAGAGCGCTGTCGCTGGGTTACGGAGAGTGTTGGGTGTTTTGGATACTCCTACTGGTCCACCACAGTCACCACATCCGCGCTCACTTCCGCAAGGTGGACTATCTGTGGATCTGAAAGATGTGAGTTTTGCGTATGGTTCCAGACTTGATGAATCAGACGATGACACACCAGTGCTCCATGACATCTCGTTGCACATTGCTTCCGGTCAACATGTCGCACTTGTCGGGCCGTCAGGTTCAGGAAAGACGACCATTGCCCGACTCGTTGCACGGCTAACTGATCCAACCATAGGGCGAGTGGAAATCGGAGGAGTATCGCTTACTGAGGTTGCAAATGACGAACTGCGACGGAGACTCATTGTTGTTCCACAAGAGCCATTTCTCTTCGCCAACACCATTGAGTACAACTTGCAGTTCGCAAACCCAGAGGCGTCCGCCCAAATCATGGTCGATAGCTTTGCGGAACTTGGGTTGGCCGACTGGCTTGAAAGCTTGCCAGCAGGACTGCAGACGCAGGTTGGACAGCGCGGCTCGTCGCTTTCAGCGGGTGAGCGGCAGTTGGTGGCGCTCGTCAGGGCTTCCATTGTCAAACCGGATGTTCTGGTTCTTGATGAAGCGACGTCTTCAGTTGATTCGCTCACTGAAGTACGGATCTCTCATGCGCTAGAGCGTTTAGCGGTAGGCAGAACCACCATTTCTATTGCCCACAGGTTGTCGACGGCTTCGCGCGCAGATCGTGTGATCATGCTTGAAAATGGTCGAATCGTAGAAGACGGTTCCCATCTCGCATTAATTTCTGCTGGAGGAAAGTATGCATCGCTGTATGAAACGTGGATTAACTCGACAAGTGGTGCAAGCCATGATTAAGCGTCATCTAGTTGCAGTTTCACTATTTGCTGTTGTTCTCACGTCCTGTAGTGAATCGCAAGAAACACGCGCGGTATGTTCGCATGCTGCAGAACTGGAATCATCGCTCGTAGCAACTGGAGTTGCGGTTGAAAGTTTCTCGACAATCTCGCGACGTCAACTGCAAAGCACAGTTGCGGTGCTAACCGGAACCCTTTCCATCATCAATGACATCGCTCCTTCTGCAATAAAGCCTGAAGTGGAACAAACCAAGCGCGCTTACGAAGAGTTGTCGGTGGCTTTACAAAATGTGTATTGGGACGGCAAGGTCGCAGATGTTGACGACAACGTCCAGAATGCAATTGAGAATTTAGTGCGCAATGACAACGTGAAATCACTTGAGGCACTCAGAACGTTCATTGCAGAAGAGTGCAAAGTGGAGATTTCGCAAGGCATCAATGCTGCGCCTGGAGACGATCAATCGGTGAGCTCTACGTCTCTGGTTGTTGACCCTCAGCCCGATATCAACCACGGGTTTGACAACGAAGAGACTGCGATCAGTTCCTATGCCTATTTTATTGCTGAGCAACGTGGATTAGCCATTAATCCCGAACAGGCTTTGTGTTTGGGTACTCGAATGATCAGTGTTGCTGAAAATAATCCAACGCTGAGTGATGAGGTGTATGAAGCCACATTGGTAGCGGCATTAAGTGAGTGCGGCATCGCTGTCAACTAGATTGACTTTATGGAAATCGTTCTTATCCGTCATGCAGAGCCAGAGTGGGTGAAAGACGGCAAAAGTGTTGTCAACCCTCCGCTAACTGAAAGGGGAAGTCGTCAAGCTGAGTTACTAGGCCAGCGTTTGTCTGAAGAAAAGTTTGACCATGTGTTTGCGTCCCCACTGCAGAGAACACACCTGACAGCGAAGCCGACACTTGAGCGGCAAAATCGTAAGTTGGAAATTGAGCCGTTCCTCGAAGAAATCCGCGAACCCGCGTGGCATGGTGCTCCAGCTGAAGAAACCATCAAGGCATATCGTGATGGCGATAAACACTCATCGCACGAACGATGGAATGGGCTGGCAGGTGGTGAATCTGTCAAGGATTTTGTAGACAGAATTCATTCAGGGGCGACGGAGTTCCTTGAGCGGAATGGTGTCCACAGACTGCCGAACGAGTTGCCTGTGTGGCACATCGATAATCCAGGGGAGCGGTTTGCCTTCTTCGCACATGCGGGCACCAATAGTGTGCTGATCTGCCATTTACTTGGTCTCTCGGCAACGCCTTGGGAGTGGGAGCGGTTCATCATCAACCATGCGTCCTTAACAACAATCAAGGCCATCAAGTTGGGTGATGGTTTTGCTTTCAGTTTGGAACGACTGAGCGATGTTGAGCACCTCTCTCACGAGGATCGAACTCGCTAGAAATTTATTGAGGGAATTGCTGGTGATTCTCACATCACTAGCAATTCCCTCAACTTTTGTTCGGCTGAACAATTACGGCTGCGGGAGCAATTCCGTAACGTTGCAAGCGTCAACTGCTTTAACAAGTGGGTATGGGTTCACTGCTGCGCCACCCTTTGGGTGAACTTCGAAATGCAGGTGGTTCGATGTTGCACCGGTTGAACCAAGGTAACCAATGATCTGTCCTGCGCGCACGGTTTGTCCCGCTGTAAGGCCTGCTGCAAATCCGTCCAAGTGGGCGTAAAAAAAGTACGTGCCGTCGGCAATAGTGAGACGAATTGAGTTTCCACTCAAAGCGCCACCGGTGAGCATCTTTGTAATTACGCCGTCTGCAACTGCATAGATTGCCAAGCCTCGTGCACCAATGATGTCAACACCCTCGTGAAGACGCCCACCAGGACGTGGAGCATGCCATGAATCGGTGAAGCCGCAACGACCCTGCACTGGAAAGGCCTGCAATGTTGGTAAACCAAGTTCAGCAAGTGATGGAATAAGTCCGAGAGCAGCAGCTGTTGGAGCATCAAGAGCTGTTGTGACGTTCAATCCTTGTGCGGACTGAAACTTGCCGATTGAAACTGAAGTTGCAACACCAAACACGCCGTCTGCGCCGCCTTTAACTTCGATTCCTGCGGTGATGAGAGCGTTTTGCAATGCGCGAACATTTTCACTCTTTTGTCCACGCACGGGAAGTGTGTCGATGGAGATCGGTGATCCAGTGGTAGGTGCAATTGCTACTACAGGGACTGCAACAGGTGCCGACGCGGCTGCAACTGTTTTCTTGGCGGTCGATTTTGCAACAGGTGCTGGCGCTGCGAGTAGTCCAAGAGCGATTGCAGTTGGTTCATCAACAGACTTGGTTACTGAAAGACCCTTCAATGCCTGAAACTTTCCAAGAGCGATTGATGTTGCCAAACCAAACTTTCCATCAGCTCCACCTTTCACCTGTACGCCACTGTTGATCAGTGCTTGCTGAAGTGACCAAACTGCATCGCCCGATGTTCCAACCGTAGGAAAGTTTGACTTCGACAATGGTGCAACATCAACAAGGCCCAAGAACTTGGCAGTTTTTGCATCGAGGGTCCCCGTCGGTGCAAATCCAGCAACTTTCTGCAGTGACTTCAATGCAACCTGCGTAGCTGAACCAAAGGAGCCATCAATGCCGCCCTTGATGGTGAAACCGCGAGCAACGATTGCTTGTTGCATGCGCGTTACCTCTGGACCAGATTCGCCCAACTTTGGAAGCGATGCCGACTTTGCAGATGCAGATTGCGCAGCTACTGGTGCAGCTGTAATCGACGTAGATATTGTTGCAACACTGAGCGATACTGCTGCTGCAATGATTGCCTTGCGAATAATTCCTGCGTTCATGTTTTGCTCCCTTGACTTGCTGGTGTGAGACCCGCATAAGGGATCGGTCAGAATCAGGAGAACTTGAGGAAATATTCACAGATAATGTTTTTCTCAACACTCTGAGTGGTCATTAAGGCAATTAGGTGGTGAATTGACCACAAGAAATGCTCAATGGGTGAATTGCGAGCTGGTGAACCCCGTCATTGCACCAATCGGGGTAGCGTCGCGACGATGCGTCGTCCCGAAATATCAGCTTTGAGGTTCAGAAAGGTGGTGTGGATCGCATTTGGATCTCTTTACGCCATCATCGTTTCAGGCTCATTAGTGCGCCTAACGGGCTCTGGTCTGGGCTGCTCTGACTGGCCCAATTGCAACAAAACCAAGTTTGTAGATGTTTCATCTGGGCATGCTGCGATCGAACAAATCAATCGGCTGTTTACGGGAGTGGTAGCTGCTTCGGTGATAGTGGCCGTCTCAGCATCACTATTCCTCAACCCCCGCGTGAAACGAATTACTGCAAATGCGAGAATCTTGGTGTTTGGTGTTCTTGTTCAGGTGGTTCTCGGGGCTTACGTTGTCCTGACGGGACTCAATCCTTGGTCAAATATGGCCCATTTTCTCGTGTCGATATTTCTCGTTTCATCAGCCTTTTTGCTCATTAAGCGAGTTGAACTCTTGATTCATCCACACGACAGCAAAGCCTGTCCCGATAGTCGACTGCTACACCTATTGTTTGCAAGTGCATGCCTAGTGATGTTCCTCGGTACGGTCGTTACCGGGGCTGGACCTCATTCGGGTGCCGAACAGGTCACTCGGTTGGGGATCGAGGTCAGGTTTGCTACACAGTTGCACTCAGCATCGGTGTGGATATTGATACTCCTGACCCTCGTATTGGCAGTACGCGCACGAAAGAATGTTGCTCGATGGGCGAGTGAGGGACCAGCAATATTGCGTCTGATTGCTGCTATCAGCGCCCAGGGTTTCATTGGCTACGTTCAATACTTCGCTGGAGTTCCAGCCCCCTTGGTCGCGGTGCATATCGCATTATCAGTGATCGTTTGGCTGTGTGTATTCGCAGTCTTTCTTCCTGCCAGTACCCTGCTTGTGCTTGACTAGAAGAACACAAAGTTTGGGGCTGCAGTGACAGAAATCGACAATTCGAAAACCCGCTGCTTTGCGGTAGCTCGGGCTTTCGCGGTTGTTCTCGGCGTTTTGTTCGTCTTGTCGGCACCTGGTGTGGCTAGTGCTGCTGATTCAGAAAATTCAATCATTGTTTCGGTACAGAATCAAGAAAATATCAATGGTGTTTCTGAAAAGAAGCCAGTAACTGGTGTCAAAGTGTCAGTGGCGAACCTGTCTGGTGTAGCCATTGGCGAAGGTGTCACCGACAGTGGGGGAATCGCAACTATTGCCGTTCCAGCCAAAGATGACTATGTAATCACGCTTGATGTTGCTTCGTTGCCCAGTGGCGTAACACTCGTTGAAGGCACGAAGACCGTGGTCAACATTGCCAAAGATGCGTTCACCACGAATACAAAGCGGGTTACATTCTTCGCTGGTTCGGTTGGGGAGTCCGGCGCGAGTTTGTTTGACCGAATTGCTCAACGTTTGGTTGACGGCATTCGACTTGGCCTCATCATTGCAATTTGCTCGGTAGGCCTTTCGCTGATCTTTGGCACAACGGGGCTCACCAATTTCGCACATGGAGAAATGGTCACCTTTGGTGGTCTCATTGCCTTTTGGTTCAACGTTTTACTCGGCATTCCACTTCTAATCGCAGCTCCTTTGGTCATTGCGCTTGGAGGCGTACTGGGTCTTGCCATGAATGGAATCATCTTTGCCAAATTGCGAAAGCGTGGGATCGGGCTGATTTCACAACTCGTCGTCTCTGTTGGACTCTCGATCATGCTTCGCAACATGTACCTGTATCAATTTGGTGGACGCACACGTCCTTTGGACGATTTCAGTCTGCAAGTTGCAAAAAGCTTTGGACCTGTCAGTATCACGATGAGAGACCTCACGACCGCGATCATCTCATTGGTTGTGTTGCTTGGCGTTGCTGCATTCTTGCAGCGCTCGCGCACTGGTAAAGCAATTCGCGCAGTGTCAGACAATCCGTCGCTTGCATCCTCGACTGGTATCGATACGCAAAAGATCATTCGAGTTGTGTGGTTCGCTGGAGGAGCACTTGCCGCGATGGGCGGAGTGTTTCGTGGTTTAGATGAGCAAGTCGGCTTCGAAATGGGATCAGGTCTGATCTTTTTGATGTTCGCCGGAATCACGCTTGGGGGTCTTGGTTCGGCCTACGGCGCACTCATCGGCGGATTCTTCGTTGGTTTACTGGTTGAACTGGCTTCGCTCGTCGTTCCAGCCGAGTTGAAGAATGCGCCAGCTCTGTTGATTTTGATCATCGTCCTCGTGGTTCGTCCTCAAGGAATACTCGGACGCAAACAGAGGGTTGGTTGATATGGACATCATCAAGATTCTCGAAAACACCATCTCGGCATTCTTTGGTATTGACGCTGCGTACTTCGCATTGGCCGCGATTGGACTCAACATTCAATTCGGATATACGGGTCTGTTGAACTTTGGCCAATCAGCGTTCATGGCATGTGGCGCATACGGATTAGGAATGACGTCTCAGTACTTTGGTGTGGGAATGTGGTGGGGAATTCTCATCGGGCTTGCGCTCGTCATCATCCTTGGCCTGCTTGTCGGCATTCCAACGTTGCGCTTGCGAGCTGATTATCTGGCAATCGTGACTATTGCTACCGCAGAGATTGTGCGGCTTGTCGTCCGTTCCGTTCGGTTCAAGGAATATTTCGGAGGAAGCGACGGCATCAATAGCTTCAGTTCGTCATTCAGAGACTTGAGTCCGTTCGACCCAGGCGCTCAGTACGGAGTCCGACCATTTCAATACAGCGGTTACTCGCTGTGGACCATGATCGTGGGTTGGTCACTCGTCATCATCTTCTCATTCTTGGTGTATCTGTTGATGAAGAGCCCATGGGGTCGCGTTGTCAAAGCCATTCGCGAAGACGAAGATGCGGTCCGCAGTCTCGGAAAGAACGTCTTCAGCTACAAGATGCAGTCACTCATTCTTGGTGGAGTAGTTGGAATGTTCTCGGGAATGATTTTCGCTCTCGACCGTGGCTCTGTGCAGCCAGACAATTACAGCCGCGACGTTACGTTCTACGTACTGACGGCGTTGGTCCTCGGTGGAGTTGCACGAGTAAGCGGTTCAGTGGTCGGTCCAATGATGTTTTGGGGAATCTATGTGTTCAGCGACAACTTCTTGCGCGAATTGACCAAAGATCGTCCATTTGAAATTTTTGGCATTGGAATCATCCAGAAATCGCAAGTGGGACCGGTTAACTACATGTTGATTGGCTTGGGACTGATGTTGCTCATGACTTTCAGGCCACAAGGCGTATTCGGAAGCAAAGAAGAGATGGCTTTAGATGGACGCTGAGCGGACTTATACCGAACTTGCGCAACGCGCCCGCGCGGCATTGGCTTCGGTTAATGCGTCACCAGGTGTCGCAAAACCCGATCCCATTTTGCTCGCTGAAAATGTGCGCAGAAACTTCGGTGGTGTAACAGCTGTAGATGTCCAACACCTTGAAGTGCAGCGTGGCTCGATAACAGCGCTGATTGGCCCTAACGGTGCAGGCAAGACCACGTTGTTCAATCTGTTAACGGGTTTCGATACACCGGACACCGGCGAATGGATGTTTGACAGCAAAAACCTAAAGAAGGTTGTTGCCCACAAAACAGCAAGCCTTGGCATGGTGCGCACATTTCAGTTGACCAAGAGCCTTACCAAGCTTTCTGTCATTGAAAATATGAAACTGGGCGCAACTCATCAGATGGGTGAGAAGTGGTGGAATGGTTTGTTGCCATTCCGCTACCGCAAACAAGAAGCGATGATTGAGCGGCGTGCAGACGAGTTGTTGAAGCGTTTCAAGCTTGATCACATGCGTGACCAATACGCAGGCACCCTTTCGGGAGGTCAACGCAAGTTGCTCGAGATGGCTCGCGCGCTCATGACCAACCCTCGACTGGTCATGCTTGACGAACCTATGGCCGGCGTGAACCCTGCTCTGAAACAAAGTCTTAATGAACACATTCGTGGTTTGCGCGATGACGGAATGACGGTGTTGTTTGTAGAACACGACATGGACATGGTGCACGACATCTCAGACTGGGTTGTCGTCATGGCTGAAGGTCGAATTATCGCCGAGGGAACTCCCGAGCAGATCTCAGCCAACCCTGCAGTAATTGAGGCTTACCTGGGAACGCACCAAGGCAAGTCGCTGCTCGAAGAGGAGAATGCATAATGTCCGATGATCGCATTCTCGTAGTTGACGAACTTGTCGCTGGTTATATCCCAGAAGTGAACATTCTGAACGGTTGCAATATAGAAGTTCGTAAAGGTGAGTTCGTTGGCGTAATTGGTCCCAATGGCGCTGGCAAGTCAACTGTGCTCAAGGCAATTCTTGGACAGTGCGGTGTGCGATCGGGTCAAGTTCGATTCCTCGACAACGACATCACCGGCATGAAGGCGCACGAACTTGTGGAGCAGGGTGTTGGATATGTTCCACAGACCCAAAATGTTTTCCAAAGTTTGACCGTCTCTGAAAACTTGGAAATGGGTTGCTTCATCAAGCCAAGCGTTTTTGAAGAGCGCTTCGAGTATGTGACTTCGTTGTTTCCGAAACTTCGTGAACGTGCGAACCAACGCGCCGGTTCGCTTTCAGGTGGCGAGCGTCAAATGGTTGCAATGGGACGAGCGCTCATGATGGAACCAAAACTTTTGTTGCTCGATGAGCCAAGTGCCGGTCTTTCCCCAGCACTCCAAGACGAAGTATTCATCCAGTGCAAGCGAATCAACGCAGAAGGTATTGCGATTTTGATGGTGGAACAGAATGCTCGTCGTTGTTTGCAAGTGACCGATCGTGGTTACGTTCTTGACCAAGGAAAGAACGCCTATACGGGCACTGGTCGCCAGTTGCTTGAAGATCCAAACGTCATCAAGTTGTATTTGGGTACGCTCGCCAAAATGACCGGCGGCTGACCCTTTTTTAAGTAAATAAAAAGGCCCCCAACCTTTCGGCTGGGGGCCTTTCTTAATCTGACAGAGTCAGGGATTACTTACCCGAATCGAAGTTTTCGCCGAGTGCGTTACCCATGTTGCCGTCACAGCCGTAAACCTTCTTGTCCTTAGGTCCGATTCCTTGCTCCACCATGGTGCGCAAGATACGTGAACCTTCGTCGAATGTTACGAGCATGATTGCATCTGGGTTAGCAGTCTTGATTTCGCCAACTTCAGCATCGAATGTCGTTGCTTTTGGATCGTAGATCTTCTTGCCAACAACAGTTACACCTGCTGCGGTGAGGTTTGCTTCGATCGCGTCTGCAAGACCCGTTCCGTAAGCATCGTCCAATGCCATGATGTACACAGTTGCTGCGCCGTCACCTGCGATGAGGTTTGCAAGCACTGCACCCTGAAGCTTGTCAGCTGGTGCGGTACGGAAGTACAGACCATTGTCAGCGTAGGTTGAGAGCTTGTCCGACGTGTTTGCAGGGCTGAACTGAATTACTCCAGCTGCTGTGATCTTGTCGATTACGGTCAATGTCACTGAAGACGAAGCTGCACCGATAATTGCGTCAACATTTTCTCCGAGGAGACGGTCAACGGTGGTGCTTGCTGTATCAGTGCTGGTGTCACCCGAGTCACCCTGAACGTACTCAACTGGCTTGCCAAGAACGCCGCCAGCCGCATTGATGAGGCTGATTGCATACTCAACACCAGCGAATTCTGGTGGTCCGAGGAATGCGAGTGAACCGGTTTCTGGCAAGAGCGAACCGATCTTCAATACGCCGTCACCCTTACGCTCTACAGTCACTTCAGAAGCTGGAACAATGTCCGACTCTGGAGCGTCTGCAAGAACGTACGAAGCATCTTCGTACTTGAAGCGGTTGTCTGCACCAAAGGTAAGAACGCCGTACGAAGCATTAACTGGCTCGCCGTTTCCGTTCATGTCCTGTGGACCAGATGCACCTTCATAGTTGACGTCTCCGCCAGCTGCAATGATTGCTACGCATGCTGCAAAATCGCTGCATGCTTCGCCGCCTGCTGAAACTGCTTGGATCTGTGCGGCAAGTGCACTGCCGTCAGTCTTTGCTGCTTCTGCTGCAAGAGCAACGAGCATTACTGAGTCAAATGCTTCTGCAGCATATGAATAGTCTTCAAGCGCTGTGTTGCCTTCGGCAACCCAGAACGCGTTCATACCATCTTTGAACTCAGCTGAAAGGTTGACGAGTGGCATGGTGCCCTTCATTCCTTCCAACTCGCCACCTGCTGTGGCTGTTGAATCGCTGTCGCTGCTACCGCCGCAAGCCGCAGCCACAAGGCTGAGACCTACAACGAGAGCACCGAAACGGCGCTTTGTTGTTTTCTTCATGTATTTTTTCTCCCCCTAGGAGTCGGGTGACGGGTGCCACCCTGGGTTTGGACTTTTCAGCCTAGAGGAATGAGGCCTTGTTTAGACGGTCACGGATGGCGGAACCAAGCCCCGTATTGAGGGGTAGCACGGCAATGATTACAGCGATTTTGTCGAGGTCGGCCTGTCGCATTTGGGAATACAACGATGCTGCATACAACGGGTAATTCTCGGAATGCTCAAGAACTCGGGCGTTTTCGATTTCGACCAGAGCCGAGGTTGCCTCGGCATAAGTATCGACGAGAATCACCTTGCACTGTGGGGCATAGTGCGATGCAAGCATGCCGGAAGCACGCGACGTTCCTGTCGGCATGCGGATCTGTTCACCAATGATCAATTCCAGATCTTCAACTGGGAAACCACCAGGCCGTAGTAGTTGCGGTTGATCCGTCGTGAGATCCACGATGGTTGATTCAACTCCGATTGTGCAATTTCCATCATCGATGATCAGATTCACACTGTCACCGAGGTCGTTGAGAACATGTTGAGCCGTTGTTGGACTGACATGACCGAACAGATTTGCGGATGGAGCTGCCACCGCGTTCCCACACTGTTTGATGATCTGTCGTGCACAATCATTTGCAGGAATGCGAATTGCAACCGTCTCTCTGCCACCAGTTACGAGAGGAGACACGTCATTGGTTTTGTGAAGGAGCAGTGTGAGTGGCCCTGGCCAACAATGCTGAGCGAGCGTCAATGCGGCATTTGGAACATTGACCGCATATCGATCGAGCTCGGAGATATCTGAGATATGCAAGATCAGGGGGTGTTCTGTGGGTCGACCTTTTGCATGGAAAATCTTTGATACCGCGAGGTCATTATCCGCACGAGCCGCAAGTCCATAGACGGTTTCTGTCGGTAGTCCAACAAGACCGCCGGCATTCAACACGCTGACCGCTTGTTCGACAGCGCTAGGGCTTTGGCTAGAGATGACTGCACTCATGTGAATACGAGGCTACAAATTAGGAGTAGCCTAAAGCGGTCGTAAAGCAAGGTTTAGTTAATCGGTCCATACGCGCACAAGGGGAAACGTAATGAAGTTTTTGAACGGGACGCCGAACTACGACCTGACATATAACGATGTATTTATGGTTCCGAGCTTGTCGGATGTTCAATCGCGCCAGGGCGTCGATCTCAGCACGACTGACGGCTTGGGAACCACCATTCCCGTGGTCGTCTCGAACATGACAGCGATAGCGGGTCGTCGCATGGCTGAGACTGTTGCGCGACGAGGTGGACTGGTTGTTCTGCCTCAAGATATTCCTCTTGATGTTGTGGAGAACGTGGTTCGTTTTGTTAAGTCACGACACACCATTTACGAAACGCCCATCACCATGCCAGCCGATGGCACGGTGGGTGAGGCGCTCAGCCTTATTTACAAGCGAGCCCATGGGGCAGTGGTTGTCGTTGACAGCGAAGGCCGACCATCAGGTATCTTCACCGAACATGACTCCGTTGGGTTTGATCGTTTTGCACAATTGCAAAATGTGATGAGTCGAGAAATCATTTCGCTCAATTCTTCAATGAGTGCAGAGGCGATGTTCGATGAAATGACCGAGCGTCGAATTTCGTTTGCCCCAGTTGTGGACGATGACGGGAAGCTTGTCGGATGTATCACTCGTAAAGGAGCATTGCGCAGCACCATTTACAAGCCAGCTCTCGACAAAAACGGCCAATTGATGATCGGCGTTGCAGTTGGGATCAACGCAGATCCTGGCGCTCGTGCATTGGCTCTTTCGAAAATGGGTGTTGATGTGTTGGTCGTAGATACTGCTCACGGTCATCAGACGAGGATGCTGAAAGCGATTGAACAGGTCCGAGCAAATGTTTCACATTTGCCTGTTGTCGCCGGAAACGTGGTCACCGCATCGGGTACTCGCGATCTGATCAACGCAGGCGCTGACATCATCAAGGTCGGTGTAGGTCCTGGCGCGATGTGCACCACACGCATGATGACTGGAGTTGGTCGCCCTCAGTTTTCTGCTGTGCTTGAGTGCTCTGAGCAGGCGGCACAACTAGGCAAACATGTCTGGGCCGATGGCGGAGTGCGTCATCCGCGAGACGTCGCATTAGGGCTTGCAGCAGGCGCTGCCAACGTCATGTTTGGGTCATGGTTGGCAGGAACATACGAATCTGCTGCGGACACTTTGCGAGACACCAACGGTCGTTTGTATAAAGAAAGTTTTGGAATGGCTTCAAACCGTGCAGTGCGTAACCGTACACGCGATGAATCGGCTGTAGAACGTGCTCGTAAAGAACTCTTCGAAGAAGGTATTTCTACATCGCGTATGTACCTTGACCCAGAGCGTCCGAGTGTTGAGGACATCCTTGATCAGATTGTTGCTGGTGTGCGCTCATCGTGCACCTATGCAGGCGCAAGTAACACTGTTGAGTTTCGTGCAAATGCGGTCATTGGCATTCAAAGTGCCTCTGGCTACGAAGAGGGACGACCAAGGGATACAAGTTGGTAAGTGACGCACATCGGCGCGTCATTGCAATAGACGGTCCTGCAGGTGCAGGGAAGTCAACCATCGCCAAAGCACTTTCGTCGCGTCTCAACATGAAGTATTTGGATACAGGGGCGATGTATCGAGCCGTTACTTTCGAAGCTATGTTGCGTGAACTTGACCTAGATAATCAAGAAGCGATCACACTGATGGCGCAGGAATGCGACCTTCACGTCGGATTAGACCGCGTGATCATCAATGGACATGATGCAACTCAGGCGATTCGCGGAACAGAGGTAACGGGTAGCGTCAGCAAAGTTGCCGCGAATTCGGGTGTCAGAACGGAAATGAGAATTCGCCAACAGGAGTGGGCTACTTCCCATGGAGGAGGAGTGATCGAAGGCCGAGATATTGCAACCGTGGTCTTCCCCGATGCATTACTTAAGGTGTTTCTTACTGCATCGCCAGAAGTTCGCGCGCAACGCCGCGTAGATCAAAGTGGCGGAAATGTTTCAGAAATCGCTGCTGCGATTGCCGAGAGAGATCTTCTCGATAGCACGCGCGCCGATAGCCCTCTTGCGTCTTCAAGTGATTCAGTTGTGGTCGATACGAGCGACAGGGCAATAGATGATGTTGTCGACGAAATTGAAAAACTCTTCATCGAGAGGAACGTGTAATGGCCATTGTTAACTCTCGTATTGTTGGTCAATCACGCTCAACCAAGATCTTCTACGCGATTGTTCGCGTTCTCGTACTTGGCCTGTGTCGGATCTTGCTCCGTTTGCGGGTCGTTGGTTTGGAAAATGTGCCAAAGACCGGTGCATTTGTTTTTGCACCTACTCACCGTTCAGCCATCGACATTCCAGTTGCTTCCGCAGCCACTCGTCGGCGAATGCGTTTCATGGGCAAAGATTCAATTTGGAAGTTCAAATTAATTGGCAAAGCGATGACTGGTCTTGGCGCATTTCCGGTAACCCGTGGTTCAGCGGACCTTGAAGCGCTGAAGCGCTGTATCGCGATACTTCAGAGCGGAGAGCCACTTGTGATGTTTCCCGAAGGCACCCGACATTACGGCCCCGAAGTTCAACCACTGTTTGATGGAGCGGCCTTTGTTGCCCTGAAGACGGGTGTTCCGATTGTGCCTGCGGGAATATCGGGAACAGAAGATGTGATGCGTTCCGGTTCGAAAGCTATCCGATTCAAGAAATGTCGAATGATTATTGGTAAACCGATAGCAGCAGAAGTTCCTGGTGGCGGTAGGGCTTCACGTGAACAAATTGCCGCGCTTACTGTGACGCTGCAGGTCGAAATGCAAAAATTGCTTGACGAAGCCAATCGGCTTATAAAATAATCAGCATTAGCTTCGGGAGAAGTAAGCACTCAGGAGTGCCACGAGATCTACGGGATCTTTTGTTCCACACATTTCTCGAATGGAGTGCATCGATAGTTGTGGCACACCAATGTCAACTGTTTCAATACCGATGCGAGTTGCGGTAATTGGTCCGATAGTTGAACCGCACGCGATGTTGTTGCGGGACGAAAACGTCTGCAGATTGATGCCTGCTGTAGCGGCTGCGTGAACGATCGGAACAAGCGACTGCGGTGATGTTGCGTAGCGTTGCCCTACATTGTGCTTCACAACCACGCCTTCGTTCACGTGTGGTGCGTTGTTCAGATCATGACGATCCACATAATTTGGGTGCACAGCGTGCGCATTGTCGGCCGAAACGCAATGGCTCTTTTGCAGCGAAACCAAGTAATCCGAACGTGAAGATCCTGCTGCAACAGATAGGCGCTCGAGTACATTCTCTAGTATTGGTCCATCAGCACCTTGCGCACTCTGCGATCCAACTTCTTCATGATCAAACAGTGCGATCATCATGGGTTGGTCTGAAACTGCATCAAGCAACGCTGATAGTGCGGCCCAACACGAGATCTGATTATCGATACGAGAAGAAGCAACAAACTCCATATCTCGACCAATGATCTGGGCATTCTGAGTATCGACCAGTTGTGCGGACCATGATGCAATTTGCGAACTTGATACCGAGATCTGTTGGGAAAGCCATGCTTCGAACAATATTGCTGACGCAGAAGTAGCCCAAATCGGTGTGAGGTGTTGATGACGATTGAGAATGAGACCTTTTTCATTCACTTCACGATCAAGATGAATGGCAAGTTGCGGAATTCGCGCAATTGGCCGGATGGACGAAAACAGCGAGCTAGTGCCATCCCTGAGAACCACATGACCGGCGATCGCTAGGTCACGATCCATCCACGAGTTGAGCAGTGGTCCGCCGTAGACCTCCACCTGCAACTGATGCCAGTTAAGAGTTCGGGTATCCGGGTTTGGTTTGATATGCAATCCAGGGGAGTCGGTATGCGCACCGACGATACGAATTCCATGATGTGCAATAGATTGTGCATTCTTCCAAGCGAGGATCGTTCCACCATGTGACAGGAATCCGTTTTGCAGGTGTTCGGTGGTGAACGCAGAATCCAATTGTGCGCGGTTGAATCCATTCTGACTCAGCAACGATGATGCCCTGTCAACCACATGACGTGCCGTTGGGCAAGCATCAATGTGCTCAAGAAAGGTCGTGATCACGGCTGCTGACTGATCCCAGACAGCGAAACACTCTGTCCAAAGAATGTGCATGTCGTTTTAAACGGTGTACCAGCCTGTGTTTGCTCGTTAGCAGTGGCGACACATGCATTGACTGCGTCGCGCTGAGTGAATGCCAGAACTCCAATTGCAACGAACACGATGAGAAGAAGCAATTTTGAAACAATAGATTTTGCAAACTTCAGTACAAGAAGCAATCCGATGAATGAACCACCCATGGCCATGAGGGAGTAATTCTTCACACTGTCTGCATCGAATGAAAGCGCAATCATGCATACATTCTGCCAGTAAAACCCGTGATGGAACCACATCTCGTATACGGTTAGTCCATGAGTTCATCCGTAAATGTTTCAGGCACTGGCCCTCCGAATGTGGTACTTCCTGAAGTAGACAACGGCATGCAGGCCGCATTAGATGCTGCGCTTGGTACCTCTGAGCGCGACAGACGAGACGCAGTTGCACGAGTTGTAGCGCAGCACCCGCGTTACCTTGCCGCTTGGGCAGCCCTCGGCGATGTAGCACGAGACACCGTCGAAAGTTACATGGCTTATCGGGTCGGCTACCACCGAGGACTTGATGCTCTTCGACAGAACGGTTGGAAGGGAAGTGGGTACGTTCGTTGGACTGCTCTTTCGAACCATGGATTTCTTAACTGTTTAGATGGACTCGCGCGTACCGCTGCATTGATTGGCGAAACCGACGAAGCCATTAGGTGTGCTCAGTTTCTCTTGCAATGTGATCCGAACGGCAAACCATAATCAGTTTGATGAAGCAGTCAGTTTCGGGATTTGTTTTCAGCGGCGGTCATAGTTCGCGGTTCGGTGCGAACAAAATGTTTCACCTCATCGATGGAATACCTATGGGTTTGGTTGTTTACAACAACCTAAAGTCGGCGATTCAGGCAGACACATTTTTTGTCGGGCCAGAAATCGATCACGAAGATTTTGCGTCTATTCCACGTGTCGTTGGTGGACGCGAAGGGCAAGGTCCACTCGGTGCGATATGCGATGTTCTGGAAACAGCAACAAGCGAATTTGTTGTCTTTGCACCATGCGACACTCCGTTTTTCTTACCGGATCAATTTCGATGCTTGGCAGAGTCGTCAGGCGGGGAAGGTGTCGTCGTGTCTGCCGATGCCAGTAATCAGCATCTACGTCACTGGTTGTTGAGTAGCTGGCATGTTGCTTCAACACGAGATCATATGATCAGCGCTTATGAATCTGGCGAACGAGCAATCCATAAGGCGGTCACAGGTTTGGCGATCTTTGATCAGTTTTTTTCGGAACTACAACTGACGAACATCAATACGCCAAGAGACGCGCAATAGGATGTCATTAATGATTGCTGAAATTTCTATTGCAGAGTTCGAACCACATGTCGCCGCCGGATCACTCGTGATTGACGTTCGAGAAACCGATGAGTATCTGGCTGGTCATGTACCTAATGCCATTTCCATACCGTTGTCTACCATTCCAGATCGTGTTGAAGATTTTCGGCATGAGGGAACTGTCTATGTGATTTGCCAAGTTGGCGGGCGCAGTATGCGTGCGTGTCAGTACTTGGCCGATTTCGATATAGACAACCTTGTGAACATTGCTGGTGGAACTTCGGGTTGGATCGCTTCTGGCAATGCCGTTGTCACCGGCGAATAGGACAACACATACATGATGTGGATTGATGACGATTCGTCATTAGATGCACTCATTGATCAGGCGGTTAAGTCCGATCGATACGCACTCGACACAGAATTTCATCGAGAAAAGACCTACTACCCAAAGCTTGCGTTGCTTCAGATTCGAGTAGGTGATGTAACGGCGCTAGTAGATCCTCTTGCTATTGACACAACATTGCTTCGCCGGCTGTTCGCCGCCGATTCGTTGTGCATTATTCATGCTGCTCAACAGGACCTGGAAGTTCTCCAACACGCATCGGGGTCTGTCCCCAAATGCATTTTCGACACACAACTGTCATCTGGCTTCATTGGGATGTCTACGCCGTCTTTGGCTTCTTTGGTGCAGAACGAGTTGAAGATATCGCTGCCAAAAGGTGACCGACTGACCGATTGGTTGCGCAGACCACTTACGGCAGATCAACAAAAGTATGCAGCCAGTGATGTGGACTACCTGTTCGTGCTCCACGACAGCATCATGGCGCGATTGAATGAATTAGGTCGGGCATCATGGGCCGCAGAAGCATGCGAGGAATTACGAACACGCCCGAGTGGACCTCAGGATCCAACCGAGGCTTGGCTTCGTATAAAGGAAGTTCGTACATTGAAGCCAGCTTCACGCGGTGTTGCTCAATCTGTTGCCGAGTGGAGAGAGCGGAAGGCCATGCAGCATGACATGCCTCCGCGTCGTGTGCTTTCCGATATTGCGTTGCTCGGTATCGCTCATGCGATGCCTCGTACGGTTGCAGATTTGTCTTCCATTCGCGGTCTAGAAAGCCGACAAATCGGAGGACTGGTTGGCCAAGAAATTGTTGAAGCAGTTGCACTAGGTCGCGATGTAGAGGCAAAAATTCCACATTCAGACCATGACGACGTGGATAAAGAGTTTCGTCCTGCAATGAGCCTGATATCGGCATGGATAGGAGAACTCGCTCGAGAACATCACGTTGATGCAACATTGCTGGGCACTCGCCAGGACATCATGGACCTCCTACGCAAATCTGCGAACTCGCGGTTATCCACAGGCTGGCGAGCAGAGATCGTTGGACGCGACATTGAAAAGATTCTCACGGGTGAAGCAGGATTGAGTTTCGATGGGCGAGGACGCTTGCGACTTTTGCCAACAACCTTGCAATAAAGCCCATTTTGAGCCATTTCAACGGCTAGAGTCATCTGCGATGTTTATTCAATAGGCGGCTACCGAAGCGGTAGTCGTCCGAGCAAAGTTCGGAGCCCCTACCGTGAAGAAGGGTCGTCATCGTCGCTTTGAAGAAGCGCGCAGATTGAAGCAATCAGGGCCTACGGCCGAAGATTTGGGTTTTGGTGGTCGCTCGCGTTCGCCGCAGTCCGAAGAAGACGAATACGCAGCCATAGCGGAACGCTATGGAGTGCGGTTCGATGAAGACGACGAAGAAAGCGAAGAGGAAGAGATCTAAATCAGCCAATCCCGGCTTTTTCACATCACCCCCAACAAATGACACAACAATCAAGCTATTTACGCAATATCGCCTTAGTGGCGCACGTAGACCATGGAAAAACCACTCTTGTAGACGCCCTGTTGCGGAGTACGGGTACTTTCGCTGCACACTCTGCGGTAGTTGATCGAGTCATGGACAATGACGATCAAGAGCGCGAGCGTGGAATCACCATTTTGGCCAAAGCCGCTCAGATTGAGTGGAAGGGCACCAAGATCAACTTGGTAGACACTCCTGGTCACGCCGACTTCGGTGGCGAAGTGGAGCGAGCACTTGCATTGGTTGACGGTATTTTGTTGCTCGTAGACGCTGCAGAAGGCCCACTCCCGCAAACGCGTTACGTGCTGTCAAAGGCACTGTCCCTTGACCTTCCGGTGATTCTGGTTATCAACAAAGTTGACCGTCAAGACGAGCGCAAAGAGGAAGTGCTGCTTGAAGTTGAGCAGTTGTTCCTCGATCTCGCTCACGCGGATCACCACCTTTCGTTCCCTGTGTATTCCGCAGTTGCCCGCGAAAGCCGTGCAATGAAGGGCCTCGGCATGCCGCCGATGGATACAGATTTGAGCCCGTTGCTCGATGCAATTGTTGAGCACATTCCTGCACCGAAAAATGATGCAAATGCACCGTTGCAAGCAATGGTCACCAACTTGGATGCCTCCGACTACCTCGGACGCTTGGCGATCGGTCGCGTTATTTCTGGAGTTTTGCGTAAGGGTGAAAACGTTGCTGTTTGTCAGAAGCCAACAGAAACAAACGCTGCCCCGGTATTGAAGCGCAAGCTCAGCAGCCTCTTTCAGTTCTCGGGCATTGAGCGATCTGACGCAACCGAAATTGTTGCTGGAGACTTGTTCATTCTGTCTGGCATTGAAGAAGTTGAAGTAGGGGACACCATTGCTGCGGTTGATAACCCTGTTGCTCTTCCTCGACTTGAAGTTGACGAACCAGTACTTCGCATGAGCTTCGGCGTAAACACATCACCATACGCAGGTCGCGATGGCAAATACCTCACTAGCCGCCACCTTCGTGATCGTTTGAACAAAGAGATTCTCGGAAACGTAAGTATCAAAATTTCAAATACAGAAGTTGCCGAAGTGATGGAAGTGGCCGGTCGAGGTGAGTTGCAACTTGCAGTGCTCATCGAGAACATGCGTCGTGAAGGTTTTGAATTACAAGTGAGCCGTCCTGAAGTAATCACCAAAGAGGTCGACGGCAAGCGTCAAGAACCACTCGAATCGGGAACCTGCGACGTTCCAGACGAATATGTCGGCGCCATCACACAAGCTCTTGCGCCACGCAAGGGTCGCATCACCGACCTTCGTCCTGGAGACCCTGGTCGCACCATCGTAAGTTTTGAGGCCCCTTCACGTGGTCTTATTGGCTTCCGTTCTTTATTGCTCACTGTTACTCGCGGAACTGCGTTGTTGCACCAAAGCCTTGCAGGCTGGATGCCTTGGTGTGGAGAACTTCCGCACCGTTTGGGTGGTGCGATGATCGCTGACCGAATGGGAACAACAACTGCATATGCACTAGACAACTTGCAGTTGCGCGGAACGCTGTTCGTATCACCTGGTGACGACACCTACGAGGGAATGGTTGTAGGAGAGAACGCGCGTGAAGACGAAATGGTCGTTAACGCAGTGCGTGCCAAAGAAAAGACCAACATTCGTACGCACAGTCACGACGATGGTCCGAAGTTGGCTACTCCAGTAACCCATACGTTGGAAACGGCAATTGAGTGGATTGGTGACGACGAACTCGTAGAAGTAACGCCACGTTTCATTCGTATCCGCAAGCGTTATCTCACGCTTGAGGATCGCCGAAAGTACTCGAAAAAATCGGGTAACTAGCTCTTCGCCTTTTTCATCTTCGGGTGCGCAACTGCAACCGAATTATCACGAGACAGTGTTTCAACAATCATCTTGTAGATGGCCGGGCCGACGAGTTCGGTCAATTCATCTTTGAGATATTCGAACACAGGATTCTTTCCTACGAAAGCCTTCGAGTCGTCGGTGCACCACCAATGGAAGTCGTGGCCGCCCTCACCCCAGTCACGTCGTTTCCATTCGCGAACAAATGACACAACGTGTCCATCGTCTTCGGTGAATTCTTCGAGTCGCAACGGAACCTGCCAGCAAACATCAGGCTTCCAGTCCATCGGACGTTCGCCAGCATCGAGTGCTGCAATGTGAAATGCGCATCCAAGACCGCCTTCGAAATCTGCGTCGTTATGAAAGATACAAACGCCATTAACTTTGCGCGTTACATCAGCCCCGTCACGTTCCTTACCCAACCATTTGCCATTTTTTCCACGTTCCATGTTCTGCCAGTGCTCAGGCTTCAAACGTGCAACTGACTTTTTCACTGATGCGAGATCTTTTTTATCAATGAAGTGCGCACCATAACTGCAACAACCGTGTTGCAACTTGGTCGCGTCATCATCGAGAACACCCTTACAGCCCGAACCATAAATGCAAGTCCAGTTTGATTTCAGGTATGTGGCGTCAATCATCCAGGTCTGGTCCGAATTCGGATCAGAGAAGCTGACATATTCATGGAGGTCTTTAGGCTTTGGCACGAGCGATAACGATAGACGAAGTACAGTTTCTATGTGGCATCCGTGGAAGAAATCGTAAGCAACCTACAAAGCGTCTCTGAAGACCTCGCCGACAAGGCACTAGATGCCCTCAAAGAGGCTCATCGTGCTGGGGAAGCAAAGCGTCCCGAGCTTGAGCGCCAACTCACACAGGCCCGCAGGGCAGTAGAGAAGGCTATTGGCGTACTCAGCCGGCTTGATTGATTCTGTTGATCACGTCGCGCAGACCACCTAGGTCATTGCGAACAAATTCAAACCTCAACCTGGCTTTATCAAGATTGTCGGCGCTCTGAATCTCTTGCGAAGTTGGTTCACACATTTCGAATCCGCCTTGTTTGCAGAGGTGTCCAAATTCTGCATTGAGTGCCTCGAGATCAGAGCCACTGATCTGATTGTTCATTCGAATGATGAGATATTTGCCAACAAATCGAACTGAATGAAAGACTTTATAAAAATCGATGATTTCCCTTACCGCGTCGTTCGTGGTTTCACACACCCTGTACAGCGACAGGTCAGATGCCGAGATCAAGCCACGAGGCAAGAGTTGAGCCTGAACGAACTCATCCATTGTTCGCCAAAAGTGATCTCCAGGAAGATCGAGTAATACCGTTGGCGCTATCGCTCCTCGGCCGGTTTGCATCAGAGTGAGCAGTTCGAAGGTCTCGTCTAATGTTCCGAACCCTCCTGGCATGCAGATAAACGCCTGCGAATCCTTCATGAGCATGAGCTTGCGCGTAAAGAAATATCGCATTTCAACGAACTTCCCATCACCCGCAATGATTGGATTTGCACTTGCCTCAAACGGCAATCGAATAGAGACGCCAATCGACTGGTCTCGACCGGCGCCAACCATTCCCGCCTCCATGATTCCTGGACCTGCTCCCGTAACGACCATCCATCCCTGAGACGCAAGTTCGGCGGCAACGTTCTGAGTATGCAAATAAAGAGGGTCATCTTTCTTGGTGCGTGCTGAACCAAAAATGGTTACTTTTTTGCGATTCACATATGGATCAAACATCGCAAATGCCTCACGCATTTCTTTTAGCGCAGATGAGGCGATTTTGAGATCAAGTGAAGACGTGCTGTCTGTTCCAAGACCGAGCGCTGTCATGATCATGTGGGTCACGTAATCGGAGTCGTGATTGCCGCCGAACTCTGCAACTAACTCGGAAACTGCCTGCTCAATCGAGCGAACCGACATGGATCGCTATTTTCTCTTGGCTTCAAGAACTGCTAAGAGGTCGTTAAAACTTTGCTGGAACGAAACAACACCTTCGGCTTCCAATTGATCAGCGACTGCAGTCATATCGATGCCCAAACCCTCCAGCGCAAGCAATACCGCGCGGGCTGCTTCAACATTGCTGGTAATTGTTTCTGCGATTGTTCCATGATCACTAAAGGCTTCCATTGTTGCATCGGGAAGAGTATTGACAGAATGGGGACCGATCAGCTCATCGACATACATGGTGTCTGGATAACTTGGGTTCTTCGTACTGGTTGATGCCCACAGAGGACGTTGAACCTGAGCTCCCAGCTTGGCTAGCGAGGGCCAAACATCTCCACCAAAGGTCTCTTCAAACATTTCATAAGCAACCTTCGCCTGTGCAATCGCTGCCTTGCCACGTAAGCGCAGAGCATCATCGGTTCCTAAGCCATCGAGGCGCTTATCGATCTCTGAGTCGACTCGCGAAATGAAAAAACTCGCTACCGAAGCAACATCTTGCACCTTGCTCGGATTCGTCTTGCTGAGTCTTTGCAAACCGCGAATGTATGCATTCATGACTTCTTGATAACGATCAAGTCCGAAAATGAGTGTGACATTGACGTTGATGCCTCGGCTGATGATTTCCTCAATTGCAGGAATACATGCTTGTGTCGCAGGCACCTTGATCATGACGTTGGGACGCGCTATCCGATCATGGAGTTCTTGAGCTGCCTTAACCGTTCCGGACATGTCATGGGCGAGTGATGGGGACACCTCGACACTGACATAGCCGTCTAATCCCGAGGACGTAACGTAAAGAGGCGCGAAAATATCAAGTGCACCAACGATGTCTGACACAACGAGTTCCCAATACGTATCTTCGGTGGAAAGACCTCGCTGTATTGACTTGTCGATTTGCTCGTCATACAGAGCTGATCCTTGAATTGCCTTTTGAAAAATGGTCGGGTTAGAGGTCAAGCCTCGTATGCCTTGGGAAAGCACACGGGCAAAGTCGCCGTTAACGATGTACTCGCGCTTGAGATTGTCGAGCCATGGGCTTTGACCAGCCACATTGAATAGATCAGTAAGTTGACTTGTAGACATACGTCTATTTCGCTTTGCTTAGGACAGCACGCGCTTGCTCTGCAACGTTTTCTGCAGATATTCCAAGGTTCTTCAACACGGTTGAGCCAGGCGCACTGGCACCAAAACGATCAATGCCCACACTGACGTCTGCATATTGCGACCAACCAAAGGTCACCCCAGCTTCGACCGAAACGACAGGAACATTGGGCGGAAAGACTGTTGCACGATACTGCGCAGGCTGCTGTTCGAAACGATCGATGCTTGGCATAGAAACAACGCTGACTTTCGCACCAGACTCTGACAACAACTTTGCAGCACCGACGCAAACCGAAACTTCGCTACCTGTGCCGACCAAAATGATTTCAGGATCAGCTGATTCAATGATCGTTTCCGCACCGAATCGAACGGCGTCGCCATCAGTGGTGATCGGTAATGATTGGCGGCTGAGCACCAGCGCAGTTGGTCCGTCGTAGGTCAACGCACATTCCCAGGCGGTTTTGGTTTCGTTTGAATCTGCTGGACGAATGACCTGTAACCCAGGAATCACACGAAGACTCGCAAGATGTTCAATCGGTTGATGCGTTGGACCATCTTCTCCAACTCCTACTGAGTCGTGGGTAAATACAAAAATCACTCGTGCTTTACTCAGTGCAGCCAGTCGAATGGCAGGACGCATGTAGTCAGCGAATACGAAAAAAGTTCCACCAACAGGAATGGTCCCGCCATGCAGAGCCATTCCCACCATTGCCGCACCCATTGCGTGTTCACGAATACCGAAGTACACCTGCTGACCAGTAGGCAGGTGTTTTGACTGTGCACCAACTGATTTCACCTTCACACCTGTGTTACCAGTGAGGTCAGCAGATCCGATCAATAATCCTGGAAGAACTGCGGCACTCGCTTCAATGCATTGCTGAATCGCTTGTCGCGTAGCAAGTGTTGAATCCGCAGCGAACGTTGGCATTGAATCAGCAATAACATCGCCACTTGGTTCTATCCAACACTGCTCAAAACCATGTTTGCCTTCCGCATGTGCGATAGCAGTGTCGTATGCGCTGAGGAATGCTGAACCTCTGTTCGAAGCATGCGCACGATACTGAGCAACCACTTCAGCCGGAGCCCAAAAAGGCTCATCTGGAATTCCCATTACAGCTTTTGTTATCGATACGTGTTCAGCAGTGAATGGATTGCCGTGGGCTTCGTGCACATCAGTGAAATCGGGCGATGGGAAACCAATGTGGGTTTTGAGGATGCACAGTGTTGGTTGGCCAACATGGCTGCGAGCATCATTGAGCATATTTTCAAGGGCGCTGAGATCTTCTCCAATTTCACCAGCGTGAATCACATTCCAGCCATAACTCGAGAAACGTTTCGCAACATCGTCCGAGCAGGTGAGCGTGGTGCTTCCATCGATAGTGATTCCGTTGTCATCGAAAATGCAGATCAATCGATCCAAACCGAGATGACCAGCCAAAGAAGCCGACTCGTGGCTAATGCCTTCCATGAAACAACCATCGCCTGCAAGTACGTATGTGTGGTGGTCCATTACGTCGGCACCGAAGCGTTCGCGAAGATTGCGCTCAGCAATGGCCATGCCGACTGCGTTAGCGAATCCTTGACCTAAAGGACCTGTAGTTACTTCAACCCCATTCGTGTGTCCAACTTCTGGGTGACCGGGTGTTTGCGACTCCCATTGGCGAAATGCCTTGATGTCTTCGATTTCAAGCCCATAACCATTAAGAAACAACAAGGCATACTGCAAAATGGACGCATGGCCATTTGACAAAATGAATCGATCTCGATTTTTCCAACCTGAATTCTGTGGTGCATGGCGCATCACTCTGCTGTACAACACGTGTGCGAGAGGCGCCAACGCCATTGCTGTGCCTTGATGGCCACTCTTTGCATACAACGGGGCGTCCATGGCCAAACCACGGATTAGGGCAATCGCCTTGCCGTCAAATTCAGGTGTTAAGGAGGCAGAAGAAGTCACGGCGAGACTGTAGTTCCGATTAGGCAACCGGCGGAAGCAATGTAAGCGGAACTATCGACCAAGGGCCAAGATCTACTCGGCAATGGGCAAATATCTGACCAAGTTCATTGAGTTCAATCTCACCGCGAACTAGGCGGTAAGTGAACTTGCCTGGTTCAACAGAAAAAGGGCTGACGTTGCGGGCAAGTTGCTCAGAATCTTCTTCAATTCCTTTTCGAAACACCACCTCGAACACGCCGTTTCCTGCGTGACCAACTGGACAGAAGATCAACGCCATTAAATGTGGATCAATGGTGACGGGCGGCAACGAAGGAGCCGCGAGAGAAAAATAGATTCCTGTGATGTCAATCCGAGAGGAAGGCCCAGGAGCCTGTCTCATTTCAAAAGAATCGATGAACACTGTAGAAACGATGTGCACGCGTTAAGGGTAGTGCCTGCCCACCGGTCAACTATTGTTTAATTCTGTGGCACAAATGACAATGCTCTCTGAAGCCGCGTCGAAGCAGTTGCTTGCGCCCTTTAACGTTCCCTTTGCTCAGGAACAGGTTTGTGCGACTGTCGAGCTCGCAATTGAGGCTGCTGGCGCAATTGGCTACCCCGTAGTGATCAAACTTTCAGGTGACAACATTGCACATAAGACAGAACGAGGTCTCGTTCGCCTAAATGTTTCAGATGCCGAAAGTGCGCAGCGAGCGTGCCAAGAGTTGTTGAGCCTCGTTACCGAGCAGGATGGCGAAGTTGCCTTTCTTGTCGCCGAAATGGTCAAAGGTGTCAGGGAGTTGATCGTTGGCGTGATTAACGATCCTCAGTTCGGTTACATGGTCGCGTTGGGCATTGGAGGTGTATTTGCCGAGGCGATTGATGATGTGGTGCTTCGCCCGCTTCCTCTCACTGTTGACCAAGCAATGCACATGATTGACGATGTGGATCACCAGTCAATACTTGGAACTTTTCGAGGTACTCAACCCATTGATCGCAAGCAGTTGGCGAACGTATTAGCAAGCATGAGCCAGGTATGTGCCGCGCACCCTGAAATCGATTCATTAGATATCAATCCACTCATTGCACGGAGAGATGGCTCTCTTGTAGCGGTTGATGCACTTGTCGGAGTTGTTCGTAAACACGATCAAGCATTGATCGCAAATGCAAATGCTTTCGTGCCTACCGCCAAGCATTACGAAGCTCTGTTCAATCCGAGAGCAATTGTGGTGATTGGGGCTTCGAGCCATCCGGGAAAGTTTGGCTTCGTTTCTTTGCACAATGCTTTGGCTAATCAATTTGCGGGTCGCGTCTATGCAACGAATTTGCAACGAGAGAACATTCTTGGAATTCAAACGGTTTCCGATCTGTCGGAGTTGCCAGTTGGAGAAATTGATCTGGCATTCTTTTGCACACCAGCGAGTTCGAACGAAGCGCTGCTCAAACAGTGTGCTCAGTTGGGAATATCCAGCGCTTTCATTGCCAGTGCCGGGTATCGCGAATCTGGAGATTCTGGCGAACTTGCAGAAGCATCGCTTCTCTCACTTGCGAATTCACTCGAAATGCTCATTGCCGGACCTAATGGTCAGGGTGTTGTCAGTACACCAGCGTCACTGTGCTTACAGATCGTTGCGCCGTACCCACCTCAAGGAGGCATCTCGGTTGCTTCGCAAAGTGGCAATTTCGTCTCGAGCTTTCTGAATTACTCGCGACAATCCGGTGTAGGAATTGCGCGAGCCATTTCAGCAGGGAATGCAACGCAGATAAGCGTTGAGAATTTCTTAAATTATTTTGCTAGTGATAACGAGACCAAGGTCGCGCTTACCTATATCGAAAATGTCGGTGATGGCGGTTCATTGTTGAAGGCGATGAAGAACATCACAGCAGTGAAACCTCTTGTGGTGCTGAAAGGTGGGGCAACTGCTGCAGGTTCAAAAGCTGCACAAAGTCATACCGGCGCCATGGCGAGCAACGACCGAGTGTTTCTCGGAGCCACGCGAGCATCAGGAGCGATCAAAGTTTCATCTGTTGAAGAAGCATTCGATACTGCTGCAACTTTTGCTACTCAGCCTCTCCCTCGTGGAAAGCGAGTTGCTGTACTGACAACCGTTGGAGGTTGGGGAGTGGTAACTGCTGATGCAATCGCACGAGACAATGTGCTCGACCTTATTGATCTTTCCGACGACCTGATGTCGAAACTCTCGGCACTTTTGCCACCTCGTTGGAGTCGCAATAACCCAATCGACTGTGCTGGTGGAGAAACTCGTGACACCGTCACCGAGATTATGGATATTGTTGCCGCACACGACTCCATTGACGCCGTCATTTTCCTAGGCATCGGTATTCAAAGCAACCAGGCAAAGATGATGCGAACTGGCGGATTTTTTCCGGATCACGGATTAGAACGAATCGTGTCATATCACGAAAAACAGGATGAACGATACGCAATAACTGCCCGTGAAGTATCAAGCAAATATGGCAAACCTGTTTTGATTGCTACTGAACTTGCCGTCGCCGACCCGCAGAATGCTGGCCCTGCGGCAGTTCGGGAATCAGGGGCCTATTGCTATCCAACTGGGGCGCGAGCAGCGACAAGTCTCGCTCATCTTTATGAATACGCGAAGTACCGGGGAATCGCACAGTGATTCAGCACGATGATTCGAACAGTATTCAACGTGCGCGCAAGAAGGTAAGGGTTGGGTCTGCACGTGTTGTTAGTTCACTACTTGCTTCCGTCACGCTGATTGGAGCATTGACTCTTGGTGTTTCCTGGAAGTTTGTCGATGGAGTTGCCCAGTCAGTAACTCCGATCGCAAGTAGTTCTGAATTGAAATCGATATCCGCACCAATCATTAATGCTCGGCGCAATCCACAGACGCTTTCTCAGGATGTTCGATTTAGGTCGTTGCGCTCGCAATTAACAGCATTGGGTAAGAGGCTTCCCACCGATTCATGCCTCACTGTTGATATCGAAGGGAAGCGCATCATCAGCCTGAATGCAGACGTACCACTTCTACCTGCGAGCAATATGAAGTTGGTTGTAGCAATGGTTGCCCTCGACGTGCTTACACCAGAATTCGTATTTAGTACCTCACTCGTTGGGCGGGTAAACGGAAACGTTGTTGAAGGTGATACTTACCTCATAGGCGGTGGAGATCCACTCGTAGTGTCGGGTAATTATCCGGAAACAGAGCCTTATCCCACTTTCAACTTCACACGTTTAGAGAATCTGTTTGACGCGCTTCGTACGCAGGGCATTACTCAGATTCGTGGTTCTGTTGTTGGCGACGAATCTCGGTACGACGCGGAGCGTTTTGCTCCTTCTTTAGGACTCGGGATAAAGGGCACTGAGGTTGGACCGCTTGGAGCACTCATGGTCAACGATGGTGTGATCACTGGCAATCCAATCAAGCCCGACAATCCAGCGCTCGGAGCAGCAACAGAATTCACCAACATGTTGCAAGCCAATGGAATTTCAGTGACGGGAACGCCAACTGTGGGAACAGCACCACAAGAACTGTCGGTTATTGCCAAGATTGATTCTTTGCCGCTGTCAGACATTGTTGCCGAAATGTTGACCAATAGTGACAACAACACAGCGGAGTTGCTGGTGAAGGAACTTGGTTTCGCGACAACAGGTGTCGGATCTCGCGAAGCAGGTTTGGAAGTAATCAAAGTCAAGCTTGTTGAATGGGGCATTCCATTAGATGCATTGACATTCGTTGATGGATCAGGTCTTGATCGTGGCAATCGACTTACGTGCAGCTCGCTCAGTGCACTGCTTGCCAAAGACGGAGGGTTTGGTCCAGCGGGACTCGGACTAGCAATCGCAGGACAAACGGGAACTCTTCGCGATGTGCTCGGAGATTCACTTGGTGCAGGAAAGCTTCGCGGCAAAACAGGAACCTTGACTGGGGCCAAATCGTTATCTGGCTTCGTTCCCTATGCAGCCGACAAAGCATCATCTTTCTCGCTCATCATCAATGGCGCCAATGCCTCAAATCAAACCACGTATAGGCCGATTTGGAACGCACTTTCCGATGCTCTTGGCGGGTTTTCTGGAAGCCCGTCTGCCAGCGAGCTAGCACCAAAATAGGCCTCGTGCTGGTTGAATGAATGGGTGCTTTCGTTCACACCTGGTTCGTCACTCACTGAGTTGGTTGATCTTGTTCGCGCATACGCGAAACAAGAGACCATCGGCGAGCTTCGTGGCACTGGACGCTGGTTGGCCTGGGGTGCTGTCGGTGGTGTTTCCATACTGCTCGGACTCTTGTTCACGTTGGTCGGTGTGCTCCGTCTTTTGCAGTCAACAGTTTTTGATGGTTCAACCGCATTCAGCTGGGTTCCATATTTCATCGTCCTTGGATTGACGATTGCTCTGATTGCCTTTTCGCAGTCACGAATTCGCAAACCATTCCTCAACAGTGGTGAGCGCTGAGCATGACGGAGCCGCAGCCAAAGATCACACGCGACGACCTTGAACAAAAGTTCAAATCGCTACAAGATGACATTCAAGGTGCCACTGATCGCAACAAAACTTCCATTGCTACATATGCGGCAATCGCTGGTGGGGTAGTCGTGATTATCGCGTACGCACTCGGACGGAGAAGCGGAAGAAAGCGTCGCAGTGTTCTCGAAATCCGACAGTAAGAATCAAGACACTCAACCGTCTACTTCGCTTCGTGAATCGTTGTGGTGGATTCCGGTTCTCTGGCGTGCGTTGAAGTGGTTGCGCGGACGCGATCGCAAGGAAGACGTCACCACCATTCGCCTACGCAAGGATGAAGAAGTCATCATCCGGAAGAAGGAATCGCCGCTATGAGTATTCGCATTTTTCAGTTTGGCGAACGTGTTCTCATTATCGACAGCAAAAAGCGTCGGTACCTTGCAACTCTCTCTGAGAAAGGCGAGTTCCATAGTCACTCTGGCGTCATTACGCACGCACAGATTGTTGGCCTTGAAGAGGGTGCGCTGATCGCAAATTCAAAAGGATCCAGCTATTCAATCCTGCGACCAACATTGGAAGATTTCGTGCTGGAAATGCCGCGTGGAGCGCAGGTGATTTATCCGAAGGATCTTGCACCAATATGCATGATTGCCGACATCGGTCCGGGAATGCGTGTTTTTGAAACTGGTGTAGGTAGTGGCGCGCTTTCCATGACCATGTTGCGATATGGAGCGCACATCACGGGTTACGAATTGAGAGAGGATTTCGCCAACCGTGCGCAGTCAAACGTTCGCTCGTTCTTGGGCGAAGCAGCTCTTGAGCGTTACGACGTTCAGATTCGAGATGCATACGAGGGCATCGATGGCCAGGACTTCGATCGAGTGGTACTCGACTTGCCTGAACCATGGAACGTGGTTCCACATGCCGAAAAGGTTCTTCGAAAAGGCGGGCTGCTCGTTGCTTACACGCCGAGTATCACGCAGGCTGTTCAGGTGAGGCAGTGCTTTGGTAACAGCTGGATTGAAGCGCGCACCATGGAAGTATTACACCGCACATGGCACATCGAAGGAATGGCGGTAAGACCAGACCACAGAATGGTTGCCCACACCGCGTTTCTTACGGTTGCTCGCTACATCGGCGATAACGCCGTGTCAATGGATCAAATGAGCGATTAAGGCTCGATGAAGATGCATTCGCCAGGGCATTCCTCGGCGGATTCAATAACAGCGTCCATCAACTTGTCTTCAAAGTTTGCCATGCCCTCTGCGCCTTGAGCGTTGCCCTTGGCTGTTGCGAAGATCTTGTCCTTCTCGCGAACATAAGCGAGACCGTCATCGAGCAGCGTGAACACATCTGGTGCAATTTCCTCGCACAATCCGTCTCCGGTGCAGAGATCTTGATCAATCCAGACCTTCATGTCATGTACTCCTTCAGCAATTATTTGATGACTAATTCAGAGCACAGACTACATTCCCCCGAACGTGGCGGGCGAACTTTTGCCTTGTGAATTTGAACATCCCTAAGAGTTCCCAGGGTCAGAATGGCTAGGTTTACAAGTGCATTAATCGGAATGGGGTAATTCTTGGCAGATAACCAACCAAACGAGTCCGCACTAGGCGGGGACTCGCTTGCCCAAAAACTCAGCGTTGAGTTGGAGAAGAACCATCGGCTGGAATATGCGCTCCGTGAACTTCGTGAGGAAGTGGTGCAACTCGGTGAGCGCGTGGAGAAGCTCACGCGTCCACCCAGCCCGTACGGGATCGTGGTGGGCCGGAATCGTGATGACCAGTTTGATGTGTTGGTGAACGGACGGAAGCTTCGTGTTTCAGTGGGAGGCGACATCGACTGTGACACCATCGAACTTGGATCTGAAGTGTTGCTCAATGATTCGATGAGCATCGTTGAAGCGCGTCATCCAGAACACGCGGGCGACGTTGTCACGCTGACCAAGGTTCTTGAAGATGGGATTCGCGCCATCGTGTCGTTCCGTGGCGACGACGAACGAGTGTGCGAACTATCAGACTCGTTGCGCGGAGCCAACTTGCGTTCGGGTGATTTATTGCGACTTGACTCACGATCAAATCTGCTTCTCGAAAGATTGCTGCAACCTGAAGTCGAACATCTCTTGCTTGAACATGTTCCAAATGTCACCTTCGCAGACATCGGTGGCCTTGACGATCAGATTGAAAAGATTCGCGATGCCGTAGAACTTCCATTTCTGCACGCCGATCTGTTTGCCGATTACCAACTTCCAGCACCGAAGGGAATCCTGTTGTACGGCCCGCCTGGTTGCGGAAAGACCCTTATCGCAAAAGCTGTGGCCAACAGCCTTGCCCAACGAGTTGCAGCAAAAACTGGAGATGATAAAGGTCGTTCGTATTTCATCAATATCAAAGGTCCCGAACTTCTGAACAAGTATGTAGGCGAGACTGAGCGTCAGATTCGATTGGTATTTCAAAGAGCCCGTGAGAAAAGTGAAGAAGGTTGGCCGGTCATCATTTTCTTCGATGAAATGGATTCAATGTTCCGAACACGTGGAACAGGTGTTTCGTCGGACATGGAATCCACCATCGTTCCGCAATTGCTCGCTGAAATTGATGGTGCTGACAAACTTCAAAATGTCATCATCATCGGCGCAACTAATCGCGAGGACTTAATTGATCCAGCCATTCTCCGACCGGGTCGATTGGATGTGAAGATTCGAGTTGATCGACCCAATCGAAATGCGGCTCAACAGATTCTGCTGCGATACCTATCCGATGATCTTCCCTTCGGAACGGGCTGCCTGATTGCTGACATTGTTGATCAGACTATTGACCGAATTTTCGCTGAAACAGCCGAGAATCGTTTTCTTGAGATCACATATCAAAACGGTGAGAAAGAAGAGCTTTTCTACAAAGATTTTCTTTCAGGAGCAATGTTGGAGAACATCGTTCGGAGAGCAAAGAAGAAGGCGATCAAACGGCGCATTGACGGCGGCGATGGTGGAATCATTGCGGCAGATCTGATTAGCTCAGTTGTCGACGAGTTCTTGGAGCATGAAGATTTGCCGAACACCACCAACCCCGATGATTGGGCAAAGATTTCGGGCCGTAAAGGTGAACGCATCGTGTACATCCGAACGATCACGACCCGTGGAGACAGTGGAGAAGGTTTAGTCGGCGGCAAAGAAATTGAACGCGCCGCAACGGGGCAGTACCTATAAGTGGCGACTCCGAAGGTCTGCGGAATTGAAACTGAGTATGGAATCCTGCTCAGTGGAGCAGATGTAGACCCGATCACTGCCTCCTCGCTCATCGTGAGCGCATACAAAGACTCATCATGGGCATTTGCTTCATTTGATGCAAGTCACGAAAGCCCATCTCGAGATGCGCGGGGCGTGAATCTTGATGATTATCTCGATCCAGTCATTGACTCAAAGATGATCAATACGGTGTTGTCAAACGGAGCTCGTTACTACGTTGATCATGCGCACCCTGAATACTCCAGCCCGGAGTGCGCCACAATTCGCGATGCTGTGCTCTTTGATGTTGCGGGTGAATTCATACTTCGCGAAAGCATGAACAAGGCAAATGAAAGACTTCCACAAGGCGTTCGTATTGACTTGTACAAGAACAACTCTGATGGCAAGGGAAATAGCTACGGCTGCCATGAGAACTACTTGGTAGATCGTCAGCTGCCGTTTGAGAAACTTGCTGCTTTCATCACCACACACTTCGTAACACGCCAGGTTTTTTGCGGCTCCGGAAAAGTTGGTCACGAAACTCCAACAGGTGTTGTTGATCAATCTGGTTTTCAGATTAGTCAACGCGCAGATTTCTTTGAAGAGTTAGTTGGTTTGGAAACCACCATGAAGCGACCAATAGTCAATACGCGAGATGAACCGCACTGCGATCCACAGAAGTATCGGAGGTTGCACGTGATCGTTGGTGACGCGAATATGAGCCAGTTCGCCACGTACCTCAAACTCGGGTCTACCGCACTAGTGCTATCGATGATTGAGGATGGCATGTTTCCCCAGCACCTGCTCATTGCGCATCCCGTTCACGCAATAAAGCAAATCAGCCGCGACGTATCGATGAGCGAACAGGTGTTAATGGCAGATGGCTCGCGTATGACGGCACTGGCAGTCCAGAGCGAGTTGTGCTCCGCTGTGAGAGCGTACGTTGAAACGAGTGCATACTGCGGCATGACACACGATGAGGCTCATGATGTACTCATCAACTGGGAACAGACCTTGCGCGATTTAGCAAGTCAACCAAGTTCGCTTGCAAAGAAAATTGATTGGATTGCAAAAATGCAACTTGTCGGCGGAACAAAGAAGCGACATTCCCTGTCGGACTCTGACTCGCGACTGAAGGCCATCGATTTGATGTATCACTCGCTCGACCCAAAGGCCAGCCTCGCAGCCAAATTGAAGTTGTCGCACATGTTTGATGACAAGACCATCGCTCAAGCTGCTCAGCAGCCTCCCGACACCACAAGAGCATTCTTTCGAGGTCGAGTAGTTGATAAGTGGTTTGATCACATTGTCAATGCCAACTGGGACAGCATTGTGTTCGATGTTGCGAACCGACCACTGCAAAAGGTGTACATGAACGAACCTCTCAAAGGCACTCGCGAACTCACCGAATCAATTATCAACTTAAGTACTTCTGTCGAGGAATTGCTTGCCCTGCTTGGTCAACAAGATTTACCGAGTAGTACTCTGTAGCCATGGGCGAACGCGTATACAAGCAACATGAACAGGACCGTCAAGGTACGACCGATACTGAATCCGAGCTACAACCCAATGAACACGACCCGATCAAGACCGACCTTGATTTGATTCTGGATCAAATAGATGAAGTCCTGGAAGAAAACGCCGAAGAGTTTGTGAAGAGTTACGTTCAAAAGGGCGGACAATAGGCTTAGCCTGAAATCACCATGAAGTTTCCAGTTTTTCCGATCGATCAAGACCCTGGTTCTAATTTCGGTGAGTTATTGAAGCGAGTAGGACTCTCTCCATTTGCTGATTATGCGAATGTTTCGCATCTTGACATTCCCCATGCAACCACCTGTGTCGCTGTGCGATGTGCCGGTGGGGTGGTCATGGCTGGAGACCGAAGGGCGACCTCAGGAAATCTCATCAGTCATCGAACCATGGAAAAGGTTGTTCAGGCCGATGATTTCAGTGGTGTCGCTATCGCTGGAGCGGCTGGACCAGCGATGGAGATGGTCAAACTTTTCCAATTGCAGATTGAACACTATGAAAAGGTTGAGGGCCAACCGCTTTCTCTCGAGGGCAAGGCAAACCAGTTGTCCATGTTCGTTCGAAACAACTTGCCTGCAGCAATGCAAGGGCTGATGGTTGTCCCCATTTTCGCCGGTTATGACGTACACGTAGATCAAGGTCGTCTATGGGATTATGACGCAACCGGTGGTCGATATGAAGAAACAGATTTCGTTGCAACTGGTTCTGGGCAGTTGCACGCATCAACCGTGTTGCGAGTTTCATGGCGTCGCGACATCAGCGTTAAAGAAGCAATTGAATTGGTTTCGCGTGCACTCTGGGAGGCATCCGATGCTGATTCGGCAACGGGTGGACCCGATGTGCTGAGAGGCATTTACCCAGTTGTTGCTTCCATTACCAAGGATGGTTTTAGTCGAGTGCCTGATTCTGATTTGGCTTCCATTTACTCTGCTATCACCACAGGAGTACAACAGCGATGAGCATGCCGTACTACGTAGCACCAGAGCAAATGATGAAGGATCGTGCAGACTTTGCACGAAAAGGAATCGCCAGGGGTAAATCGCTCGTTGCTTTGCAGTACAGCGAAGGCATTGCCATCATTGCAGAGAATCCGTCGAACACGCTCCGCAAATCAAGTGAAATTTACGATCGAATCGCGTTTGCAGGTGTTGGGAAATACAACGAATTTGACTCACTACGAGTACTTGGAGTGCGCTCTGCAGACCTAAAGGGTTATCAGTTTTCGCGCGAAGATGTTGATGCTCGAAGCCTCGCCAATCAATACGCACAAATCATCGGGCAAACATTTACTCATGAGGTAAAGCCGCTTGAGGTTGAAATCCTTGTTGCTGAATTGGGCGTGACACCAGCCGGAGACCAACTGTTTCACATCATGTACGACGGAACGGTCATCGACGAAAAGCCATTTATTGTGATCGGTGGAGATACCGACACGATCAAATCCAAGGTAATAGCAGCCTTTAAGGATAATTTGTCGCTACAGGATGTCTGCAGACTGGCTCGTACAGCGCTTTCGTCTGATGAGCGCAAGCTGCTTGCAAGCGACCTAGAAGTGACGCTGTTACAGCGCAATGGAAGTCGGCGATGCTTCAAGCGACTTGCTGAAGACTCGCTCGCAGCGCTGCTCGACTGACAGTCATGGATCGGCGCATATTCGGAATTGAAACCGAGTATGGCGCAACATGCACACTACGCGGACAAAGGCGTTTAAGCCCAGATGAGATTTCGCGGTATTTATTCCGCAATGTCGTGGCTTGGGGAAGAAGCTCAAATGTCTTCATGGAAAACGGTTCGAGGCTGTATCTCGATGTTGGCAGCCACCCCGAATACGCAACGGCCGAGTGCGACTCAATTTATGAAGTAGTCGCCCAAGATAAGGCGGGCGAACTGATTATGCAAGATTTGCAATTTGGAGCTGAAGATCGCCTTCGCGAAGAAGGAATCCGTGGCACGGTCTACCTGTTTAAGAACAATCTCGACTTTGCTGGAAACAGTTACGGCTGTCACGAGAATTACCTCACGCTTCGAAGCAGCGACCTTGTTGACTACAACGCACAATTCATTCCATTTCTCATTTCTAGACAGATCTTTTGTGGTGCTGGACATATTCTGCAGACAGCGCGTGGGCCTATCTTCTCCATCGCACAGCGCGCAGAACACATTTGGGACGGGGTGTCGTCAGCGACAACGCGGAGCAGGCCAATCATCAATACCCGAGATGAACCTCATGCGGATTCCGATTTATATCGTCGTCTTCATGTAATTGTTGGCGACTCAAATATGAGCGAATACACCACATTTGTGAAGATCGGATCTGCGATGTGTGTGTTGAGGATGTTGGAAGACAACGACTTTCAACTCAGAGATTTGACCTTGGACAATCCTGCTCGAGCCATTCGAGACATAAGCCACGACATCACATGTCGCAAGAAAGTCAAGCTAGCGAGTGGCAAAGAATGGTCTGCGCTAGAGATTCAACAAGAACTACTTCAGCGAGCAATTACCTTCTCCGAATCTCGAGGTTTTAATTCTGAAGAACAACGAGCTCTAGAAATGTGGAAGCACTGCATTACTACGATCGCAGGCGATCCATTGAAACTCAATAAAGAAGTCGATTGGGTGATCAAATACCACTTGATCGAGGGTTTCAGGACTCGTCACCAACTTCCGCTTGATGATGCTAAGACGCAGATGCTTGACATTCAATATCACGACATCAAACGAGATAGAGGTGTGTTTTACGGGCTCCAGCAGAACGGGTTGGTTGAAAGGATTTGCTCACAGACTGACATCGAACAAGCGAAGAGTGAACCGCCTCAAACGACCCGTGCGAAATTGCGCGGCGATTTCATACGAAAGGCCAAGCAAAGCAAACGAGATTTCACTGTTGATTGGGTTCATCTGAAGCTAAACGATGAAACTCCAAAAACAGTTGTCTGCAAGGATCCGTTTCAGTCGGTCGATGAAAGAGTGCAACGACTAATCAACACAATGTGACTCACCATCACACTTGCTAGGTTGGGTGCTCATGTCAAGCGATGTTGGTGCCAATTCCAATCCCGGGATGAAAGCTATTCGGGAATGGGTAACCGTGATTGGTGTCGCTTTGTTCATTGCATTTATTGTTCGCGGGTTTGTTCTTCAGCAGTTCTACATCAGTGGCCCGAGCATGGAATCTACGTTGTTTCAAAACAACCGGGTGCTTGTGAACAAGCTTTCGTATCGCCTACACGACGTTGATCGCGGAGATGTTGTTGTCTTTGACCGAGTTACTACCGATGGGGTAGAAGTGCAACACGACGATCTCATTAAGCGGGTCATTGGCTTGTCTGGCGACACAGTTTCGATTACCAATTGCGTGGTGTCAGTCAACGGCGTCAAAGTGGATGAGCCTTACCTAAATGATTACGATCTCGCGCAACCAAACCCGGATGATCGTTGTCGAGTTCCCGAAATGGCTTCAACCACTGTGGAACCAGGACATCTTTTTGTGATGGGTGACAACCGTCCAGAGTCATTTGACAGCCGAATGTTTGGAACAATCGAGGACGACCTTGTAGTTGGACGGGCCTTCGTCATCATTTGGCCTCTCGGCTCATTTCACTGGTTATAGATTCAAGCGTCAATATTTCTGAGAGCGTCAGAGGCTCTATCTGGCCAATCACTAAATATTCCATCTAGCCCCATGCGTAATCCGGTGGTAAGAACTTCCGGATACTGCAGGTTCCATCCAAAACAAAAAATGTCAAAACGATGAAATAGGGCGACGAGTCCGCCATTCCAATCTGGGAACGGCATATTGACTGTTGAGATTCCTAAGTCACGCAAGGTTGCGGCATGCCGTTCTGGGCCTTTAAGCATCGACTTCAGTCGTGTTGAATGAACAAGGTTTGCTCCCTCCGCTCGTCCTATCCACTGCTCTAAGAATGCCAAGTCGGGATGGCACAGCCAGGTTTTTTTGGGATTACCAGATTCGATCATGGTGCGAATGACAGCATCCATGCTGTTGTTGTCTTTGATGTCCAAACTGAGGTGCATGTCTGAGCCGCATCGCTGATACAAATCGTCGAGCGACGGTATCCATGCGGGCAGTTCACTGCGGTTGAATTTACTAATTGGCTTGTTGCGGATTTTTCCTTTCACCACGCCGTCGTGATCCAGCACGGCAATTCCATCTCGACTCATCCATGTGTCGGATTCGAGACCAGTGGATCCCAACCGGATTGCAAGTTCGAAAGCAGCAATAGTGTTTTCTGGAAGATGGGCCCTTGCCCCACGGTGGGCGAAGGTGATTTGCCGATCAATTAGGGGCGAAATGCGCTCTTGCACAACGCCATGCTACGCACTGTCAGATGGATCAAGGTTTAGACTGACGCTGTGTTTAATTTCTCTGGAAGTGAGATCTTCTTCCTGATGATCCTGGGCCTCGTCATTTTGGGTCCTGAAAAACTTCCAGGCGTCATTCGCAAGGCCGGAAAGCTGTACGGCGAGTTCAAGCGGATCACTACCGATGCGCAATCAGAATTCAAAGGTGCATTTGGCGACACCATTGGCGATCTCAAGGAAACCGCACAGGGTTACAAGACGATGTTCGATTCAGCAAGCCAACAGGTGAACAGCACTCTCCGGGATGCGACCAAGTTTGACCACGATGCGCCAAATCTTCCAACCGATGAGCCTGATGCTGAAGTTGAACCAACGTTTATTCCTTTTGAGATTGGCCTGCCCGAAACAGATCCAGAGGCTGGTCGATAATGGTGAACTTACGAAGGGAACAACCGTCTAGCCCCGCTTCAGGCATGACCATTTTCGGTCATCTTGCCGAGCTGCGAATGCGGCTCGTGCGAATGATGCTTGCGGTAGCCACAGGATCAATTGTGATTCTTGTTTTCTACGATCAATTTCTGCGATTTCTTACCCAGCCGTATCGCAATATTTGTTCAACGCGTCCAGATTTTAATTGCGACGGAACATTGTTTACATTGGGCCCAATTGAAGGGTTGTCTGCTCGTATGCGCATTGCGGGGTATGGCGGCCTCATCATCGCACTTCCTGTGATCATGTGGCAATTGTGGAAGTTCATTGTTCCCGCCCTCAATAAGCAAGAGAAGAAATACTCGATCCCATTCATCGTCACCTCGGTAATTCTCTTCCTCACTGGCGCATGGCTCGCATATTGGACTCTTGATAAGGCGCTTGAGTTTCTTATCGCTTGGTCTGGAGCAGGCGTTGAACAGACGTATCAAATATCAAAGTACATCAGTCTTGTTGCAATGATGGTGCTCGCATTTGGGGCGGGGTTTTTAGTGCCTGTGCTTGTGGTCTTTTTGCAGTTGGTAGGAGTGGTTACGCCGCAAACGTTGATTAAGCAATGGCGCTATTCGTTTATGGGGACGTTCTTGATTGCAGCTGTCGTCACGCCAAGTGGAGACCCAATTTCAATGATGGCTCTTGCCATCCCCATGACGCTGCTATTTCTTCTAGCCGTACTCATTGGATTCATTGCGCAGCGACGAAAGAAGAAGCGTTCACCCGATGGCGAATAGTTCGCTGTGACATCTCCACATCGCAAATCGCTCACGAGTGCTTACTCATTCGAACTTGATACTTTTCAGATTCAGGCTTTTGACTGCATAGATGCTGGTGAAAGCGTGCTGGTGGCCGCACCAACAGGTTCGGGAAAAACGGTAGTTGCAGAGTACGCAATTGGTTTGGCGCGCAAGAATGGAAAACGTGCTTTTTACACCGCGCCGATAAAGGCTCTATCTAACCAAAAGTTTCATGAACTCGTAAAGCTCTATGGATCCAACGAAGTTGGATTACTCACTGGGGACAACAGCATTAATGCCCAAGCTCCCATTGTGGTCATGACCACCGAAGTGTTGCGCAACATGATCTATGCGCGTTCCTCAAACGTTGACAATCTCGGTGTTGTTGTGTTGGATGAGGTTCACTTCCTTCAGGACGCATATCGAGGGCCAGTGTGGGAAGAAGTGATCATCCATCTCGATCCAACTGTGCAATTGGTTTGCCTGTCGGCAACAGTAAGTAATGCCGACGAGCTGTGCGAGTGGCTCACCACCGTTCGCGGCCCAACGCGGCCAATTGTAGAGAGTAAGCGACCTGTAGAGCTCACCAATCACTATGTAGTTGGAGACAAAACAACGAATCAATTGCGTGTTTTTGACACCATTGTGGGTGGGAAACCAAATGAACAAGTCGCCAAGATTGAGGCGATGTCAGCCCCACAATTAAAGAAACAACATCCCTATGGATCTCGTGGCAGACAGTCTGGCCCTCCAAGTCGATTTTTTACACCAAATCGCCCTGACGTATTGATGCAACTACAGGAGGACGATCTTCTTCCTGCTATCTATTTCATTTTCAGTAGAAATCAATGTGATGAGGCTGCCCACTCCTGTTTGAAACTAGGGATTTCATTTACCACCGCCCAAGAGCGAGAAGTTATTGCCAGCATCCTTGAGAGCCACGTTGAAGCGTTCACTGATGATGATCTTGCAGCATTGAACTACACACGGTTTCTTCGGCAGTTGGAGGCCGGAATAGGGGTGCACCATGCTGGTCTCGTACCCAGTTTCAAAGAAGCAGTGGAGGAGTGTTTTGCGCAAGGTTTAGTGAAAGTGGTATTTGCCACAGAGACTCTTGCAGTGGGAATCAATATGCCGGCTCGCGCTGTTGTTCTTGACAAGATCACCAAGTACAACGGTGAGACTCATCAGATTCTTAAGCCGTCCGACTTCTCACAGCTCACAGGTCGTGCAGGCAGGCGAGGTCTAGACACCGTCGGACATGCGCTCACTCTGTGGAATCCTTTTGTCACCTTTGAACAGGTGGCCGCGCTGGTATCGAGCCGATCATTCGTTCTAAATTCCGCGTTTCGCCCCACGTACAACATGGCTGCGAATCTGATTCGCACCACTAGTCGTGTTCAAGCACGACACTTGCTGAATTTGTCGTTTGCACAGTTTCAGTCGGGACGCGAAATCGTTGAGGTACAGGCTCGCATTGCTCGCCGCAGCAAGGAAGAGATGCGTTTACGCGAGCAATCGATGAGCGACTATGGCGATATCGAGCATTATCGCAACGGAAATAGACAGAGCAAAATCACGCCTGATGCAGAGGCTCAATTTTCTCGACTCCGTCCGGGCGATGTCGTACTCATTGGAGAAGCAAAGGGGAGTGACAGGCTTGTTGTTATCTCGACAGCCAACCGCGGCACCGGCGGGAAGATGTCGTTGCTGTCAATCAATAGGGGAGTTCGTACCGTCACTTCACGGGACATCACAGACGTCATCTACACGCTCGGACATATTGACCTACCCATGCCGTTCCAGCCGACGAACTCACGTTTCCTGAAAGAAACCTCGCTGAAGCTTGCAAAGTTCAAGATTAATGATCGTGTACTTGCGCGAAGTGGCAAGAAGGATACGCGGACCAATTCGGATCATCCCTTTTTGCGTGATCCAGATGCGAAGTTCAAGTTGAACGCAGCAGAATCAGCCGACAGGATTTCCAAAGAACTTCATCAACTCGAAAAACGCGTATCAAATTCTGCGCAGTCGGTGAGTAAGAAGTTTGATGACCTCACGTCGTTGCTAGAAGAGTGGGGATATGTAGATGATTGGTCCTTGACTGCAAAAGGTGTGATGCTAGGACGCATCTTTCACGAGTCCGACCTACTGATCGCAGAGTGTCTGTCTTCTGGTATCTTCTCTGATCTGACTGCTCACGAACTAGCAAGCCTTGCATCTGTTTTCGTGTATGAAGATCGTCGACGAGATGAAAGCGCTAAGCCACATTTCCCAAATGCTGACTTGAAGAAAAAATGGTCAGAAATTGAAAGTATCAGTAGAAGAATCACTTCTAGCGAGATTCGCGCGGGATTACTTCCTCATCGTGCACCAGACCCAGGATTCATGGCTACTGCATTTGACTGGTCCCACGGAACATCGCTCTTCGATATTTTGGATGAAGACGATGTAACTGCTGGTGACTTCGTTCGCACCATGAAACAACTCATCGACATTCTTCGACAGTTCACCACGCTTGATGACCAATCGGTTTCCACGTCAACAAGTGCGCAAGCCGCGAAGTCACTGTTTACGGGTGTGATTGCCGCATCAAGTCAGATAGGGAAGATGTAGCGATGCCGATTTCGCCAGGTTCGCCTTGGGGCGCTATTTCACCACTGCCTGAAAGTCCTTTAGCCATGACTTCAGATCGGGAGCTTGGCATTTTTCTTCGTGATCATTCCGCCAAGCAGATTCATGAACAGTCGATCTTCATGAAGTCAGGGGATATTCCGCGTGTGCTCGGTGTGCTCGATAGGCCACGTGACGCAGATTGTCTTCGTGTTGTGATTGACGCAATAGTGGTTTCGTACACCGATGCTGCGGGTAACGAGCACAACGATGTATGTATTGCTTCACTGAGCATCGCACGAAGGTTCTTTCGCGGTTCGATTTGCGTTGTTACCAACAGCGGTTATTGGAAGGGTCACGAAGTCGCTCCTCGTGCACACCTCAACGACGGGAAACTCGACATTTTTGAGGTCTCCGGAGCCATGCGATGGAGCCAGCGCAGAATGATGTGGAAGAAAACTCGGGCCGGATCGCATCTCCCGCATCCTCTTTTGTCCTATAGCCAAGGGGACTATTTCCATTGGAAGGGGAGCCTTCAGCGTCTCATCATCGATAACCAGTATGTGGGTATGGTGAAGAACGTTTCCTGTCGGGTGCAGAGTGACTGCGCCCAGGTGTACGCGTAATAGGCATACCCGATATCACCAAGTAAGACTTCTAAGATTGCCCCTCGTGACGGTCTACATTCCTGAGGTTTTCCAAGACGATGAGGCGGAAATACTCAAAAGGTATTTCACCAACCTCGACCTTCCAGTGTTTGCACTCGTCAACCTGCCAGAGGTGGTTAAGGGCGCATTATTTGCCCGCTACAGCCGTAGCCCAAAAAGCTTGCGACGTTTGTTCCTCGATGAATTTGTAAACGATCTCGACTTAACTGGCGACATCGGTGTTGACGCCACAATCGGCATCGACAAAGCAGAGGCTCTTTACGAAAAGGTGTTTGTTGAGTACGGAGATGACTCAGTGGCGCAGCTTGGTGGAGTTCATCTGGCTTGCGAGCAGGCATCTAATTTGCTGACGAAGATCCTTGAGTGGGGAAGGTTGATGAGTTACCTCGAGCAAAGTACGAGGTATATCAACTATGACGCTCGTCTAGGCGGGAGATACCGCTATTACCGAGACCCAGAGATTTTGAGTGGGCCATACGGAACTCGGTATGTGGGCGACATGGATCGGATGTTTGATAGTTACAGTTCGCTCGTTCAATCCGTTACTGAGCATGTGCGAAAAACCATCCCACGTGGGATTAATGATTCAGATTTTGTGTATCGGCAGGCAACACGAGCAAAGGGTCTTGACGCTGTTCGAGGAATCCTTCCTGCCAGCGCACTGTCAAACGTGGGTATTTTCGGCACTGGACAGGCTTATGAATCAATGCTCCTGCGTATGCGTGCGCATGCGCTTCCAGAGTCGCGCCAGTATGCCGACATGATGCTCACCGAATTGCGCAAGGTGATTCCAAGTTTCTTGCGTCGCGTTGATTTGCCAGAACGTGGAGGTAAGTGGAGCAGCTACCTGTCCACAAATTCCGATCAAACAGCATTTTTGGTTGACGATATGTTCGGTGCACTTGAACCAGATCCGGTTAATGAGGTTGAACTTATTGACTTTGATCCGGATGGTGAGAACAAATTGCTCGCAGCGATTTGTTATGCGCACTCGCACCTGCCCGAGTCACAGTTGCTCAATCGCGTTGCTCAATTAAGTCATGACGAAAAGGTTCGCCTCATCGCTGCATATGTGGGAACACGCGAAAACCGCCGCCATAAGCCAGGTCGAGCATTTGAGCGAATTGACTATCGCTTTGATGTATTGGGCGATTACGGCGCATTCAGAGACTTGCAGCGCCATCGTCTGCTCACCATTGAATGGCAGAGATTGTCGCCTGATCATGGATACGTCATGCCCGAGTTGGTAGCCGAAGCAGGAGTAGATGCCGAGTTCGAAGAGACCATGACCCGTTCTGCAACGTTGTACGAGGCTCTGCGCCCGGACTACCCAGAACAGGCTGCGTACGCGATCTCCATGGCGTACCGACTTCGTTACAGCATGCAATTCAATGCTCGTGAGGCAATTCACCTACTCGAATTGCGCTCAGCGCCACAGGGACACCCCGCGTACAGACGAGTGGTTATCGAGATGCACCGCCTCATTGCAGAAAAGGCTGGCCATAGAGCCGTTGCAGACGCTATGACCCATATGACCTTTGAAGCGCCTGCACTTGAGCGCCTCGACTCAGAGCGAAAGGCCGAGAATCGCCGCAAATCGTGATTTTGGGCATTATCTCTGAAATTCACATGTTTGGCTCCTTTATGGAGTACTCTCTCGCCGTTCGCAGTTGAAAGGAATAATTAATGTCAGACGACGATGTCATCGGTCCAGATGATCTAGATAGTGAGATACTTTCTGCCCCCGAGTTAGACGGTGACGAACTCGATGTAGACGCGTTAGAAATCGACGTTCTGGAAGAAGATGGATTTGCTGCTGATGACGGCGTCGACATTGTTGACGATCCAGACGAGATTCCTGTCGAATCAGTATCCAAAAAGGCTGCTGACGATGATGACGATGACGACGACTTGCGCACCGAGGATGATGTTGAGGCAGACCTCGATGCAATTCTTCGCGAAAAATTGACTGCTGCAGATGATTCTCCACCTGAAGAGGATGAAGAGGACGTTGTTGTTGACGACAAGACAGATGGCATGGAGCGTCTACAGCCGCGTCGCCCAGATGAGAATCAGTGCACTCAGTGCTTCCTCTTGGTTCGCAACAGCGCTCCTGGTTGTCCTGTAGAGGACGATGCATGCCCGCTTTTCAAATAACAGAGCGCATCAAACAAGACGTGCGTAACGCACGTGTTATTGGTGAATTCACTGTGAAGATTGGCGCCCAGAAACTTCCTGGAATTATTTGGAATGTCATATCGAAGGCCCGTCAATCGGTGTATCCAGAAACTGTGGTGCGTGTTCGACCGGAGGAGTCCTCTCCAGAATGTGTTGCTCCGGTTACCCAGGCATCGCCGCTGCAACGCTCAATAGAACCGCGTGATGGTTACGACCTGCTCACCGGAACGCAGATTGTTGAACTCCTTCAGTCGGTAACCGAGGCTGAGGCACGCAGCATCCTTGAATACGAGTGCATCCATCGCAATCGAGCAGTGGTCATTGCTGCCGCACAGTCGGTGATCGCTGCTTAGTGAACACAAACTTGTTCACCGTTCGCAGTGCGAATGCGCAGGACGCACCTGCCATTGCAGACTTAGAACAGCAGTGTGTTCAGGAATCGGAAGGTTATCGCGGGAGTGCTCATTTATTGGCCGAAGTTCCATTCATCGGGTTGCATTTTGACCAGTTTCTGAATGACGCTCGCCACCATGTTTTGGTTATTGAATCTCCAAATGGAGTATGCGGTTTTGCAGACATGGAGATTTCTGGATCCCTCGCCATGGTGCGACGGGTCTACGTCGACCATTCAGCCCGAGAATTGGGTGCAGGGGCAACACTGATCGACGAACTGCGTTCACAAGCAAGGTCCAACGGCTGTGTGCGAATTGACGCATATGCACTACCAGGGGATCGACTCACGAAGAATTTGTTTGAGCGCGCGGGCATGAAAGCCCGACTGCTGATTGCTTCAAGCGATCTTTAGCGACCCTTCCACTGGGGTGGTCGCTTTTCAATAAATGCAGTGAGGCCTTCCTTTGTGTCTTCCGACTTCAGAACCGCACCGAACTCTGCATTGGTCATTTCAATCAATTTTGCATCTGACTCGTATGCCGATGCCAAAACGATCTTGCGCGATGCCCACACGGCAAGCGGGGCAGACAATGCAATCTTGTTCGCTAATTCAATTGCTGCCTCAACCGCCTTACCAGGTTCTACCAAGCGATTCACCAGACCCAGTTCGTATGCGCGCTGTGCCGAAAGTGGGTCGCCTGTAAGGATGACTTCCATGGCAACGTTTTGGCCGATGGCGCGCGGAAGGCGGAACAAGCCGCCGGCACCTGCAATGAGATTGCGTTTCACTTCGGCGAGGCCGAATGCTGAGCGTGTGGTTGCAATCACCATGTCTGCAGCAAGGACGATTTCACATCCACCTGCGGTTGCCAATCCATCTACCGCGACGATGATTGGCTTCTTGCGATCGCGATACACAAAACCAGCGAAGCCACCACGTTCAGTGAACAGATTGTTTTCTCCGGAGTTAAGCGCCTTGAGATCTGCTCCAGCACAAAAGACAGGTCGTTCTTGGCCTTCGGTGTTTGCTTGAAGAATTCCCACCCACACTTCTGGGTCATTTTCTAACTGGTCAAGTGCTGACTCAAACGCCTGAGCTACAGCGCCGTTAACGGCGTTTCGTGCTTCCGGGCGGTTCAGAGTAATAAAACCGATTTGACCTTGCTTTTCAAAAGTTACGACATCAGACATAGGTCAAGACTATGTCGGCAGATGTCCTAGTCAGAAGTTGAAGGTGCTTCTGGAGTTACAGGTACATCAGCTGGAGCAGCAGGGGCTTCAGCTGCAGCAGGTGCTGCGGCTGTCTGAGGACTCTTTACTGGCGCTGGCTTGCCCTTTGGGCGTACTGGACGCGTAGGGCGTAGCGGGCGAGGGCTGTTCGCTCCAGGTGCAACCGTGATTCCAAACATCACTGCAATCTGCGGAACGAGTGGAGCAACACGTTTCACCGTTGCCAACATTGCTTCATTAGGAGTTGGTGGAACCGCTGCAAGTTTTACTTGCCCGCGTACTGGCGAAAATGCAATTGCTTCGAGAAGCGCACAAAAACGATCGGGCGCTGTTTCCGATGACAGTGATGCAGAAGCAGCAGCGGCCAACTGCGCACCGAGATCTGCAGGGAATGGTTGACCAGCCTTGGGCGGTTCACTCGAGATCTTCAATGCACGAATCACACGTGGTGCAGCAAGTGCCGACTTGATGTCTTCGAGCCAACGCGTTTGCTCAATTTCTTGACGCGTCTTCAATGCTGCTTTCAACTCTGCTGCAAGTGCACGAGTTGATTCGTCACGAACAACCATTGGATCATCTGCACCAACTACAACTTGACGAAGATCACGCAAATCGAGCAGTTCAATTTCGGCTTTAGCAGCTTCTGCTTTGTCTAGCCATTCTGCAACACGCAACTTTGGCAGCAACTCTTGCGCCATTGAAATAAGACCTTCAGCAGGAACAAGCGGCTTGCCCTCTTTCTTCAGTTGCTCGTTCTGTTCCTTTACTGCATCACGAACAGCCTTGATGCCGCCGGTGAGTGCACGTTCTGCAACTCCACGTTGCTCAACTGGCAAAGTGCCCAAAACGGCATCGCGATGAACATGCTTTGGCTTCAATCGTTTTGCGGCCGGGCGCTTAGGCAATTCCGGTGGGGCAGTAAACGAAGGACGACGCGGACGACGGTCGCCAGACTTTTCGCCCTCTGCGCCTTCGCGCGGTGGACGCTTATCTCCATCTCGTCGTGGCTTGCGGTCGCCATCGCGCTTTGGCTTACGGTCTTTGCTCTTGTCCGCAAGCTTTTGCGTTACTGGTTGAAACTCTTTTTCCGAACCAATAATTTGCAACAAGTTTCCACGAACTGATTTCTCTTTTGTTTTTACAAGCGAGAGAATTTCGACGCCGTCAAGGTCGAACTCGGCTTCAACTTTCAGCGTGTCACCAGTCTTGGCATCTGCTTCAAGAATTGAACCATTGAGCGTTCCTTTAGGGGTCTTGGCGCCGGCTGCACGCCACGTCCACGTTCCATCTCCACGGTTACTGGTCAATTCGATATCAATGCGCTTAGACATGGGGCTCTACGGTACCCGCGAAAAGTGAGTTTCCCCAATACGCACGCCATATTCGTGCGAACTACGGTGGGCGAATGGCGATTTATGCACTCGGAGACCAAGTTCCAAACATTCACGAAACAGCGTTCGTTCATCCGGACGCAGTGATTATCGGTTCAGTCGAAATTGGAGCCGAATCAACCATTTGGCCAGGCGCAGTACTGCGTGGCGACGATGGATACATCAAGATTGGTGCGCGCACCAGTATTCAGGACAACACCGTTATTCATACCACGCCGCAAGACCCAACCATTGTTGGCGATGATTGCGTAATTGGCCACATTGTGCATCTTGAATGCTGCATCATTGAAAATGGTGCTCAGATTTCATCGGGAGCTGTTGTTTTGCATCGCGTGCGCGTGGGCACCGGAGCCATCGTTGCGGCGAACGCAGTCGTGTTGAACGATCAGGTAGTTCCACCTGGTGCTCTTGCAGTCGGCGCACCAGCAATCATCAAGGAAGGTCGTGCGCGCAAGTCGGATATCGAGTTTGGTGCGAAGGTGTACGTCGAAAAAGGAAAATGGTTCAAGCAGTCGATGCGAAAAATCGCAGATTGACAGTTACTCCAACACAGCAAGCAACGGGGAGGCATCGAAGTCATCGAGCATCGGCAGATAGATGCGAGTTGCATCCTTGCGAAACTTCGCGCTGATGTCTTCTCGGAAAAATTTTGCGCCCTCTCGAATAACGTAATTGAGAATAAAGAATCTGTATGCCCACGGGAGAAATAGTAATTCTCGTTTTGAAAGCGGAAAGACTTCGTGATACTGACGCAGGAACTTCATGAAACGCGGTTCCAGCAGTGTGTGTGGGGAATAGGTAAATGACGTTCGATCTCCAGTTTCGGAAGACACGCGAGAGAAAAAATAGAAATCCAGCATTCTCGTGTCAATGCGAAACCAGTCATAATCCCATCGGCTAAACAGTTCAAACTGAGAGTCCTGCCGCTTGACGGAGAAGTTTCCGAGGTTCCAGTCAACTAAGACAGGAATTTTGTCCCACTCGTCAAATCGGATGTGTTCGAGGTGAAGAAGAAACTGGTGAGTTGATCGCTTTGCAATTTCAATATCGTCATGACGTAATCCAAAATGAACATCTGCAAATTCGTGAGAGAGCTGATCAAGTAGATGAATTGCATCGCCTTTGACTGAATTTGAAGTGGGGGGCAAGCTTCCGGCAATCTGAGAACACTCACGATGAAAAGCGGCAATTTCACGTGCCAAGTTTTCGATTTGATCATCATTCAGAATTGACGGCAATTGCATCGCCCGCTCTACGTCGGTGTAGAAAGCAACCCAGTACGTTCCGTCATACCACGTGTAGGCGTGACCATCGCGCGGCAAAACCTCTGCAAGAAACCCTTCCCATCGCGTTCCTCGCAATAGCTGAGCGCTGGTGAATAGTCGATCGTGATCTTCTGCGAACAGAAAGTACGAACCGTATGAGGAAATCTTCGCCACGATGTGCGACGAATCGTTGAACACAACTCGGAACACTCGATTTGTTGAGACGTGTGCACTGACCTCGACCACATGGTCAATTGTGCGAGTTGCATCGTATTCCGACCATGCAGTGGCTACAAGCCGCTCAGCAAGTTCACGCGTTGGAAATGCGGTCACACAACGTCTTTTCGTGAAACGCTATGAGCGAAGAAACTAGCGCTGAGAGATGGCGCGAACACCAATTGGTGCGATGAGTCGATACCCAGCTGCATGCCGTTCTTCTTCAGACTCTCCACCCCAAAAACCATACTCATGATTCTCACGCGCAAACGTTCGACATGTATCTAACACTGCGCACTGCATGCATACAGTTCGTGCCATTGTTTCACGACGCTCGCGTGCTTGTGGACGCTCGGCGATCGGAGGGAAAAACACTTCGGTGAGCCCGCGACATTCAGCAACGTCCATCCACGCATCATCGGTTTGCACTCGCTTTGATGTGAACTCAAGTGATGCCATGATGCCCCCGCAACGTTGACCAACCCTGCGGTGACTCTAGGGGATATCTAACCGATCAGTCAATTAGACCTAGTTTCCCCCTCGTTAGGCCAGGAGAGCGCGCACACCAGCCGCAAAAGCATCGATTTCCGACTCGGTTACGTCCCAGGCTGTCATCCACCGAACTTGGTCTATCGCTGTGTCCCAGTCATAGAAGTGAGCCCATTCCTGCAGTTGAGTGCGCGGAGCTTTAGCGATGATGGGAAACATGCTGTTTGCGGCCGGAGCCACAGCGAGACGCAACGATTCGATGTCTTTCGTTTTGTCGAACAACATGCGTGCTGCCATATTGGCTTGACCACCCAATGTGATGAAGAGATCGTCACGTAACATCGCTTCGTATTGAGCTGAAATGAATCTCATTTTGGAATGTAATTGAGTTACCTGCTTGCGCACGTACAACGAACGCCTAGCGAATTCTGGATTGAAGAACACAACTGCTTCGCCGAATATTCCACCGGCCTTAGTGCAACCAAATGTCATCGCATCGATACCCGCGTCGCGAGTGAAAGCGCGCAATGTTTCACGCGTTCCGCCTAGGGCAGCAGTCGCATTGGCGATTCGTGCACCGTCGAGATACACATACATGCCCATGCTGTGAGCGGCCTCGCTTAACGAGCAAATCTCTTCAACCGAATACAGCGAACCCAATTCGGTCACTTGCGTGATGGCAACGATTCCTGGTTGGGGAGCATGCTGATTGCCAAACATTGCCGTCACTGAATCCAAATCTTGTGGGCGAAGTTTGGCATCTGCGGTTGGCACGGTGATGAGCTTGGTACCCAATGCACGCTCAGGCGCACCGGTTTCATCGACATTGATGTGCGACTGCGCTGCACACACAATCGCATCAGCTGGTCGCAACATGCTGGCAAGTGCAAACACATTTGCACCGGTTCCGCCGTAGACAAACTGTGTGACTACATCGTGATCGAACAATTCCTTGAATGCTTGTTCTGTGCGCACCGTAATTGGGTCGGCACCGTAAGCAGAGACGTGACCAGCATTCGCATTCGCAATAGCCTCAAGCACCAGTGGGTGAGCGCCAGCAACGTTGTCACTGGCAAATGATGACTTTGGCGGCGTAGGCAGTTTTGTCACAGATCCAGTATGGGGTGCCATCCACACATTGAATTCACTCTTGGCTTATCTTTTCGTCATGACTAAATCGCACGATGCTGGGACAGTTCGGCCCGGCGAATTGGGGAGCACACGCACAGAGCGCCCTATTGCAGATGTAGCCAAATGCGCCTGGTGTAGGACGCCACTTCCAGTGCAAACTGGATCTGGACGTCCGCGAAGGTTCTGTACTCAAGCCTGTAAGCAATGGGACTGGGTGGCTCGCCAGAGGGCCTCTGAGCTTGCATTAAGCGAAGATGAGTTGGTGGTGACACGCAGCGAACTCGACGCATTGCGTGATCAAATCTTCATCCTGAAATGCGCTATCGATGATGTTGAACAGGATCTTGATCCTTCAATTGATCCCACAACGCGAGACTTCAAAGCAGCATTGACGTGGCTGTTAGACGCCGCAAAACCCCTTGTGACAGACTCAATTACTGGGGTTTCCCAGCCACGTTGATGGTGGGGTTTAGCCCATAATCATAGTTATGTAAAGTCAGGACTGAACATGAAAACATTGCCAATCAAGGGAATCCCTGCCCCGCAGGTATTTGATGATCTCGAATCTCTGCGCTTAAACGATGTTGATTGGCGTAATGGACGTGTGTTCAGTTTGGCGTACTACGCAGGCCCTGAAGCAATTGCTGTGGCCGAAGATGCCTACCGCCGATTCAGCGGTGAAAATGCTCTGAGTACCGATGCATTTCCCAGTTTGCGAATCATGCAATCTGATGTGCTGTCCATGGTTGGTCCGTGGCTAGGTGCGGACCAAGACTCTGCCGGGTTCATGACCTCAGGAGGCACCGAAAGCATCCTCATGGTCGTCAAAGCCGCCCGTGACCAATTCGCTTCAGCGAACGGAGTGAAATGTCCAAACATCGTTCTGCCTACATCTGCCCACGCAGCATTTGAAAAGGCTTGCCACTACTTCGGTGTTGAATCTCGGCGCTCCGAGGTCGGTCCAGATTGGCGCGCCGATATTGACTCAATGGAGCGGTTAATCGACAGCAACACCATTTTGCTTGTTGCCTCTGCCCCGCAATATCCACAAGGTGTCGTTGATGACATCACCAGCATTGCAGCCCTGGCTCTTCAGCATGGTCTGAACTGCCATGTTGATGCATGCATGGGAGGCGTAACACTCGCCTATCTAGAAAAACTTGGACACGTAATACCGCCGTGGAATTTGCGCGTATCAGGCGTTACGTCTATATCGGTAGATCTTCACAAGTATGGCTACACATCGAAAGGTGCATCTGTGGTTTTGTATCGCAATAAGCAATTGCGGTCACATCAGGGATTCTTTACCGACAACTGGCTTGGCGGAATATACGCGTCATCTGGGGTCTTGGGTACAAAATCAGGCGGCTCGATTGCAAGTGCTTGGGCGGTGCTGTGCCATCTTGGAGATGACGGATACACAAAGTTGACCGTTCAAGCGCGACAGGCAACGGAACAACTTGCGAATCACATCTCTGCACACCAACAACTTGTTCTTCGTGCGTATCCAGATTCCACATTGATCAGTTTCGGTGCAACTGATCCGTCAGCACTCAATGTGTTCGCCGTTGCAGACGAATTGCGAGCACGAGGTTGGTACGTCGATCGTCAGACTCCACCAGATTCACTTCACTGCACGGTCAGCGCAGTACATCGCAACACCATGGACGCATTTATCGTGGATCTAGATGCCAGCGTCAACACAGTGTTGAACACTCGCCTCTCTGGCGATGTAGGCCAGTACGGCAACCTAGAGTGACGACATGAGTAGTCAAGAATCAAATAACGGCACCGGTGCGTTTGGCCAGCAACAAGTAAACGACCTTTTTTCACTACTCTCCGATTTCAATCCCGTTACCTCTGGAGCGAAAGCTGTTGATCAAGCAAAGCGCACTGTTGAATCACTTATTTCTGCGATGGAACTGTTCGTTCAATCTATGGACAACATGAATCAGGTTGCCTCACGTGTCAATCGCCTACTGGACGACATTGAAGGCCCCATGCGTCAAGTGATGCCGCACGTCAATGGCGCTTTAGGTGCCGTGAACAAACTCGCAGAGATGTCTGGTGCGTTAACTGAACTCAGCAAGCGCCTTGGGCCTCTGATGGCATTCATGCCACCAACGTCCAAGCAAAAAGACTCAACTACCCCAACTACTCCTGAAGCGAGTTGACAGCAGCGCCTACAGCGCAACGTCAAGAGCAGTTACTGCACGCGGTGCAGGTGTGTTCGCCTTTTCCATCCGCACGATCTGCGAGTCAACTTGATCTTTTACCCCAGACAAAGGCAAGACATTCAGTACACCTTGACCATTACGCATCACGTCAACGAGCTGGTCTCCTTGACATAACACCACTGACTGGCCGCTGATCACTATGTGCGCCGCTGCAATTTCGGTATCGACATGGCTGCGCAAGTAATTGAATACTTCGCGCACCGATTCAAGTTTGATACCTGCATCAAGCAGGCTCTTGATCACTCGAAGCTCGAGCAGGTCGCGATAGCTGTACACACGCCGTGAACCACTGCCTGTTGCGTCACATCCAGATGGTCTCACCAAATTGGTTCGGGCCCAATAGTCCAACTGACGATAGGAAATTCCGACAACTTCAGCCGCTTGGGTGCCGCTAAATCCCTGATGCATCAGATCAGGCTACGGTCGCATTTTGGGTTTGACTAACCCTGGAAATCCTCAGGATTGATTGAGTTGATGAATTCACGGAAATCGTCCAGTATCTCTTCTTCATCAGATTCCTCGGCGGTTACGGCCGACTTTCCAACTTTGTCCATCAGTTCGGATTCAACGAACACAGGCACCTCGGCACGAACTGCCAAAGCAATGGCATCCGAAGGACGCGCCGAAATAATTCGCTCTGCACCGTCGACCGCGATGTGAATATTGGCGAAATAGGTATGTTCCTTCACATCGGTAACGACGACCATGACCACTTCCCCACCCATCTCCGCGATGGTTTTGAGCATGAGGTCGTGCGTTAACGGGCGATCAGGCACCACGCCACTCAGAGCGACCGAAATTGACGACGCTTCTGCTTCTCCGATGTAGATAGGAATCACTCTTCGTGAATCATCGATCTCGCGAATCAACATGACAGGAATGTTGGAGGGAACTTCAACTCGAATACCTTCAAGTTCAGCGGCAAGTCTTTTCGTCATGACGTAATCACCCTATTGCCTATGACAGACGATTTCCACGGAATGACCGAGCGGCAACCTCGACAAGCGTGGAACGTAGTTGCTCACCCAAATCAATCAAGTCATCGAGCATTTCCTCTGCCTGAGCCTTAGAGGTCGGGTTCTTGCGCATGAAAATCGGTTGAATTTTCATTTCATAAATTGACACTTCTGATTCTGCTTGTCGTTTCAAGGTCTTTAGGTTGCGAACATCAATTCCAAGTTCCGAAAACTTGCGAACGATTTCCAATACTTCACGGTCGAGTGGCGAAAACATTTCCAACTCTCCAACCTTGCGTGGCGTCACGATTCCAGCTGCAATGATTTCCTTTAACAACTTTTCGTCCATATCAATAGCAAGCAAAAGCTCACCACGGTCAATGGACAGGGTGTCATCGCGCATCGCACGGGTTTTATGCGGAGCGATTGGAGCTACCGTCAATTTCTTTGCAGCCGCAGGATGTGATCCTTGATGACCTACGCCTCGAACGCCCGTTGGGTCGGTGTCGTCGTAGGGGCGAATCATTCCGTCGCTCGTGTCGTTGTCAAGTCGCGTACGAATAACTTTCAGCGGCAAATAGTTTTCTCTTTGTTCGCGCAGGATAAATCGGAGGCGATCAACTTCGGATTCACTAAATTTGCGATATCCCGATGGAGTTCGTTCAGGTTCGATCAATCCTTGGCTTTCGAGAAATCGAATCTTTGAAATGGTGACATCGGGAAATTCGTCGAGTAACAGCCCGAGCACTTCACCGATTGATTTGTAATTCCTCTCATCCATTAAAAAACACCATGCGATATTTACCGATCTGCAATTCGTCACCTTGCTCAAGTGTCAATTCATCAATTCGCATCTGATTGACGTATGTTCCGTTCAGTGATCCAAGATCACGCACGACATAATGACCATTGTCGAGGACTACCTCAGCGTGGCGACGAGAGACGGTTACATCATCCAGACAAATTGCGCTGTCGGGGTGACGTCCAATTGTTGTCAAACCCTCAACGACATACCGATTGCCACTTTGCGCACCCGAACGAATAACGAGGAGGCCCTTTCCTGAATGCAACTCTGCACTAGACAGTGAGACATTGTCTGCATCGCCAGGCGCATCCTGGAGTGGATCAACTTTTGCGAGAACTATGGTCCGCTCATCGGGCTGATCAAGCACCGAGCCACACGCGGAGCAGAAACCCGAGTGGGGCGGGTTGCGATGTCCACAACTGTTACAAAAGACGTACGACATACCCCTACCGTAGCCCTTTGGCGGCTCTCCCCTTCCGAAGATTGGAACGAACGATTGGCACATAAGACACAGCCGTGTAATACGACAGGGCAAGTCCTGGGATCGCACATAGCCAACCAATCACAAGACCAAGATCGGCCGTAACGTGCGTACTTCCTCCAAGCAACAAAAACGGCACTGCCATCATCAACAGAAACGTGTACCACTTGCCGTTGTTGCTTACCGGGAACCGCTCCATTCCCATCATTGTCGCACCAACCATCATGGCGCCAACCACTACTTCACGTATCAAGATGGCGATGCACAACCACACAGGAACCGCGCCATCGATGAGCACGCTGATTGCACTGACCACAAACAAGACGCGATCAACCGTTGGATCAAAGACCGCGCCAAATGGAGAAACCTGATTGAACTTTCGTGCGAACCAACCGTCAACCCAATCGGTCATGCCCAGCACGCCGAGAAGCAAGGCCGCGCCCGCACGTTGATCCTTTGCGAAAAGCAAATAGAGGAAAAGCGGCAAGACGCAAAGTCGAGCCAAAGTAATGAAGTTCGGGACACTGACCATCCCTGACCACATCGAAACCTTGTTGTCTTGCACACAGTGACAATACAAGAATTCGCTGTACTGTTGTCGCGATGGCTTCTGTATTCACGCAAATCATTGCAGGCGAATTGCCGGGAACATTTGTGTACACCGACGAGGTGTGCGTTGCATTCATGACCATTAACCCGATTTCACGTGGCCATCTGCTCGTTGTTCCGCGTACCGAGGTTGACCAATGGACTGACCTTCCAGACGGCGTATCGCAACACTGTTTTGCGGTGGCCAAACGATTAGCTATTGCACAAAAGCGTGCACTGCATTGCGAGCGAGTTGCGATGATTATTGCGGGCTTTGAGGTTCCTCACTGCCACCTGCATGTCATTCCCGCAGCAACGATCGCCGATGTTTCTTTCGACAATGCAGCTACAAGCGTTGACTTTGACGATCTTGCTTTAGCAGCAGCGACAATTTCAGCGGCCCTTTCTTAGAACAGCGTTTCGGGCAAATCTTGGACGTCAAGCTCAGTACCAAGAGTTACTGGATCAAGCAAATGCGACCCATGATTACGAGCGTTATTCACTTCTGTTGACACTGGAAAATACGACACCGCTTCATCTGGTATCGCCTGCGCAAGATGCAGCGGTGCAATGACATCGGCGGAAAGCCACTGCGTTATGCCGTCCTGTGTGAGCAGCACCGGCATTCTGTTATGCACCTGCGATACGCGTTGATTAGCTTCAGTTGTTAGCGCTACACATGTATTGAGTTCTCGCCCTTCACTATCGCGCCATGTCGTCCAAAGCGATGCAACTGCAAAATGAGATTCGTGGTCATAACCAGAACTTTTGCCTGGAAAAAATGCAAACGGCTGCTTTATAGCCTTCCCCGATTGCTTCATGGGTTTCCATTCGTAATAAGCATTCATTGGCATTACACACCGATGGCGGCTAATGAGATTGCGAAAGGACGGTTTCTCCGCAACTGATTCTGATCGAGCATTAATCAAACTCGCGGCGCGAGAAACGTCTTTCGCCCACACCGGAACCAGCCCCCACGACATCACGTCAAGTCGCACTTGCCCCTCAACGCCTCGCAAAACATATACGTCACTAGTGGGCGAAATGTTGAAGTTCAGTGCAAGTTCTGCGCCACTTGAAACCGCAGAGAAAGCTTGCGCTATTTCTAGCGCTCCAGTTTTGCGCACATACCTTCCACACATGCTTGGCTATCTCAGCAGACCCGTATTGTCCGCGAAGAGCTGCACCAACACCGGGGTCACAATCAAGCCCGGAAGCAAAGAACCTAATCGAATCTTTTTGATGTCCAACAGATTCAATCCAATTGCCATTACTGCTAAACCACCTGCCGAAAACAATTCAACTCGCATTCGATCGTTGAGCAGCGAATCGAGTTGTGTGCCGAACAACGTCAGTGTCCCTTGCACAACGAAAACGCTGACAGCACTAAACAGAACTCCAACTCCATGTATTGCGCCAAAAATGACACTCATAAAGCCGTCAAGTGTTCCCTTAATGATGTACAGCTGCGGTGTAGCACCAGACGCATCTTGTATCGCTCCGAGGATGGTGAGTGGACCAATGCAAAACAGCAACGTTGCAGTGACAAATCCCGAGATGAATCGTCCAGGATCTTGTCGCTTTGCAAAACGCTTCCGAATCACTTCACCAATTCCCTCAAGTCGATCTTCGATACGCAGTACTTCACCGATCACCGCACCAAAAACCATTCCAAGCAGCGGGAACACCATGTTGTGAGTTTTCAACAAATCGCTCAGGCCGAGACCGATGGTGACCATACCGATCACTTGCACGACGATGACTCGAACCCGATCAGGGATCTTGTCTCCCATTGCAATGCCAACCATGCCGCCAATCAGCACTGTGGCAGTATTGATCAATGTTCCGAGGCCAACCACACGTCCACGCTATATGACAGTTATCTTGGCGCTCTGTGCCGCTGCCTTTTACGGAGTAGCTGACTACTCAGGCAGCCGTGGCGCACGTCTTGCCCATGCCGCTTCAATTACGTTCCTCGGCCAGGCAGTTGCTTTTGTGTTTATTGGCTTCTTTCTGTTGTATGCCCAAACTCCCGTTATGCCCGCTGAAAGTTGGATGTGGACCACTGGTGGCGGGTTTGGCGGTGCCATTGCGTTGGTTGCTTTTTACCAAGCCATGTCAAAGGGCTCCATGACGGTCATCGCACCAATTACTGCAGTTATCGGTCTTTCCGTTCCTGTTCTTGCAGGCGTATTGCAGGGTGAACGCCCGTCATCACTTGCCTGGTTTGGTATTGCAATAGCGGTTGTTGCCGTTGCACTCGTTGGAGATGTTCTTGATCGCCATGACCTACCCACTTCAATGAGTGCCATATGGATGGCAGTTGCTGCTGGTTTTGGTTTTGGAATGATCTTTGTTTGCATGGGCAATGCCAGTCATGAACATGGTCTATGGCCATTGTTTGGTCAACGTTTGGTCAGCGTGCCAACTGTTGCCCTGATCGCTTTGCTGCAAACGAAACGAATTCACGTTCCAAAGAAAGCAATCGGCTTTGCCATTCTCGCTGGTGTTCTCGACACCTCGGCTAACGGTTTGTACCTTGCCGCCACCAGCATGGGCTTAATGTCGCTTGTCTCCGTGATCGTGGCTTTGTATCCGATTTCAACCGTTGCTCTTGCCATGAAGTTTGATCACGAACGTCTCCATCGTTCACAAGCTGTGGGAATCGTGATGGCTGCTGCAGCTTTGGTGCTCGTCAGTATCTGACCAATCACTACGAATGTGCAGAGTCGGGCTGGCGGGATTTGAACCCACGACCTCTTGTCCCCCAGACAAGCGCGCTAACCAAGCTGCGCTACAGCCCGTATCTTGCCGAGCCTAACGGAACAGTTCGATTACACGCCAAGACAGATACAACACAAGTCCACCGACCAACAGCTTGAAATGCCACGGCAGCGGGACGTCTTCCTCGCCATCTACACCTGCCAGTTTTTTCAGATCAAGATTCTTGGCAGTAATGGTGCCATGTGCATTGGCAACTTCAATTTCGGTTGAACAGTTCGGGCAACGACCGTCCTGCGATACCGCACTGGGAGCCAAATATTTCGAACATGGTTCACACCACGGCATGAGGTTCTACTTCAGTCCGATCGCTTGCGAACACGCAACTTGATAGGTGTTGAACCGAATTCAAACTTTTCGCGGATAGATCGTTCAAGGTAACGAAGATAATGCTGTGGCAATTCCCTGTTCACGAACAACGTAAATGTTGGAGGATCATTCGCGCCTTGCAGTGCATACAGCACACGAGCGCCAGCACCGGCTGGCTGCTTTTGTTGTGCTTCCGCAATAACTCGGTTGACGTCTTTTGTCGGAACTCGCTTGTGATAATCAGCAATGCACTCTTGCAAAATCGGTAGAAGACGGTGAACGCCTTTGCCAGTAAGTGCTGAAAGCTTGAGCACTGGAGCATCTCCAATAAAGTACAACTTCCGAGTCATTTCCGTGTCGATGTGTTCGCGACCGTCGGCATCGAGTGTTTCCCACTTGTTCAGCACAACAATGACCGGGCATCCTGCAGCATCGATACGTTCTGCCAAACGCTGGTCTTGGTTAGTGATTCCCTCTTGTGCGTCGATGACCAGCAATGCAACATCTGACTCATCAACCGCACGTAACGCTCGAACAAATGAGTAGTACTCGGCGGATTCATCAACCTGGCTCTTACGGCGCATTCCTGCAGTGTCGACGAAAACAATTGGACCATCAGGCGTATCTACCTGTGTGTCAATTGCGTCGCGGGTGGTTCCCGCCATGTCGTGTGTAATGGAGCGGTCTTCGCCAACCAAGCGATTGAACAACGTGCTTTTACCTACGTTTGGACGACCAACGATTGATACTCGTGGAATTCCTGACACTCCACGCGGCAGTACTACTTCTTCTTCGGTATCTGGCGCATCAACAATTTCTAAAATCATGTCAAGCAAGTCGCCTGATTTACGACCGTGCAGAGCGGATACAGGCACTGGATCGCCGAAACCAAGTTTGAGAAAGTCCCAGCGATCGGCTTCACGCTTATCCGAATCAATCTTGTTGCTGACCACAATCACTGGGCAATTCAGGCGACGAAGCCATAAACCAATTTGCTCGTCGTCGTCGGTCACGCCGATAGCAGTGTCAACAACGAACAGCACCAAACTTGCCGTCTTTGCGGCTTCCTCCACTTGTCGGCTGACCTTGGCATCTAACTCAGAACCTCCTGGCATCCATCCGCCGGTATCGACCAAATTAAACTTCTTGCCTGTCCACTCAACTTCGCGCTCAAAGCGATCGCGAGTGATTCCTGGCTGATTTTCGACGATTGCAACCTGTGAGCCCATGAATCGGTTGAATAGTGTGCTCTTGCCAACATTGGGCCTTCCAACAATGACTACCGTCGGAAGAGCCGATGGAGTTTCGTTTTCCAGTTCGGTTGTCACCCGTTCATTCTACTGTTGTCATTGAAACATTGGTCTGAACTCCAAAGCATGAAAAACACTGCAGTATTGTGTTGGTAGATGCAAAATTTGCCTGAATCTGTAATCAGCGTTGATCGCGTGCTGCTTGCTGCCCCTCGTGGCTTTTGTGCAGGTGTCGAAATGGCAATCAAAGCACTTGCCTGGATGGTGCGCACGTTCCCTGCTCCTGTCTACTGCTACCACGAGATCGTGCACAATCGTGCAGTAGTAGATCGCTTCCTCAAGTTGGGAGTCATTTTCGTCGATGATGTTTCTGAGGTTCCACTTGGCATGCCCATCATGCTTTCAGCTCATGGTTCGGCTCCGCAGGTAGTTGAACTTGCCCGCGAGCGAGGCAGTTATGTAGTCGACTCGGTGTGTCCATTGGTCACGAAGGTGCACCATGAAGTAAGAGTTCGTGCTGGAAAAGGTTTCCGAATTGTTTATGTAGGTCACGAAGGTCACGAGGAAGCAGTTGGAACCATGGCAGTTGCGCCAGATTCCATTTCTCGTGTTGAGTCATTGGAAGAAGTAGAAGCATTGCCAACTTTCTCTGAGCCAGTTGCATTGCTTGCACAAACGACGCTGTCGCATCGAGATTGGGCAGGCATTGCTGATGCGGTAAAAGTGAAGTACCCGTCCGTGTGGTCCCCTGGCAAGAGTGATTTGTGTTTCGCAACCACCAACCGTCAAAGTGCATTGCTGCAAATTGCATCACAATGTGACTCGGTGATCGTTATTGGTTCGGCAAACTCCTCGAACACGCGAGCCCTGGAAAAACTTGCACACGATGAAGGGTGCGAACACGTCTACCGCATTAACAGTGTCGACGAATTACCACGAGATCTACATGGCGTTGTTGGAGTTACCGCAGGCGCTTCGGCACCTGAAGATCTCGTGAACGAAGTTCTCGCATATCTCAATCCGACTCAGGGTGTTGAGGAAATTCGAATTACGCGCGAAGAGGAATACTTTCCGCCACCACGAAATATTCGTCAGCTGCAATCTGGTATCGAAACTGCAGCGTTAACCATGATTGGAGCGCCAGTGTCGGCGGCGACCAGCGTGGACGATCGTTTAGTAAGTGCTAGTGACGTTCTTTCTTCACTTGACTAACTAGTTTCTCGGCACTTTGCTCCACGGCATCTCGCGGTCTACTCGCACATCGCCAGGAAGGCCCAACACGCGCTCTCCCAAAATGTTGCGCATGACTTCTGAGGTTCCGCCTTCAATGCTGTTCGCGCGTGCGCGCAGAAACGCCTTTGGTATGGAATCGAAACTCATTGCCGAATCTGGGCGCACCATTTCGTAACTTCCGTACAACATGCCTTCAGCACCGAGAAGCTCGATACAAAATTCGTAGGTCTCTTTATTTAGATCTGCGCTCGCCATCTTCCCAATTGAGCCTTCAGGTCCAGGAACGCCTACTTTGCGGTTCTGACCTGCGCGAATGTTGGTGAGACGAGCAACTTCGGAACGGATCCACAACTTCATGAGTTTTTCTTTCGTGGCAGAGTCTTTGCGCTCTGCTGGCAACTTTTCCCACAGCTTGACCGCTTCGCGAATTGGTCCCGAACCCTTCTGCGGAATAGCGCCGCCGATGGCAACACGCTCGTTCATCAACGTTGTCAAACTCACGCGCCAACCATCACCCACGTTGCCCAACGTTTCCGAAACAGGAATACGTGTGTCGGTGAAGTACACCTCGTTGAATTCCGCTTCGCCGGTCATTTGACGCAATGGACGAACTTCAACTCCAGGACCATGCATGTCGACAACGATCGCTGTAAGTCCCGCATGCTTTACCGCCTCGGCGTCAGTGCGAACCACCAACAAACCCCACTTGGAAAGATGCGCAAGAGTCGTCCACACTTTCTGACCGTTGACGATCCACTCGTCACCGTCCTTCACGCCTTTTGCGGAGAGTCCTGCGAAGTCGGAGCCCGAGCCAGGTTCAGAGAACAACTGACACCAAATTTCTTCTCCCGTGAACAGTGGTCGCAGGTAACGACGCTTTTGTTCATCAGTTCCCCACTCAACAACGGTCGGACCGCACATGCCATACCCGATCGGGTTTCGAGCGTATGAATTCGGCCCACCCGCCCGCGCAATCTTCTCATTCACAATCTTTTGAAATTTTGGCGAGAGATCGAGGCCACCGTGACCAACTGGAAAGTGCACCCAAGCCAAACCCAAATCGAACTGCGCCCCAAGGAATGCGACCGCGGAAGTTGAAGCAGGCGGATTTTGCGAAATGAGCTGATCCGCTAATTCAGCAACCCGCGTCTCTTCTGCACTCAATACATCAGTAGCCATAATGTGCTTCTCCCCTTATGCGATCTGCCGAAACGCTAATTCAGATTGAACCTGAATGGTCAATTGGAGCGGCGCATTAACTGCGCAAATTCAACAGACTCAGCCGCTGCGATTTCTGGAATAACCGATCGAAGACGCATGACCCATCGCAAATTGGCAACATCGGAGCGCCTTCGGTAGATGGACTTCAAATTGCTCAATACCCGAATCACCATCAACCGCGAACTGGACGGCTCCAGGAATTCCGCACTCCAATTGTCAATCTGGGTCAGATTTTCGTACAACATTTTGCACTGTTCGGCTGACAACGGTCGGGGTGAGTGGAATGGATCAAAGAACTTCAAGTCGGGCTGCGACGCAGTTCGACACAGGAAGTGTCCGGGCATACCAATACCAACAATGTCGATGTCTTTTCTACGACCAACTTCTATTGCCAGCGCACACAACGTGATCGGAATTCCGAGACGTCTAGCCACCACCTGGTGCATCAACGAGTTATCTGGATCGTCATACTCGAACGAGTTCCCAGTGAAACCAGATGGACCAAACAGTTCCACCATCAACTCAACAGCACTGGTGGCGCTGATCGTTGAAGCCAACTGATCCAGGTCTGCAATGACCGCCTGCGGCTCCACGTCTTCATCGGCAAAATGGCAAATGAGTGCAAGGGCCTCATCGAGGGGCACAACCGCTCCGCGGATACTGAACAGTTCAGTGAAGCGCTCAAAATGCACGGCTGAACTGTAACCCTCAATGTCGAATCCTCCGACATGGGTCTGAAAGACGGACTACCGTTGCCAACATGTTTCCAGGACACTTTGCAGTGCTCAATCCCAATAAGCCCGCGGTCATCGATGCGTCAACTGGGTCAATCCTCACCTACAAGCAACTCGACGACTCAGCCAACAAGATCAGCAATCTGCTCCGCAGCCATGGCTTGCAAGTTGGTGACCACATTGCAATTTGCATTGAGAATCACCCCCGATACTTCGAAATCATTTGGGGCTGTCATTACGCGGGACTGATCTACACCGCGTGTTCAAGCAGGCTCACCTCGGATGAACTGTCGTACATCATCAACGACTGTGGTGCCAAGGCCTACATCACATCGAAATACAAAGCCGATCAGGCGACAGAAGTACTCACTACAACTCCAGACGTAAGTCTGCGATTGATGATCGACGGAACTGTTTCGGGATACGACAGTTTTGAAGACGCTCTGGCGCAGTGTTCAGTCACCCCGCTTGACGAACGTATTGATGGCACTGACATGTTGTACTCAAGTGGAACGACTGGGCGACCAAAAGGTGTTCGTTTGGAGTTTGCTCGAAGCCCGCTCGGCACACCAAACGCACTCACCGGTCTCGGGCAGTTCCTGTTTTCTTTCAACGAAGATGTTGTCTACCTCTCTCCCGCACCGCTGTATCATGCTGCGCCGCTTCGTTGGAATATGTCGGTTCATCGCACAGGGGGCACCTCGGTTGTCATGAACCACTTTGATGCAGAAGAATTCCTTCACTGCATCGAGCGCTTTAAGGTGACTCACACACAAACCGTTCCAACGATGTTCGTGCGAATGCTCAAACTTGCGCCAGAGATTCGAAGCAAGTACGACGTCTCAACATTGACTTGTGTCTTCCATGCCGCTGCACCATGCCCTGTAGAAGTGAAGCGTCACATGATCAACTGGTTTGGACCCGTTATTCATGAGTATTACGCAGGTAGTGAAGGAAACGGCTTCGTGTATTGCAACACCGAGCAATGGCTCGCACACCCCGGAACGGTTGGTGTTGCACTAAACGCAACGATCCATATCTTGGATGATGAAGGAACCGTCCTTCCGGTTGGTGAAACAGGAACGGTGTATTTCGAGAGCAATGCCAATTTCGAATATCACAACGATCCTGAAAAGACGAAAGCATCGCGTGACCCTCTGGGGCGTGGCTGGTCAACGCTTGGCGACATCGGATACATCGATGACGACAAGTTTCTGTATCTCACAGACCGCAAGGCATACATGATCATTTCCGGTGGAGTAAACGTCTATCCGCAGGAGGCGGAAAACGTTTTGGTGAACCATCCAGAGGTTGTCGACGTTGCAGTCTTTGGGGTTCCCAACGACGAATTTGGTGAAGAAGTCAAAGCTGTCGTGCAGCCAGTCGCCATGCCTACGAGCGAAACCGAGCGAAGCGAACTGAGTAAGCGCCTGATCGCATTCTGCAAAGAGTCACTCGCCGATTTCAAGTGCCCTCGCACAGTCGATTTTCGCGAGGAACTTCCACGACACCCAACAGGAAAGTTGTACAAGCGTTTGTTGAAAGACGAGTACTGGGCGAAGTCTGGAAGAAGCATTTAGCTTTTCCTCATGACCCATCCATTTGTTCATTCCGCCAAGCCCATCGCCTTTGCCCATCGCGGCGGGGCAAGCGACGCTCCAGAGAACACCATGCCGGCGTTTCAACGTGCAATGGACTTGGGCTATCGCTATATCGAGACCGATGTGCACTCCACACAAGATGGCGTGCTGCTTGCTTTCCATGACGATGATCTTTTGCGCACGTGCGGTCAGCCAGGTTTGATTAGCGAAATGTCATATGAGGAAGTAAAGAACTTTCGCATCAATGGTCTTGAGCCGATACCACTCATGCAAGAAATCTTTGATGCATGGCCGAATGCAATGGTGAATATCGACTGCAAAGCCGACACTGCCCTGCTTCCGTTAACCGCTGCTCTCCGCGGGCCTGGCATCCTCGATCGCGTCTGCGTTGGCTCGTTTAGCGACAGGCGACTTGCGACATTGCGTGAAACATTTGGACCTTCTCTGTGCACGTCACTTGGACCACGAGAAGTCGCAAAGTTGCGGGTTCGCAGTTGGGTTGGGCCAGCCCGCAGTTTTCCTGGCGCATATGCAGCCCAGGTGCCACACAAACAAGGTCCTTTGACGATCACCGATAGAAAATTTGTTGACGAAGCCCATGATTCAGGTCTCAAGGTTCATGTGTGGACAATTGACGACCCAGCCGAGATGCATCAATTGTTTGATCTCGGTGTTGACGGCATCATGACCGACCGTCCTCAGGTACTCAAAGACGTGATGACTGAACGTGGTATTTGGTGAGTTCAGTATTCACCTCCCATGCAGTAGGTCTCACGTACTCGGACGGGACCCAAGCGCTTACGAACACCAGTGTCAGCGTCGCTGCTGGTGAATTTGTCTCTATCGTTGGCCCGAGTGGGTGTGGAAAATCGACGCTTCTTCGTTTAGCGAGTGGGCTCATTCAACCCACTTCAGGAAATCTTTCACGAACTGGAACAGTGCAGTTTGTGTTTCAGGATTCAACGCTTCTGCCGTGGAGAACCGTTCGCAGGAATGTTTCACTCAATCTCGAGTTACAGAAAATTGAAAAATCTTTAATTGACGATCGCACCAATGATGCACTCGCATTGGTGGGTCTTACTGATAGCGCAGACAAACTTCCACGACAACTGTCTGGTGGCATGAAGATGCGAACGTCACTTGCCCGATCATTGGTCTGCGAACCTGATATGTATCTTTTTGATGAACCATTTGCCGCACTTGATGAGTTTTCACGTGAACGATTGAATGTTGAACTACGAGCCATGCTGAGCACACGGAACGCCGCATCGTTGTTCGTCACACATTCCATCGCCGAGGCAGTTTTCTTGTCACATCGAGTCCTCGTGATGTCGCCTCGGCCAGGAACCATCGTGCGGGAGTTTGTGATTCCTTTTGGTACAGATCGCCAACAAGACCTTCGCTACTCTCCCGAATTTGCATTGTTGTCAGGCGAAATTGCTCAGTCACTGCGTGAGCTGATTGCCTTATGAAAACCAGACTCATCAACGCAATCGGACCGATTGCAGTTTTTCTTGCTTTCATCGGGCTGTGGTACGTGGTTGCATACTCTCTGCACAACAACTTTTCCCCTGCATCAGGAAAGCCGATGATCATTCCTCCGCCGCATCGGCTTTTCGAGGACTTTAACGGTTCTATTCGCGATCGCATCTTTACTGCGTTACTCATCAGTACCCGAACAGCATTCACTGGGCTCGCATTGTCTGCAGTTCTTGGCATCATCATTGGTGTTGCCATGTCGCAGGCCAAATGGATTGAGCGATCCCTGTGGCCACACCTCATTGCACTTCAGGTCACACCGATCATTGCCATCGTTCCGCTGATGATTCGACTGATTGGCGCGAACTTCACAGCGAGAGTCACTGTCACTGTCATCATCTCAATATTCCCAATCGTGTCAAACACGTTGTTTGGCATTCAGTCAGTGCACCCTTCACTACATGACCTGTTTCGTCTGCAGAACAGTTCCCGATGGGTCGTTCTGCGCAAATTGCAGCTTCCGGCAGCGTCTCCAGCAATATTTACGGGTCTACGAGTTGCCGCGGGTTTAGCGGTAATTGGAGCCATTGTTGGCGACTTCTTCTTCACTAAAGGCGACCCTGGCTTAGGGCAATTGATCACATTTTTCTTCCTGAATAATTTGTCTGGACCAATGTTCATCACAGCATTGTTCGCGACCGGATTAGGTCTTATGCTCTTTATCTGCTTCGGCGTGTTGAATCGAATCGTCATCGGAAGATGGCACGAATCGGTAACACGTTAAGCATTCACAAACTACAAACTGGAGACCCTATGAAATTGTCATCCGTCCTTCGCTCTGCGTGTGCACTCACCGCAGTAGCCCTCATTTCCGCTTCATGTGGAAGTTCTGGAGATAGCGACTCTGCTCCAGCAACTCCGCAAACAGGTGCACTTGCTGGCATTTGCCCTGAGAAAGTTGTTGTTCAAACCGACTGGTTCCCTCAATCGGAGCATGGTGGCGTATATGAATTGCTTGGTGCAGATGCTGTTTCATCCAAAGACACTGGCGCAACAGTTGGAACTCTCACAGCGCAAGGTGTTGATCAGGGCGTACAACTTGAAATTCGCGCTGGTGGACCGTTCCTTCAGACCCCAGTAGTAACCGCAATGTACTCAGACGACGCCATCACATTCGGCTACGTCGGAACTGATGTCGCCATCACTCGCTTCGTAGACGCACCAACCATTGCTGTGTTTAACGCGCTGAACATCAACCCTCAAGTGGTGTTGTGGGATGCGGCTAAGCACCCAACGGCACAGACTCTTGCTGACGCTGCAAAGGAAGTGAAATCGATCTACGTTTACGGCGACCCAGCATGGACCCGTTATTTCGTAGCTCAAGGCATTTTGTCCAAGGATCAAATTGACAGCAACTACAAAGGCAACTTGTTGCTCGCTACCGAAGATGCCGCACATCAAGGCTTTGCAACATCTGAGCCGTACAAGTACACAAAATTGGAAACCGGCGCAGTCAATGTTGCTTACACCTTGATTCACGATTTAGGTTGGAACTCGTACCCACAAAACCTGGCTCTTCGAGCAGACAAGTTGGAAGAGTTGCGTCCATGTTTGGAATTGCTTGTACCGATGTTGCAGCAAGCTCAGTTGGACTACCTCATTTCACCAGATCGCGCGAACGCAATCATCAAAGCTGCTGTTGTAGCTTATGACAGCTGGTGGACACAGTCCGATGGCGATTTGGCGAACGGCGTTGCTCAGATGCGTGATTTGAAAATCATTGGCAACGGTGACACGCCAACGTTTGGTGATCTTGAGGAAACACGTGTGAACGACTTCATCGGCAAAGCAACACCGGTCTTGCGCGAACAAGGCTTGGAAATTGCTGATATTGCAGCAAGCGACATCGTGAACAACGAATTCCTCAACCCGGACATCACCTTCGCAGGCTGATATCAGGCGTCCTTGACGCTCCACTTACGCTTGGCGACTGGATCTTTATCGCTCCATGGGAAATTGATCCATTCGTCGGTGTATTTCCATACGTAATCGCATTTCACGATGGACTGCGACTTTTCGTACAGCACCGCCAAGCGTGTGTCTGCGAGTTGGCCTTTGCAGAACTCCAGAACATGCTTGAGCGTGTGCCCAGTGTCGGCAACGTCATCGACGATGAGGACTTTTGAATCTTTCAGGTCAACCAAACTTGGAACCGGAGGAAGAATCATGGGCACTGCCAAGCGCTCATTGACACCGGTATAGAACTCCACGTTCATGGTGTAGGTGTTCTTCACCGACAACGCGTAACCGAGCGCACCTGCTGACAACAAACCACCACGCGCTATCGCCAAAATGATGTCTGGCTCGTATCCGCTTTCAGCAACCTTGATGGCGAGTTCTCGACTCGCCACTCCGAAGATGTCCCAAGTCATGATTTCACGAATCTCGCTCAAAATTGCTCCCTCACTACAGGCGATTACTTGCCGCCAATCTAGTTCATTGAGCCTGTTCGAACGGGCAGTGACGACACCCACTCAGACAGCAATAACCACGATCGGCCAAAAACTTCGAGGTCATCACGGTGAGACCTGATGCTGGATCGCGATAACTGGGATTGCCATCAGCGATTGCAGCTTGGTGTCGTGATTGAATTTCTGCGAAGCGCGGGTGTTTCGGACTCAGACGTATGACAAGTGCAACATCGATTCCGTCTGGGCGAAGCACACTCATTGGAGGGCTCCGAGCATGGTCCAATATTCTGGCCAACTCTTGGTGACCACCATTGGATCGTTGATGACTACTCCTGGCGTAACTAACCCAATCAATGCAAGTGACATGGCGATTCGATGATCATGATGGGTATTCACCATGCCGCTATGAGGCTTTGATGGATGCACTGTCAGTCCATCGTCCAACTCATCCACCAGCACGCCGAGTATTCGAAGCTCATGAGCAAGATCGCCAATTCGATCACTTTCCTTGTTGCGAATGAATCCGACTCCATGAATTGTGGTTGAAGTTTGCGCAAAAGCAGCAACGACTGCAAGCGTTGGCACCAAGTCGGACATGTCGCGCATATCAACTGTCACGCCCTGCAATGGACGGTCTTGTGCTCTAGACAGAACCACATCGTCACCAACGACCTCAACTAGACAACCCATGCGAGCCAGCACATCGACAAATTTGGCATCACCCTGCAACGAAGAACGTCCCAGACCCGACACCACTACTCGCCCACCAGCAATCGCTGCAGCGGCAAGTGGATAAGAAGCTGAGGATGCGTCGGGTTCTACTTCGTACAGAGCACCAACATAATCACATTTCTCATAACGAAAAATATGATCGCCTCGCTCGATTGGTGTCACTCCAAAGCTGCGCTGAACGCCCATTGTCATATCAAGGTATGACTGCGACACCACTTCACCTTCGGTGACAATTGCAAGCCCACGGGACAGCTTTGGAGCAATGAGCATAAGTGCCGTAGTGAATTGGCTTGATGTTGTTGCAGCAATACTGATGCGAACACTTCTCTGAACCCCGCGCTTCACAGCAACCGGAAGAACGCCAGCTCCGTTGATTGGTGAAACATCAAGCCCGATGTCACTCAATGCCTGGTGCAAATCGTGCATTGGCCGCTTACGCAACGAATCTTCGCCCGTGATCACTACTTCTCCAGCACGCAAAGCACTCACCGCGGTGAGAAAACGAGCGGTGGTTCCAGCCAGACGAGCATCAATAACAATTGGCGACTCTTGATTTACATCGATACCTGACGCGAATTCTGCTGTATTGCTGAGCGTTTCAATCTGCGCACCAAGCAAAGACAGCCCTGCGAGCATTGAAACTGTGTCGTCTCCCGTTGGCAAGTTGCTCACTGAACTCTTTCCCGAGGCCAGCGCTGCGCACACGAGTGCTCGAGCCGCAACACTTTTCGAGCCAGGAACGCGAACCGTTGTATTGAGTTGTGTCCGCAGAGGCGCTACCGAATGGGGTTGACTTCCAGTCATGTCAATTGCTGAATCGATGGTCGAAACCCTCGCGCAATCAATCCACCCTTGAACACATCTTGGCTTGCACGATCGATGACCAGAACCAATATTCCTCGATCGCCCTCTACCGAGTGTGCAACTTCAAAGTTTGCGGTGTTCACACCCAACTCAGCAGCCAATGAGAAAATCTCTGCGGCCGCACCAGCACGGTCAGGGATTGGAACACGAACCTCAACTACGTCATGCAAATTGCTGACGCGCCCTGGCAGATTTGCGCGCGCAACGCGTGCAATTTGCAAGCGCTGATTTAGTTCATCGGTTTTACCTTCGTCCACGATTATTCGCATTGCCTGCAATCCACTAATCATTCCGTCAAGCGCGCCAACGATTGCCTCGCGATTTTCTTTGCATACATCGAGCCAGATTGCAGGGTGCCCCGAAGCCACACGCGTCATATCGCGGAACCCGCCTGCAGCCAAGCGCAAAACCGCAACATGCTCCTCGGCATGGTCATTCGCAAGCGACATCAACGTTGCTGCAGTGAGATGAGGCAAATGGCTGACAATGGCCACGAGTTGGTCGTGACGCTCTGCGCTCAACACGACGAATTCGGCACCGAGTTCTTTTACGACTTGAGCAACGTGTGCGAAGTTCGTGTCAGGAGTGTTTTCAGATGGTGTCAATACCCATACAGCACCTTCGAACAATGATGCATCTGCGCCAGCAAGACCAGCGAGCTCGCTGCCAGCCATTGGATGACCGGCTACGAAACGTGGGTCAGTGATCTCGCGCACAATGTGCGCCTTCACACCGCCGACATCGGTAACAAGCCCTTGTGTTGTTTCGAGAGCACGCCTAACTTGATCGGCAACCGAAGAAACTGGAGTGGCAACGAATGACAACTCTGCATCGATGTCAATGCCCCGTGCGGCGATAAGCCCTAAACGGAGAGCTTCCTCTTCTGTATCTGGATGCAAGTCGTTTCCCGTAACATGCCAACCTCGTGCAGTAAGCGCCGCGGCAAGTGAACCGCCAATCAGCCCAAGCCCGAAAATATTTGCTCGACGCTGTTTCACAGAGAAATATCGTAACCGAGCACTACTCGGTGACTGCCTCTATTAAGAGTTTGACTTCAGCCTGAGTGAGGTTACGCCATTGCCCAGGAGCGAGTTTTTTGTCCATGATCGGGCCGATACGCGTACGAACCAGCCGAATCACTGGATATCCAACGGCATCACACATGCGTCGAATCTGACGATTCTTTCCCTCATGAATGACCATTCTCAGAACACCCTCTTGCAGCCTGCTCACCTCAGCTGGTGCAGTCACTCCATCTTCGAGTTCAATGCCATTTCGCAGCCGATGAATAGCCACATCACTCACATCGGCTGATGTGATGTTGACTTGAACCAAGTACTCCTTTTCGAGTCCGTATTTCGGATGAGTAATTCGGTTTGTCAGTTCTCCATCGTTGGTGATGAGCAGTAAACCCTCTGAGTCACCGTCTAAACGGCCAACTGGATACACGCGCGGTTCAGCTGGGACCAGATCAATGACAGTCTCCCTGTCGTGTGTGTCAATTGCCGTACTGATGACATCGACTGGCTTATTGAGCAGGTAGTACACCAAGTCGGGTCGAACACCAACAGGCGCTCCATCAATTTCAACGGAGTCGACATCAACATTGACACGACGACCAAGAACTGCAGTTTCACCGTTTACCGTTACGCGACCTTCGGCGATGATTTCTTCACATGCCCTTCGACTACCCCACCCGCGTTGAGCGAGAACTTTCTGTAAACGCTCACCCTCGTCGATCATTGCGCAGGTGGCGCGATTCGCAAACCTTGTTCAAGTGCTTCAACAACTGCAGCATCAGGAACAAAATCGGCAATAGGTGGTAGAGCCGACAGCGACTCAATACCTAGACGCTCAAGAAATAACGAAGTAGTTCCGAACAAGACCGCCTGGCCGGGACCATCATCTCGCGACAACTCGGTGATGTATCCACGTGCTTGCAACGTTCGCATTACCGCGTCTGGATCTACACCACGGATTGCAGCAACCTGTCCACGCGAAATTGGTTGCTTGTAGGCAATGATCGCCAGCGTCTCGAGCGCGGCAGACGAAATGCGCGCCTGCTGGCTATCCAGCACGAAGCGCTCAACGTACGAAGCCACATCGTGATGTGACTGGAATCGATATCCACCAGCAACCTTGACCAACTGGAAACCGTGACCCGCTTCTTCGTATGCGGCGGCAAGACGCTCACATAGCCCATCAACAGATGCGACAGAAATTTCGAGAAGCTGAGAAAGCAGAGTTGGGTCAACTGGTTCCATTGCAACCAGAAGGATCGCTTCCAACGCCCGAACAGATTCCGCTGAGATGTTTTCTTCGCTCATGAATTCCTCTTTGTCATCCTTCGTAGTCATCAATTTGTAGAGCCGCAACGAATCCAGTGTCATCCCCTGCAGTCCATTGCACCTCAATGTCACCGAAGCGATCTGACTGTTCAAGGGTCACGCGACCTTGTTTGTACAACTCGAGAATTGCGAGAAAACGCACCACAACTTCGATGCGATCATGAATTGCCTCGGTAATTTGCCGGAATGTCACCTTGCCTAACTTTGGAAGGGTTTCCAACATTTCCATCAACGCGTCAGCAACGCTTGCACGGATAGGTGCGACGTGGAACAGATCGATTGATGTAGGTGGTTTCGGTTGAGTAACCCGCAGATAGGCGCGCTGCAAACGCGCTGGCGTTACACCATCGAGCATGTCGGGAAGCAGATCGGCGAAGCGCTCGTCTGGTCCTGAGCGGCGAGGAAAACTCATGCTTGCTCGTTCAGTCAATTGACTAAAAACGGCAGCCACATCTTTAAACGTTTTGCAATCAAGCAAACGCGCCAACAGCAAATCGCGTTCTGACCACAGGGCCAGTTCTTCATCCAGATCCATGTCTTCGCGACCAGGAAGCAATCGACGAGTTTTCAATTCAACAAGCGTTGACGCGATGAGCAAAAACTCTGTCGCAACATCGAGATCAAGCATCTGCATGCGCTGGATTTCTTCGAGATACGCCTCAACGATGCGGGTCAGCGAAACCTCATGAATATCAACTTCTTCTTTCAAAATGAGGTGCAACAGAAGGTCGAACGGACCGTCATAAACCGGTGTCGCTACCTCATAAGCCATGGCTAGAGAATAGTTCACTAGACCGAAATGTCCTGAGCCCGCTGAGCCACTTGCACTAGCGTTGCACCGTGGCTCGCGTACTTTCCTGCATTCAGCCGACTGGCGATGTTCATCTGGGCAACTATTTGGGTGCTCTCCGCAACTGGGTCTCTGGGCAGCATGACAACGACGTGTTCCATGGCATTGTCGACCTGCATGCCCTCACCATCACCGACAAGCCTGGCATGCTCGGCAAGAACACCGTGGAGCTTGCCGCAATGCTTTTCGCAGTCGGTCTAGACCCAGAAGTCGCAACAGTATTTGTTCAATCACATGTTCCAGAGCATTCGCAGTTGGGATGGATCATGGAATGCACCGTGAGTTTTGGCGAGTTGAGCAGAATGACTCAGTTCAAGGACAAATCCGCCAAACGTGAAGCCGACTTTGTCTCTGCTGGGCTCTTCACCTACCCAGCATTGCAAGCCGCTGACATCTTGTTGTACGACGCAGCGCAAGTTCCAGTTGGCGACGATCAGCGTCAGCACATTGAGATCACCAGAGATATTGCGGCACGTTTTAACCATCGCTTTGGAGATACCTTCGTTTTACCAAAAGCAGTTACGCCTCCAGCAGGTGCGCGCGTTATGGACTTACTTGACCCAACATCGAAGATGTCCAAGTCGTCCGAGACCGATGCCGGTTGTGTCTACTTACTCGACACTCCAGCTGCTATTGAGAAAAAGTTCAAGCGAGCTGTTACTGACTCTGAAAATGATGTTCGCTATGACCGTGAAGCAAAACCAGGGATTGCGAATCTGCTCGACATCTTGAGTGCAGCAACAGGCACGTCGCCTCAGCAACTCGCCGAACAGTACACGCAATATGGAGCGCTAAAAAGTGACTGTGGAACCGCAGTTGCAACAATGCTTGCCCCTATCCAAGAGCGATACACAGAACTCATGAACGATAAAGCCGAACTCGGTCGCCTGTTGCGAATTGGTGCCGAGAAGGCAGGCGCTGTCGCCCAGGCGACCCTTGCCCGTGCACATAGCGCAATCGGGTTCTACCCCCGCTAAATATTGTCAGCTTCGAGAAAGGCTGCAGCGACTTCTTCACTGCACGTTTGATTCAACACTGCAATCACATCACCGTGTGATCCTGCGTGTCGAAGCATGGTGATGCCAATTTCTTCATGTTGGTGATACAGCGCAAATCGTTTCGTTCGTGGCCCGACCAAGGTTGCAACCACGCGCATCAGCGTCGACAGATTGCTCTGAATTTTTCCAATGTCATGCAACAGCACACCAGCTCTATGTTCACGGGATGCTTCGGGAAGCAATTCAGCAAATCTTTTTGCAACCTCAACGCTGTGACGACGGTCGGCAATTCCGAATTGATTCCATAAATTGAATTCACTAGTCGTGAGCGTTGAATGAACCATGTTCAGTTCGCTTTTGGTGACATCTTTGCGTGACCATGAGGAAACGAACCGCTTCACAAGATGCACCAGATGCTTCATGATTTCGCTCCCGAAAATCCAATTCGGGCTCGCGGATGAGCTTCTTTGTACATTTCAAATAGCACTTCATTATCGACTCGCGTGTACACCTGGGTGGTGCTTACCGATGCGTGACCGAGCAACTCCTGCACTATTCGCAAATCGGCACCGTGGATCAACATGTGCGTTGCACACGAGTGGCGAAGTACATGAGGAGAAACCTCATCACCGACTTCAGCAATGTGGGCATACTTGCGAACAATTCCCCACGCTGCCTGACGGCTGAGCCGTGTGCCGCGTGCACCAAGAAACACCGCGTCAGCATGATCACGCTTAGCCCATTGCTCTGGTGTCAACATCGTTCGCCCACCCGACCCAAGCCATTCTTCCAAGGCGGTTTTTGCATGACTTCCAAATGGCACAATTCGCTCTTTAGAACCCTTACCGAACAAGCGCACCAACTGAGACTCCATATCCAGATCTGACAGCGAGAGTCCGCATGCCTCTGAAATGCGCGCTCCAGTTGCATACAGAAATTCGAGCAACGCACGATCACGCAAAGCAAATGAGTCAACACCCGTCGCTGCAGCCAAAATGCGTGCTACATCATCTTCGCTTAGCGCTTTAGGTATCCCACTCGGAACTTTCACTCCATCGACGCCAGAAGTTGGATTATCAAGTCGTAGTCGTTCTTCAACGAGATACCGGTGCATCATTCGCACTGCCGCATACATTCGGGCAACGCTCTTTGCCGCCTTACCCTCAGTACGAAGTGAGGCAATATATTTCTCAATTTCAGGAGACTGTGCGGTAAGCACGTCGCAATGATTTGTTGCGAGAAATGCCTCGTAACGAAGAAGGTCACGTCGGTAGGCCTCAATCGTGCGCGGAGACCTACCCTGTTCAATAGTCATCCAAGTAAGAAAACGCTCGCTGTATGTCAGCGACGACATTGACAACTCGTTATGCGCTGATTGATGGCGCTGCAGTTGGTTCTGCTGCTACTGCTGTGCTTTGCAATCTCACTACTCGATGCTGCAGTGATGCGCCAATCAGTTCGCGGAACAATGGGTGTGGTCGGTCGGGGCGACTCTTGAATTCTGGGTGCGCCTGAGTGCCCACCCAGAAAGGATGATCAGACATCTCAATGAACTCGACAAGCCTGCGGTCTGGAGATGAACCACTGCACACAAAACCCGACTCTTCAAATCTTGCTCGATACGTGGAGTTGAATTCGTAACGATGACGGTGGCGCTCGCTCACCACTGGCTCACCATATGCAGCCGCAACTTTGGTACCTGGTTCGAGCTGCGCGTAGTAAGCACCAAGGCGCATGGTTCCACCCATATCGGTGACATCACGCTGATCAATCATTAAGTCGATCACCGGATTCTGCGTTGCTGGATCAAACTCTGTTGAGTGGGCATCGGTAAGTCCAAGCACGTGACGAGCAAACTCGATGGTCATCACTTGCATGCCCAGGCACAGCCCAAGACACGGAACGCCATGTTCGCGAGCGTATTGTGCTGCACGGATTTTGCCTTCAACACCTCGAGCGCCAAACCCTCCAGGGATGACAATGCCGTCAAGCGTCGCCAATTGCTCTTCGGCAAGCAGACCTTCTACATTTTCAGCCTGTATCCATACGATCTCAACATTGGCTGCGTGATGGAATCCTGCGTGTTTCAAACTTTCTACAACTGATAAGTACGCATCGTGAAGCTCAACATATTTGCCAATCAGTCCAATACGAACCGGCGCCGTTGAAGCCTCTACACGCGCGACAACTTCTCGCCAAGGTGTGAGATCAAGAGGCGCATCAATGCGTAATACATCACAAATCTGAGTGTCAAGACCTTCGTCATGCAAAATGAGCGGCAATTCGTAAATGTTGCGCGCGTCAGCGGCATTAATGACATTTTTATGATCCACGTCACATTGGTTTGAGATCTTGCGCTTTAGCTGATCACTGATTGGTTCGTCGCTCCGACACACGATGATGTCTGGCTGAATACCACGCGAACGAAGTTCGGTGACACTGTGCTGCGTTGGCTTTGTTTTCTGTTCGCCACTCGGACCGATAAACGGCACAAGGGTGACATGCACGTAACACACGTTGTCCCGACCCACTTCGTTACGGAACTGACGAACTGCTTCAAGGAACGGCAAAATTTCTATGTCTCCAACAGTTCCACCAATTTCGGTGATCACCACATCGATGTCATCGGTTGCCAGGCGCTTGATTCGACGACGAATCTCGTCGGTCACGTGTGGAATTACCTGAACGGTGCGCCCGAGATAGTCCCCTCTGCGCTCGGCTGCAAGAACGGCCTGATAGATGCTGCCAGTTGTTGCATTGGATGAACGTGACAGATTTTCGTCGATGAATCGCTCGTAGTGACCAAGATCTAAGTCTGTTTCTCCGCCGTCATCGGTAACAAACACTTCGCCGTGTTCGAACGGATTCATGGTTCCCGGGTCAACGTTGATGTACGGATCCAGTTTTTGCATCGTCACGCGCAAACCGCGCATCTTTAACAATCTTCCGAGTGAAGAAGCGGTCAAACCTTTTCCAAGGGAGCTAGCAACGCCACCTGTCACGAACACGTGCTTTGGCATTTTTGCTCTCCGTCCGCTCTCTAGGTTCTGTCGCAGAACCGTTTACCTCACGACGGGAGATAAGCATAACCTGTCGCGACCTACCGCCGAGTACGTTTAGGCGAGGCCTGACTGTTGGCGTCTGATTTATGACTATCTCGCAACAATTCGCGAGCATGTTCGAGCGCCGTTGCCTCAGCAACTCCTCCGGAAAGCATTCGGGCAATCTCGGCAATCCGCTCTTCCTCGCCCAACGTTGCTGCCTGTGCATATGTCTTGCCACTGCGCACCGACTTGGAAACCTGAATGTGGGCGTTGCCCGCCGCTGCAACTTGCGCCAAGTGCGTAACCACCAAAACTTGATGACGCTTGCCAAGTAACGCAAGCGCTTGGGCAACTGCAACCGCGGCTTCACCGCCGATGCCTGCGTCAACTTCGTCGAATACCAGTGTGTTTGGACCAGATGACAGCACCAAGCGCAGGGCCAACATGGTTCGGGCAAGTTCGCCACCTGAAGCAACCTTGGTGAGTGGCATAACGGGAGAACCTGGGTTGGCAGCCAGTAAGAACACCACATCATCGCCCGGGTCTGCACCGACTGACACGTCAATAACCGCATGAGCCATGGCCAAGGTGCGCAGGTTCTTTTGCACCTGTTGAGCCAAGGGCGCGGCACCGTCTCGACGAGCCTTGCCAACAACTGCCTGCGCTGCTTCCAATTTGCGCTCCGCAACTGCACGTTCCTGATCGAGGGTTGCTGCGCGTGCTTCAAAGGACTCCAACTCTGCAAGTCGAACTGCACTTTGGTCTCCAAAGGCAATGACTTCCTCGAGTGAGTCGCCATATTTGCGCCTCAAGTCAACGAGCAACTGACGACGCTGACGAACTGCATCTAATCGCGATGGGTTTTCTTCTATTGAATCCGCTTCATCTCGGATGTCTGCAGAAATGTCTTCAAGTTCACTTTGCAATGCCTTCAATCGCGACACGAAACCAGCAAAGGGCTCCTTGTTGCTGAGCGCAGAGACCGCACTACCTAAGTTGTCGGAGGCTCCAGACTCTTCTGCCAAAGACGCAACTGCTTTCCACAGGGCCTCGCGATAATTCACTGCATCTGCAAGCACATCCTCTTCGCGAGACAACACGTCATCTTCATCAGCCCCCTGGACGGCAGCTTCAATGATTTCCGTAACTTGAAATCGCAATAAGTCAATTTCTCGGGCACGCATTCGATCATCGCCGCCCAAAGTTGCAAGTGCCGCATCGATCTCTGTCACCGTCGCTCGTGCGGCACGGAGGGGTTCTAGGTCGACTTTGGCATATGCATCGAGGGCTTCGCGCTGAGCCTTGGCACCAAGCAAACTCTGATGGGCATGTTGACCGTGCATATCCACAAGATCGAGCCCGTGCTCGGCCAACTGGCCGACCGTTGCCAACCGACCGTTTACGTATGCGCGCGACCGACCATCCAGGGGAATCGTTCGACACAGAATGACTTCTTCTTCACCAGAAACGAATCTGCCTTCAACGCGCGCTTCAGTAGCACCCGGGCGAACCATTCCTGCATCGGCTCGACCACCCACCAAGAGGTTGATTGCTTCAACAATCATGGTTTTTCCTGCACCAGTCTCTCCGGTGAGCGCAACTAAACCTTCCGACAATTGCAAGTCGAGCGTGTCGATCACTCCAAGATTTTCAATATGTAGCTCGGTGAGCACTAGTCGTCTCCCAAACCAAACTTCGCACGAACGATTTGGTGAAACTTTGGTTCTTTAAACAAACGAATGAAAATTGCTTGACACGTATCTGGCGCGTACACCACCAAGTCATCCTGCGTGAGGCTCTCAACCCCACGGCCATCTATTGCTAAATCAACTGGACGAGTTCCCACAACTTTGATGTGTACCGACTCATGTGGGTCGAGGACGAGCGAACGATCAAACAACATGTGCGGAGAAACTGGAGTGATCAACAATGCGCGATGTCGTGGCGAAACCACCGGGCCACGCGCACTCATGGAATACGCGGTGCTCCCTGTTGGAGTAGACACGATAAGTCCATCTGCCGAATAGCGAGCGAAATCTTGACCATTGATCACCAAGTCCAACCAAATGGTGTGACCCGATTGATGCTTTTCAAGAACAGCCTCGTTCAAGGCGCGATACGAAACCGATGCCGATCGATCGGCTTTATGGACGGTGACACTTAACATCATGCGAGCATCAATGACATAGTCCGTGCCAGAAACGCCTGATTCCCACTTGTTCAGTGCATCAAGTAATTCTTCTGGATCGATTTCCGTGAGGTAGCCAAGCGTTCCTACGTTGACACCAAGAATTGGCACCGGTGCACCGTCAAGCATGTGCACTGCGCGCAAAACTGTCCCGTCACCGCCAAGGCTGACCACAAGATCGGCGTCCATTGCATGACGTGGATTGGCAAGTTCTGGGCTGTTTAGTGCTTGCGCATCAAAGTCATTCATCCACAATTCGTGGCCGCGATGTGTTGCCCACTGACGAAGATCTGCAAGCAAGACTGGTATCTCGGTACGCGAATGATGTGCGACAACAAAAATGTTCGCCATTATTTAACCGTTTCCGACAAGATCACGCCTTAAACCTATACCAGACCAAATATTCAACGTTGCCCTCAGCGCCGTGAATCGGCGATTCGATGCATCCGCGCACTTCCCACCCTTGTTCCGCAAAGGACTTGTTTACTTCCCCAATTACTCGGTCGCGGATCGCTTGGTCGGCAATCACACCTTGGCTCTTATCCACCTCAAGCTTGGTCGCCTCGAACTGGGGTTTCACCAACACCACCAAATTTCCCGATCGTGAAAGACGTACGGTGAGCGCATTGCTCACGGATTTCAGAGAAATAAACGATAGATCAGCAACCACCAAATCGAACTCACCGCGTAATGGAACGGGCAAATCCTGAATGTCATCCACAAGTTGGCGAACATTGAAGGCATCAATCACGACTACTCGACTATCTGTTGCGACACGTTCGTGCATCTGTGACTTACCCACGTCAATCGCAACCACTTCCAACACTCCGCGCTGCAAGAGACAATCGGTGAAACCACCAGTAGATGCTCCTACATCAAGAGCTCGCTTGTCGCGAACATCAAGACTGAATGCGGAAAGTGCAGCTTCCAACTTGATGCCCCCGCGTGAAACGAACTGGTCCGCGACCTTGACACGCAATTCGTCCGATGGAGCAACTTGCCTATTTTGAGTTAACACCACAGAGCCATTGACCAGCACAACACCATCTGCAATACATTGCTTGGCAGATTCAACATTTTCAGCAAGCCCTCGTTGCACGAGCGCAGTATCAATCCGAATGCGACGAGTACTCACGTTGTTATTTGTACTTCTCAACGATGTAATCGGCAAAGGCCGCCAGGTTGTTTCCTTCGAAATCTGCATTCTGCACTTCATCTTGTGCATGTTGCACACCACTTCGCACATGGGCAAAGTGGCAACCCAGTGTCTGAGCAAAGGCGCCATCGGTTGACACCCGATCTCCGACCATCCACGCCTCTGACAGATCCGTTGTGCCAAGCACACTTCCCACAAGTCTGGCCATCGGTGCATACGGCTTTCCCGCAATCAGCGGCGACACGCCACTTGCAGTTGTTACCGCCGCAACTATCGCGCCACCGCCCGGAATCACACCATCGGGAACTGGGTAGGTCGCATCATCATTTGTTGCAATGAACCGAGCGCCCTGACGAATGTGTGCCGATAAACGAGTTAAACCTGCAAAGTCAAATGTTCGATGGAATGCCACCACCACTGCATCCACCTCAATGTCCTGCGGCAGGTCAGGATCATCGGAACGACCGACTAAAACCGCACCAGCATCAACAATCGCTTGCATCACACCAGGTCCACCGCATGTCAACACGCGCTCTCCCTCACTCAACAGTGCACCGGCAGATTGAGACGCAGTGACCACATCGCCAATGGCCGGGATTCCAATGCTTTCCAAAACTGAGGCTTGCTCTTGAGCAGTTGAATGAGAATTGTTTGTCACGAACAGCACACGATGCCCTACTTCGCGAAGTCTGCGAATTGCATCAACCGAGCCGGCAATAGGTTGGTGCATGAGCCACACGACCCCGTCTAGATCGCACAAAATTGCTGGCTTAGATGGCACACTGTAATTGTGCCTCGTTTTGAACCTTTTCAGGCGCTTCGTTACCAGCGCAATACAGAACTTCACGACGTCTGTTCTCCGCCTTATGACGTGTTATCCGACGCCGACCGCAGTGCGTTAGCCAACCGCAACCAACACAACATTGTTCATATTGACATGCCGATTTCCACAACTGGTAACGCATATGAACATGCTGCTTCGGTGCTGAACCAATGGATCAGCGATGGCGTGATGGTGCGAGACGAAACTCCTACTTTCACCTTGTACCGAATGCGCTTCACCGATTCAACAGGCAAGCCGCGCAATGTTGTCGGGGTTATTGGCGGATTAGAAGTTGTTGACGAAGGCGCTGGTGGCGTACTTCCACACGAACGAACCACTCCAAAGGCCAAAACCGACCGGCTAGAACTCACCCGCGCAACTGATGCCAACTTGTCCCCCGTGTGGGGTTTGTCGCTAGCAGCGGGCTTATCGGCCTTGCTGACTGAGCCAGCCGAATTGCTTGGCGAACTCACCGATGATCTTGGGGTCACTCACAGTGTTGAACGTGTAACTGACATTAAGCGCATTGCCCAAATATCGGCTGCCATTGCTGCACACCCGGTTGTTATTGCCGATGGCCATCATCGCTACGCCATTAGTCGCACATACCGCGACGAGGTTCGCAAACGAACGAACAGCACGTCAACCGGTGCCGAGCTTACGTTGACCTACATCAACGAGCTCATAGATGAGCAACTCAGCGTTGCAGCCATTCATCGTTTGTATGAAGGCATCTCTTACAAAGAATTAGCTGCGGCATTGTCGCCGTTTTTCACCATCACAGACGCCGACCCAATTGGTCCAACCACGTTGTCGCACATGAACGAACGTGGTTCGTTGTGCCTCATTGCGAAAACCGGACGAACACACTGGCTTACTCCAGTTGCAGAAAAGTTTGCGGGCGTTCGGAATCTCGACAGCGCGTATCTCGAACATGCATTGTCCTCTGTTGCTCATGACGTTCGCTATCAACACGGTGTCGCCGAAGTTCAGCACGAACTTCAATCAAGCGACGCAACGGCAGCAATATTGATTCGCCCAGTAAGTGTGGGCGAAATTCAGCGCACGGCAAACGAAGGATTGCTCATGCCACCGAAGTCAACATTTTTCTCTCCGAAACTACGAACTGGGTTCGTATTGCGGGAGTTGAAGACTGGTTAGTGCGAACCGATTGCCGAAAGGCGATCCCGAATGTCAGAGAAATCCGGATCATTGTGCGCAATCTTCTTGAACCATTCGCGAGCGTTGATTACGTCGCCTGAACGGTCGTACAAGTCGGCAAGTACGTACCACTCACGCAAGTGGTGTTCACGAACCTTTGCAGGATCTTTCTTGGTCTGCTGCATGATGCGAACGGCATTTTGAATGTCGCCCTTATCGGCTTGCGCGCTGGCTGCAACAATGCGACCTTCCGCAACGATGGCAGGATCCGGTGAAGCGTCCTTCAATTCCTTCCACAACTCGTCAACCTTTTCGTAACGCATCAATGCGCGGTAACAGTCAGCAAGTACGGGATGATTCAATGTTGAAGCAGGCATCGCAACGCGAGCCTTTTCAAGATGATCGGCGGCATCACGCCATTGTCCGAGACGGTACAACGAAAGGCCCGCAATCTCATGAATGAGATGCACTCCCTCGCACTCGCGTGTGATTGGGATAATGATGCGCTTTGCATCCTGGTAACGACCCTTTTCAAAAGCATCGAGAGCAAGCGCAAGTTTGCCGATTAGGCGCTTTGCAGCAGGATCGCCAACAATACCGGCGATCTTTTTGCCAACAGTTGCTTCTACGTGAGCAAGTGCTGGTGCTGATGCACGCTTCTCGTCACGCTCCAAATGGATTGGTGCATCGTTGTCGCGACTACCCGATCCACGACGTGGTGCACGTGTTGAACCTTCATCATTCCAACGCTCTTGCTGGTGATCATTGCGCGGTGCTGCATCGCGATCATTACGACGTCCACCTGTGCGGGAACGAACCTGATCTGCGCGGCGCTGCGCATCCGTTTGCGGGCGTGCTGGGCGATCATCAAAACTTCGTGCGCGACTTGGACGGTCATCATCGCCACGCGGACGACTTGGACGCGAATCGCGATCACCAAAGCGACCACCAGATGACGGACGACCCGAACTTGGACGACCACGACCGGCTGGACGATCGTCATCACTGCGCGGACGTGAAGGACGATCTGGGCGATCACCGAAACGACCACGTGTTGGTGGACGATCATCATCACGACGCGGACGACTTGGACGATCAGAATCAAAACTGCGTGCGCGGCTTGGACGGTCGTCATCGCCACGTGGACGATTTGGGCGCGAATCGCGATCGGCAAACCTGCCACCTGCCGATGGTCGGCCAGATGACGGACGGCCAGAACTTGGGCGACCCGATGACGGACGACCACGACCAGCTGGACGATCATCATCACGACGCGGACGCGACGGACGATCAGAGTCAAAACTGCGTGGACGACTCGGACGGTCATCATCACGGCGTGGACGCGAAGGACGATCGGAATCAAAACTGCGTGGACGACTTGGACGGTCGTCGTCGCGGCGTGGTCGGGAAGGTCGTGAATCGTCACGACGAGGGCCTCTGGCTCCTGCGGCACTTGGGCGAGCTGGACGGGCTGAATCACTATCTCGTCTTGGGCGACGCGGACCGCTTCTGTCTGGTGTAGGCACCCATCAATACTACCGTCACAACGATGTAATTCGGCGTGAGACTACAACACCAGAACACGCACACCAAATTGAATCGAATAGATAATGATTGCGGGCATAAACGACAAAAGCCCCACGCTTTCGCGTGAGGCTTTTGTTCAAATTAAATCTGGCGGCGTCCTACTCTCCCAGGGGGTCTACCCCCAAGTACCATCGGCGCTGACGGGCTTAACTGCCGTGTTCGGAATGGGAACGGGTGTGTCCCCGTCGCTAAGGCCACCAGAAATCTATTGTCATTTGAGACGTACACGATGAATATCGCGTTCGAGTCTCAAGGACTCCAGAGCAAGCACGAGCATAAATCCAAGCCCTCGGCCGATTAGTACCGGTCAGCTAAAGATGTTGCCATCTGTACACTTCCGGCCTATCAACGTGGTGATCTCGCCACGGGCCTTACTGCATTGACTGCATGAGTGATCTCATCTTGGAACGGGCTTCCCGCTTAGATGCTTTCAGCGGTTATCCCTTCCGGAGGTGGCTAATCAGCCGTGCCCTTGGCAGGACAACTGACACACCAGAGCTCCGTCCGTCCCGGTCCTCTCGTACTAGGGACAGCCTTCCTCAAATCACTTTCGGCTGCGGAGGATAGGGACCGAACTGTCTCACGACGTTCTGAACCCAGCTCGCGTACCGCTTTAATGGGCGAACAGCCCAACCCTTGGGACCTGCTTCAGCCCCAGGATGCGATGAGCCGACATCGAGGTGCCAAACCTTTCCGTCGATATGGACTCTTGGGAAAGATTAGCCTGTTATCCCCGGGGTACCTTTTATCCGTTGAGCGACCACGCTTCCACAAGCAATGGCCGGGTCACTATGTCCTGCTTTCGCACCTGCTTGACCTGTCAGTCTCGCAGTCAAGCTCCCTTGTGTCATTACACTCGACGACTGATTACCAACCAGTCTGAGGGAACCTTTGAGCGCCTCCGTTACAATTTAGGAGGCGACCGCCCCAGTCAAACTACCCGCCTGACGCTGTCCCTGATCCGGATTACGGACCAAAGTTAGAGCTCCAAAATACGCAGGGTGGTATTTCACCAATGACTCCACAAGTGCTAGCGCACCTGCTTCACAGTCTCCCACCTATCCTACACAGCCCATTTCAAAGCTCAACATCAAGTTATAGTAAAGGTCCACGGGGTCTTTCCGTCCTTCCGCAGCAAACGAGCATCTTTACTCGTACTTCAATTTCGCCGGGTCTATGGTTGAGACAGCGGGGAAGTCGTTACGCCATTCGTGCAGGTCGGAACTTACCCGACAAGGAATTTCGCTACCTTAGGACCGTTATAGTTACGGCCGCCATTCACTGGGGCTTAGATTCACAGCTTCGCCTTACGACTAACCGATCCTCGTGACCTTCCAGCATTGGGCAGGCGTCACAGCGTATACAGCGCCTTGCGGCTTCGCACGCTGCTGTGTTTTTGTTAAACAGTCGCTACCCCCTGCTCTGTGCCACCCATTCAGGCTGGCGACGCGAAGTCGCTTCACCCTACGTGGGTCCTCCTTCTTCCGAAGTTACGGAGGCATTTTGCCGAGTTCCTTAACCATAGTTCTCCCGATCGCCTTGGTATTCTCTACCCGCCCACCTGCGTCGGTTTGGGGTACGGGCGCCATATCTACTCACTGCTGGGCTTTTCTTGGCAGTATGGAATTAGTGACTTCGCACAAATGTGCTCGGCATCGTGTCTCAGAGTATGTGACCCCAACTCTCATCGGGATCCTCCTACGCACTTACCCGGGGACTACCATCGCCCCGGTTCACCTATCCTTCTGCGTCCCCCTTCAGTTACCCGCAACCAACTAGGCAGGTTCGCCCGAAGGCAGCCCCCACTTTGTCGATATTGAGCTTGGCGCGTATATGGCGGTACTGGAATATCAACCAGTTGTGCATCGACTACGCCTCGCGGCCTCGTCTTAGCTCCCGACTTACCCTGGGAGGATTAGCCTTCCCCAGGAACCCTTGGGCTTACGGCGGAGGAGTTTCTCACTCCTCTCTCGCTACTCATGCCTACATTCTCACTTGATGGAACTCCACGTCGGGTTATCCCGCCGCTTCAGTCGCTCCATCAACGCTCCTCTACCACTCCAACACAAAGTGTTGAAATCCATAGCTTCGGCTCAGGACTTGAGCCCCGTTAAATTGTCCGCGCAGATTCACTCGACCAGTGAGCTGTTACGCACTCTTTTAAGGATGGCTGCTTCTAAGCCAACCTCCTGGCTGTCTGTGCAAATCCACATCGTTTTCCACTTAGTCCTGAATTTGGGGCCTTAGCTGATGATCTGGGCTGTTTCCCTTTCGACCAACGAAGCTCATCCCCCGTGGTCTCACTGCCATGCTCTGGAGTACCGTAATTCGGAGTTTGGCTGGGGTCGGTAAGCTTGTAGGCCCCCTAACCCATCCAGTGCTCTACCTCCGGTACTGAACGCATGACGCTGCACCTAAATGCATTTCGAGGAGAACCAGCTATCGCCGAGTTTGATTGGTCTTTCGCCCCTAACCACAGGTCATCACCGCCATTTTCAACTGACGTGTGTTCGGTCCTCCACGGGGTCTTACCCCCGCTTCAACCTGCCCATGGCTAGATCACTCGGCTTCGGGTCTACAGCTAGCGACTGAACGCCCTGTTCAGACTCGCTTTCGCTCCGGCTACCCCTCTCGGGTTAACCTCGCCACTAACCGTAACTCGTAGGCTCATTCTTCAAAAGGCACGCCATCGCGGCCATGCTTACGCATGACGACGCTTTGACTGTTTGTAAACCAACGGTTTCAGGTTCTATTTCACTCCCCTCCCGGGGTTCTTTTCACCTTTCCCTCACGGTACTGGTTCACTATCGGTCGCCAATAAATACTTAGACTTACGGGGTGGTCCCCGCAGATTCATGCCAGTTTGCTCGGTCCCGGCATTACTTGGGATTGGTTACAGAGATTACGTGAGTTTCGAATACGGGGCTTTTACCCACTATGGCTGGCTTTTCCGAAACCATTCTTCTACCCAGTAATTTGTTAACTCTGTGACACTTCTGATGCAGTGTCTTAACGTCCCACAACCCCCTGTCGGCAACTCCATCAGGATATTGCACCGACACGGTTTGGTCTTTTCCCTTTTCGCTCGCCACTACTAAGGGAGTCGCGTTTGCTTTTCTTTCCTCAGGGTACTGAGATGTTTCAATTCCCCTGGTTCCCTCTACCGGAGCTATGTATTCACTCCGGAGTTACACCCCATGACGGGTGCAGAGTTTCCTCATTCAGACATCTATGAGTCAAAGCCTGGTAGACGGCTCGTCATAGCTTTTCGCAGTCACCCACGTCTTTCATCGGTTATTGGCGCCAAGGCATCCACCGTTGGCTCTTTGTAGCTTGGAATTTAAATTAAGAATTATCTAGATGCTCGTGCTTGCTCTGAAATTCTCAAGGTGCGAACGCAATATGTGGCAGCTACTGCTGCACTGCACATCACTCACAGTGGACCGAACATCTAACACCCAAATATTGGCAAGGTGTTTCGACATGCGATCATGTGTCAGAGGGATGACTCCCTCAAAACGAAAGAGAAGACCAGTCAGGCAAAGTTGTCACAACGTGGGAGGCGAACCTACGACCATGTTGTGGCTTTAACTGACACGACAGTGCACTAACTTGGAATCCACATAATCGACCAACGAATGTCGGTTCGATCATGCTTCATCTCCTTAGAAAGGAGGTGATCCAGCCGCACCTTCCGGTACGGCTACCTTGTTACGACTTCACCCCAATCACCGACCCCACCTTCGACGGCTCCTTCCTTTCGGTTAGGCCACCGGCTTCGGGTGTTGCCGACTTTCGTGGTGTGACGGGCGGTGTGTACAAGGCCCGGGAACGTATTCACCCCGGCGTGCTGATCCGGGATTACTAGCAACTCCAGCTTCATGAAGTCGAGTTGCAGACTTCAATCCGAACTGAGACCGACTTTATGGGATTGGCCAACCCTCGCGGGCAAGCGACCCTTTGTATCGGCCATTGTAGCGTGTTTGCAGCCCTGGACATAAGGGGCATGAGGACTTGACGTCATCCCCACCTTCCTCCGAGTTGACCCCGGCGGTCTTCCATGAGTCCCCAACATTACTTGCTGGCAACATAGAATAAGGGTTGCGCTCGTTGCGGGACTTAACCCAACATCTCACGACACGAGCTGACGACAGCCATGCACCACCTGTGTTTGGCCCTTGCGGACACCACATCTCTGTGGCTTTTCCAAACATGTCAAACCCAGGTAAGGTTCTTCGCGTAGCATCGAATTAAGCAACACGCTCCGCTGCTTGTGCGGGCCCCCGTCAATTCCTTTGAGTTTTAGTCTTGCGACCGTACTCCCCAGGCGGGGCACTTAATGCGTTAGCGACGGCGCGGATCCCGTTAGTTGGAACCCACACCTAGTGCCCACCGTTTACGGCATGGACTACCAGGGTATCTAATCCTGTTTGCTACCCATGCTTTCGCTCCTCAGCGTCAGTTTCAGTCCAGAGTGGCGCCTTCGCCACCGGTGTTCCTCCTAATATCTGCGCATTTCACCGCTACACTAGGAATTCCCCACTCCCCTCCTGAACTCTAGTCAGAGCAGTATCGGATGGCGTCTCCGGGTTAAGCCCAGAGTTTTCACACCCGACTTACTCAACCGCCTACGAGCTCTTTACGCCCAATAAATCCGGACAACGCTTGGAGCCTACGTGTCACCGCGGCTGCTGGCACGTAGTTGGCCGCTCCTTCTTCTGCAGGTACCGTCATTTTCGTTCCTGCTGAAAGCGGTTTACAGCCCGAAGGCCTTCATCCCGCACGCGGCGTTGCTGCGTCAGGCTTTCGCCCATTGCGCAAGATTCCCCACTGCTGCCTCCCGTAGGAGTCTGGGCCGTGTCTCAGTCCCAGTGTGGCTGATCATCCTCTCAGACCAGCTACCCGTCGTTGCCTTGGTAGGCCATTACCCCACCAACAAGCTGATAGGCCGCGAGACGCTCCCAAACCGAAATATCTTTCGTCAGTGAATCATGCGATTCTCCGACGTCATCCGGTATTAGCAATCGTTTCCAATTGTTATCCCAGAGTCTGGGGCACGTTTCTCACGTGATCCTCACCCGTTCGCCACTAAATCTTCCGGTGTATTGCTACACCATGGATTTCGTTCGACTTGCATGTGTTAAGCACGCCGCCAGCGTTCGTCCTGAGCCAGGATCAAACTCTCCGTCAAGAACTTCCTGTTTCAGTCAAATACTTGCGTATCGCAACTGAGCAGGTTGAATTCTGGAAAGTCCGCGTTGGTATTGTCAGCCTTTCGGCTTATCCGCACCAACGTTTCCTGACCAATCAGTAGCTCTACTGATTGATAATTGATTTTGTTGATTTCTCAACGATGTTTTGTTTGGCCGGATTTTCATCCGACCGGAATTGACGAACAGTAAAACTGCGATCCTTGCGGATCGTGTCCTACTGCCCGCACTGGCGTTCAGTCTTCTCTTTCGTTTTCAAGGAGCAATCACCTTGTGTTACTCGAGCTAATGAACAGTTTTGCAACTGCACATCACCCGGTAATAACACTTGGTTGCCGCAACATGAACCGATTCGCTGCAGAGCAACAAACCTCCCATGAGGCGGAGTGCAAATCTAGCGGGGTGAAATGGCCAGCGTCAACCTCCCTCCAAAGAAAAACCCTTATTTCTTTTGGCTTTGCGGAGACCTCGGGCACGCCGTTAGGCGCGCCTCATAGCCTGCTTGGGTTTGCTGGCGCTGTGCCACTAAACCCTTATGGCGTATGGGTTTTATCCGGCGAAGTCGAGCAAATGGTACGCAGTTTTGCCCTTGCGCAAAAGCATCCAGCGCCCGTGGAGCAACGCCATCTTGTCCAATTTGGCGTGCTCGTCGAGCTGCTCCCCATTGGCCCTCACGCTTCGCTGCTGTAATAACCGCCGGGCTTCCGAGTTTGACGTGGCCAAACCAGTTGTCACTAATACGCCAACAACATCGTGCAACACCGCTGTACCCATTTGTGTCACAGCAACTTCTTGCGCAATCAACTTCAATGTTGCTTCACTTGCAAAAACAGGATTTGCACCGAACAACACATCGGCTGCTTGCTCTGCAGCAGACGCAGATTCTTCACCATGCAACATTGACGTGATTTCATTTGCCAATGTTCGTTGCGCAACTCGCTTCTCTGGACTGAGACGTTGCTCATTGAGTATCGACGCGACTTCTTCCATTGGTCGCAAAGAGAACTGTGGCAACATGCGTTCGATATCAATATCGGAAACTTGCATCCAGAACTGTCGGAATTGATATGGCGATGTGCGCTTGGCATCAAGCCACACTGCTCCATCTGCAGTTTTTCCGAACTTCGTACCATCCGACTTCGTTACGAGTGGCCATGTAAGTCCGAACGATTCACGCCCTAAACGCTTGCGAATGAGATCAATGCCTGCAGTGATGTTGCCCCACTGATCGGAACCACCCATTTGCATTTCGCAATCAAGATGTTCAAACAGGTGACGGAAATCGTTTGCTTGCAACAACATGTAGCTGAATTCGGTAAACGACAATCCGTTACCGTCATTAATGCGCGACTTCACTGAGTCTTTTGCCATCATTTGATTGACGGTGATGTACTTCCCTACATCGCGCAAGAAATCGAGTACCGGAACATCTTTTGTCCACGTTGCGTTGTCGACTAACACTGCTTTGTTCGCGCCAGAATCAAAATCAAGAATGCGTTCAAGTTGCCCCTTGATGCACGACACGTTGTGCGCAAGTGTGTCGGAATCAAGCAAATTGCGTTCTTCACTACGACCAGATGGGTCTCCCACCATTCCCGTTGCTCCACCAGCAAGCACCACCGGCCTGTGACCGAGCATCTGGAAGCGACGCAAACTGATTTGGCCAAGCAGGTTGCCAACATGCAGAGAATCTGAAGTTGGGTCAAACCCGACGTATGCAGACATCTGCGAAGCAGTGCTGCGCGTGGAAAGTTCTGCCCTATCGGTGGAGTCGTGGATGAGTCCGCGCGACGCGAACTCTTGAACTACGTCGCCAAATTGAGCCATATATCGATATTAGATCGCAAACGAAGAGCGAAGTGATGCAATTACCGAAGCAAAACGAGCTCGTTGGTCCTCTGCTGCGTGTGGTCCTGCAGCTCCAGGAGACGAGCGAAGTTGCACTCCTACCCCAGCTCCGATGAGTTGTTGTGCATCGGCATCAAATTCTGGCGACACTGCAACAAGTTGTTGCAGCGATTGCGAACCCGATAACGCCTCTTGAACCAGTGCACCAACAATTGCGTGCGCTTGGCGGAATGGTGTCCCCTTACGAACGAGATACTCGGCCAAGTCGGTTGCCGACAACGACTGAACATCTGCTGCTGCGCGCATGCGATCGGCATGAAACGTTGCCGTTTGAATCATTCCCGTGAGTGCTCCGACCGCCAACGAAACCTGATCGTACGAGTCAAACAATGGTTCTTTGTCTTCTTGCAAATCACGGTTATACGCAAGTGGCAAGCCCTTCAGCGTGGTGAGCAAACCAGTGAGATTACCAATGAGACGACCAGCTTTACCGCGTGCAAGTTCGGCAATATCGGCGTTCTTCTTTTGCGGAAGCATTGACGAACCAGTTGCGTAACGATCATCGAGTGTGGCGAATCCAAACTCCTCTGACGTCCATAACACCCACTCTTCACCGATGCGTGAAAGATGCGTGCCGATGAGCGCAAGGTCGAACAGCGCTTCAGCAACGAAGTCGCGATCAGAAACCGCGTCAAGCGAATTCGCAAAGCGATCGGCAAAACCCATCTCGCGTGCAGTGAAATCTGGATCGAGTGGCAGCGATGAACCAGCGAGCGCTCCTGCACCTAGCGGTGAAACGTCAGCGCGCTTAATGGTGTGAATGAGACGATCGATGTCGCGCGTAAATGCCCACGCGTGCGCCATGAGGTGATGAGCGAGCAGCACAGGCTGAGCACGTTGTACATGTGTGTAACCAGGCAGGTACACACCGTCTGTTCCCCAACCAGCCAAGTCGGCACGCTGGGTAAGCACCTCGCAGAGAGCGACTAGACGCTCTGCAAGGGTCGCAAGCTCTCGTTTGGTCCACAGTCGCAGTGCAGTGACACATTGGTCGTTACGGCTTCTGCCGGTGTGCACCTTGCCACCAACTGGACCAGCGATTTGGGTGACGCGGCGTTCAATCGATGTGTGAATGTCTTCTTCGCCATCCACGAATTGAAAGGAGCCATTAAGAAACTCTGCAGCAATTTGATGCAATGCAGACTCGATTTGCGCGACTTCGGTAAGCGGCAGAATTCCCGCATGACCAAGACCTTTTACGTGAGCAAGCGAACCTGCGATGTCGTCTTTCCATAACCGCTTATCGAACGACAAGCTTTCAGTGAACGCCAACAGTTCTTCTGCAGGACCGCTGCTAAACCTGCCATGCCACAACGGTTGAGACTGATCGTTGGTCATTTCGAACCTTTCGTCTTTTGCAAACCTGCGAGCTTGCCAAGATGTGCAGCAAGTTTCTTTGCTCCATAGCTTTGGCTGGCAACACAGAACATGGTGTCGTCGCCGGCAACTGTTCCGGCAAGTCCTTCAATACGCGAACGATCTAGTGCCGATGCAACCACGTGGGCACAACCCGGTGGCGTGCGAATAATGACAATGGGTTCGCTGATTTGAATATCGGCGACCCATTCAGCAAGTACACGACGCAGTTGCTCAAGAGGCGCAATGCGATCGGGTTCGAACTCAGGAATTGCGTACGCCGTTTCACCATGCGAGGTGCGCACCTTTACGGCGCCGAGTTCTTCTAGGTCGCGTGACACCGTTGCCTGCGTTGCCACAATTCCCGACTTCTTTAGCAAGGTCACGAGCTGTGTATGGCTGGTCACATCGTGATCGGAAATCAATTGTGCGACAGCACCTTGACGCTGAACTTTCGTGGTCATTGTTGTACTCCCATGAGGAACGCAAGCACTCCACGTGCTGCGTGCATTCGGTTGTGTGCTTGCTGGTAGATCTTGCTTTGCGGCCCATCGATGACCGACGTTGAAACTTCCTGTCCGCGGTGCGCAGGCAAGCAATGCATGAAGATTGCATTCGCTTCGGCAAGCGACATGATCTCGCTGGTTACTTCGAATCCTGCAAAGACGGCTTCACGCTCAGCAGATTCGCTTTCCTGCCCCATAGAGGTCCAGGTGTCGGTGTGTACTGCATGCGCACCGCTCACCGCAATGGCAATATCGCGATACTGCTCAACCGAAGCAGCGCCAAGCTCTGTTAGCCCTAGTAATTCAGTGTCTTGCGCGTCATAGCCCTCTGGGCAACCAAGACGAATATGCATGCCGAGCATTGCTGAGGCTTCACACAGCGAGCGCGCAACATTGTTGAAGTCGCCCACATATGTGACCGTTTTGCCAGCGAGTTCGCCAAGGTTCTGTTGCATGGTGAGTACATCGGCAACTGCCTGCAGCGGATGCGCAAAATCGCTGAGCATGTTGACAACAGGAACAGACGACACCGCAGCCATTCGATGCAACACGCTGTGATCGAACACGCGTGCACACAACATGGAGTGGTACCCAGACATCACGTTTGTGATGTCTTCGACTGACTCGCGAACATCAATTCCAACTTCTTCGCCCCGGGTATACACCGGGTGTCCGCCTAGCTGGACCACAGCCATTTCCATACTGTGTCGAGTGCGATTGGAAGGCTTTTCAAAAATGAGCGCTACGCCTTTTCCATCCAACGGACGACCAAGCTGTGCAATGGGTACCTGTGCGAGCGAGAGCACAGCGCGCAACTCGGTTGCCGAAAGATCGTATGCATGCAAAAAGTTGCGATGGTTCATGACTGCACACCTTTCAGAACAGCAGCAATGATGCCAACTGCTTCACGAATTTCGTCTTCAGTGACCGTAAGCGGTGGTGCAAGACGTAGCGCAGTTCCCGTCACTGCGTTAGTTACCAATCCATTCTTCAGCAACTGCAGTTGAACGTCTTTTGCGTCAATTCCTTCAGCAAGTTCGGCGCCGAGCAAAAGACCACGCCCGCGAACTGAAACCACTTGCGGAATTTCCAGCAGAAGTGAAGTAAGCGATGCACCCTTGTCAACGGCCATCTGCGGAGCATTCAGTCGTTGCATTTCCTTGATTGTCGCCCGCGCGGCTGAAGTAGCAATTGCCGTTCCACTAAATGTGCTGCCGTGATCGCCTGGTTTAAACACCGAAGCAACGTCTTTCTTTGCCCAAATTCCGCCAATGGGCATCCCATTTCCCATGGCCTTTGCCATGATCACCACATCGGGTGAAATGCCATGGTGCTCGAATCCAAACCATGTACCGGTTCTTCCGTATCCCGTTTGCACTTCGTCGATCATCAGCAAAACGCCACGTTCGCGGCAGATCTCTTCTGCAAACTTCATGTATTCCTGGGATGCAGGAATAACGCCGCCTTCACCTTGCACCGGCTCGAGCAACACCGCTGCAACCGACGAATCGACAGCAGCGTCAAGTGCCGCAATATCGTCGAACACCACGTGCTTAAACCCCTGTGGCATCGGTTGAAATGGTTCGTGCTTGGCGGGTTGGCCAGTTGCTGCAAGCGCTGCAAGTGTTCTGCCGTGAAAGCTTCCTAATGCACTGACAACTGTGTGTCGACCACGACCACCGAACTTACGAGCCAACTTGATTGCTGCTTCATTGGCCTCTGCGCCAGAGTTGCAGAAGAACACTTGACCTCCACCGCCCAACAGCTGGTCGACCAGCACTGCAGTTTCGGTTGCAACAGGATTCGCAAAAAAGTTGCTGACGTGCATCAACGTTGCGGCCTGCTCTGTAATTGCCGCGGTGACGACCGGGTTGCTATGTCCAAGTGAAGTAACTGCGATGCCACAGAGAAAATCGAGATAGCGCTTGCCATCGACATCCCACAGCTGCGTACCCGAGCCGCGTTCAAACATCACCTGAGGTGGACCAAAAACGGGAATGAATGGGCAGTAGTTACCCGATGTAGCAAATGCGTGCGATGTCATTTCTTTCCTACTTCCTGCTCTGCGGTAATCATGGTTCCAACACCAGCAATGGTGAACAATTCGATGAGCAAAACATGAGGAATACGTCCATCAAGAATGTGGCAACGTGACACTCCGCTGGTGATTGCTTCAACGCAACTTTCCATTTTCGGAATCATGCCACCATCAATTGAGCCGTCGGCCAGAAGTCGAGAAATCTCTGAGGCTGTTGTTCGCCGAATGATTGAAGCCGCATCGTCCTTATTGGCGCGCAGCCCTTCAATATCGGTGAGATAGATCAGTTTTTCTGCACCAAGGGCAACAGCAATTGCTGCCGCTGCAGTATCGGCGTTTACGTTGTATGCCTGGCCAAGCGCATCTGAGCCAATGGTGGCAACTACGGGAACCGCATTGTCCGCAATGGCGCTTTTCAACACTGTTGGATCAACCGATGCAATGTCACCAACAAAACCCAATTCCGGATCGCGTTGTGTAACGCGCAACAAACCTGCGTCCTGCCCCGAAACACCAACCGCCGATGCACCATGCACATTGATGGCCGATACCAACTGCGGGTTCACCGTGCCAAGTAACACCATGCTTGCGATCTCTACCGTTTCAGCATCAGTCACTCGCAAACCGTTGCGAAACTCCGGTTTCTTGCCAAGGCGTTCCATAAGTGCGCTGATTTGTGGCCCACCGCCATGCACGACCACCGGCTTGATGCCAACCGCGTGCATGAGCGCGATGTCTTGCGCGAATGTACCGGCAGCATCCGCATCACTTGCTCCAGCGAGTGCATTGCCTCCGTATTTCACTACAACGGTCTTCCCGGCAAACTGCTGAATGTACGGCAAAGCCTCAATAAGCAGTGCACCAACACGCTCGTGTGATTCGTTCATCAATTCGCTCACGGATACATTCCCACCATTGAGAGACCATCAAGTTCGTTTAAGCCAAGGGCAACGTTTGCTGCTTGCACTGCCCCGCCAGAAGCCCCTTTAGCCAAATTGTCAAGTGCGCTGAGCACCATGACATAACCCGTGCGCTCGTCGTAACGAGCGGTGATGTGCGTGACATTGGTGCCAAGTGTTGCTTTTGTTGAAGGAGAATTTTGACCGACAACAATGAGTGGCTCTTTCGCATACGCACGAGCGAGTATCGCTAATAGCGATGCAGTCGTCGGCGTTGTTCCTGCAGCCGGTCGTGCATAACACGTAGCGAGAATGCCACGGTTCATTGGCGCAAGGTGCGGAGTGAACAAGATCTGTGCTCCTGTTACTTGCTCTATCTCTGGCGTGTGCCTGTGGACAAGCAAACCGTATGCGGTGAAATCTTCATCAACCGTATTAAACGAGTTTGAATGCTTCGCTGCACGTCCCGCGCCCGACACTCCTGATGCTGCATCAACGATGATCCCTTGCGAATCGATCGCTCCAGCCTTCACCAATGGAGCAAGTGCCAAACTTGCAGCCGTCACATAACAGCCAGGTGTTGCAATGAGCTTCGCTGTCTTCAAAGCTTCGCGATTCAACTCGGGAAGCCCATACACAGCACTGGCCACGAGATCGGGATGAGTGTGCGTGAATCCGTACCATTTCGGATACTGCGACACATCTGTCAATCGGAAGGCTGCAGAGAGGTCGACAACAAGCTGCACCTTGTTCACCAGCTGAGGAACCAGTTCTAGCGATGCTTCGTGCGGTAAGCCCAGAATCACCACATCACAGGCGAGGGCTTTTGCTAACTCAAATTCCCCAAACACCAAATTTGGATACGTTGCAGCAAGCGATGGATACAGCGACCGCGCCAGAGTGCCAGCCTGGGAGTCACCTGTTGCGTACTTCACCTCAAAGTGCGGATGCGAAGCGCAAATACGCAAAAGTTCTGCTCCGGTGAACCCAGACGCCCCAATTATGCCAACCGATATCATTGCATAATTATACAGATAGTCGCATAACTATGCAACGACCCAAATAGCTATCCCCGCAGGGTTGCGCCAAGCTTTTCGGCAGCGGCGATGCACTTTGTCCGAACTTCCGATACTTCCACATCGGTCAGCGTGCGATCGGGAGCCTGTAGGCGCAAACGGTAGGCCAAGCTTCGGGCGTCTTCGCTCACTCCTTTGCCTCGATAAATGTCGAACAGAGCAACATCAATCAGCAGATTGCCACCCGCCTGCCGAAGAGCCTTCACTACGTTGGCCGCAGGCACACTATTGGCAACGACGAACGCCAAGTCGAAATCGCTCGATGGATATTTGCTGACCACTTGAGCCGACTGTGGCTTTGGAACCTCGCTCAGCACAACCGAGAGGTTCACTTCAAGACTGGCAACGCGACCAACGATTCCGGCATTGGCCAACACCGTTGGATCGATCTCTCCAACCGAGCCAAGCACCATTTTCCCGCGCTTGAGTTGCGCGCTGCGAGTTGCGTGATATCCAGCTGGTGGTTGGTCTTGCGAAAGTTGCGCTCCAACGCCAAGTGCAGATGAAACCTGACTCCACAGGTCCATTGCAACGGATGCGTCTGCACCAGCAACCATGATGCACAGTGATTCGAATTCGTCGGGTAGAACTTCCGAACCTTGCGGATACACATGACCGATTTCGAAAAGCGAAATATCGCGAATGCGATGCGACTGGTTATAGGCAATGGACTTCAGCATTCCTGGAACCAGCGATGTACGCAACACACTCTCTTCGGCAACCAATGGGTTCGCCAGTTTCAGCGCATTATCTTCACTGAGCCCGACTTTCGCGAGATCGCCTGGCGCAAGAAACGGATTCGGCATTGCTTCACTTGCTCCAAGTGACACCACAATCTCACGCAAGATACGCCGGCGACGCTGCACATCGGAAAGTCGACCATGCACTGGCGACGTTGGAACAATCTTGCCCAAATTGTCGTACCCATAGTGACGCGCAACTTCTTCAACGATGTCAATTTCGCTGCTGCAATCGTTACGCCACGATGGAATACCTACTTCCACCGAACCAACAGTTGCTGATTTGGCAACGGTGAAGCCAATCGGAGCAATGAGATCTTCTAATGCTTTAGCTGTGACATCGATGCCGAGCACTCGCTTAATGGTGTTCAGTCGCACTTCAGTAGTTCTCACCTGCGTGGGCAATGCATCGGTTCGAGCATCGGTGGCACCCGAGTGCACAACAAGGTTTGGGCAGGTGACGCGAAGCAACTCCGCGAAACGAGCAATCGCGAAGTCTGAGCCGTATGGATCGACACCACGTTCAAAGCGAAGCGAAGCCTCTGTTCGCAACGCAAGACGAGTTGACGTTGCTCGCACTGCGTCTGGTTCAAAGTATGCAATCTCCACCGCTATCGATGTTGTTGCATCAGTAACTTCTGATTGCAGTCCGCCCATAATGCCAGCTATCCCCACTGGCTGATCCTGCGCATTGCAAATAAGCAGATCGCCACCGGTGAGTGTTCGCTCAACTGCATCCAAGGTGGTGAACTGTTCGCCATCACGAGCAAGACGAACGATGAACCCATCCTTCACCGAGTCAAAGTCGTATGCGTGATTTGGCTGATTGAGTTCAAGGTTCACGAGGTTTGAAACGTCTACGACATTGTTGATCGAACGCATGCCTGCACGTGCAAGACGACGAGCGATCCAGTCAGGTGATTGCGAAATGGAAATACCCGACATGACCTGAACAAAGAATCGACTGCAACGCTCTGGTGCCGCAATAGACACAGGAACGGTGAGGGGGTTTCCGGTTGCAGATTGGTCGACCTTTGGAAGCGTGAGTTGTTTGCCCATGCCTGCAGCCAAATCGCGAGCAACTCCCAAATAGCCAGTGCAATCAGGTCGGTTCCTGGTGACGTCAAGATCAAAGACAGCGTCCGAATCAACACCGAGTGCTTCATACACATCGAGACCAAGCGCAGTGCCCTGGGGAAGAATCAGCAAACCACTTCCATCTGAACTCAAACCGATTTCTGTTCCCGAGCACAGCATGCCTTCACTGTCAATTCCTAAAATTCCACGTTGAGTGATGACTAGACCATCTGGCATGTTGGTGCCAAGAGTTGCCAGTGGAACAATGTCACCTGCTTGCATGTTGGTGGCTCCGCACCACACATGACGCTCCACCCCATCGCCTGCGTCAACATACACGCGCGTCACTTTCGCTGCGTCCGGATGTTTTTCCAGGCGAAGCACTTTCGAAGTTACGACACCCTTAACCGGAGTGCCCACGCGGTCAACTGACTCAACTGCTAGTCCAAGTTGAGTAATGCGATCAGCAATGGCATCGACATCGCTGCCGAAGTCTGCGAACTCATTCAGCCACGAATGCAAGATTTTCACGAGAACTGCCTCAGGAAGCGCAGGTCATTCGTATACATCTCACGAATGTCTTCAACGTTGTGTCGTTCTTTTGCCATGCGATCAATTCCGAATCCGAATGCAAACCCGGTGTATTCATCGGGGTCGATACCGCCAGCACGCAACACATTTGGATGCATCATTCCGCATCCACCTAATTCAATCCAAGCGCCGTTTGCTCGGCGAATGTCGAACTCGGCGCTCGGTTCGGTGAACGGAAAAAATGATGGGCGAAGTCGGCTAGTAAATTCGTTGCCGAAGAATGCTTTCGTGAAGGCTTCAATGATTCCTGCCAAGTGAGCAAACGTGATTCCTTTGTCGACCACGATGCCTTCAATTTGATGGAACACCGGCATGTGCGTTGCGTCTGGAGTGTCACGACGAAACACGCGGCCAGGCATGACTGCATAAATTGGCGGCTTCCATGTTTGCATCACGCGAATTTGCACTGGCGAAGTGTGTGTGCGCAATAACACCGAATTCGGTTCTTGATCTGCAGACGCTGGTTCGATGAACATGGTGTCGAACTCACTACGTGCAGGGTGCGTCTTTGGCATGTTCAATGCTTCGAAGTTGTAGAAATCGGTTTCGACCTCAGGGCCTTCGGCAACCTGAAACCCCAGTCCGATGAATACATCTTCCAAACGTTGAGTTGCCTGAGTGACGATGTGGGTGCTGCCTCGACGCTTCGCGCTGACGAATTCGGAGAGGTCCATGGCCTCGGTTGCAACCTGTTGCGCACGCTCTGTTGCAAGCAACGACGACATCCGCTCGGTTATTGCGGCTTCAAGTATCTGCGCGCATGCGTTGATGGCTTGGCCTGCCGATTTGCGTTCCTCCGCGTCTTGGATCTTGCCAAGCTGCGACCGCAACACCGTAAGGGCCGACTTTTTCCCAGCAAGTTCTGCCTGCACTGCTCTCAATGCAGCAGCGTCAGTTGCACCCGCTATCGCCGAAAGGGCCTCGCTTTGGGCCTGCGAAATTTCGCTTGCAAGTGAACGAGAAGTTGACATTTCGTCTATTGACGCTAGTCGTTCCAGATTTTCGAAACGGGGTTAGTTAGCGTTATCGCGCTGGTGAGCGACTTCAAAACACACCACAGTTGCCGCCATAGCGACGTTTAGGCTTTCACTTCGACCGCGATGAGGGATGGTGATCCATTGGTCCACCAAGTGAGCCTCATCCATTCCATGCGCTTCGTTGCCAACGACAATGGCAATCCTTCCCGTAAGGGATGCTTCAGTGAATGGCAGGCTTCCCTTTTGCTCATGCGACGAGGTGCCAACAATCGAAAAACCGGCTTCTTTAACTTCGTCGATGGTGATGTCTTCAAACACGGGAATGTAAAACATCGAACCAGCTGATGAGCGAACAACCTTCGAGTTGAATGCTTCAACCGTGCCTGGCGTAAGTACTACCCCAGACGCACCCGCTGCTTCTGCAGACCGAAATATGGTTCCCAAATTGCCAGGGTCAGAAATTTGATCGGCAATCACAATCCATTCACATGACGCAAGTTCTTCGACCTCAGACACTCGGCGTTCAGCAATGGCGATTACTGGCTGTGGCGTAGCTGTACTCGCAACCCGCTCGAGCACTCCGTTTTCTAATTCGAAGGTGTGAGCAGATGTGCCCAGAACTGCCATTCCACCTGGAGCGATGAATTGCTCCTCAATATTCCAACCAGCGCTAATCGCTTCAGCAATGAGAACATGGCCTTCAATAACAAACGCATTGTCCGTAATACGAGCACTGCGGCGCCCAAGTAGGCGCCGCAGTCTCTGAATTCGTGGATGTGAAAATCCGAGGCGAGCGTCGCTCAGACGAGCGCTCCCTTGGCTGTTTCTACCAACTTCGTAAATGCAGCAGGATCGTGAACCGCGAGGTCAGCCATAATCTTGCGATCGACGGTGACGCCTGCCTTGTTCAAGCCATCGATAAGACGGCTATAGCTGAAATCGTTCTGACGGCAACCTGCGTTGATGCGCTGAATCCACAAGCTGCGGAACTCGCCCTTCTTTGCGCGACGGTCGCGGAACGCGTACTGACCGGAGTGCAATACCTGTTCGTTTGCCGAGCGGAATGTACGTGAACGGTCACCGTAGTAACCCTTCGCCTTTTCCAAAATTGCCTTGTGCTTCTTCCTTGCATGTACTGCGCGTTTTACACGTGCCATGTCAACATCCTTTCGTTAGTAACTACAAAAATTGAATTGAAAACTGCTTTGATTAACGCAAACCAAGACAACGCTTGATGCGCTTTACGTCTCCCGAGTGAACATCAACACTTCCGTCCAAACGACGGGTGCGGGTTGATGGCTTGTGCTCAAACAAGTGCTGACGCATGGACTGCTGACGGCGAAGTTTGCCGGTACCAGTCAATTTGAAACGCTTCGCAGCGGTTTTTGATGTCTTCATCTTTGGCATGTTGTCTCCTGTTGCTTTCTGTATTTCTCTACTTAAATGTCGGTCGGTATTTGTTCTGGTACTACCGGTTCCGGTGTCGCTTCTGCAGCGGGTGCTGCTTGGGCTTTCGGAGCTGGTTTTGCATCTGCCTTTTTCGGCGCCTTCTTTTCTGGAGAGAGAACCATGGTCATGTTGCGACCTTCAAGCCGTGCGTGTGTGTCCACCTTGGCGACTGATCCCAATTGCTCGATTACTGCGTGCAAAATCTTGGTACCTAGTTCTGGGTGGGCAACTTCGCGACCACGGAACTGCAAGGTGACTTTGACCTTGTGTCCTTCACGCAAGAACTCCTGCATGTGACGAACCTTGGTGTCAAAGTCGGCTTTGCCGATCTTTGGTTTGAACTTGACCTCTTTCATTGTGATCTGCACGGTCTTCTTGCGCGACTCTTTCAACTTCTGCGACTCTTCGTAGCGGAATTTGCCGTAGTCCATAATGCGACATACGGGTGGGTCTGCTTGCGAAGCGACTTCGACGAGATCGAGTTCTGCAACACGCGCCCTTTCGAGTGCGTCGGCAATGCTCACAATTCCAACCTGTGAACCATCTGCATCCACAAGACGTACTTCGCGTGCGCGAATTCGCTCGTTGAAACGTGGCTCATTTGTTGGCGGTGCTATGGCTTTACTCTCTTATGCAAGTGGCGTTGCCTCCTATTTGTGGAGGTGAGCATGTTCGAGTAGACGGCGGGCACGGCAGAGCCGAAGCGCCAACAACGCAATGCGTCGCATCTTGCGCACTCGACCCAAACGCACTCGACAGCTACTCGGCAACACTCACCGAATTTCTGAAATCTGTGGTCAGGTGGAGGAAACTCGTTCCCCACTTGGGCTATTAGCGTAGCGGGCATGGCTGACAACCCAACTGACCACTTTCCAGATGATTTCGACGACCAACTACACGATGCTGAAACTGCTCTAGCCGAGGCACGAGCCCGAATCGCCCAAACGCCAGCCAATGTCGTGGTCGTCAACCACGTCATGGGTTTGTACGAACTCGCCGCCATTCACCTCTCGGCCAACCCACCGCGACTTGTGGAATCGGCTCTTGCTATCGACGCCGTGGCATGCGTAGTTGAAGGCCTTGGAGAGCGTCTTGGTGAAGAATTCATCACACTTACAGAAGCTCTCGCCAACATCCGCTTGGCATTCGTGCAAATTAAGGGCAACGTACAGCCGGATTAGTTCGGGAGTTTTTCAACTTCAGATGCTTCAATGATCCCAAAGCGATGAGCAACCACAAACGACACTGAGGCTCCGATGTTGATGTCTCGTGTGCCATCCACGATTTCGGCGCAATGAAACAAATACTCCTGGCCGCTTGCCCAGATCATTCCTAAACCGCGATCAAAATCGAATTGTTCAACATGGCCAAGCAGTCGCCCATCATTGGAATTCGCAGGCGATTGACTCATATGCGCAGGCTACCTGTCACTAAACGCGCTTGTGTTTGACAAACGGGCGCCTCGTGCCCATTCGCTAGCCGCTATTCGAGGCTTTCCCTCCGGCTGCACACTCACAAGTTCAATTGCATCGCCGCTTGTTCCGACCAGCACATTTCCACCCACAACGGAAATAGCACCGGGAGAAAGATGATCAGTAACCAGATTCGCATCGTGCACCTTAAAGCGCTTGCCTTCGAAAAACGTAAACGCATTACCTAATCGAATTTGACGTGTGATGCGTTCTGCACTTGACGCCCACTTGATAGCAAGATCTTCAGATGTGATTTTGCGAGCAACCACGACTTCCCCCGACTGTGCCTGTTGCGAACTCACTCCATTGCCACATATGTCGATAAGCAGCGGAAGCGCAAGCCGACCGAGACGATCGCGAAGTCCTACGACTGAATCATCATCACGAATTTCGCACGGCGCTGAAGCAAGAACATCACCGGCATCGAGTTGCTCAACAACTTGAATGATGCACACAGCTGTTGCGATGTCGCCTTCAAGAATTGCTCGTTCAACAGGAGCGGCACCCCTCCACCTGGGAAGCGCCGAATAATGGATGTTGATCATGGGTACGTGGTGCAATACATCAGAAGCGATGATGCTTCCGAACGCAACGACAACACCGAGTAAACCATCTGGGTTGAGTTTCAGTACATCGTTAATGTCGTGTGAAACAGGAATCCCTAACGCAAGTGCAGCCGTCTTCACAGGGTTTGCAGACGTTTCCACACCGCGACCTCTTCGCTTGTCAATACCAGTGACAACAAGTTCAATAACAAACCCTGCCGCAACTAATGCTTGTAACGGTGCAACGGCAATCTCAGGTGTACCGATGTACACAATGCGCTTGGCGCGCTCGCGCGGCAGGGGCGCAAGTAACGTCACGAAAGTCGTAGATACACCGGCTCGGCATCAGCTGGGTTATCGCCCACCTTTGCGTATTCGACAATGGCTAGTTCACGTTGGTCTGGCAACATGCGATCAAACATCAACACGCCTTGCAAGTGATCAATCTCGTGCTGGAACAAACGAGCGAGCAACTCGTCTGCCTCAATTTGCACTTCTTCTCCCTCGAGGGTGAACCCGCTGACCAGCACCTTTTTTGGTCGAAGCATTTCTACATACAAACCAGGAATAGAGAGGCAACCTTCGTCATACACCCACTCACCTGATGATTCAATGATTTTTGGATTGATGATGACCTGTGGATCATCATCAACGTCATATACAAAAATCTGTTTCTGCACGCCGATCTGTGGACCAGCGAGCCCTAGACCAGGGGCTTGGTACATCACACGGAACATGTCTTCAGCGAGATTGACCAACTTGCCGTCAATATTGGTGATTTCATCGGCCATAGCGGCCAACACAGGGTCTCCGTAGGTGCGGATGGATGAACCCTTCTTGTTCGATGACTGCGCCATAACGTGTAAGGCTAGCGAGGCTTATGAGCGACGAGCAGTACTTCACAACACAACCACAGGTTGCCTCTGTTGCGCACACAAAACAGCAGAATTTTGCAGTTCTCCGCGTCGCAGATCGCGAAATCACTATCGGTACTGACCGTGGGGTGTTTTCGCGTAAAGGCATCGATCAAGGAACCATGGTGTTACTTGAATCTGCTGCACGTCCACCGAGTACTGGCAATTTTCTTGATCTCGGATGCGGCGCAGGTCCAATCGCTCTCACACTCGCTGCATATTCGCCCAAAGCAAAGGTCTATGCGATTGACATCAATGATCGCGCCCAGGCCCTCACCATTGCGAATGCACAGCGGAACAACTTGACAAACATTGTTTCTTGCGCTCCGAACGAAATTGACAATGCAATCCGCTTCGACGTGTTGTGGTCTAACCCACCCATTCGCATTGGTAAGCAAGAACTTCACGCACTGCTCCTCACGTGGCTGTCACGATTATCGCCGACCGGTGAAGCATGGTTGGTCATCAATCGCAATCTTGGGTCCGACTCGCTTTCGGTTTGGCTAACCGACCAGGGATATTTGGTGGAACGTCTCACGAGCAAACGCGGTTTCCGTGTATTACGTGTGACACCTAAACACGCGCTGGGTCAACCTGAACTTTCAGTCTGACACCCTTTGCTACTTCTATTTCACTCAAAGCATCTGCTAAAACTTGCCAATCTGACGCTTTCACCAAATACGAACCGTCGCTGGCTGCTGAAACGTGTACGAAGACATTTCTTTGCAATGCGTTGATCGCTTCGTCAATGTTTAGTCCCGACAACTGTGCGAGAGCTCCGAATGGTGGAAGTTTCATGAAACTTCGCATCTCAGAAACCGATTGCAGGTAATGATCGATACGCAATGTTGCCATTGCCTGCAACACCGGACTATCGACGCTGTGTGTTTGCACCATGACTTTTCCACCGAGCTCGCTGCGACCAACTAGACGTGACGCGTGCACTAACAGCGATCCAACAATTTCTGATGCGCGATACCTGGGCGCTGCCAGTTCTTGATCAATGTCGAGAAACACCACCGTGTCGGCTTCGTGCACTCGATGCAATGCTGCCTCCGTGCCAACGAACAACATTTTGGTTTGATCTACAGCAACCGCATCATCGCCCGCACCAGTTACTTCAACAACATCACTCAACTGTCTTCCTGCAGCCTGCGCAATCTCTTCACGCAACTTGCTGACACCGGGTTTCAATGTCAGAAACTTCGCTGAGGAGCACTTCATGCACACCTGTGGACGCTGCGTTGAACAACGCGGGCATGAAAACTGCCCAGTCGTACCAATTTCGACCGCGGCGTCACATTGCGCACAACGCGCTAATGACTTGCAAGAAGCACACGCGAGAAGACGTGCTCTGCCTTTGGTATTTAACACCGCAACGATGCGTCGTGAATGATCACGGAGTTCGGCAATGAATTCAGACGACAACAATGAGTTTGACCATCGCTCATCGAGCGTTCTATCAATCAGCTGAATTTGGGGCCACTCGAAGCGTGTCTCTTGGTCATCGGATTTCAGCACACGGTCGCCCGCCCAAACTTTGGCAGTAACGCTTGGTAGAGCCGACACCAACACGCATGAAATGCCGAGTTGCAAAGCACGCTCAATCGCAACGTCCCGCGCATGCCATGACGGTGTTCTCTCTTCGCGCAGTGAGTCATCGTGTTCGTCAATAACAACAACGCTGCGCAAGTTTGGAACTCGTGCAAACACTGCTGTGCGCGATCCGATCACAACGTCAACGCCTCCAGCAGCGGAGTCCCATTCGTCTGGTAACACCGCAACGGAAAATCCGTGGCGTTTTAGCGAAGCAGCAAACAATCGCGCACGAATGACCGTGGGAACAATCACGAGTGTTGCGCCGGTCAATGCAGCACCAACCATCACGTCAATTGGCGACTTCAATGGACCACGCTGAACGAGCACTGAACGCTTCTCCCTAACAGCCAGCGAAACCTCGGGGTCTCCCTGCGCCTTCACCTGATCACGGTGATACCTGGCAGTAGGAAGAGCAGTCACCAACGTGCTCGGTGAACCCGCCACAAAGAACGCACGCAACCTTCCGCACCATCGGTGACTCGCCCATTTCGCGAGTTGCACGATGTCGTTTGATGGCCCAAAGCCCAAACGCTTGATAACTGAACGCAATTTCGTTTCATCAACATCGGTAAACCCGGCTGTAGTTGAACCGATCTCCGTCACCCACCCAGGAACATTGCGCCCATGCAGTGGCACACGCACGCGATCGCCAATAGCAATCGCATCATGAAGTTCTGACGGTATGAGGTAATCAAATACCTTGTCTACGCCAGTCACGTCGGGAACAACCCGCGCGACGAGCGACATTTAGAGCTTGACTGCTGCTTTGAATTCCTTCAAGCGCGACAGCGTCTCCCACGTGAATTCTGGAAGGGCTCGACCGAAGTGACCATATGCAGCCGTCTTGTTATAGATCGGGCGCTTCAAGTCAAGGTCACGCAAAATCGCTGCAGGACGGAGGTCGAACACCTGACGAACGGCGTCTTCAATTGCTATTTCATCTACCGTGTTGGTTCCGAACGTTTCTACCAAGATGCTGATTGGCTGCGCCATTCCGATTGCGTATGCAACCTGCACTTCACAACGCGATGCAGCGCCTGCAGCAACAACATGCTTTGCCACCCAACGTGCAGCGTAGGCAGCAGAACGATCCACCTTTGATGGATCTTTTCCACTGAATGCACCACCACCGTGACGGCCCATACCACCGTATGTGTCGACGATGATTTTGCGACCAGTAAGTCCGGTGTCGGCGTGTGGCCCACCCTTCACAAATTCGCCTGTTGGGTTGATGTGCACTGCGTACTTGTCGTTCTGGAACTGTGCAGGAATGACGGGACGAATAACTTGCTCAATAAGGTCTGGACGAATGACCGTGTCACGCGGAGTTCCATCGGCATGTTGAGTTGAAATAAGCACTGTTGACAAACGAACAGGAATTCCGTTTTCGTATTCGAAGGTGACTTGAGTTTTGCCGTCTGGACGCAAATAAGGAATTGCTCCGGACTTGCGAACTTCTGCAAGTTTTTCAGCCATGCGATGTGCAAGATCGATTGGCAATGGCATCAGCTCTGGTGTCTCATTGCACGCATAACCAAACATCATTCCCTGGTCACCGGCACCTTGGCTGTTGAGCTTGTCTTCACCACTTTGACCGCTGCGAGTTTCTTCGCTTGAGTCAACACCCATAGCGATGTCAGAGCTTTGTTCATCGATCGACACGATGACACCGCAGGTGTTTCCGTCAAAGCCGTACAGCGCGTTGTCATAGCCAATGCCCTTAATCACTTCACGAGCGATCTTTGGAATGTCTACGTATGCAGAGGTGGTGATTTCACCGGCGACAACACAGAGACCAGTGGTAAGGAGAGTTTCGCAAGCAACGCGACCATGAGGGTCTTCCGTCAAAATTGCATCAAGTACTGCATCGGAAACTTGGTCAGCCATCTTGTCCGGGTGACCTTCGGTAACGCTTTCCGAAGTAAAGGTGAATTTTCTCACAACTGCTCCATCTGTTGTGCCGCTTTCGCGACTCGTCGGTATGACGTGTAGAGACTAGTTGGTCTGCGTAGACCGAATGGCAACTACGGCATTCAAAATGGACCGAGCGATAGAGCGCTTATCAGCCAAAGCCACCTCAACAGGTTGGGCTCCACGAGCGACCAAGGTCACTGCATTCGTTGCATGTGCAAAGCCGACTCCGTCTTGAGATACATCATTAGCCACGATCAGGTCAGCGCCTTTGCGCTCAAGCTTGGATTGTGCGTTGGCAATGAGGTTCTCGGTTTCTGCTGCAAAGCCCACCAGTATCTGGCCTGCAGATTTGTTCGCTCCCAAACCCGCCAAAATATCGGGAGTGGCTTCAAGCTCAATCGCACCGAGGTCAGAAATGAGACCCGTTAGTGGGTCTTTCTTTAACTTATGAGCGGCAGCACGAACTGGTCGAACATCGGCAACTGCTGCTGCCATGACCACAACATCTGCCGACTTCGCTTCAGCATTCACGGCATCCATCATCTGCTGAGCAGTTTCAACCTGCACAAGATTGACACCAAAAGGAGTTGGCAGATCTGCAGTTGAAATCAGCGTAACTTTGGCACCACGTGCCACCGCCTCAATTGCAATTGCGTAACCCTGTTTGCCAGTAGAACGATTTGCAATTACTCGAACTGCGTCAATTGGTTCACGAGTACCGCCTGCAGTGACTACGACGTGAGCACCATACAAATCGCCAGGGGTAAGCAGTTGCTCTACCTCAGAAAAAATACGTTGGGGATCCGCAAGTCTTCCTGCACCAACGTCGCCACCAGCGAGTCGTCCGGTCTCTGGTTCAAGAATGTGGACACCGCGTCGACGCAATGTCGCAATGTTTTCCTGAACTGAAGCGTGTTCCCACATTTCGGTATGCATTGCTGGGCAAACCAGTACCGGTGCGCGCGTGGCAATCAGCGTTGCGGTAAGGAAGTCACTTGAAATTCCCGCGGCATACGAGCCAATGACTCGCGCAGTAGTTGGCGCAACAACAATGAGGTCTGCGCGTTGGGCAAGTCGAGTATGTGGAATTGGATTGGCATCATCCCACAACGTGGTGTGCACTGGCTCGGAAGCAAGAGCAGACAGTGTTGTCTTACCGATGAAGTGTTCGGCATCTGCAGTCATTACCGGTGCAACATGCGCACCTGCATCAACCAACAGACGGCACAGTTCAACTGCTTTGTACGCAGCAATGCCACCCGAAACACATAACACGATGTGCTTTCCGCGAAGCGACATGTTTGGAACTCAGTTCTCTCGCTCGTGCGAGAAATGAACTACGCGTTTTCTTCTGTGGCCGGTGCTTCGTCAGCTACTGGAGCTTCGTCAACTGCTGGCTCTTCAACAGCGATTGACTCTGCTTCTGCAGTTGGCTCATCGAGTGCAGCAACGACATCGTCGGCTGCTTCATCAAGCATTTGCGCATCAAGTTCTGCTTCGATGGCTTCGTAGTCAGCCATTTCAACTCCAACGATTTTGTCTGCAGCAATTTCTTCGAAGCTGATGGAAAGGGGCTTGCGCGAGGTGGAGCTGACCTGTGGTGGAACCATGGTTCCAAGACCTTCGCCGAGTTGATTGAAATATGAATTGATCTCGCGTGCACGACGTGCGGCCAAGGTGACCAGGCTGAACTTGGAATGCGTACGGTGCATCAAGTTCTCGAGTGGCGGGTTCATCATGGTGTCTTCAGCAACCACAGGGGGTCCTTTCGCTAGGGCGCTAATTGTACCCTTCTAGGCGCGATTTACCCGCTCCTTGGCGATGAGGTCCAGCATGTCGTCCACCGTTTGGGCGAGATCATCGTTGATCAGTACGAAATCCGCTAAGGCCTTACCCACTGGCTCTTCCTCTTCAGCCTTTTTTAGACGCTGTTCCACCTTGTTGTCGGCATCGCCCCGACCGTGCAATCTGGCCTTTTGTTCTTCGCGCGAAGGTGGAAGCACAAACAACAACAGTGCTTCTGGGTGCTGCTGTTTCACCTGTTGCGCACCGTCGACTTCAATTTCGAGAACGATGTCGCGACCCACTGGCGCTTCTGGGTTTGGAGTCCCGTACAAGTTTCCAATGAATTCAGTCCACTCCAAAAAACCATTTGCATCAATTCGTTGTTGAAACTGTTCACGAGATACGAAATTGTATGCATCGGGTGCTTCGCCTGGTCGTTGTTCGCGAGTTGTCCACGAACGGCTGAGCCACAAACGCACATCACGCTTCACGAGCTCTTCAACAATGGTGCTCTTGCCCACTCCACCCGGACCAGAAACCACGACGATGAGCGATTTACTCACGAATGCAACGCTGCCTTTAATTGTTCAACCTGATGTGCGGTAAGCGAACCAATGTTGCAACGCTCAGCGATCCCGATGTCGGTCATGATGCGTCGCGCACGCACCTTGCCAATGCTCGGCTCTGCTTCCAACGCCTTCACCACATACACATATGACTCGGCGGCAGTGCGGCTCGATTCGCTCAGCGAAACGAGTTCGACAAACGATCTTTGCCCCAATGCAATCTGCTGACACAAATTGGCAATCTCTTGCCGCAATTCGGTCAATAATGCGGGCGACATAGAAAGATTTTAGCGTCTCAGAGTGCGCTTATCCCGCCTCGGTGTGCAAGTCCTACGATTTCCGACCATTCATTGATGTTGTGGCGCTTTGCCCACGAATTCATTTCGCGCTGAATTCGTGACATCGCTCGAGGCTCGGCGAATGATGCGGTGCCAACTTGCACAGCACTTGCCCCTGCAAGCATCAGTTCAATTGCTTCCCAACCACAAGTCACCCCACCTGCACCGATGATTGGCAGACCAGGGACATTGGCTGCCACTTCATACACAGCGCGAACAGCAATGGGGTGAACCGAACGACCCGATAGCCCGCCACCACCATTGCCAAGTGAGAGCAACCCTGTTGTTGGGTTCATCGACATGCCAAGTGCCGTATTGATCAACGTGACGGCATGTGCTCCGCCACGCTGGGCAGCACGAGCACCTTCAATCACGAGGTGCGTGTTTGGGCTGAGTTTTGCCCATGCTGGAACTCCGTCAATGTGTGACGCCTTCACTATTTCTTCCACCAGATGCGGCTCGTGAGCGAAGATCGCGTGCCGTGCAGAACTGTCAAAAGCAGACTTGGTATTCGGGCATGACAAATTAATCTCGAGTGCCGAAAGATGTTGTGCAACTGGCCGAAGCATCTGTGCGGCCTGCGCGTAATCGTCAACACCAAAACCCCAAATACTGACCACAACGCTTGCGCCAACGTCAAGCAGTTTCGGTAAGTCGTGAGTAATCCAATACTCGATGCCAGGGCCTTGCAATCCGACTGCATTCAACATGCCACCAGCAGTTGGCGACAATCGCGGCGACGCATTACCCGCCCATTCAAACGGTGCAAGTGACTTCACAACGAAGGCACCAAGAGAACGTAAGTCAACATAGCGATGCAACTCTGTGCCGTGACCTGCTGTTCCCGATGCATTCATCACAGGAGATTTCAATTCAACGGACCCAACGCGAGTCACGCTGTTCGAAACACCCGAAGACTTACTCACCTACCGTGATACTCCTGCAAAGATTTCACGGTCAGAGGCTCCAACTTTTGCTCGGCCAAGCCTTGTACTGCGGCAAGCGCTGCGTTGATGGTGGTTACTGATGAAACTCGCCAAATGTTTGCAGCCTTACGAATTGCCTCGCCATCAGAGTGAGCTCCGCGACCACGCGGAGTATTAATGACGAATTCGATCTCTCCACGTTCAATCAAATGCACAGCATCGTCTTGGATAGTTCCTTGCGACTGTTCTGAAACCTTGCCCACTACTCGGTCAACCGGGTATCCAAAACGCGCGAGATAGTCGGCAGTTCCAGAGGTTGCCGCAATACCCAGACCAAGCTCGCGTAGACGCTTCGCAACAACGAGCCCACTTGGTTTGTCCTTGTCATTCAGCGAAAGAAATACCATGCCCGAAGTTGGCAGTGTGGTGCCCGCTGCCGATTCCGCCTTGATGAAGGCCCGACCAAACGTGCTGTCAATACCCATGACCTCACCCGTCGAACGCATTTCAGGTCCTAGTGCAGTGTCTACTCCTGGGAAGCGATTAAACGGAAGCACCGCCTCTTTCACCGATACGTGTCCAAAATTGGTTGGTGGCTTCAACAGGCCTTCCGCGCGAAGTTCCGCAAGCGTTGCTCCGAGCATGACGCGGCTGGCAACCTTTGCCAACGGCACACCCGTTGCTTTAGCAACAAACGGAACCGTGCGACTGGCACGCGGATTGGCCTCGATGACATACACCGTTGACCCAGCAACTGCGAACTGCACGTTAAGCAACCCCTTCACATCCAGTGCATTGGCTATCACTCGTGTGTATGACTCAACGGCTTCAATGACCCACGGCTCAAGCGTTGGTGGTGGAATGGCACACGCAGAGTCTCCTGAGTGCACGCCTGCCTCTTCAACGTGTTCCATCACTCCACCGATGAGCACTTCACCACTGGCGTCACGAATTGCATCAACATCAATTTCCGTAGCGTCATCGAGAAAACGATCGATCAACACAGGGCGCTCTGCAGACAAACCCCCTTCTCTGCCAAGAGTTCCCGCTGCAGCAAGCTCATTCATCGCGCGTTGTAAATGTGCTTCGTCGTGCACAATTTGCATTGCTCGCCCACCGAGGACATAGCTAGGTCGCACGAGCACTGGGTAACCGATACGAGATGCAATGGTTGTTGCTTCATCAAACGTGAGCGCCGTTCCACCAGACGGCTGCGAAATCTTTAGCTCCTCGCACAAGGCACTCCACTTCTTACGATCTTCAGCAAGGTCGATTGACTCTGGAGATGTTCCTGCAATTAAGTCAGCCGGAATGTAGTTCGCCAACTTCAATGGTGTTTGACCACCCAGGCTGACAATTACTCGTGGTGGCGTGGATGACGCTTTGATTTCAGCCTGAATCACATTCATCACGTCTTCACGAGTCAGTGGCTCGAAGTACAACCGATCAGATGTGTCATAGTCGGTCGACACCGTTTCTGGATTGCAATTGATCATTACCGTTTCGAATCCTGCATCGCGCAGCGCAAAGCTTGCGTGTACACAGCAATAGTCAAATTCAATTCCCTGACCAATGCGGTTCGGACCACTTCCCAAAATGATGACTCGTTGCTTCGTTGAAGGTCGAACTTCATTTTCATCTTCATACGTTGAGTAGTGGTACGGAGTTTGTGCAGAGAATTCGGCACTGCACGTGTCCACGGCTTTATACGTCGGTATCACTCCGGCTGAAATTCGAGCCAAGCGCACATCGTTTTCATCGACCGACCAAATATATGCAAGTTGTGCATCGGAGAATCCAAGACGTTTCGCTCGGCGCCACTGGCGAACCGTCAGTGCAGACATCGTGGTGTTACTGAGCGAACGACGCTCCTCCACAATCATCAGCATCTGGTCGAGAAACCAATGGTCGATCTTGCAGGTTTCATAGATGCGGTCCAGGTTGATACCCCGATAAATCGCTTCACCAACGAAGAACAATCGCTCTGGCGTTGGGACTCCAGTTGCTGCAAGCACCTCTTCATCGCTCATTGAGCGATAGTTCAATTCTGCAGTGTCGCAGTTCAAGCCCATGCGGCCGTTTTCTAACGAACGCAATGCCTTCTGCAAGCTTTCCGTAAACGTGCGACCAATAGCCATTGCCTCGCCAACGCTTTGCATTTGAGTGCCAAGGATGCCACTGGTTCCAGGGAACTTTTCGAATGCCCAACGGGGAATCTTGGTAACTACGTAGTCAATAGTTGGCTCGAAACTTGCAGGTGTCTTCTTGGTGATGTCATTGGAAATCTCATCCAACGTGTAGCCAACGGCAAGCTTTGCTGCAATTTTTGCGATTGGAAATCCTGTTGCCTTTGAAGCCAATGCCGATGACCGCGACACGCGCGGGTTCATTTCAATGACGACCTGATCGCCATTTACTGGGTTGACCGCGAATTGGACATTCGAGCCGCCGGTTTCAACTCCGACCCGACGGATACACGCAAATGCTGCATCGCGCATCTCTTGGTATTCCACATCGGACAGCGTCATGGCAGGTGCCACAGTGATGGAGTCGCCCGTGTGCACGCCCATCGGGTCGACGTTTTCAATAGAACAAATGATGACGCAATTGTCTGCGCGGTCGCGCATTACTTCTAGTTCAAATTCTTTCCAGCCTGCAATTGACTTCTCAATGAGCACTTCACCAATTGGGCTTGCAGAAATTCCATTTGCCACCACCACGCGGAACTCTTCTGGCGTGTGAGCAATTCCCATTCCTCTGCCGCCAAGAATGTACGCAGGGCGAACGATGAGTGGCAGACCAATCTCTTGCCGCACCACTTCTGCTTCATCCATGTTGCGAGCAACGCCACTTTGCGGAACCTTCAACCCAATTTCCAGCATGGCAATCTTAAATTTCTCTCGGTCTTCAGCCGTAGCAATTGCCTCGGCGTTCGCACCAATGAGTTCTGGTTTACCCGGCACTCCGACGACACCTTTTTCAAACAGTGCCATAGCCAAGTTCAACGCAGTTTGTCCACCAAGCGTTGGCAACACTGCATCTGGTTTTTCACGTTCAATGATCGCCTCCAACACTTCGGGCGTGAGCGGCTCGATGTAGGTGCGATCGGCAAAGTCTGGGTCGGTCATGATGGTGGCCGGATTGGAGTTAGCCAAAATGACTCGGTAACCCTCCTCCTTTAACACGCGACACGCCTGAGTTCCTGAGTAGTCAAACTCGCAGGCTTGGCCAATAACAATCGGGCCAGAGCCGATAATCAAAATGGATTTCAGATCAGTGCGCCGCGGCATTATTTCGCCTCCATCAATTGGCGAAACTCACTGAAGAGATAACGCGAATCGTGTGGCCCTGGCCCCGCCTCGGGGTGATATTGCACGCTAAATGCACGAGCGTCACGCACTGCCATGCCCTCATTAGTGAGGTCATTCAAATTGGTGTGCGTGATTTCGGCAATACCGCTTAACGAGTTTGGATCAACGCAAAAGTTGTGGTTTTGGCTGGTGATCTCAACATTGCCCGTGCGTAGATTGCGAACTGGATGATTTGCGCCGTGATGTCCGAATGGAAGTTTGAATGTTGACCCGCCAAGTGCCAATGTCAACAGCTGGTGACCAAGGCAAATGCCGAACACGGGCATTCCTCCATCAACAAGCGAACGAATGTGTTCAGGTGCGCCAACCACTGCTTCAGGGTCTCCTGGTCCATTGGAGAGGAAGACGCCGTGCGGTGACAGTGCACGCACTTCATCTGCACTTGTTGTGGCTGGAACAACAGTCACTGTGGCGATCTCGCTCAGACAGCGAAGAATCGTTGACTTAATCCCAAAGTCATACGCCACCACTTTGTAATGACCAGAACCAACAACATATGCAGACTTCGTGGTCACCTGTTCGACCAACTGCACTCCCGCGGTGCCCGCTTCGCTTCCTGCAGCTGCCAACAGTGTGGCGTGATCTGCTGATCCGAATGCACCAGGCATTGCGCCCGTTTCGCGCAACATGCGCGTAAGGCGACGTGTATCAATGCCAGCGATTCCGCTCACACCCATGTGCTTCAAATACGAATCCAATGAGAGATCGCTCCGCCAATTACTTTCGCGCCGGGCTTCTTCGCGAACAATGACTCCGCGAGCATGCACCGTCGTCGCCTCATTATCCAGTGGCGTCGTTCCGTAGTTACCAATGTGCGGCGTAGTGAACGTAATGATCTGACCCGCATATGAAGGATCCGAAATGACTTCCTGATAACCGGTCAACCCAGTATGAAACACCACTTCACCACTTGAGACTCCACCTGCACTCACCGCACCGATGAGTTCCCCTTCGAACACCGAACCGTCACGCAGCACCAATTGACCCTCACGAATGCTCATCGCTGCGCCACACCTTCGTTCACCACTACAACTCCTTCAAAAATCGTGTGTCTTACTTTGCCACGAAGTGTGCGTCCTACAAAGGGAGTATTCCTGCTCTTGCTGGCTAGTTGCTGTGGGTCAACAGTCCATTGGGCGTCAAGATCCACGACACACAGGTTGGCAGGTCTGCCGACCGCGGCAAGCATTCCGTGACGATCTGACAAGCCTGCAATTCGTGCCGGATTGGTGGACATGACGGCTACCAGCTGTGCAGCCGACATTGGCACAGTGGAGAGCACAACGCCGAGTGCCGTTTCGAGCCCGAGCATTCCGGGTGGCGCTTGATCTAGCGGTAACTCTTTGTCTCGCTGCACATGCGGAGCATGATCGGTTGCAACAGCGTCGATCGTGCCGTCGAGCAACCCTTCCTTGAGTGCTTCGATGTCTGAAGCCGAACGTAAAGGCGGGTTCACCTTAAACGTGGAATCGAATGATCTCAACAGTTCTTCAGTCAGCGAAAGATGATGAGGCGTGACTTCTGCCGTGATAGGCAGCCCAACACGCTTCGCTTCGCGCACAAGGTGAACACTTCCCGCAGTTGACAGATGCAAAAAGTGGATGCGAGCTCCAGTGAGTTTGGCTAGTTCGATATCGCGATGCACCATGAGTTCTTCAGCAAGCGCCGGCCAACCTGGAACGCCCATTTCACTCGAGCATGAACATTCGTTCATCACCGCCCCAGCGGTAAGTGCTGACACCTCGCAGTGTTGGGCAAGAGTGATCCCCAATTCGCGCGAGTACTCCATTGCGCGACGCATGATTGCTGGGTCTTGCACTCCTGAGCCGTCATCAGTGAAAATCTTCACTCCATTACGAGCCAGGTCGGCAAATGGTGCAAGTGCAACACCCGCTCGACCAACGGTGATGCAACCACTCGGCACTACTTCCAACAAGCCAGCACGGCGCCCTTGTGCACGAACGAATTCGATGATCGGTATGGAATCTTGCGCTGGAGTCGTGTTTGGCATTGCAACGAGTGCGGTGTACCCACCCTTCGCACCAGCGCGACTCCCAGTCTCGATGGTTTCGGAATCTTCCTTGCCTGGTTCGCGCAGATGCGTATGCAGATCGACGAACCCAGGTAGAACGTGACAACCATTCGCACCGAGAATCACATCGTCGACTGAAGACTTGATGGTTGCAGACATTTCGACAATAACGCCGGCATCAATTCGCACATCGAGTCGCTGCTCGCCACTCTCTGTCAACACTGTTGCTCCCGAAATGATCACACTCATGCCACAACCTCTTCCTTCAACGAACTCACTTCCCCGCCTCGTGCAAGAAGATCAAACAGCACTGCCATGCGTACTGACACACCATTGGCCACTTGTTTGTGGATCAACGAGTTCGGCAAGTCGGCTGGATCAACATGCATTTCGACGCCCCTGTTCATAGGACCTGGGTGCATAACCACAGATGATGATTGCAACCTCTGCGCTCGCTGATCCGTTAGCCCAAATCGGTTTCCATACTCACCAAGATTGGGGATGAGTCCTTGATCCATTCGCTCACTTTGTAAACGCAACATGTACAACACATCAGTCGAAGAAATGACTTCGTCCAAAGAATGAGAGATTCGAACCGGCCACTGATTGGTATGCGCGGGCATCAAAGTCGGTGGAGCAACCAGTGTGACCTGAGCGCCGAGCAAGGTGAAGGCTGCAATATTGCTACGAGCGACTCGGCTGTGCTTGATATCTCCGACGATGGTGACATTAAGTCCATCGAATGAGTCGCGACCGATAGATTCGCGAACGGTGTAGCAGTCCACGAGGGCCTGGGTTGGGTGTTGGTGAGCACCGTCTCCTGCATTAATAATTGATGCGTTCGTCCATTGCGAAATTTGCCACGGCACACCTGCCGACTTGTGGCGCACAACAAACGCGTGCACACCCATGTCGGTAATGGTTTCCACGGTGTCACGCAGGCTTTCACCCTTATTGACGCTGCTTGTGGACACGCTAAATGTCATCGTTTCTGCTGACAGACGTTTAGCAGCAGTTTCAAAACTCAGACGAGTGCGTGTGGAGTCTTCAAGAAACAAACTGACCACAGTCTTGCCACGCAAAGCAGGAACTTTAGGTATGGGACGACGATTGATTTCCGCCATTTGATCGGTGCTCTCAAGCAACCTGAGCAGACCGTCTTTGCCAAGTTCTTCGATTGACCGAAGGTGCTTCACGACTCCACCGCAGTCACCACTACTCCATCGACCGAAACATCTACTTCATCGCTTACCTGCGTGGGGATGTTCTTGCCCACAAAATCTGGACGGATCGGCAATTCACGATGTCCTCGATCCACAATGACGGCAAGTTGTACTGCGCGTGGTCGGCCAAAATTGTTCAGCCCCTCAAGTGCGGCGCGCACGGTGCGGCCCGTGTACAGCACATCGTCAACCAGCACCACAACAGCGCCGTTGATGTCGAAAGGAATTTCGCTGATTGCCCCAGGAACGATTGGGCGAAGACCAATGTCGTCGCGATGCATCGAAACGTCTAGTGATCCGTTCGGTACGACGAGGTTTGGTTCAATATGCGCGATTCGCTCTGCAAGAGCATCTGCAATCCACGTTCCACCGCGCTGCAAGCCAATGAGCACAACATTGTGAGCACCTTGATTGCGCTCCACAATTTCATGAGCAATACGACTGATTGCCCTACTGACGTCGGGGCCAGACATGACGGCCTTACCTGACGCGCGATTTGGTGCCTGATCCATTCATTCCTCTCGTTTGAACCTCACGGGGTTCAATTAACGACGCCCTCACCATAGCAGTAATGACAAAAGCAGTACTGCACGAAGTGAAATCAGTTGCGCCGGTACACCACCCACCAAGCATTTTCGTCGACGACACGAAATCGGTCTTTCTCGACATCCCAAACCTTTTGGGCTTCTTTTTCAAGCCTCACAGGCAAGATCACGTACTCCACTGCATCTGCTCCCGGTAAACGATCACCGCGAGCGAAAACATCTGGTCCGTACAAGTTTCTGGTGAACGGATTCGGGAATGAATAGATGGTGACCCTCCGCGCCATGTGCGCCGTCAGCGAGTGATACGCAGCAACTACAGCATCATCTGGTACTTGGCTCATGGATTCGCGAGCGGCAACAACAGGTGACATCTGCGAATTCCACGAGGTAGTCGTCGTTCGCGCATACGGCAACGGCGACCAGAGATACCCGCACACCAGCGCTGAGACCACGATGCACACGCTCGCCCACTTACGAGCAGGTCGAGAAAACTTTCCAAGCGCCCACACCGTTCCCATCACAATGCACGGAACGATGATGATGGAATAGTGGTAGTAAATCTGATGCTGGTACCAAAACGTACTGACGATGTTTGATGCCAACATGACAACACCAACTGCTGCGAGGCTCGGCTCATACAAGAACACAAAACCCAACGGTGCGAGCATCTGCCACACATATGTCGGTCGATCCTCGCTCCACAGATACGCAATCAGTTTGGTTGGCTGGGTGAACGTAGTTTTCAACAATCCGCCAAATCCACCAAATGGAATTCGCCAAGAATTTCTGAACGCCACTCCCGTAAAGCTGCGCATCACCACAAGGAACATGGTCGCCATAGTTGCGAGCGACAACACGCTGGTGATCAGGCCGCGTTTCTGATCAGTCTTCAGCGCGACCCACAATCCAAGTGGCGCCAATACAAATGCAACATCTTCCTTGACAGAAAGCGCAAGTACAACAGCGACCCAATACCAGCGCCACTTCCCCGCATATGCAGCCCAAATTGCACATGCAACAAGGCTTCCTAGTGCGGCATCTGGATGGAAATTTTCTAGGTTGGTCCAGCCGATAGACGGGTGCAACAGATACACCCCTGCCATCACCGCTGCCAGCCGCTCGCTTCGCAACCTCTGTCGTGAAAACCAATACACCGGAAAAGCACCGACTGCCACGACGATCGATTGAACGACAAACAGCAACGACGTTGACGAAAAGACCCAATACAGCGGAATAAGCAGCACAAGGATGAACGAAGAATGATCACCAAAGAGATTGCGGCCCATCAATGTGACAAATGGTGAATGGCCACGTGACATCAACCAGATTCCTTGGTCATACAGACCAAAATCGTAAGCAGATGTTCCGAGTCCGTTATGAACACCTACGGTGCGGACCGAAAAATAGATCGCATACAGCACCACCATGCACCACACACTGACCGTGGGTGCAGAAACTCGCTTGACTATTGGCGCACCTTCTTGGCAATGGTCGACAATATGCCATTGACAAAGCGTCCCGACTCATCTGTAGAAAAAGTCTTCGCCAATTCAACAGCTTCATTCAATACAACTGCAGTCGGCACATCTGGCCGTGAGATCAACTCAAAAATTGCTATTCGCAAGACGATCAAATCAATCACCGGCATGCGAGCCAAAGTCCAGCCAATCGCATTTTCAGAAATGATTTCGTCTGCCTGCGCGGTGACCCCATCGACACCTGCAACAATTTCAAGCACTAAATCGTCGACAGCCAATACCTGCGCTTCAACCACTGATGCACCTGACGCACTCTTGGCATGGGCTTCATACAGCAAATGCAAGGCTCGCTCGCGTGCATCGGAGCGAGCGTCGTTACCCGCCGAACGGGAAGGTCGGCCGGTTGACATGGTCAAACGCGCGTGATGTAGTCGCCGCTACGTGTGTCGACTTTGACGCGATCACCAATGTTGACGAACAATGGAACCTGAATAACTTTTCCTGTTTGCAATGTTGCGGGCTTACGAGCACCAGAAACACGATCACCCTGAATGCCAGGTTCGGTAAGCGCAATCTCTAATTCAACAGATGCTGGAATTTCAACGCTCACGATGTCGCCTTCATACGTTGCAATGATTGCTACAGCATTTTCAATGAGGTAGTCAGCAGCCTCACCTAGCGCAGAAGGTTTGATGTTCACCTGTTCGAAAGACGACTGATCCATGAACACATAATCTTCGCCGTCCTTATACAGGAACTGCATATCGCTTTTTTCGAGAATCGCCTGTTCCACTTTCACACCAGCGTTAAACGTTTTTTCAAGCATGTTGTTGCTGCGCAAGTTGCGTAACCTTGAACGAACAAAGGCTCCGCCTTTACCAGGCTTCACGTGCTGGAACTCCACAACCGTGTACAGGGTGCCATCCAGGTTGAGGGTAATTCCGTTCTTTAGATCGTTTGTGGAAATTGCAGGCACAGGCTGTCCTTCGGGGTGTGAGTAAGAGTTGTACTTCCGGCCGCGCGTACAAGGAGCAAGTCCTCAATTCGCACGCCACCGAGACCTACACGATAGACGCCAGGCTCCACAGTCACCACCTCTCCTTCGCGCAAAGGCTCGTTAGATTGCGCGCGAAGCCAAGGTGATTCATGAATGTTCAGACCTACGCCATGTCCTGTGCCGTGCACGAACTCTGGTCCGAAACCTGCCTCGGAAATGAAGGTACGACAGATGCGATCAATCTCGCTCGGTAACTCTCCCACTCGAACAGCCGCAACTCCACGCGATTGCGCTTCAGTCACAACATCAAGCATGGCCTGCAACATCGGATCAACATCTCCCAACAAATAGGTTCGAGTCATATCAGAGTGATAACCATCGACCAATCCGCCAACATCGATCACCACTGAATCACCTTCAGAGAGCAACTGATCAGTTGGCCGGTGGTGCGGCCTCGCTGCATTGGAACCTGTTGCGACAATCGTTTCGTAGCTTGGACCATCTGCTCCATGCCTACGCATCCGATACTCAAGCTCATCTCGCACATCTCGCTCGGTGACGGGTTCGCACATTGACCGCACCAAAAGATCACGCACATCTGCAAGTGCATTGTCTGCGGTTTTGGCCGCAAAGGTAATGCGTTCAATTTCCGCCTGGCTCTTTGTGCGACGCAACTCTTCCACCACTCCGCTCAGTGGAAACATTTCCCTTCCCAATGCAGCAACATAACGAGCATGCGCCTCCACCGTTAGGTCTGCAGCCTCGCATCCACACTTTGCGTCATGAGCAAGTTCAGTTGCAACCGCTTCTAGAGTCGCTGCTGCTGTTCGTGCTTCAACAATGCGAACAGCTGCTGCGGAGTCACGAATCTGCGCTTGCGCTTGCTCTGTGTACCTGCCGTCAGTTACCAATACTGAATCATCTTTGCGACAAATCAATACACCGGCAGATCCCGTGAACCCTGTGAGATAGCGAATGTTTATTGCTGAAGAAACAACAAGTGCGGAAGCAGAGTGTCTCTCGGCAATGTGTTGTGCTACAGCTTCTAGCCGGCCGTCAACTCGAAGTGGGAGCAGATTCGGTCTCGGCATGTTCCTGCCTGCCAATCATTTAACTGCGAGCAAACGCGCAACTGCCTGAATGGCAAGCACATAACCAAGTCCACCGAATCCTGCGATGGTGCCTGACGCAACCGGAGCAACGACACTTTCATGACGCCACGATTCGCGACTGCTTGGATTGGAAATATGCACTTCAACGACCGGGCCGTTAAAGGCTGCGAGTGCATCATGAATGCTCCAGGCGTAGTGCGTGAACGCGCCAGGGTTAATGACGATTGCGTCATGTGTATTGCGCGCCGAATGGATGGCGTTCACTAGTTCTGACGAACTGTTCGACTGCAGACTGTCGACTTCGAGTCCAACTTCGCTTGCTGCGTGAGTTGCTGCTGCTACGTGGTCAGCCAACGTTGCAGTTCCGTACACCGCAGGCTCACGCTCACCCAACAAATTGAGGTTGGGGCCATTGAGGAGCAATACGCGCTTGGGTGCTGCTGCCATGGTTCTAGCGTACTTCCATACGACTGAGTGCCGAGCGAACTGCGTTCACGCTGACGGGCGATACCGGCTCGACGCCATTGCTGCCATCGAGAACAAACGTCAATCCACTGAGAGCCTTCTTATCGCTGTGCATCAAAGCAATGAGCTCATCGTGCGACACGCCTGCAGGTAACGCACATGACAATCCATACTCACCTTCCACTACTTGACGGTGCTGAACCACACGCTGGTCATCAATTCGACCAAGTTCTCGTGCAAGCAGCGCTGCATAGACCAATCCAATAGCTACAGCTTCTCCATGGGCAACCGAAAAATCGGTGGCGATTTCTACTGCGTGTGCAAGCGTATGGCCATAGTTAAGCAACATGCGACGACCGCCTTCGCGTTCATCTGAGCCAACTATGTCAGCCTTAATTTGCACACAGCGTGCAATCCGAGAATTGAGATCGAGGCCGAGCAAGTCATCGCCTGTAAGAAAGTGGTACTTGGCCATTTCACCGTTGCCACACCGTGTTTCACGTGAACTCAAACTGGCAAGTGCGTCGGTATCGCACAACACTCCACGTGGCTGCCAAAAGGCACCTACCAAATTCTTTCCTTCGACAAGATTGACACCGGTCTTCCCACCGATTGCGGCATCGACCATGCCTACAAGTGTTGTCGACACGTGAACAACTGCAATTCCACGGTGCCAGGCTGACGCTGCAAAACCAGCAATGTCGGTAACCATGCCACCACCAACACCGATGATGACATCGTTACGCGTAAGACCAAATTGTGCGCATTCGCGCAAAATCATTTCGATAGTTGCAAGCGATTTAAATTCTTCACCGAGACCGATGTTGATCGTGCGGGTAGAAATTCCCGCTGCCACCAGACTCTCCGCTACTGAAAAAGGAATGGTTGCTTGGGTAACAATGACTGCACGTTTTGCCGTGCTTGGCACCATGCTGGCAATTTGCGAGCGCACACCAGACCCGATTACGACATTGTAGGAACGCTCACCCAATTCGACACGAACAACCTGTTGATCACTCATGGTCTGCACCCGCATGAATTGCTTCCAGTACTAGTGAGCACACTTTGGTTGCGGATTTTCCACGCGTATCGATGCGTAGTGTTGCAATTTCTTCATACCAAGCCGAGCGTTGATCACTGAGGGACTGCAGTGTTTTGCTTGCATCACCATCGAGCAGCGGTCGCCCTGCACCCGATTTCGTGCGCACCACTAAATCATCTACCGAAGCGTCAAGCCACACCACGTGTGATGCATGATCAGAAATGATGGTGCGATTCTCGCTTGAAATCACAGCACCACCACCAGTTGCGAGCACGATAGGCGAATTTCCATCAACAAGAGTTAGCCGAATGGCGTCGCTTTCATACTTTCGAAACACCGCTTCTCCGTCTTGGGAAAAGATGTCTCGCACTGACTTTCCCGTAGTACTAGCGACAAGGTCATCTGAATCAGTGAAGTCGTAGCCGAGTTCTTGCGCAATCCGTTTTCCGACGGTGGTTTTGCCCGATCCCATTAATCCAACCAAAACGATTGCGTGGCGTGCATTCACTGGATTGATGCAGCGTAGGACGCTGCATTGCGAACAAACTCTTCAACCGAGTCTCCACCGAACTTGCGCTGTGCTTCAGCTGCCAAAACAAGCGCCACCATAGTTTCGGCAACAACACCCATTGCGGGTACCGCTGTGACGTCGGTGCGCTCTTTGAAACTTACCGTTTCTTCTTTTGACACCGTATCGATGGTCTTGAGTGTTGGTCGATTCAATGTGGCAAGTGGTTTCATCGCAGCACGAACCACCATGAGCTCGCCCGTAGTCATTCCACCTTCTGTTCCGCCCGCAAGCGTTGTTTCACGACGATACGAATTGGTTTCAGCGTCCCACGAAATTGCATCGTGCGCCATGCTTCCGCGTCGACCGGCTACTTCAAAGCCATCACCGATCTCAACACCCTTAACAGCCTGGATGCTCATGATTGCTTGCGCAAGTAGCCCATCAATCTTTCGATCCCAGTGCACATAGCTGCCAAGTCCTACTGGCAAACCGTAAGCAAGCACTTCAACAATTCCGCCGAGGCTGTCACCATCTTTGGCAGCAGCTTCAATCTCGGTGATCATGGCCTGCTCGGCTTCTTTGTTAAACGCACGAACTGGCGACTCATCGACAACTGACAAATCTTGAATCGTTGGTCGCACGTTCGACTCGGACTTTGCCGAACCCATCTGCGTTACGTGCGACAAAATATCGACGCCAATTTCTTTCAACAACAACTTGGCAAGCGCACCTGCAACAACTCGTGCAGCCGTTTCCCGAGCACTCGCCCGTTCCAACACATCGCGCGCATCGGTGAATCCATACTTCTGCATGCCAGTGAGGTCGGCGTGACCTGGCCTTGGTTGGGTCAGCGGCTTCTTTGTGGCTCCTGGAGCAGGAGACATTTCCTCGTGCCATACATCGCTGCGAAACCACTCTGAGTTTTTGATTTCAATCGCTACTGGAGATCCCAATGTGCGGCCATGACGAATTCCGCCAATCAACACAATCTCGTCTTGCTCAAAACGCTGACGCGGACCGCGACCGTAGCCAAGACGGCGACGACCAAGTTCGGCTTGAATGTCTTCGGCGGTCACCTTCATACCAGCAGGAAGGCCTTCCACAATGACGACCAATGCCTGGCCGTGGCTTTCACCTGCAGTGAGATAACGCAACATGCACTACAGGCTACCCGTGCTCCCCCTCAGGAATCGGGACAATTACAACGTGCGTTGCGCAAGTGCTTCAAGCGCGGCACCACGCATCACTTGAGGGTCTGGAGTCATGCCACACCACAGTTCTTCTTGGCGAACTGCCTGACAAATCAACATCCACAGTCCGTCGATCGTGTGTGCCCCTGCTTGTCTCGCCTGAGTAAGAAAAGCAGTTTCTAGAGGGTGATACACCGCGTCGAGAACTGTCAGTGCACTGTGGAGAAATGTCGCACTTACTGGCGAATCGTGTGTTCCCATTCCTACCGAAGTGGTGTTGACGAGCAACGTTGCATCGGCAATGTCGCTTTCTGTCCCCACACGTGCAACATCTGCGCATTCACTTGCTTCGTTAGCTCGTGATTGCGTGCGATTGACAATTGCGATATCTGCGGCACCGCGAAGACCAAGTGCAGCAACTACTGCTCGTGCTGTACCACCCGCTCCAAGCACTACTGCACGACTTCCTTCAATTGTTGCACCACCGCGAACAAGTGCATCGCAACATCCCTCACCGTCGGTGTTTGCTCCGCGCAATGCGCCAGTGTCACCAAAAACAATGGTGTTCACAGACCCAGAGCGCTGCGCTATCTCGTCACGATTCTGCACAAGAGCAAACGCTGCGTCTTTATGAGGCATAGTGATGCTGAGTCCGAGCATGCCCGCATCTCGGGCAGCGAATACCTCTTCTTCAAAATATTGCGCGTCCACATCAATCGCGACATATCGCCATGGCTTTGACATTCGTGCAAACGCTGCGTTGTGAATTGCCGGTGAAAGGCTCTGCGTTACGGGTGATCCGAGTACTGCAGCAATAGTTTTCAATTTCACGGCAACAGTCCGGCTTGACGAGCGGTCTCAATATTGGCTTCATGCTGATCAAGCGTTACGGCAAAAGCATGTCCGCCTTCTTTATCCGACAACACGTAGTACAAGTATCGACACGGTTTCGGAACATTTGCGCACAGCGGATCGGTGCCTGCAGGGTTCGGTGCGGGATTCAATGCAGCAATGATTGATGCACGACCAGGATTAGCGATTGGTGTAGGTGGCAAACCCTTGTTGATGTAGGTGTTGTACGGCGTGTCAGCCGCCTTCAGTGTTGCAAAATCGGCATCTGCTGGCGCGTTGTACATCAGCGTTGCATCAATCTGTAGCAACATCTTGATTTCAAGACGGTTGTAGATGACTCGTGCAATCTTTGCGCGATCTGCTTCTACTTTTGCTTCTCGCTCAATCATGGAAGCGATGATCAGCACTTTGTATGGAGACAACCCAACTTTCGCTTGGGAATCGTCGATGCCCTCTTGAGATGCGACCCTGACCATTTGCTTGGCGAGTTGTTGCACTACCTGCTTCTCGTTTTGATCATTAGAAATCTGATACGTGTCGGGGAACAGCAAACCCTCAAGCGATGTTTGGCCCTCGGGGCGATACGGCGACTCAACAGATGGATCGTTGGCCATGGCAACGAATTGATCCGCATTCAAACGCAATGTCTTTTCAGCAAGTCGTGCTCCCATTTGTGAAATGGTGTAGCCCTCTGGGAATGTCACCTTCTGATACGTGGCCGATGGCGGAGTTTTCAGTACTGCCATGATGTTGCCCATGTGATCTTTAGGCGCAATGGTGTAGTAGCCGGGAATTAATTCAACCCCACCTTTGCGCGACACGTACCAGGAGAACACACTCGCGCTCGAAACAAAACCATCGTCTGCGAGTCGTTGGCTAACCGAAGAGATGGTGTCACCTTCGACAACAGTGAACGATTGCGGGTCACCTTTGCCAGATGGATTGACTTGGTGCACGTACCACCAGCCAATAGCCCCCATAAACAAAGTGACTGCAGCAACTGCGGTGGCAACTATGAGGAATGGTCGCGACAAACCTCGAAATTCATTCGGTAACTCATCAACTTCTAGCTGATGTGAACGGTGCAGCGCATCTGGGCTGTCCCATGGATCGTCGTACCAGTTTTCGGCAGGTTGATCCTCGGTTTTGCGAATCTTGATCAGTGGATCAATCACGTGTTGGGTCTTCCATCATCTTTCTGCCATCAAGCCATGACTGCAACATGACAGCGGCAGCAACCTTGTCAATCACCTTGCGACGATCTTGTGCATTCATGTTTTGCTCCATCAAAATGCTGTCTGCAGTTACCGTCGTCCGACGTTCATCAAAGGTGAGAACTGGCACACTCAACACGCTAGTCAACTGCTCTACTTCAGCGATGGCAGACTTTGCCGCATCACCAAGAGTTCCATTCATATGTAATGGAAGTCCAACAACAACGCATTCAATTTCATATTCAGTCACCAAATTGGCAATAGCCCGATAGTCGGTTTCACGCGATCCCGATCGTTGCAACACCGTCAATGGTGTCGCGATTGTTCCACTTCGGTCGCTCGTTGCGACACCAATTCGCTTACTCCCGAGATCAATCCCGAGTGCACGCACGTTATGAACCAGACACCCTGCCCAAGGCAGCGCGTGCCAAATTGAGTGCTTCATCTAGTGCTGCCGGATTCTTTCCGCCAGCAGTTGCGATATCGCCCTTGCCACCGCCACCACCGCCGACTGCTTTTGCAGCATCTTTAATCAGCTCTCCAGCAGCAACATCGAGCCCATTGCCAACAGCTGCAACCAATGCAACACCACCGGTGTCGGTAACTCCACCGAGGACAACGGCTTGAATCGTTGAGCCCTGACGAATAGCAAGTGCAAGTTCACGTAAGTCGTTTGGCGAAATACCATCAACTCGCGCGACAACCTGCCCGTTCTCAGCCTGAGCAATGAGTTCCCCCGCACGTGAGCGAGCCTGCGCAGAACGTAGTTGCTTAATTTCGTCCGACAGCGATTTCACCTCATCTATTTTGCGCTGCACCGTCGACATGATGTCGCTTGGTTGCGTGCCAAGAAGTTCGGCTGCCTCCGTCAACATGCGTGTGGTCTCGAGCAAGTAATTAAAGGTGTTCTCACCTGTGACCGCTTCAATTCGACGTAAGTTGGAACCAATTGAAGATTCTGAAACAACTTTGATGATTCCAATGTCGCCAGTCGCCTTAACGTGCGTTCCACCGCACAACTCAAAAGTCTTTCCAGCTTCCAATACCCGCACCATGTCGCCGTACTTGTCGCCGAAGAACGCAATAGCACCTGCTGCTGTTGCTTCATCTTTTGACGTCTCGTAGTTCTTCGTTGCTGAGTTAGCAAATACTTGCTCATTGGCAAGTCGTTCAATGCGTTCGATCTCTTCCGCGCTGACTGCGGCGTAGTGGCTGAAGTCAAAACGTAAACGATCTGGAGAAACTAGCGAACCAGCCTGCTTCACGTGCTCGCCCAGCACCTCGCGCAATGCCCAGTGCAGAATGTGTGTGGCCGTGTGATTACGACGAGTTGCGTCTCGATCTGCAACATTGATTGCCACGCGAGCACTCTGCCCAGCTGTGACGGACCCGCGAACGATCTTGCCAATATGTTTGCGCAGTCCCGGCAGCGCGAACATGGTGTCAAGGACTTCAATTTCACCAGTTGGTGTAGTGATGGTGCCAACGTCGCCAACCTGACCACCGCTTTCGGCGTAGAACGGAGTGACATCTAGGAATACATCAACATCTTCTTGCTCGCCATCTTGCACGGGAATCACCGCGAGAACGTTTGCTTCGCATGCCGATTCTTCATAGCCAACGAACTCGGTAATGCCATGAGTCTCCATGACGTGGCGATATGCCTCAATGGTTGCTTCACCAACTTTTGCACCCTTACGAGCACTCTTTGCGCGATCGCGTTGAGCACCCATTTCTTGTTCGAAGCCCGCAACGTCTACGCGGACATTTCGTTCACCAGCAATTTCTTGCGTCAGCTCGAGTGGAAAACCATACGTGTCGTGCAGCAAAAAGGCCGATGGTCCTGCTAGTTCTTGAGAACCACTGGAGAGTTCATCTTCCAAAATGGTGAGCCCGGTCTTCAAGGTTTGACGGAAGCGTTCTTCTTCCTTCGTCATGACTCCAAGAATGAAGTCTTTATTTCCCAGCAAGTCTGGATATGCCGCAGACATGATGTCGATTGCCGTCTCGGAGAGCTTTGGCATTACCAGTTTTTCGGTGCCCAACAAATAGGCGTGACGAACAGCGCGACGAATAATGCGACGCAATACGTAGCCCCGGTTTTCATTGGACGGAAACACGCCATCATTTATGAGCATGGTTGCCGAGCGAGCATGCTCTGCAAGTACACGAAGGCTAAAACTGTCACGATCTTCGTAGTTTCCAATTTGGTATTTGCGACTGGTAAGCGACTGCCCTTGTTCAATGAGCGGGAACAGCACATCGGTTTCCCAAACGGAGTCCGTTCCTTGCATCAACGCAAGAATTCGTTCGAGACCTGCACCAGTGTCAATTGAAGGTTTAGGCAACGGTGTGCGCGTTCCGTCTTTTGCCTGGTTGAACTGCATGAACACCAGGTTCCAGAATTCAAGAAAACGATCTCCGTGCGGATCATTCAGAGGTCCGCCTTCTGGCCCAAAAGAAGGTCCACGATCAATATGAATTTCTGAACACGGACCACATGGACCTGTCTCACCCATTTGCCAGAAGTTGTCTTTGTCACCAAGGCGCTGAATGCGATCCATAGGCACGCCAACCTGCTCGTGCCAAATTGCCTCAGCCTCGTCATCGCTTTCATGAACGGTGATCCACAGTCGGTCACCATCGAAGCCAAACACTTCCGTAACGAGTTCCCACGACCATGGAATGGCATCGCTCTTGAAGTAATCGCCAAATGAAAAGTTGCCCATCATTTCGAAGAACACCAGGTGGCGCTTCGTGCGACCAACATCGTCTAAGTCGTTGTGCTTACCGCCTGCACGTGCACACTTCTGCACAGTGACTGCACGGTTGTACTGCGCTTGTTCATCGCCTACAAAATACGGTTTGAATGGAACCATTCCCGCAACGGTGAACAGCACGGTTGGGTCATGCGGAATGAGACTCGCCGATTTGACCCGCGTATGTCCTTTGTCGGCAAAGTAGCCAGAGAACGACTCTCGCAGATCATTTGCAGAGGAAATTGGGGGTCGTGAACCAGACATTTGCCAACAGTCTAGTTCGGCAACACGTATTGGCTAATTCTGATTTTGTGTAATCGTTACTGATTCGGACTCGAAATGAATGACTTCTTCGTCCTTACGCAAATTGCGCACAATTTCCATGCCCTGTTGCGCCAGCTTCACGGCACCTTCAAGTACATCGGCCGCTATCTGGGCAGGAGTCAACTGCTCTGCAGCAACACGTGCTTTATTCTTCGCATAACGAACACCAAAGACACCGGCGAACGCGCCGAGTACAAACCAAAACAGTCGCTTCATCATCGAGATAATCCTCCAACGCCAATGGGCTTTGCCCTAGCGGTCGTGTTGTGACGGCCGATAGTACGGAATCTGTGGAACAGCCCGCCCTGTAGTTTGCGCAGGTAAATAGTCCTGTTCCACCTTCTCATCTTGCAATTGAGCATTATGAGGCGATTGGTACCCCACTCCGTGGCCAATTTCTTGAGCCCCTGAGTAGTGCGCGTCTTTCAGGTGTGCTGGAACCTCAACATCTACACCGTTACGAATGTCAGCTCTGGCGTTCCAAATGGCTTGTGCCGAACTATTGCTCTTCGGTGCACGCGCGAGATAAACGGCGCACTGGGAAAGGTTGAGTTGTGCTTCAGGGAGCCCCACATGGTCAACAGCTTGCGCCGCGGCAACCGCAATCACCAACGCTTGGGAATCTGCAAGTCCAATATCTTCCGATGCAAAAATAATCATTCGCCGAGCAATGAAGCGTGGATCGTCACCCGCTTCGAGCATGCGGGCAAGCCAAAACACCGAAGCGTCAACATCGCTTCCGCGCATGCTTTTGATGAACGCAGAAACGACGTCATAGTGATCGTCGCGACCGTAACGCAACGAACTCACACCGAGCGCAGCTTCAACATGATCGAGTGTGACCTGTAGCGGTCGTGCAAGAGCGCAGGCAACTTCGAGCGCAGTCAAACTTTGACGACCATCTCCACCGGAGAGTTGCATCAGTTTGGAGATTGCTTCATCAGTAGCACTGAGTGCTTCTGCTTCCAGACCGCGAATGAGCAATACTCGAATGTCTTCCGTTTGCAATGGCTCCAGCCGAAACAATGTGCTGCGACTGCGCAGCGGTGCGTTCACTTCGAAATACGGATTTTCCGTGGTTGCGCCGATCAGGGTGATGATCCCGCTTTCAACAGATGGCAACAGCGCATCCTGCTGCGATGTGGAGAACCGGTGGATCTCATCAACGAACACAATCGTTGACTTGCCATGCTGACCAAGTCGATCGGTTGCACGTTCAATTGCCTCACGAACATCTTTGACACCTGAGGTCACTGCAGACAGTCGCTCGAAAGCTCGATCAGTTGTGAGTGCAACCACTTCGGCAAGTGTGGTCTTTCCTGTTCCTGGAGGACCCCACAAAATAACCGACGACAATCGATCGGCCTCGATGAGTTTGCGAAGTGGAGCACCATGTGCGACTAGATGTTGTTGTCCAACAATTTCATCAAGACCCTTTGGCCGTAAGCGCGCAGCAAGAGGTGCTTGGCCTCGCAAGCGATCGTTCACCGCTGCTGTAAAAAGATCTTCGGCGTTTCCCACCGAACGCGACACTAACTCTTCGCCGGCGGCGGAAGCAGTCGAATACCCAACTCAGCCAACTGAGCAGGGTTAACCGTTGTAGGAGCATTCGTCATTGGATCGCTGCCCGATTGAGTCTTCGGGAACGCAATGACTTCGCGAATGTTTTCTTCGCCAGCAAGAATGGCAACTAGGCGGTCGGTACCAAATGCGAAACCACCGTGCGGTGGTGCTCCGTACTTAAACGGTTGCAAGAAGAACCCAAAGCGACGATCGGCGTCCTCATCTGAAATGCCTAACTGACGGAATACTCGTCGTTGCATCTCTGGTTCATGAATACGAATTGATCCTGATCCCAATTCCCAACCGTTGAGCACCAAGTCGTAGGCGAGCGCGCGCACCGACATTGGATCTGATTCGAGCCGTTCAATGTCTTCTGGATGTGGCTGACAGAACGGGTGGTGTCCTGGTTGAGGTTTGCCAGTTGTGGCATTAATGCCAACGAACAGTGGGAAGTCGATGACCCATACGTAGCGATAAGGACCTTCGTGCACTGGCGGACGACCGATGTCGTTGCGCAAGGTGCCGAGCACGTCACACGTTGTTGACCATGTGTCTGCAACCAACAGCAAGAGGTCTCCAGGTTGTGCACCCATAGCCGCAACGAGCGATGCACGCTCTGCATCTGACAGGAACTTGGCTACTGGCGAGTCGAGTGCAAGACCTTCACCAACCTTCATCCACACCAAGCCCTTTGCGCCAATTTGCTTCGCACGGTCGGTCAACGCATCAAGCTTGTTTCTTCCATAAGCAGCAGCATCTGGATACGTTGCGCCATCAACGCGGATTCCCTTAATTGACTCGGCTTGCGCAAACGCTTTGAACTCGGTGCCAGCAAACACGCTGGTGAGCTCAACAAGCTCCATACCAAAACGCATGTCTGGTTTATCAAGACCAAAGCGATTTATTGCGTCGAGCCACGTGATCTGTTCGATCTGTGGCGGACGTTCACCCAACACGGCTTCTGCTGCAGCCATGACGGCTTCGCTGATTGCACCGAGTACATCGTCTTTAGTAACGAAACTCATTTCGGCATCAAGCTGCATGAATTCGTATTGACGATCCGCGCGCAGATCTTCGTCGCGCAAGCATCGTGCAATTTGGTAATAGCGATCGATACCAGCAACCATGAGCAATTGCTTCCACAACTGTGGCGACTGTGGCAAGGCATAGAACGAACCAGGCTCTTTGCGCGATGGAACCAAGAATTCGCGAGCACCTTCGGGAGTGCTTGGCATGAGGAATGGCGTTTCTACTTCGACAAAACTCTGCGACTCCATGGCGCGACGAATTGCGGAGTTGACCTTTGCGCGAATACGCAAGTTGCGCTGCATGCGCTCGCGACGAATATCGAGATAGCGGTACTTCAGGCGAACGTTTTCATCCACATCATCAGCACGTGCATCAATTGGAAATGGCGGTGCTTCTGCAGAGTTGAGAACGACCACTTTGCAGTCAGTCAGTTCAACTTCACCTGTTGCCAAGTTGGTGTTTACGGTGCCATCAGGGCGAGCCTGCACTCGACCAGTGATCTGCACCACCCACTCAGAGCGAACGTCGGTCTCATTGTCCACCACACACTGCACCACACCGCTGTAATCGCGTACGTCCAAGAAAGCGAGGTGTTCGCCGTGCTCACGACGGCGTGCAATCCAGCCACACACCGTGACAGTGTTGCCAATGTGCTCAGCCCGCAGACCGCCACAGAGTTGAGTACGAAGTGAAGTTGATTCGCCTAAAGGCTGCAGTGGAGACGACATGAGGCTTTCAGCCTAGTTTGCAGATTGAATTTTGCTGACCTCATTTTGAATAGCGGCAACTAGATCAACGCGATTGACGCTGTACTGTTCTCCCGAATTCATGGGTCGGATTACCACTTGACCAGCTTCGAGTTCGTTCGACCCAATGATGATGGCCACTTGTGCGCCACTGCGATCGGCAGCTTTCATCTGTGCCTTCATACTGCGATTGTCGAATGCACGGTCGGCACCGATTCGTGCCATCCGCAGTTGATTACATACGAGGGCCGCCTCGTGCCCACCCGTTGTATCGACCACAAATACGAACACGTCGGTATTTGGCGCTGGAAACACGTTCTCTGCATCACAAGCCAGAAGCGTTCTATCGAGCCCGAGAGCAAAACCAATCCCAGCAGTTGCCGGCCCGCCAAGTTCTTCAACTAGACCGTCGTACCGTCCGCCTCCACCAATTGCGGTGTGTGCTGCCTGTAGAGCCGTGCTCACAAATTCGAATGTGGTGCGACGGTAATAGTCAAGACCACGAACCAAGCGGTCATCGATGACATATTTAATGTTCATTGCATCTAATGCGGCAAGCACTGCTGCGAAATGTTCCCCTGCGGTTGGACTGAGGTAATCACGGATGCGAGGAGCGTTCGCAATGATTGTCTGGTCTTCGCGACGTTTCGAATCGAGCACGCGAAGTGGATTCTTTGCCAGCGTGACTTGCGAGTCTTCAGACATTTCACCTACATGTGACTCGAAGTAGGTGCGCAACACATCAGTGAACCGTTGACGGTCTCCAGCGTCACCCAACGAGTTGATTGACAGCTGTACTTCCTTCAGGCCTAAGCGATCATAAAACTGTGCTGCGAGCGCAATAACCTCAGCGTCGAGATAAGGGTCTTCGACACCGAGAACTTCCAGACCCACCTGATCAAACTGGCGATACCGACCCTGCTGTGGTTTCTCGTAACGAAAGTTTGGACCTGCGTACCACACCTTCCATGGCGTGGTTGGTCGGTGTTGTACGAATGCTCGGCACACGCTCGCCGTCTGTTCTGGTCGCAACGCGACTCGACGACCACCTTTGTCTTCGAAGTCGTACATTTCCTTCGTCACGACATCGGTTGCTTCGCCAAGTCGCAAGAACACCCCTAGGTCTTCAAACATAGGAGGGATGATGAGACCATATCCAGCTTCCTCTACGACTCCAGCAAACACGTCCTGGAACTTGCGCCAACGTGCCGCATCGGGAGTCAAAATGTCCCGTGTTCCCGGGCTAGTAGAAAAGGAACTCACGCGGAAACATTAGACGCTGGATGATCTCCAGCCATGACTCGGTATGCGTCATACACCGAATCGATGCGCTTTATCGTGCGGAGCACAGACTGCAAATGACTCGGGTCAGCAAATTCAAATTCAAAACGCATACGAGCCACTCTGTCGGCTCCAGTATTTGTAGAACAAGAAACGATATTGACATGCTCTTCACTGAGGGCATTAGCCACGTCTCGCAACAGGCGAGAACGATCTATAGCCACCACCTCAACGGCGGCAACATAGGTTGCATTATGAACGCTTCCCGCCCACTCAACATCGACCATTCGGCCGATGTTTTGGCTTGCAGCTGATATGGCATTTGAACAATCAGCACGATGAACATTGACCACCAAGTCGGTGGTGAGGAAACCAATGATCTCGTCACCCGGCACTGGCGTACAACACTTGGACAGCCGAACAATTGTGCCCGACATTCCTTCCACGTGAACGCCCGAAATCTGCTCGGTGGTATTGCCTGCATCGAGTTGCATACCAACAGAGAGTTGCTCGCCAAATCCGCCATCACGCATGAGCCGACTGATGCGACCCGCCATCGATTCTGCAGAGACGTGACCTTCGCCAATTGCTCGGAACAATGTCGTATCGTCTGCATAATTCATTGCATCACGCTCTTGCGCAAATACTTCAGACGACAACACTCGCTGTACAGGCAGACCATGCTTGCGCATGTGCTCAACAAGATCGTCGCGACCGTTCTCCACCAGGTCTTCCATGCGCTCTCGCGAGAACCACTGCTTAATTTTGCTCTTTGCCTTTGGCGAAACTACAAAATTCGCCCACTCTTCTGAAGGAGCAGCATCCTCAGCAGTTGACGTAAGGATTTCACACGTGTCGCCAGAATTCAAGCGCGAATCCAACGACACAAGTCGACCATTCACTCGTGCACCAATGCATGTGTGTCCAACCTCTGTATGTACGCCATAGGCGAAATCGATTGGAGTTGCATCAAGCGGAAGTGCAATCACTCGCCCCTTCGGCGTGAACACGAATAATTCGTCTTGCTCGAGGTCAGTCTTCAGACTCTCCAAGAATTGACGTGGGTCAGACACCTCGTCTTGCCAATCAATGATCCGATTGAGCCAATCAATATCGGTGCTTGCAACACCGTCTTTGTACGACCAATGTGAAGCCACTCCCCATTCGGCCCGCTGGTGCATATCACGTGAACGGATTTGCACTTCAATAGGTTTGCCTCCAGGCCCAATCACCGTGGTGTGCAGCGACTGATACAAGTTGAACTTCGGCATGGCGATGTAGTCCTTGAAGCGACCGACCACTGGTTTCCAATTACCGTGAATGGCGCCTAGTGCTCCGTAGCAGTCCTTCACCGAATCAACGACAATGCGAATGGCCATGAGATCAAAAATCTCATCGAAGTCTCTACCCTTCTGCACCATCTTTTCGTACAAACTCCACAGGTGCTTACCACGGGCAGTGAGTTCTGCATTGATATTCACCGCTGTGAGCCAGGTGTTCACCTGACCGAGCGCTTTTGCCAAGTACACGTCGCGCTCAGGAGCGCGAATGGACACCAAGTGATCAAGCTCTGCATAACGCTTCGGAAACAATGCGGCAAACGACAAGTCTTCTAACTGCTGCTTCATTTCCTGCATGCCTAGTCGATGTGCAAGCGGTGCATAAATATCAAGAGTTTCTTGCGCTACGCGGCGTTGTTTGTCGACCGGCGCAGATGCAATAGTGCGCATGTTGTGCATGCGATCAGACAATTTGATGATCAGCACTCGCATGTCTTTGGCCATTGCAACCAACATTTTGCGCATGGTTGCTGCCTGTTGTGCCTCGCGTGAATCAAATTGCAAACGCTCAAGCTTGGTGAGTCCATCTACGATTCCTGCCACTTCGGCGCCGAAACGCGCCTCCACATCGGCAAGCGTGATTTCTGTGTCTTCAACAGCGTCATGCAATAGTGCCGCAACAAGCGAAACTTCATCGAGACCGATTTCAGCAACGATGCGCGCAACAGCAATTGGATGACTGATGTACAACTCACCACTCATGCGGGACTGATGGCTATGAGCAGCACTCGCCATCTCGTACGCTGCGTTAATGAGCGATACGTTGCCCTTTGGGTTACGCCGCTTGTACGCGGAAAGCAATGGAACCAGATCTTCGACAACCGCAGATTGATTCCTTCGCCATGGAAGAACTCGCGACGTCGTGCTCATGGGGAGCGATCCTTATCTGCGTTGTTTTTTGCGCGGACGTGGTGGGTGGCTGAGTGCTGCTTCTACCGATGCAGCTTCACGCGAGATTGTCTCTGTATCTCCTGATTCAGATGAATCCGCAGACACCACACGACTTGGCTTCTTGCCTGAATTAGCAATACGCGACATCTCTGCACCAAGATGCAACTCATTTGCCATTGGTGCGAATTTCGTTTCGCGAGTTTTCAAAATTCCGAGCAACGGCGTTGCAATATAGATAGACGAATACGCACCAAGCGCCATTCCTACCAATAAGGCCAAAGCGAACTCTTGCAAGGCAACAGCCCCAAGAATCCATGAACCGAGAATAAGCAAAGAAAGAACCGGCAGCACTGCTGCCAATGAAGTGTTAATTGAGCGCATCAACACCTGGTTCATTGACACATTGGTGATGTCGCCATAAGACACGCGTGAAGCTGAATACTTCTTGGTGTTGTCGTGCACCTTGTCGAACACCACGATGGTGTCATATAAGGAGAAGCCCAAGATCGTGAGAAAGGCAATAACTGTTGCTGGAGTTACCGAGAGGCCAAGTACCGAGTACACACCAACGCTGATCAATACGTCATGCGCCATTGCCGCAATTGCCGAGACGGCCATTTTCCATTCGAAACGCCACGAGATGTACATGGACACCACGAGGAAGAACACCAGCAACGCTCGCACTGCTTTTTCTGTAATGCTGCGTCCCCAAGAAGAACTGACAAGGGCGACGCTGACATCATCAGCTTTCACCGATGCTTTTTCAGCAAGTGCATTCTGCACAGCTGTTGTTACTGCCTCGGACTCAGCACCAACTTGAATACGGATGCGCTCCCCGTCAGAACCATTGAGAATTTGGATTTTCGCATCTGAAGATTCGACGCCATTCGCGTCGAGCACTGATTGCACATCTTCAACCGTGAGTGACTGCGCTGGAACTTCCCACGCCACCCCACCTTTGAAATCCATTCCCAAATTCAGCCCGCGAGTGGAAAGCGACAGCACAGTGATCACCATCAGCGCAATAGAGAAACCGAAACCGACCCACCTACGACCAAAGAAGTTGAACGTCGTTTCGCCGCGATAGAGACGCCCCATTCCTCCGCTCATACGGTTGCCTCCTTCGGAACTACTACGCCAAGTACGTTTCGACCTGCCATGAACTTTGATCGGGCAAGCAGCAAGATCGCTGGCCGGGTGAAGAGGTATGCCACGAACACGTCAATCAATGTTGACAACCCAAGGAAGAACGCGAAACCGCGCACCGAGCCAACCGTCAATTGCCACAAGATGATTGCACCGATAAACGAGACAGTGTCGGCCGCCAAAATGGTCCGCCATGCCGATGTAAAGCTGCGTTGTGCTGCCCCGCGCATCGTTTTGCCACTGACTAACTCATCTTTCAAACGTTCAAACAACACAACATAGGAGTCAACAGTGACACCGATGGAAACGACGATTCCTGCAACGCCTGAAAGCGTGAGCGCAAGACCGTTTGTTTTTGACAAATACGAGATGACACTCCACAACAGCGAACCGGATATGACGAGTCCGCTAATGACAACGATGGTCAAAAGTCGATAGTAAAAGAAGAAGAACAGCATCACCAATAACACGCCAACTAATCCGGAGATGAGTGCTGCTCGTAGAGAGTCCTTACCCAACGTTGGTGAAACAGTTTGCACAGTGGCAACCTCAAACTTGACTGGTACAGCACCAAACTCAAGAATTTTTGCTAGGTCGCGAGCCTCTGCTTCGGTGAAGCTTCCAGAAATCTGCACAGTGCCACCAGTGAACACTGCCTGTTGCACAACAGGGGCTGAAATAACTTCGCCGTCAAGTGCAATTGCAATTTGACCAGTTGGGCAGGTTGCATCCTTATTGAAACACCGTGTCGACAACGCGTTCCACATGTCTTCGCCTGCAGAACCGTCCAACAGCCCTACGACAACACTCCACGATCCATTGCTGATTTCAGCAGTGGCATCATTGCTGAACACCAAGCCCGATGCACCTGCAGGACCTGTTGAGTACACGTCACCATTTTTTCCGAGCAAAACAACCGGTGCATTTGGGTCATTTGCATCTTGGCTCGCCAAGATCTCGGCAAGCGATGGTGTAGAACCCTGCGTGGCTGGAACTGTTGTTGGCGAGGATGTTGTTGGTGGAACTGACGTTGCAGCGACGATGCGCGAACTTCCAGGACCACTCGGTGCCGGCAATGTGGAATCAACGACCGTGGTTGCACCCGGCAATGTGGTGTCAGCACCTGTGTTCACTGTTCCTGCTTGTAACACCGGACGAAGCAACAACTGACCTTGTTTTCCAATGATGTCCAGTGCTCGCTGCTGGTCTTCAACTCCGGGAAGGTTGACCACGACTGTGTCACCTTGACGAATGATTTCAGGCTCTGAAACACCAATTGAGTCAACGCGTGCACGAATGATGGTGAGCGCAACATCAAGTGCTTTCGCGTCATATGTTCCCTCAGGCTGCAGCGTTACCGAGGCACCACCCTGAAGATCGAGACCAAGTGAAGGAACATTGCCTACTGCAAGGTTGCCGATGAGCAATCCAAAAACAACAACCACTACTCCAACGAGTGAAACAACGAGCCGACGAACCATTAGTGCGGGCTACTACTTCTGTTCTGCAGAAGGGTTGGCTGGGTCTGGTGTCTTCCCCGCTACAGCCGAGCGGTTGATACGAAACTCCACTCCGGTGTTTGCTTCAAACCAGATGTACGGCTTGCCTTCCTCAATTTGTGAAATGTAGCCGTAAATGCCTGAGTTCAAGAGAACATGGTCGCCTTCAGCAAGAGCACCCTGGAGTTCCTTTTGCTCTTTTGCGCGCTTGCGTTGCGGGCGGATCAACAGGAAGTACATCGCTGCAAAAATGGCAACAATTGGCAAAAAACTGAGTGGCGAACTTGAACTCGTTGAAGAACTAGCGGCCGCGAGAAGTGAATTGACGTGGAACATATAGAATTACTCTACTCGCCGAATTGAACGCTAAGAGGTCGCTGACCCAATGGCATTGCCCCAAACAGCCAAAATTTCGTGACGGAGAGACGCAAAAGAGCCATCAACTATTGCCCTCCGCATCTGATTCATGAGTTCAATCGTCCACGCCACATTGTGCAGAGAAACCAGACGTGATGCAGTCGGTTCTCCAACTTGAAAAAGGTGACGGATGTAACCACGGGAATGTCGACGACACACCATGCACGAACAATGAGCATCAATCGGATCGTCGCTCAAGACAAACTCGGCGCGCTTTACATTAACCCGACCTGTTGACGTAAGTGCTGTGCCGTGGCGACCTAATCGCGTTTGCAAGACACAGTCGAATTGATCCACTCCAAGGTTGACGGCCTCGACGAGTGAGGCTGGGTCTCCAACACCCATGAGATAGCGAGGGCGATCACTCGGCAAATGCGCAATGGCTGCAGCCAAAGCAGGAACCATCTCGTCACGTGTTTCACCAACAGACAATCCACCAATTCCATAGCCATCAAAATTCAACTCAGCCGTTCGTTGCGCGCTTTCCGTACGCATGTTGGCATCAATTCCACCCTGAACAATGCCAAACAGCGATTGGTCATCGCGCGTGTGTGAATTCTTTGCGCGCATGGCCCATGCCGAAGTTCGTTCAAGCGCTGTTCGAACTACATGAGGAGGAGATGGAAGCGGTGGACAAACATCGAGCACCATTTGAATATCGGCTCCAAGTAGTTGCTGCGTGTGAACAGCCGATTCGGGAGTAAAACGATGCTTTGAACCGTCATAGGTTGACTTGAATGTGACTCCATCGTCATCAACATCTGGATCAAGCGAAAATACTTGGAAGCCGCCAGAGTCAGTGAGTGTGAGTCCACCCCACCCTGCGAAAGCACCTAGACCACCAAAGTGAGCAACAGTTTCTGCACCAGGCCGCAACATCAGGTGGTACGTGTTACCCAAAACGATTTGAGCACCTAACTGCTCGTAATCAGATGCACTGAGATACTTGATTGCACCGCGCGTACCAACAGGCATAAAGCACGGCGTGGAATAGGTTCCCCTGTGAGTTGCTGCTATGCCAGCTCGGGCACCGCCATCGCGTGCAATTTCAGAAAACTCAACTGGAAACATTTGTTCCACGGTACAGCAGCATCGCATCACCAAACGACAACATGCGATAACGCATAGCAATCGCTTCGGAATAAATCGCTCGCCACTTCACACCGATGAATGATTCCACCATCAAAAGAAGCGTTGTCCGCGGCATGTGGAAATTGGTCAGCATCAAGTCGACAACTTTCCATTCATACGAGGGAGTAATGAACAGGTTCGTCCGACCTTGCAATTCACCAAACGTTGCAGCGCTTTCCAACGCTCGTGTTGCGGTAGTGCCAATGGCAATGACTCGCCCACCTCGTTCGCGCGCACTCACACAGGCATCAAAGGTTTCCGCAGGTACTCGATACGACTCGGTGTGGATGACATGATCGAGGGGATTTTCCGCGGAAATGGGCTGAAAAGTGTCAAGTCCAACAACCAGTTCCACTTCTCGAATATCGACTCCCGCGTCACGAATACGTCCGAGCAACTCTGGCGTGAAATGTAAGCCCGCAGTTGGGGCTGCAGAAGACTTCTGATCATGAGAGAACACCGTTTGGTAACGATTCTGATCGGCCAATGCGGTCGTGATGTACGGAGGGAGAGGCATTTCTCCGACTTCAACAATTCTCTCCATCACCTCGTCGTGCGAGTCAGCGACAAAGTGCACGAAGAACGTGTCGCCAGCCTGTGAACGATCACCTATTCGCAACATGACGGCACCGGCGCCGTCAAGGAGTTCCTCGCCAACAGAAAGTTTTCCGCCAGGTCGAACGAGTGCCTCCCACTGCATGTGATCTGCATCGCGCTCTTCAAGCAAGAGCACCTCTACTGCTCCGCCAGTGCGACGTTTTAGTTTCAAACGCGCTGGCAGTACTCGTGTGTGATTGACAACGAGTACATCTCCTGCGCGCAAATACTCAACGATGTCGCTCACCTGTCGATGCTGCAAACCGCTCGGTGCGTCAACGAGCAGTCGCGCAGAGTCGCGCGGCTCTATCGGTGTTTGGGCAATGAGCTCTTCAGGCAATTCGTAGTCAATGTGTGAGATATCCAAGATCAAAAACTTAGTTCGCAGAATGGGCGAAGTTCAGGAAAACAGATTCGGATCTTGCGCTGGAGGCACTAAACCCAAATGAGTCCAGGCCGACGGCATTGCAACTCGACCGCGTGGTGTACGCGCAATGAGTCCCTGCTGAATAAGAAACGGTTCGTATACATCTTCAATCGTTTCGGTTTGCTCACTGACGCTGATGGCGAGCGTGGATAGCCCAACTGGTCCCCCATTGAATTGATTACAAATTGCACCAAGCACAGCCCTGTCCACTTTGTCTAAGCCAAGGTCGTCTACCCCAAACACCGACAATGCTTCGCGCGCGGATGCTTTGTCCACTGTGCCATTACCTCTGACTTCCGCAAAGTCGCGAACCCGGCGCAGCAATCGGTTTGCAATCCGAGGTGTACCTCGCGAACGACGAGCTATTTCTGCAGCACCATGATCGTCAATCGTTACATCCAAGATTCCGGCTGCGCGTCGAACGATGCGTTGAAGTTCTTCGTCGTCGTAAAAGTCGAGTCGGGCAACAAGACCGAACCGATCTCGCAGTGGCCCAGTGATCATTCCCGTACGGGTAGTAGCGCCAATCAGAGTAAACCGTGGAAGGGTGAGTCGAATAGACGATGCTGCGGGGCCTTTGCCGACAACGATGTCGATCTGGAAGTCCTCCATTGCCGGATACAAAATTTCTTCAACAGTTCGTGAGAGTCGATGGATTTCGTCAATGAACAACACATCGTTTGGCTCGAGCTTCGTCAGAATTGCAGCGAGGTCGCCTGCGCGTTCAAGCGCTGGGCCAGACGTGATGTGAATGTGTGCATTCATTTCCGAGGCAACGATGGACGCCATCGTTGTTTTGCCAAGCCCCGGTGGACCAGCCAACAAAATATGATCTGCAGCTTGACCACGACGGCGTGCGGCCTCAAGCACAATTCCGAGGTGCTCTTTTAGTTCACGCTGCCCTACAAACTCATCGAGCGACTTGGGTCGCAAGCCTGTTTCGTCGGCCTGTTCAATGGAGTCCTCTGGGCGATACTGCGGATCGACAAATTCTTCACGCACGACGAACCCCTAACGCATTCAATGCTTGCCGCAATACTTTTTCAGCGGTATCGGTTGCTGAGAGGTCGCGCAAAACTTCACGTATCTCTTCACTTGAATATCCGAGCCCATTTAGCGCTTCTCGCACATCAGTCATGACCGATGTGCCAACCGTTTTTCCATCGACGATTGAATCAAGCACAGGCAACTGGAGCTTGCCGCGCAATTCAATAAGCAAACGCTCGGCTGTTTTCTTTCCTACACCCGGCACCAACGTGAGCGCACCATGATCGTTCGTAGCAACAATGTCGATCAATGCTCGAGGTGTGTGCGTAGCCAAGATTGACATCGCCATGCTTGGTCCAATTCCGTGCGTTGCAATCAAGGTGTTGAATGCAACGCGCTCATCTTTTTCAAGAAATCCAAACAGGGTTTGTGCATCTTCGCGAATGTGGTGGTACACGTGCATAAACGCCTGCGAAGTTGGTTCAAGCTCGGCAAGTGTGCGTGGCGTGACATGCACCAAGTATCCGACACCGCCGACATCTAACAGCACGGTTGAATCGGCATTACGTTCAACAACAGTTCCCCGCAATGAGCCAATCATTACTTTGCTCCCAAAGTTGCACGCTTCACGCTGTTTGCTAACGGCGAAACGGCTAGATGGCACAATGCGACAGCAGCAGCGTCTGCCGCGTCTGCAGGTGTTGGAAGCACGCTGAGACCCAACCTTCGCTGCACCATTTTCTGCACTTGAAGTTTGTTTGCAGTTCCCGAGCCTGCGACCGAACTCTTCACCTGGCTTGGTGTGTACTGCACCACGTCAATGCCCAATTTGTATGCCAGCGCAAGCACCAAGCCGCTTGCCTGCCCAACGCTCATCGCAGTGCGCACATTGTTTTGAAAAAACACCTGCTCAACCGCAATCGCCGTTGGCTTCACTTCACTAATCAAGGCTTCTAAGTCACACTGCAACAACGCCAACCGACGTGGAAGAGAATCTTCTTTCGGCGAAGTCAACACACCCATCGAAATGGCATCAACAGCACCTCCTGCACGAGGTGCCAAAGCCGCATAGCCACATCGCGTGAGGCCAGGGTCTATACCCAGTACCACGGTGGACGATGGGGCGAACATATGTTCAAGCCTAGTTGGGGCTACTGGCCGAGTTTGGCCTTTTCTACTGCGGCCACTAGTTCCTGAACTGGGCGAAATGAAAGCCCTACAAGTGCACGGTGCACATAGCGAACCACCCCTGAACCGTCAATAACGAAGACGCTGCGGCGAGGCAAACCTAGAGGTCCAAGAATGCCGTACTGCTTTGACACCGATTTGTCCACGTCGGCAAGAAGAGGGAAAGAGAATCCGTGCTTACCGGAGAACTCGTCGTGACTCTCGACGCCTTGCGATGAAATGCCAATCACTTGTGCCCCTACGGATTCGAATTGACTCATCTCATTGTTGTAAGAGCACAGTTGCTTCGTGCATACCGGCGTGTTGTCACCCGGATAAAACACCAGCACAACTGGCTTACCCGTGTATTCAGAAAGTGAGTACGACTTTCCGCCTGTCCCCTGCAGCGTGAACTGCGGTGCTTGATCTCCAACACTGAGTGTCATTGCGCTACCTCGTTTAATAGTTCGTCTGAAATGTCAAAGTTTGCATAAACATCTTGCACATCATCGTTATCTTCAAGATCATCCATGATCTTCAAAATTGCTTTTGCATCATCTACGCCAGTAACTGCAACGCTCATTGACGAGACCATGGTGCTTACTGCCGACACTACATTCATCCCCGCACCTTCGAGCGCAGTTTTCAACTCAAAAACGGTGGTTGAGTCACAGGTGACACGCCATGAGTCGCCGTCATCAACAACATCTTCTGCGCCATGATCTAGGGCAACAAGCATCACATCGTCTTCGCTGATGTTTTTTTCTATCTGCACGATTCCTTTTCGTGAAAACTGCCAAGCCACAGCACCTGGTTCAGCCAGCGCACCACCCGATTTACTGAACGCCATTCGCACATCTGCTGCGGTGCGATTTCGGTTGTTTGTCAGAGCATCAACCAACATCGCCACACCGCCAGGTGCGTACCCTTCGTATGTCACAGTTTCGAACGCTGCTCCAGTTTGTTCTCCAAGACCGCGCTTCACCGCACGATCAATGGCATCGTTCGTCATGTGCGCTGCTTTTGCCTTTTGAATAATGGTTCGCAGTGTGGCGTTACTTGCAGGGTCGCCACCACCTTCGCGTGTAGCTACTTCAAGTTGACGCGACATTTTGGCAAAGATTTTTCCGCGCGCAGCATCAATTGCGCCTTTCTTGCGTTTGATTGTTGCCCATTTGGAGTGACCGGACACCGTTATACCTCCTGGAGTAAACCGATAAACATTGAGTGAATACGTGCGTCATTCGTAAGTTCAGGATGGAAAGAAGCCACCATTACTGAACCCTGCCGGGCCAAGACCACGTCTTCATTGTGGCGCGCTAACACCGTCACACCGTCACCGATTCGCGCAATTTGTGGCGCACGGATAAATACGGCGTGGAAATCTTCGACCATGCCGTCAAGCGCAATATCGGTTTCGAAACTGTCAATTTGTCGACCATACGCATTGCGCTTCACATCGATGTCAATCGCTCCGAAACTCCTCTGATCCGAACGACCGTCGAGCACACCTTGTGCCAACAGAATCATTCCGGCACAGGTGCCAAATACTGGCATCCCCTGCTTCAATCGTGCGTCAATCGAATCGAACAGCCCCGATGTTTGAAGTAAATGCGACATGGTGGTGGACTCACCACCAGGCATCACCAATGCGTCGACCAATTCCAAGTCTGCCGGCGTGCGAACCTGGAGCGTTTCAACACCAAGATCGCGAAACACATGTTGATGGGCTTCGAAAGCGCCCTGCAATGCAAGAACGCCAACTACGCGAGACAAGTGGTGCCGCTTTACCAGCCGCGTTCGGCGTAGCGCTCGTTGATCTTGTCCATGCCAATACCAGTCATAGGCGCGCCAAGGTTGCGGCTCACTTTTGCCAACACATGAGCATCACGGAAGTGCGCAGTTGCTTCAACAATTGCCTTCGCACGTGGCGATGGATCATCGCTCTTGAAAATTCCTGACCCAACGAACACTGCCTCAGCGCCAAGTTGCATTGCTAAAGCTGCGTCTGCAGGGGTTGCAATTCCACCAGCACAGAAAATTGGTACCTGCAATTTTCCTGTCTCTGCAATTTCTTGCACGAGTGGCAACGGTGCACCGAGTTTCTTGGCCCAATCAAACAACTCTGCAGAGTCGGCCTGCGTGATTCGACGAATGTCACCAAAAATGCTGCGCAAGTGACGAACAGCTTCAACAACGTTTCCTGTTCCTGCTTCACCCTTCGAACGAATAAGCGCAGCACCTTCACTAATGCGGCGAAGCGCTTCGCCAAGATTTGTTGCTCCACAAACAAACGGTGAAGTGAATGCAAACTTGTCGATGTGGTGCGTTTCGTCGGCAGGTGTGAGCACTTCAGACTCATCGATGAAGTCCACTCCCAGCGCTTCGAGAATCTGTGCCTCGACAAAATGACCGATGCGAGCTTTTGCCATGACCGGAATAGTGACAACAGCCTTGATGCCCTCAATCATTTCCGGATCACTCATGCGTGCAACGCCACCATCGCGACGAATGTCGGCAGGAACACGTTCGAGGGCCATCACCGCAGTAGCACCCGCATCTTCGGCGATCTTTGCTTGCTCCGGGTTGACCACGTCCATAATGACGCCGCCCTTGAGCATTTCTGCCAAGCCACGATTTACCCTCATTGGGCCTGAAGCCGAGTTTGCCTTACTTGTCGTCATAGCAATAAGCGTACCGACCAAGCCTGCTTGACCCATAAGCCAACTCGGGGAAATCCCGAATGAGAATTACGGGAATTTCACCTCGTCCTGTGTCATGCCAGCTGAAACAACTGCGGTTTTTGCCGCACGCGATACATGAACGAAAGTCTGACCAGGAGTCAACTTGATGATGCCGCCGGCAGAATCCTTCAGTTCAAATGGCTTCAAGCGATCTGAACGTGACCATGTGCCTTCGTACACCACACCGTTTGTAAACACATAAGCCTTTCCAGTGCCAAGTGTTTTTGACGTCGGGCTGTATGTGTTGGTGTATTCAACTTCCAAAACAATCACGTTTGGAACTGACAATGCAACATCTGCAGGGTCGACAACGATGGTTCCATCTTGAGTGCGCACCCATTCCTTTGCGGCGGCGTCCCAGTCCCACTGCGCCTTGACGCCATCCATTGACACCTTCAAGCCAATTGCTTCCTTCGACGTCGATGCATTTGTGTCACTCACTGTTCGGTACGCGAATTGAGTTTGCGGAGCAGACGAACCCACTGGCGCAAGGGTCCACAGCTTTGTCGTTTCGGCAAAGAGGTTGTGCGGAGCTCTGTACTCTTCGTTGCGCTTGAAACCACCATCTGTATTTGCCTTGGAGTAGCTCAGATCAACCAAGTCAGACTTACCAATTGCAGCAGACACTTTGCTGTTTCCACCGCTCCATACGAACAATGGCTTATTCAGCGAACCAACCAAATTGATGTCTTGGAAACGACCACTTCGAATTGGACCTACCGGATCGGAACCTTCGCTGTGGAAGACCGCTGCATAACGAGTGAGCTTCTCTACGTTTTCTTCAAAAATAATGTCAGCCTGGTTGATTCCGGCTTGCGGACGTGCGCTTGGGTGGTTGTCGATCTTGACCACCATTGCTGGACGATTCGCAACTGCTGGATCTTCCATTGGAGTACCGAGCAGTGGATACACAGATGTTTCATTTACAACATCGGTCGTTGGAACCGAGTCAGTTGATGCAGTGGATGATCCACTAGATCCTCCGCACGCAGCAAGCACTACTACTGCGGCAAGTGCAAATGAACGGGTACCAAAAACAGTTACTCGACGATTCATGATTTACATCTCCCTGAGCAAAGCAATTCGCTCGGATAGAGGCGGGTGGGTATTAAAAAGTTTATGCCACATACCTAACCTGCCCGCGTCTTTCACACCCGACAACGGCTGCTCAATCCACATATGGGCCGTAGCCATACTGGCCGAATGCGTCTCTGTGTGATCTGCCTGAAGTTTTTCTAGCGCAGATATCAGTCCTGGCGGATATCTGGTCATACGTACTGCCGAAACGTCGGCGAGGGTTTCGCGTCGGCGGCTAACTGCAGCCTGCATCGCCCGCGCAATTAGCGGCGACACCAGCAACAGTACGAAGCCAATGATGGCAATTGGATTACTTCGATCGTCTCGATCGCCGCTACGACTCACTCGCCCACCGTTCCACCACATCATGCGCAGTGTCATATCGGTGATTAATGCGATTGAACCGACAAGCGTGACGGCGAGCGTGGAAACGAGAATGTCGTAGTTCTTGATGTGCGACAGCTCATGAGCAACTACGCCTTCGAGCTCTACGCGATTCATCTGATTCAACAATCCAGTGGTGATGGCAATTGCTGCATTCTTCGGATTGCGTCCCGTAGCAAAGGCATTTGGAGCGTCATCATGAATGATGTATACCTGCGGCTTAGGAAGGCCGCCCGCAATGCATAGTCCTTCAACCAAGTTGTGCAAGCGCCGATACTCATTGACATCGGCAGGAACGGCACGGCTTACGGATAACGCAATTTTGTCCGACTTCCAATACGACGTCATGGCAATGAACGCGGAAATGACGAGTGCAAAAACTGTTCCGGTAACGCCATTGCCTATCAATGTTCCAACAGCCAGACCAACCACAACCAGAAAAAACACAAAACCGAACATCAAGAAAAAAGTTCGGCGCTTGTTTGAAGCAATGAGATCATTCATTACTAGAACTTCACTTCTGGAACTACGCGCGCAGCATCTTCTGCTTCAAAGAATTCACGTTCAGAAAACCCGAACATGCCCGCGAAAACAACGTTCGGAAATTTCTGAATGGCAGTGTTGTAGGTGGACACCGCGTCTCCGTAGAACTGTCGCGCGTAGGCAATGCGACTTTCGGTGTTCGCAAGTTCTTCTTGCAACGAAACAAACCCCTGGTTTGCTTTCAAGTCCGGGTAACCCTCTGACAAAGCAAACAGCTGGCGTAAGGCCCCAGTCATTGCATTATCAGCAGAAGCTTGAGCATGTGGATCCGACGAAGCTGCCATACCCGTATTGCGCGCTGCGATGACCGCTTCAAGTGCAGTCTTTTCGTGCTCCGCATACCCCTTCACTGTTTCTACGAGGTTTGGGATGAGATCAAGGCGACGCTTAAGTTGCACATCGATTTGGCTCCATGCGTTGTCCACTTCGTTACGACGACGGATAAGTGAGTTGTACGTAACTCCAACGAAAAGCGCAAGAAGAAAGAGGACGAGAACTACTACCAGTGTTGTACTCATACGAGCAGTCTACGGCACCATTCCGAGACACAGAGATCGCATGCTCATTGCGTGTTTTGGCGATAGTTGAGAAATCTCGGACGACGCAGCACTCTGTCTTCAAACATTGCAACAAATCGGTTGGGAGCTATCTCAAGCAATTTCTCTGCTTCATCGTTCAATAACTTGTGATACATCTCTATGTACAACTGCGCCAAACGCTGCATCGAGAAATCCTGTGCACGGGCATGGCCACCAGTCACCAATTGTTCACGAATAGCGTCGTCCGTCATTGCCACGATTAACGCTTCGGCGAGAGCTACCGGATTTCCTGGTTCGACAAGCAACGCATTCGCTTCATGAGTCGCAACATTGTTGTACCCACTGATGTTGCTTGCAACAAGTGCCGCACCTGCCGCCATGGCTTCAAGAAGCACGATTCCAAATGATTCACCTCGCAACGAAGGCGCGCAAAAAGATGTGCACCTAGCCAGTCGGTCGAGTTTGTCCTCTTCCGTGATTCTGCCAAGCCATGAAATTCGCTCATCTGCGCCATACCCGTTTTGCAGATCATCAATACCCACTCCGTCAGAAGCAATCCACAGCTTTACATTCTTTGGCAGATGTGCCATTGCCTGCAGCAAGACTTCCAATCCCTTGCGCGGCTCGTATCGGCCGCAGAAGAAAATTGTTGGAGAGGACTCGCGCTGAGTTGACGGTCGCGAGTAACGCTGAACCTCAATACCGTTAAACAAAACGGTGTACTCGCCATCCAAATACCTACTCGCAAGTTCTTTGGCAGATTCACTCACTGCTACGCGAACAGACAAATGTTCTGCGGCCCAGCGCGCCGTTTTGTTCAACACTCGGTAAGACGTAGAGTCTCCCGCTGCGTGGAACGTGCCAACCGTTGGCGCAAGTTTCAGCAACAACGCCGTGACTGTTGGTCCTGGGACAATTGGTTCGTGCAGATGAATGACGTCAAAGGCTTCATCGTTGAGCGCACGGATTGTGCGCAACGCAGCAGATGGATCAGGAGCAAGTGGTGCAACCGATCCATTGGCCGCAGTCGGCAGGCTGTTGCCCAACGGAGTTACAAATGGCTCAGGCGGCGGACCATCACAAGGAGCAAGCACGCGAACTTCGTGACCGATTCTTCGTAACTCGCGAGCGAGTCCAAGCACCTGTGCCTGCACGCCACCTGGAACCGACACGCTGTATGGGCTCACCATGGCGATGCGCAACATGTTCACGCCATATACGGTAGGCGTATACAAGGAGTATTCAAGCCATGATCACGTTCTCACCTTCCACATACACACTTCCTGCAATTTCTCTCGTTGCATCTCCAACGAAACGACAGGCAATTTTGGAATTGGCGGTGGAGGCTGAGCGCCGGGGATTCGCGGGAATTGCCTGCCCAAGTTTGGGTGGAACTCTTGGTTTATGCGTGTCGCTTGCACATGCCACATCGACCATTCCATTTTGGACGTCGATTCAACCGATGTACTACAGCCACCCTGTTGAACTGGGAAATACTGCAGCCCATATCCACGAAGTTTCGGGCGGTCGATTTGGGCTTGGAATTGGAGTGAGCCATAGCCCCGTGGTGCAGCGACTTGGAGTTGCAACAGGCAAACCACTTTCTGATATCGCGGGCTATGTGCAGGCGATGCGCACTAACGAACGCTTCTCTGGTCAACTTCCACAAATATTCCTTGCCACCCTGCGCGACAAGATGCTTGCACTTTCCACCGAGATATCGCAGGGTGCAATTTGGGCGAACGCTTCGCTACGCGACATCGGCCGCCAAGTTGCATCAGTAGCGCCGACCACGCGAAATCAATTCTTCATGTCCAACATGGTTCCAACCGTGGTGAGCGAAGACCTCGACGCCGCGTACGCGATTCATCGCAAAACACTGACGGGTTATGTATCGCTACCGAACTACCGCAACTACTGGCGCGTGGCTGGATACGACAAAGAAATGGACAACATCGAATTAATCATCGCGACGACCCCAAAGGAGTCACTCGCCGAACAGTTGCAGCAGGCAATGACTGACGAATGGTTGCGTGATTGCACCATTTCTGGAAATGCATCTCAGGTTCGCGACCAATTCGCGGCATGGGCTCATGCAGGAGTACTTCCCATCGCGGTGATGTCGTCAACTACCGGTGGTCAGGCAAAAGCAGTTGCAGAATTGTTCGCTGCATTCGAGAGTTAATGAACTCCAAGTTCTGTTAACAACGTTTCAACAAGAGTCTTGATCTGATCACGAATTGGTCGCACAGCATCGACCCCCTGGCCGGCGGGATCGTCGAGTGGCCAGTCCACATAGCGCTTGCCAGGAATGTACGGGCATGTGTCTCCACATCCCATGGTGACGACGACATCAACTTCATGCAGCATTTCCATTGACCATTTTTGCGGCACGTAGTCAGCAATATCAATGCCAACTTCACGCATCGCTTCAACTGCAGAAGGATTTACTTTCGAAGCAGGTTCGGAGCCGCCAGAAAACACACGAACGTTGTCGGTACCGAGCGAGCGCATAAACCCCGCGCCCATTTGGCTTCGCCCCGCGTTGTGCACGCACAGGAACAGCACTCCTGGGATGCGGCCTTTGCTCATGCTGCACGCTCCTCAAATACGAAACGAATAATGCCGAAGCCAATGACGGCACCGATGAGTTGCATGACGACAAACATCGGCATTGATTCAGGAGCAATACCAGCAAACGTGTTACTCAACGTGCGAGCGACGGTGACTGCAGGATTCGCAATAGATGTAGACGAGGTAAAGAAATATGCGCCAGTAATCCACGCAGCAACAGTGAATGGAACCAGGTTTGCGCGCTTGGCACGAATAGTTCCGTAAATAACGACGAGCAATCCAACAGAGGCAACAACTTCAGATGTCCAGATGTTTGATCCAGTACGAACTTTCTCCGACAAGTTAATTGCATCAAGATCGAACATCACATTCGCAACAACCGCGCCGATACAGCCCCCAATGGTCTGAGCAACTGCATACAAGGCCGTGTCTTTCCAGCTTCCCTCTCCAAGCAATACGCCGACAATGCCAACGATTGGATTAAACGACGCACCCGATACCGGAGCGAAAATAAGAATCAGCGCGACGAGCGCACCACCCGTAGCTATTGCATTACACAGCAACTGGAGTGCAACATCTTGAGTTAAGCGCTCGGCCATGATGCCCGAACCGATTACCGCAATGATAAGCAAACCAGTGCCCAGTGCTTCCGCGCTAAGACGACGCATCATGAACAGCAAGCCGAGCCTTCTGCTCCTTCAACCTTGGCGTAAAAGGTTGGTGAATCTGCCAACACGGTGTAGAACTCCCACGGTGCAGCATCTGGTGACTGCACCCACACTTTGTCTTGCTTAGCAAAGCAACACACCTCGTCCTTTTGGATCTTTTCGACAAGTCCGAGATTTTCGAAGCGCTCAATGGATTGATCAACTTGAATCGAATCTTCCAACTCGACTCCGAGATGATTCAAATGATGGAATTCGCTTGCGTCATCTGGTGCTCGTTCGATGAGAACCAACTTGAGTGGCGGCTCGGCAATGGCAAAGTTCGCATACCCTTCACGAACTTTTGCAGGCTTGGTATTGAACATCTTTGAGTAAAACTCAATTGCCTCATTCAAATTGCTGACGTTTAAAGCCAATTGCACTCGTGACATCGTTCGCCTCATTCCTTTGTTATATTGATAACCATCAATATAACAAAAACACCTCAACAGAAGCGAACCATTGCCAACGGATGCTGCGGTCCGGTATCTGATGCCGCTCTCACATCGGTTCAAGCCACCGCTCTAGCGCAGGGTTTTGCCGCGCTTTCCGACCCAATTCGCTTGAAGTTGTTCAGCTTGATCGCTGCTTCTCCAAACACAGAGACATGCGCGTGCAATCTAGTGAAACCAACTGGCCGATCACAGCCAACTGTTAGCCACCATTTAAAGGTTCTGCGTGAAGCAGGCTTGTTACTCAGCGAGAAACGCGGTACGTGGGTGTGGTACCGCGTCAATCACGAACGACTCAACGAACTGCGCACTCTGCTCGCTTAAGGATTAAATCCTGGGTCACTCGGCCAGTTTGGCTGAAACAGGTGCCACTGTTCTGGCGCACGACGAATGAGTCCCTCTACTTCAATCATCAGTAATTGCGTGATTCGTGCAACATCTTCTCGCAGACTCCCCTGCCGTTCAACGGGAATAGGCGGACGAACCACGGTGAAGTGGCCATCGGACTTGCGAGTGAAATATGTGGCGAGTGGCAACAGTGCAGCACCTGTGCGCAAAGCAAAGAATGCCGGGCCTGCAGGAACCGTTGTGCGTTCTCCAAAGAATTCAACTTCAACACCAGAACGAACACCATCACGCGGAATGTCTCGGTCGCACAACAACGAAACAACTTGATTGTCTTTCAAAGCTGCACTTACTCGCAGCCCTGCATTGTCGTCTAGCGGAATGACGTTCACCCCAACCTTGCTACGCATATTGCGAAACCATTCGAACAGTTCGTCATTGTCTAAGCGTTCAACAACTGCGGTGAGTCCGTAACCCTGATCGACCAACCAACGTCCCGCCCATTCCCAGCCGCCAAGATGCGGCAAGCCAAGCACTACGCCTTTGCCATCTGCAATGCCTTTTTCAATGTGCTCAAAACCATCAACAGTGAAACCTGCCTGAATTTGCTTCTTCGACAAGGTTCCTAATCGAAACGTCTCCAAGTAGTAACGCGTGTAACTCTGAAATGCTTCTTGCACGGCCTGCCGCAATGCGAAACCTCTAAGCGAAGGATTGACCCGCTGAAGATGTCGCTCAATCATTTCTCGCTTGTCGCGAAGACCCAATGCCAAAGGGGCACCAAGAGCGAGCGAAGTCCCTAACGCAAGCGGCGCAGGCGTGAGTTTTGCGAACAACGAAGCCGCCCGATATCCGGCAAGTGTTAACGCATCAAAGCCGGTGTCGCGAGGATCGGCCATAGCGCGGGCTTACTGCAGGCGACGACGACGCTGAAAACGTGCACGATAATCATCGCGGCGAGCCCTTCGTGACGCGCGACGCGAACGACGAATTGCTTGTTTCTCTGCAGTCACAGGAGCAACGGCTGCTTGTTTCCACACCTTGACGAAGCGTTGCACTGCAGTCATCACGACGAGCACCAACATGACGACCATGACCCACTTCAGAAGTGAATCGAATAACAATCCAAAGCACAACAAGATGATGCGCTCTGCACGCTCCATGAGCCCACCCTTGGCGTATAGGCCAAGCGATTCTGCTTTTGCGCGCTCATACGAAATGATAAGCGATGCACCAAGAATGGCAAATGGAACAATTGAAAACTGCGGTGTATCCGAACTGGCATAAAACCACGCCACTCCACCAAACAAGAACGAGTCGCTCACGCGGTCAACTACAGAGTCGAAGAACGCTCCACGTTGACTGGCAGAGTTTGAGGCTTTAGCCAGTGCTCCGTCGAGTAAGTCTGGCAATGCAGAACAAATGACGAGCAATAGTCCAAGTTGCATCTTGCCCGCACCAATGGCAACAGCCGAAGCCGCGGCAACACACAATCCGAGCACGGTGAAGTGGTCTGGCGAAAGTCCCGTACGACGGAGAGATTCCCCTACAGGTCGAACGTATCGTTCGATTTCCGATTTAAACCGACCGTCAAACATTGGCTAAATACTACTGAATATTGCTTACTTGGTGGTTGCTGCGTTATCTGGGTTGATTTCTACGAGGCATTCAACTATTTCGCCATTCACAGCATCAACCAACACCAAGCCTCGATGAGTTGGTGGTTCCTGTGCGCTATAGCAAAAAACGCGCCATGTTGGACGACTTCTGACTCCACGCCAAACCTGCTGCGCAGACGCATGTCCAACTGCAAAATCAACTGCCCGTGAGGCATGAACCAATGCATCTCGCTCGTTGATCGTCATCTTCCACGACGAAGAAAGCACGAATACCGCAAACGCAGCGAGTGAAACTGCAAACACCAGAAATCCAAAGTTCACCAACCCTGAAGATTGATCGCTAATCAGCCAGATCAACAGGCTCAATGCAGAAATACCTAGATACAAATAACCAGGAATACGTCGGCGACTGTTGTCTGGAAACTGATACGGACCTACGAACGCAGAAACATCTAAGTCGCTCGGAAGTTGATCTCGAATCTCATTGCTATTTACATCACTCACGTCATGTCCTTCCATCGATCTCTAATTCGCTGTGCAGTTATGTCTAGTGCTTCCGGCAAAATTTTTGCCGTCGCCACCGCAACCATGAAATTTGAATCGCCACCCCAGCGCGGAACGATATGAATGTGCAAATGCTGTGCAATACTTCCCCCTGCAGCATGGCCCAAATTGATTCCTACGTTCATTCCCTGTGGCTTGTATTCGGCTTTCAGTACTTGCACCGTTTTTGTAACAGTTGCCCAGATTTCACTTGTCTCTTGCGGGGTGAGCAACTCTAAGTCTGGAACCTCGCGATACGGAATGACCAGAACGTGACCAGACGAGTACGGGAATGCGTTCATGATGACAAAGCACGTTTCACCACGGTGCACGATGAATGTTTCTTCATCAGGACGATTCGATTTCAGTATCTCGGTAAACACCGACTCATCTGAATGCTTTCCATGAGACTCGCGTTGCACATACTGCGCACGCCAGCCATTCCACAATCGATCCAACATCTTGATTACAGATTTCCTACTGCTGCCTCGGTGCGCGTTTCATCATGCAACTGGGCGATGAACGCGTCAACCTTCACATCACGAATGACATCTCCACCACGCGGGTTAACGCCAACGGTGCTGTTCTTTACGTCATCGTCACCCACTACTAACACGAAAGGAATTCGTTCGAGCTTGGCACTGCGAATTCGCTTGCCAAGTTGCTCATCTGCTTCAGCGGTATCGACTCGGAAACCTTCTGCACGCATGCGCTTCACGAGCGACTGTGCATACTCTTCATGCTGCGAAGTAACGGCCAGTACGCGAACCTGCACAGGGGCAAGCCACGCTGGGAATGCTCCGCCGTAGTGCTCTAACAACACACCGAAGAATCGCTCAACAGAGCCAAACAGCGCACGGTGCAACATGATCGGCCTGTGGCGGCTGTTATCGCTTCCTATGTATTCCAAGCCGAAACGTTCTGGCAAGTTGAAGTCACATTGAATGGTGCTGAGCTGCCACTTGCGGCCGATCGCATCACGCACATCGATGTCGATCTTTGGTCCATAAAACGCAGCGTCGCCTTCCTTTACGGAATACTCAACGCCATGGCGATTCAGTGCCTCGCGTAGCGCAGTCGTTGCTTTGTCCCAGATTTCATCTGACCCCACTGACTTTTCTAAGTCGCGAGTAGAAAGTTTGAACTCAAAATCATCGAATCCAAATTGACGAAGAACCGATAGAACAAAATCAAGCAATGACGTGATCTCATCAGCCATTTGGTCTTCGGTACAAAAAATATGGCTGTCGTCTTGGGTGAATCCGCGAATCCGCAACAAGCCATGCAATGTTCCTGCACGTTCATAGCGATACACAGTTCCCAACTCGAACAAACGCAGCGGAAGCTCCCGATAGCTGCGCTGACGATCGCGATAGATCAAACAGTGCATTGGGCAGTTCATCGGCTTCGGGTAGTACGTGCCATTGTCCATTTCCATCGGCGGATACATTCCGTCTTTATAGAAGTGAAGGTGACCAGAAGTTTCAAACAACTGAGCATTGGCTAAATGCGGTGTAAATACAAATTGATATCCGCCGTTTTGGTGGCGATACCTGCTGTAGTCCTCCATAATTTTTCGCACGATTGCGCCCTTTGGATGCCACACCGCAAGGCCGCCACCAAGCTCGGCCGGAAATGACAAGAGGTCCATCTCTGTTGCAAGTCGACGATGATCCCGCTTCTCAGCTTCCGCGAGTCGCGTGATGTGTTCCTCAAGTGCAGACTTCGACTCCCACGCAGTGCCGTAGATTCGTTGCAGCATCGGACCCTTTTCGTTTCCGCGCCAATATGCGCCAGCAACTTTCATTAACGCAAAGTGACCAAGACGCGCGGTACTTGGAACATGGGGACCGCGGCATAAGTCAACAAAACTTTCTGTATTGCGATACACGCTCACAGAACCATCGCCCGATACTTCGCTTGCATCAGAACCATCTGCAGCACCTGTGGTTACACGTTCAATAATCTCGCACTTGTACGGTTGGTCTGCAAACAATGCAAGCGCTTCTGCAGCACTCATCTCGGAGCGAACAAATGGTTGGTCAGCCTTAACGATTGCGCGCATCCGTTCGGTAATTGCCTCAAGGTCATTGTCGCTAAACGTTTTGCTATCGGGTAGTTCAAAGTCGTAGTAGAAACCGTCTTCAATGGCTGGACCAATGGTGAATTTGGCGCCAGGAAAATGCTGCAACACCGCTTGAGCAAGTACGTGAGCAGTTGAGTGGCGCAGCACCTGTCTTCCCGCATCAGAGTCAGCAGTGATAATTGCTACTTGTGCCCCATTGCTCAACGGCACCGAGATGTCGACCTCGTTGCCATCAACAACCACGGCAAGCGCCGCCTTGGCAAGTCGGGACCCGATGGACTGCGCTAAGTCAAGACCAGTAGACCCTGCAGGCAATGTTCGAACGGAACCATCGGGCAAAGTGACATCAAGAGTTGCTGCATTCATCGCGAGACCAGTCTAGGTTCGCAGGCCTTATGTGGACCGCCCTATTTGGCTATGCCGGGTGGCTCTTCGCGAACTTAGTCCTTTGCCGAATGATCTTCCTGTTGCTCGTCCGCATAGACATTTCGATACTGCTGACCAGTCATGGACTGGATTTCAAACATCACTTCATCAATCATTTCTCGCAGCACCACATGATCATCACTTCGCTGCGCATATCGCTCGGGCATAATCGGCTTGCCAACGGTGATCTTGACACGACCACCGACACGCGGCACCTTCGCATCAGGCGGTTGAATTTCGCGCGTGCCAACAATGCCTACGGGAAAAATCGGACAATCAAGTTTCATGGCTAATCGAGCCGCGCCAGTCTTGCCTTTGTACAACATTCCATCTCGGCTTCGAGTTCCTTCTGGGAAAATGCCGAACAATTCTCCGCGCTGCAATACGTTTTCCGCAGCGCTCAATGCAGTTTGCGCCTTTTCTCCGCCTTTGCGATCAATGGGAATCATCCCGAGCGCAGGAAACAATCGACGCGTTTTCCACGAATCTAAATACTCGCTCTTTCCTACAAACGAAATATTGCGTGGCACTTGAATGATGAGAAAAGCCGAGTCTAAAAAACTGACGTGATTAGAACACAAAATTGCAGGACCCGTTTCAGGAAGTTGTTCAAAACCTTGCAAGTCAAAGTGCCACAAACGATTGGTCACCAATCGCACCGCAGGTCGCAGTCGCGATTGCAACTCGGTTGCTCCCGAGTACAAAGCGTCGACCCGCTTTGACATTAAATAACGACCCCTAGAAGCCGGGCACTGTCTCCCACCGCAATACCTTTGCTCGCTGCAGCATCTACTAGCGCGACTGCGGTTGGCGTGTCGAGATCATTGTCTAGCGATGAACGCACATCTGCCAGCAGACCAATGTCGCCGTGTGAACTTCCGACTTGTGCCACCGACTTCCAACTTGACAGTCGTGCTTCATTACGCGCCATGAGACCGTCATCCCATTCCCACTCTTTGCGATAGTGATGTTCGATAAGGCCCAACCGAATCGCCATTGGGTCATGTTGGGTACGTAACTTGTCGACAAAGACCAAGTTGCCGCGGCTCTTCGACATCTTGTGGCCATCCATGGACACCATTGCAACGTGCATCCAATGTTTCACGAACGGCTGACCAGTGGCTGCCTCGGATTGAGCCCGCTCGCATTCATGGTGCGGGAAAATCAAATCACTTCCGCCACCATGCAGATCGATAGTCGTTCCAAGTTCACGAAGCGCAAGCGCCGAACATTCAATGTGCCAACCCGGTCTGCCAGCACCCCACATGGTGTCCCACGATGGTTCATCAGATGCCGATGGATGCCACAACACAAAATCGAGTGGATTTCGTTTGTGAGGGTCATCAACATTGCCACCGCGTTCACGGGCGAGTGCGATCATGGTTTCGCGACTGTAATGCGAGATGCTGCCAAATTGCGGAAACTTTTCTACGTCGAAGTACACCGAACCACCGGACTCGTATGCGAACCCGCGGTCAATCACCATGCCGATGAATCCGCGAATGTCCGGTATCGCAGACGACGCACGAGGCGTACTGTGCACAGGTAACGCATTCAAAGCGGTCATGTCAGACTCAAAACGCGCTTCTTCTCCTGCTGCAAGATCTAGATAATGCACACCGAGTTCGCGAGCCTTGGCAAATAGTGGGTCATCAACGTCTGTCACGTTGCGAACACACTTCACTTGATGCCCCATGTCAATCAGCCGGCGTTGCAACACATCGTATGAAATGAACGTGAATGCATGGCCCAAGTGCGTTGCGTCGTACGGAGTGATTCCGCAGGTGTACATCAGCACGGTTGGGTTTGCTACAAACTCAACCGTTTCTTGTTTTGCTGTGTCGTATAACTTCATCGACACGTAGTTCAGTCCAATTTCATGTTGCGACCACTTTTTGGGTCAACATCAGGAATACCGGTAAGTCGCGGTGCTACTCGAGTTTTGTAGCGCATATTGAGTTGCAACAACACAGCGGTAAATGCTTCAAGAGCAAGAGCATTCGACAAACGACCTGTGCTCAGCGGCCTGCAACCCGGAATTTGGGCAACCAGATCGCTCACAATTTCAATCGCATCTGGAAAATCGGAACAAATCAACACATCAGAATCGACATGATGATTCAAGTTGCCAAGTTCTTTTGCTGGTAAGTGTTGCATCGCAGCAACAATACGGCTACCCGGAATCTCCGCCTGCACGTGTGCGGCAATGCTGCCACGCGGAGGTACTAACGGTTGAAACTCTTTACCAACTTTGACCAACGCATTCGCCATGGTGACCACAACCTTGCCGCGTAATGCTTCGGCATATTCTCCAACGGTGGTGGCAGTCGAATCCCATGGTGTAGCAACAACAATCAAATCGCAATTGGCAGCGTCTTCGTTCGTACCCGTTTCAATTCTCAGGTTGTGGTCAGGCCATAACGCTATGAGTTCGGCAACCTTTTCTTCTGAGCGTTCTTTCGATCGAGACCCGATGAGCACCTGATGGCCCGCCACACTCATTCGCAGGGCGAGCCCGCTACCTGCTGGTCCGGTTCCGCCCATAATTCCAATCCGCATAGATGAAGCCTTACACAAACCATGCTCGGGAACTACGGTCATAGGCATGGGAATTTTGGATGGGAAAAACATTGTTGTTACTGGCGTACTGACCGACGCATCTCTCGCCTATGGGGTTGCAAAGCTTGCACTCGAACAAGGTGCCCAAGTGATGCTCACTGGAGCAGGGCGAGGCCTTTCGATTACCGAACGAACCGCACGCAAACTCAGCCTCGATATCAAGGTCGTGGAGTTTGATGTCACAGTTGACGAGCACATTACGTCCGCTCGTGACGCCGCCAAAGCACAATTTGGGCGCGTAGACGGAGTGCTCCATGCCATTGGATTTGCACCAGCAGTATGCCTCGGTGATGACTTCATGGCGGCCCAGTGGTCAGACGTTTCAGTTGCCATGCAGATTTCTGCATACTCATTGAAAACGTTGGCCGATGCTTTTGTGCCATTGATGACAAGTGGAGGAACCATTGTCGGCCTGGACTTTGACAACACAGTTGCATGGCCTGCATACAACTGGATGGGAGTTGCAAAGGCTGCGCTTGAATCAACCAACCGTTACCTTGCAAAAGAACTTGGCAGTAAACAAATTCGCTGCAACCTTGTTGCTGCTGGCCCTATCCGCACGATGGCTGCAAAATCTATTCCTGGTTTTCAGAAATTTGAAGATGTCTGGAACGACCGCGCTCCCCTTGGTTGGGATGTCAACGACTCAAGCGGAGTAGCCCGAACTTGCGTAGCAATGCTCTCCGATTGGTTTCCCTGCACCACCGCAGAAATTATTCATGTTGATGGTGGCTTCCACGCAATGGGCGTGTAGACCAATATTGCTTGCGTAAACCCCTTGCCTCTCTTGCGATTTGTTTCGCTTCGTTCGTCTCGTGTTTGGCATTTTCAACACAAGTTAGTGCTGCCGCAAATGACCCCTTGCTTGCTCAACAGTGGGGAATTTTTGCGATAGGTGCAGACCGATTTTGGGCAGTTGCAACAGGCAAGGGTGTAACCGTCGCAGTTGTCGATAGTGGCAGTGGCCCACATCCAGATCTTGCAGAAAATTTACTGCCGGGTCGCTCAATCTTTGGTCCATTCGAAGCACAGGATGGCAATGACATCGATGCCAGCGGACATGGTTCTCATGTCGCAGGAATTATTGCCGCTGCTTCCAACAATGGCATAGGCGGTTCTGGTGTTGCACCACATGCAAAAATTCTTCCGATCAAAGTTTTGGACCAGGCAGGTCAGGGTGATGCTCGCGATGTCGCTGCTGGCGTTCGTTATGCAGTAGACAACGGCGCAAAGGTAATCAACTTGTCGCTCGGTGGAGCAACTGAAAGCTCGAGTTTGACTCAAGCCATTCAGTACGCCACCGACAAAGGCGCTCTTGTGGTTGCGGCCGCAGGGAACGGTGGACCAACCGACAAACCTAAATGGCCTGCTTCGCTTGATCTCACCATCGCAGTGACCGCAGTTGATTCTTCAAAGAATGCGACGTCATTTGATCAGCGCGGCGACTACATCGATATTGCCGCTCCAGGAGCCAGCATTGTCTCTACCGCAAAGGGCGACTATGTCGCCTTGAGTGGCACAAGCATGGCGGCAGGTTTTGTTGCTGGTGCTGCTGCATTGCTCTTTGCTGCTGAGCCAAGAATTTCGAATGTCCAAGTACGTGACATTTTGTTGCGCACAGCAACCGATATCGGTGACCCAGGGCGTGACCAAACCTTTGGGGTTGGATTCCTGAACTTGGTTGCAGCACTAGCTGAACTCCAGCGCATGTTCCCACCGGTAAACAACCCGCAAATTACAGCCGTAGGCCATGTAGGCGAAACACTTGTCGCAAATCTTGAAAACATCTCCGAATTGAACAGCGTGAAATGGTTCCGCTGTGATTCAACGGGTCCAGCTGCGACGGAAGTCCCCGCAGACTGCATTGCAATTGCAAAGGCCACTAAGCGCTCTTACCGCACCACACAAGCCGATGCACGACGCACAATTCGTATTGGCATTGACTACACGCGCGCTGGCACTCAGCAGTTTGCAATCTCCGATGCCGTCGGACCTTTCTTCCCAATCTGGCAGCTTCGAACTGAAGTCAAGCTGGCGAGTAGCACTCCCCTCGCAAAACTTTTCAACTCATCTTCTTCGGGTAGTCGAACCTACAAAGTTCTCAGTGGTGCGTGTCGCGTAACTGGAACCAACTTGATTGCACCTACAGCACCTTCGGTCTGTCGCGTTCGTATGAGCGTCGCAGCGCGTGCTCCTTTTCCAAGGCTCACCATTGCTCGTGACATCTCCGTTTTATAACTACTAGGAAAAGGCGAACACATGCCAAATCGGTTGGCCGATCAAACAAGCCCATATCTCCGCCAACACGCCGATAATCCGGTTGATTGGTACCCATGGGGCGAAGAAGCCTTTGCCCAAGCACGCGAACGCAACGTTCCCATTCTTCTCTCCGTGGGATATTCCGCATGCCACTGGTGCCACGTGATGGCCCATGAATGTTTTGAAGATAACGAGACCGCCGAAATCATGAACAAGTTGTTCGTCAACATCAAAGTCGACCGAGAAGAGCGACCAGACGTCGATGCCATTTATATGGACGCTGTCCAAGCAATGACCGGACGCGGTGGATGGCCAATGACCGTTTTCTTGGCGCCAGATGGAAAGCCATTCTTCGGCGGAACCTATTTTCCAAAACCTTCGTTTATCCAGCTAATGAACGCGATCACCGAAGCCTGGAACAACCGCAGAGATGACATCAATAACAACATTGATGCATTGATGGAGGCTTTGGAGCGCACGACAAAAATTGAGCAACATTCAGAGATTGCTGATTTCTCCACGTTTGAGAGTGCAGTCGCTCAGTTACGCACAAACTTTGACTCAGCCTGGGGTGGTTTTGGCAAGGCGCCCAAGTTCCCAAGCACGATGAATCTTGAAGTGTTGCTACGCCAGTTACTTGCAGGTGAAGACAACGATCTGGAAAACATCGTCACCACTTCATTAGATGCCATGGCCAGCGGAGGTATGTACGACCACATCGGTGGCGGCTTCTCTCGATACAGCGTTGACGAAATGTGGTTGGTGCCTCATTTCGAAAAAATGCTCTACGACCAGGCACTTCTCGCCCGCGTCTATCTACATGCAGGGATGCTGTTCGGTAATGAAACCTGGAAGCAAGTTGCTCGCGAAACCATTGAATATGTGCTGCGCGAACTCACCCATCATGACGGTGGGTTCTTCAGTGCCGAAGATGCCGACTCGCTAGACGACAGTGGACATAGCCACGAAGGTCATTTTTATGTGTGGAGCCGTGACGAATTCACACGCGTGCTACCTGAGCACCTACAAGAACCAGCGATCAATTGGTATGAGATAACTGCGCTTGGAAACTTTGAAGGCAAAAACATTCCAGCCCGACTGCACCACCGTGGCGATCTCTCACGACCTCCTGAAGTTGAGGAGGCTCGAATCATTCTGTTTCAACACAGAAATTCTCGCCAGCGACCACTCCTTGATGACAAAGTGCTTACCGAGTGGAATGCCATGATGCTTGCAACTCTTTCCGAAGCGGCTTTCTTTTTCGAATCAGATGAATGGTTACAAGCAGCAATACGTAATGGCGAATTTCTTGTGCGCGAACTTCGCACAGCAAAGGGAAACTGGCACAGAAGCTGGCAAGAATCGGGCTCCCCACGAGCACGACACAGCGCTCTTGCTGCCGACCTGGCCCAACTAATTGACGCCTTCACTCGACTTGGTGAGGCAAGCGGTCAAGCGCGATGGATCTCCTATGCGCAAGAAGCCGCCGACGAATTGCTCGGTCAGTGCTGGGATGCAGCCAATGGCGGATTGTTCACCACGCCCGACAACGGCGAACAACTCATTGTCCGTCAAAAAGATGTAATGGACAACGCAACACCATCGGCAAACTCAACCGCAGCACTTGCGCTGTACCGACTTGGCGCACTGACCGGCAAGAGTCGATACACACAACACGCCGACCAAATTCTGCGACTCCTCGCACGCATTACAACGAGCGCCCCATCCGCATTTGGCAATCTTCTTGCTTCCGTACATTTGCGTCACGCGGGTATCACAGAGGTCGCGCTTCCAGGGAACCAACCCGCCATGTTGCACGAACTCCGCAAACGCTGGCTACCCACTGTCGTACTTGCGTGGGGTGAACCATATGAATCTCCACTGTGGACTGATCGCAATCAACACTCTGCCTATGTGTGCAAAGAGTATTCATGCTTGAAGCCAGCCACTTCTTCAGAGGAATTCGTTGAAACATTGCGCAACGCACTGGCCTAAACGGTTACCACCGAGATCTGTGAATTGCCTCATCAATAGGCATTCGCGGTCGTGTTGCGCTTCTACCCTTTTCGGTGCTTCGCATGGCATGCCCTATTGCAATCGCACCAAGTAGTTGCATGTGCTCAGGCACACCGAGCCGATTCCGCAATTGTTGCTCTCCGTTAAACACCGCAAAGAACAGCGCACCGAGATCGGCATCATGTGCTGCAAGCAGCAATGACATCACGGCAAATGATCCGTCCACTGTCCAATACGGAGTTGGCCATGCATGCACTCCCTCACCAAGTCCGGTTGCAGCCTTATCGGTCTCGGCATATCGAGCAACATAAGCAAGCGGGTCAACTAACGGAAGAATGATTGCTGGAGCATCGAGGAGTTGCTTCCAACGAAAGGTTGCACGCTTATCCAGTGGAAGCGTGTCGTTCCAAAAAGCAGCAACATCATCGCCAGTGAGTACTACGAAGTGCGTGCCCTGCGTCTTCCCCGCAGATGGTGCACGAAGTGCTAAATCAATGAGTGAATGCAAAACCTCATCACCGATTGGTTCGGGGAGAAATGCCCGCGTCATCCGACGGGTACGAACAAGGTCGGTGAACTTCACCGTGGTAACCGTTAGTGCTTTTCGAGTTTGCCAAGCTTGGCGAGTGACTCTGCCATGGTCCAACCATGAACGATGAGTGCTCCACCCTTGGCTTTTGTTACACCCTTGAATTGCGCAGCAACATCTGGATTCACTTTTTCTGGCTTAGTTGATTCATGATCAAGAAAACCGCTGTGCCCATTTGTCTTTACGATAAAACTCTGTTCGTCATAGGTGGACTCAACGCCGAACCTACGAGCAAGCCGCTTGCCCCATGCTCGCTCTTCACCAACTGCGCGATGACCTGGGCGAGGAATCATTTCTGTGAGCGCCTTAAACGACTCAAGTCCATCGGCGCTCAGAAAACGCGAGCCCACAACAACATCTTCGTCGGGGAATGCCATGAGAGCACGGTGGTACGCCTCGGTCATCAATCCTTTAAGCACTGCATCACGCTTTGGGGTGCGCTTCACGCTCATCATGCCCAGCAGTACGCACGGCGTTCCGCCAATGCGCTCAAGCGTTGAAAATGTGAATCCATGCACCTTGCCGCTGATTTTGGCACTAGTGAATAACACCCAGTCTTCTTTGGCCTGAGTAATTGCAGCTAACTGAAAATAGCCACCCATCGCCGCCAATTCTTCAATCTCGATATCTGTAAGGGACGCACAATCACGCGTTTCAACCTCAACTGACATGCTTACAGTCTGCCAGCAAAAATGTCATTTGAGACGGGGCAATACTGCTCATCTCAATCGGCTGACCGACTGCCTATTCGATATAGGCGTTTTCTCCAAACTCTGTACGCAATACGCCAATAGCCCGATCAACGTTGACATTGAATTCAGAACTCAGTCGCAATACATTCTCTGGCCCAAGATGCAAAAACACCGGAGATGTTCCTGGATACTCCAGCAGAGTTGCCTTCAAGGTTTCAATGTTGGCTTCTGACAACATCTGAGCTGCGATCTTGAGGTGCAGCGAGTCTTGGAAGGCTCGCAACCCCTCCAACACGGTGATGTCCATAGCCATGAAGCCAACCCGGTTGTCGTCTCGTTTGTCGAGGCGACCGCGCACCGAAACCAAAATATCGTCGGCAAGTTGGTGGCCAAATTTCTGCAGCGTCTTTGGAAACAACGTGACTTCTACAGAACCTTGCAAGTCTTCCAACTGGAACGTTGCCATTTGATCGCCTTTACGCGTGTATTTGCGCGCAAGACCGTTGATGATTCCACCGACCACAATGAACGCGCCGTCGTCTCGCTCCAACGCTTCTGGAATAGAACAATCAACACGACGTCGTAACGCCCCTTCAATTCCCATAAGCGGATGATCCGAGACATACAGCCCGAGCATTTCCTTTTCAAATTTCAATTGCTCGGTTTTATCAAATTGCAAATCAGGAATACTCTGGCGCTCCGAGAACCCTTCGGTCTCATCACCCAAGTCACCGAACAAACTCATCACACCTTGATCTCGTTCTCGTCGACGCACCATGGTGTTATCAATGATTGATTCAAACACCGTAAGCAAACCCTTGCGTGGGTGTCCAAGTTTGTCGAATGCTCCCGCCTTGATGAGCGACTCAATGGTGCGCTTGTTTAGTGCTTGTTCGGGAACACGCTCTGCAAAGTCATAGAACGACTCAAATGCACCATGTGCATCACGGTGTTCAATGATCTGTCGAACCAGACCTTCTCCTACGTTACGAATCGCGCTGAGCCCGAATGCAATTTGCTGCTCATCGCCATTAACAATTGGTTCAAAGTTGACACCCGAGCGATTGATGTCGGGGGTTAATACCGTGATGCCACTCGTTCGCGCATCGGATAAATACACGGCAGCCTTTTCGTAGTTCGCTTTTACGCTGGTCAGCAAGCACGCCATGTATTCCACTGGATAGTGCGCCTTGAGGTACGCAGTTTGATACGAAATAAGTCCGTACCCGTATGCGTGACTCTTGGCAAATGCATAGTCGGCAAATTTCACAATGGTGTCAAACAGCTCTTCACCAAGATCCACCCCGTAGCCAGTGCTCTCACATCCCGCAACGAAACTGCCTCGTGCTTCTTCCATTTTCTCTGGAATCTTCTTTCCACACGCTTTGCGCAAGTTGTCTGCTTCGGCCATGGAGAAGCCAGCGAACTTTTGCGACACGCGCATGAGGCTTTCCTGATAAATCATGAGTCCAAAGGTGTCCCCCAAAACATCTGCAGCGTCAGGGTGGAAATACTGGATCTTTTTTCGACTGTTCTTATAGTCGGCAAAATCGTTGTGCATGTTCGCGCTCATAGGGCCTGGGCGATACAACGCAAGCACGGCAGACAGGTCTTCGAAACGTTCTGGAATGAGCGACTTCAGCAATGCGCGCATCTGTGAGGATTCGAGCTGAAACACGCCAATAGTGTCTCCGCGCGACAACAACTGATACGTCGCTTTGTCATCCATTGGAATTGCATCAATTGAGAATCGCTCATCGCGCGTCTTTCGAATCATGGTGTTGGCATCGGAAATAACGTCCAGGTTGCGTAGTCCGAGAATGTCCATCTTCAACAGGCCTAAGTCTTCAACGCCATGCATTTCGTATTGCGTGACGACCGGGGCATCTTCAGGTGCTTGGCCTTGTTCAGGCTTGCGCTGAATCGGCAAGTACTCAGTAAGTGGTTCCTTGGTAATCACTACTGCGGCAGCATGAATTCCTACCGATCGCTTCAAACCTTCAAGACCTCGCGCAACGTGAACAATTCGCTTCACATCGGGATCTATCTCACACAATGCTCGTAAGTCTGCTGCCGCTTGAAAACCAGCCTTGTGCTTGCTGTCTTCTTCAAAGCAATACTTCAATGGCGTATCACGTCCCATCACCAGCGGCGGCATGAGTTTGGCAATCTTGTCGCCAAGTGGGTATGGATACCCAAGCACACGAGCGGCATCGCGAACAGCGTTGCGTGCCTTAATCGTTCCGAACGTAATGATTTGCGCAACATGATCGCGACCGTATTTGTCGGCGGCATAGCGAATCATTTGATCGCGGTAACGCGAGTCAAAGTCCATATCGATATCGGGCATTGAAATTCGACTTGGGTTGAGGAATCGCTCAAAGATGAGGTCGTACTTAATTGGGTCAAGGTCGGTGATTCGCAGGCAATACGCAATGGCGCAACCCGCAGCTGAACCACGGCCAGGCCCAACACGAATATCTTGTTCACGCGCATAGCGAATGAGGTCCCAAACAATCAAGAAGTACGAACTAAAGCCCATGCCACCGATGACTTCAAGTTCATAGTCAAGTCGTTGCGTTACCGATTCGGGGAGCTTTTCTCCCCAGCGCTCGTGTGCACCCTTGTATGCCAAGTCACGGAGGTAGTCACCATCTCCCGAGAAGCCCTCTGGAATTGGAAAGTGCGGCAACACCGAATTGCCAAATGGAATGTCGATCTCTGCGCGCTCTGCAATCCACAGCGTGTTGTCACAAGCGGCAGGAACTTCACGGAACAGATAGCGCATTTCCTGCGCCGACTTCAAATAGTGCTCGGTGCCTTCAAACTTGAAGCGGTTTGGATCGGCAATCGTGCAACCAGTTTGCACACACAGCAATGCATCGTGCGCTTCGTGGTCTTCGCGATGTGTGTAGTGAGTGTCATTGGTTGCAAGCAGTGGCGCACCAATCTTTTTCGCTAACTCGATCAGTTGCGGATTGGTTTGATGTTGCTCGGCAATTCCATGATCTTGAATTTCAATGAAGAAGTTGTCTTTCCCAAATATGTCCTGCAATCGGCCAGCATCGGTCTCTGCTCCTGAGATGTCGCCTTTCAACATCTTCTGCAACACGTGACCACCCAGACATCCACTCGTTGCGATGATGCCTTGACTGTGTCGCTGCAACAACTCCCAGTCCATTCGCGGCTGGTAGTAATAGCCTTCCAAAAATGCAAGACTCGACAACTTGATGAGATTCTTATAGCCGATGTTATTTTCAGCAAGCAGGGTGAGGTGGTAGTACACCTTTCCCCCACTTTCGGTTTCACCACCCGAGTCGTCAATGCGTCCTCTTCGTGATGGTCGCTCAGAACGGTGCTCATGAGCCATGTATGCCTCGGTACCGATGATCGGCTTGATACCTTTTTCTTTGCATTGCTTATAGAAATCAACGACGCCATACATGTTGCCGTGATCGGTCATACCAAGCGCCGGCATGCCTTCGGCTACAGCTTTACCAACTAATTCATCAAGTCGTGACGCTCCATCCAGCATCGAGAATTCGGTGTGGACATGTAAGTGGGTAAACGAATCCGCCATTACAGATACGTACCAGGACGATCGTTGCCCATTCCTGGTTCGGCAGACCCTGGCAGTTGCCGCATCTGTTCAAGTTGCTGACGCGCGGCAATTTGCTGCGCAAAGAGCGTTGCTTGAATGCCATGGAACAATCCCTCAAGCCAACCAACAAGTTGTGCCTTGGCTACGCGAAGTTCGCCTTCCGACGGCACTATGCCATCACGAAACGGTAACGCCAATGTGCGCAACTCATCTGCGAGGTCTGGCGACAACGCTTCCGTGAGTTCCACAATTGAACGCTCGTAAATTTCTGCAAGTCGTTCACGGCTTGGTGCATCAAGATTCATCGAATGCACTTCATCAAGGAGCTGCTTGATCATGGAACCAATCCGCATGACCTTTGCTGGTGCGGTGACGCCAACTGATTCATCAACCGACGGCAACGGAACATCAAGTCCCACCACTTCGGGGTTGCCATTTGGCTGTACTTTTGGCGTTTCGTTCGTAGACATGTCAGGCAAGTATGGCTTTCTCAGCGTGCAATTGCCAGTAAGGGAACATCAATTTCTGCATCGGTGAGCGACCCGTGACGACAGACCAATGAATACGAGCCAGAATCGAGTGGTTCGTCAAAGCTTGTAGCGGTAAATGGCACCAGAGCAACATCTCCCAGACGTTTCCTCGCCACGTCAGTAACGCGTTTGCCAAACCACTGTTGTTCACACGCTTCGTCGCGAGATACCACCCAAGCGTCTTTTCCATGATGCTGTTTTGCAGCATCCAGCAAGTCCTGCTCGGCGCCAGACTTTGCATGCAACCAGCGGAAGCGTCCTTCCCCGGACTGATGCGTAATGCGCGACAACACATCGGCATGTGGCGACTGCGTGTTCTGCCCCACATGCACCTGTCCGTGATCTGCAGTTACCAACAACACCGAGCCTGGAACTAACTCTTCGGCAACATCTGCAACTAAACGATCGGCATTTCGTAGTTCAGCGTTGTAGTACTCGCCGAATCCACGTTCGTGAGCAATCTTGTCAACACCGTCGTAATACGCGTAGACGAATTTTTGACCACTTCGCAGTAATTGACCGACTTGCACAGCAATGCTTGATGCCGCGCGCCATCCCATTGGTCGCGAACCGCGCAAATGCGCCTCAGTAAATGCAGATCCTTCAAGTTCTGCCTTACTCAACACCGGCACAGCAGCACCCATAAATGGCGGACACGGTTGCACCAAGTCGGGCGGATACGTTGCGCGTAGGTCACCTTTGTCGTCGCCCCATCTCAGCATTTGCACGACGTGGCCACCAAGGTCAATGCGATAGCCCATCATTCCGTGTTCACCTGGCGTCAGTCCAGTGGCAATCGAAGTCAACGCGGTGACTGTCGTTGTGGGTGCAACGCTGGTAATGGATTCACCTTGCATGCTCAAAAGCATCGGCGCATGTTTCTGATGCTCGCGCAGCTGATGCCAACCTAGGCCGTCAAGCACTAACAGCACTACCTGGTTTGCACCCTCTACACATGAGGGCATCCAGTGAGGAACTTCCTGAGTCGAGCGAGGACCGAGGATGGCGGGAATCAGACCCGCTATTGAGCCACCCTGGTAGTCGGGGACTCGGGGCGAAGGCACCCGATCTACACTACAAGAGTGCGTGTATCTACTCGGGGTGACTATGCGTGTCGAGCGTTGTTGTCGCTAGCCCTTCACGCCGACGATCAAGGGCCTACGTCTGTGCGCGATATCGCCACGCGCACTGCACTTCCCCAGCCTTACCTAGAGCAAATTTTGCTTGTTCTTAAAGGCGCTGGCCTCGTGAAATCAAAACGTGGCGTCGGTGGTGGATACGTTTTGGCTCGTCCCGCCGAAGAGATTTTGCTCTCTGAAATTATCGCAGCGGCCGATGGCCCAATCACTCTTGGTGATTTTGGACAACCACACCAAGATGGCGCTTGCGATCATGAAGGTCACTGCGTTTTGCTCGCAATTTGGAATGTTGCTGGCGAACACATGCGCCATCACTTAGCTGATTACACATTGGCGAAGATTGCTCAGGCCGCTCGTGGTACTGCGCAATGGCCCGAACTACATCACTAAGGCTTATTCGCAGCGATTAATCACGGCCTGCATGTCCTCTGGGACAGGGGCCTTAAACGTCATCACTTCACCGGTTGTTGGGTGAGCAAAGCTGAGTTTTGCCGCATGCAACATGGGACGAGGCGAGGACAACGAACTTCTTGCACCACCGTAAGTTGAGTCACCGACAACTGGATGCCCGATGGAGTCAAGATGCACTCTGATTTGATGTGTTCGACCGGTTTCTAATTGACATTCGACGAGTGAGCACGGTTGAGGTTGTTCAAACTTTTTCAGTACGTCGTAATGAGTGCGCGCAAACTTCCCGTCAATCACTACTGCCATTTTTGTAGGATCCCGTTGATCGCGACCAATCGGTGCATCAATGAGCCCTGTTGCAACTTCAGGATGCCCCCACACCAGCGCTACATACATTCGGGTCACATCGCGACGCGTAAGTGCATCAACCAGCGAATCGTATGCAACTTGCGATCGAGCCACCACCATCAAACCACTTGTGCCAGCATCGAGTCGATGCACCACTCCAGGGCGTAGTTGATCTCCGACCGAGGCAACTTCTGGATACAGCGCCAAAATTCCATTCACCAAAGTTCCATTCGGATTACCGGCACCTGGGTGCACAACAATTCCAGGTGCTTTGTTCACCACAATCACGTCGTTGTCGGCATAAACCACATCTAACACCACTGAAGCATCGCCTTGAGGCAACTCTTTCTCGGGAATCATCGAGGTGTTGATGGTTACCTCTTGACCTTCTCTCACCTTCACCTTGCCTGGAACTCCAGCAACACCGTCAAGCGTTACTCCGCCTAACTCAATGAGCGTTGCAGTGCTGGCACGACTGATGTCTGCAATGAGCGCGACAACGCGATCAAGTCGCTGTTCATGAAGTGCCGCAGGGATGGTTTCAATAAGCACTATTCGGTTCCTTCTGAAGTTTTTGGCTTTGTTGTGATCATGTTGTAGGCCAAAGCGATTGCGCCACACACAATGCCAATATCTGCCACATTGAATACTGGCCACCACCGAAGATCAATGAAATCGACGACGGCGCCACTCATAAATCCGCTACCCCTAAACACGCGGTCAAGAACGTTCCCCGTTGCTCCCCCGATAATGCAGCCTGTTGCAACGAGTGAAAAAAGATTGTTCTGTTTACGCATGGTGAGCAACAAAACGCCAATCACCACGACTGCGAGCATGCCAATAAAAGGACCAACATCTGTGCCCGTAGAAAATGCCATACCTTCGTTGTGGATCAACGCAAAGTGCAAAGTCCAGATGATATGGACGTCACTCCCGTCAGACAATGCGGACACTGCCCAACCTTTGGTGAGTATGTCAAGAACGAGAACCGCTAGAGCGGCACCTGCACCAATCCAACTCGTGCGCACTCGCACAAATGCTGAGGTCATCGACGACCGATGCCGCCAACCCGCTCCAATACCGATTCAGTTGTCCATGGAATCGCTTTCAAGCGCTCACGCGGAATTGGCAGTCCGCTATGCACGGAGTAGCCATATTCACCACTACCGATACGAGCAAGCGCCGCATCGATCTCTTCCACTTCCTGGCGGGCCTGTGCCGACAACATGAGGTCGCGTTCACGCTCCACCACCATGGTGTCGCCTTCGCCGCCCTCTTCGTCAAACTGCACATCGCCCATTTCAACGTCTTCAATCATGGCGTTGGCTTCATCTTCTAAACGCACCGCTTGCTTGGTGAGCAGAGCACGCTTTTCCAGCAGCGCTTCTCGCTGACCAATCAAAAACTTCAGATCGAATTCCTTAGTTGCCTGAACGCCATCCACGAACTCAGTCTTGACAATGACCGGACGAGGTGGTGGCTCTGGCTTGCGCTTTGCACGAAGTGCAGCTTCACGAGCAGCTTCCTTTTCTGCAATGGCTGCTAAACGGGCTGCCTCTTTTGCTTCGCGCTGCGCTTGCTTTTCCTTCTCTTGCGCTTCGCGCTGTGCTTGCTTTTCTGCTGCAAGCCTGGCTTTTTCTTTAGCCTTTTCTTTATCGGCAATGGCTTTCGCTTTTGCCTTCTCAGCGAGTTCTTTCTTCTTTGCTGCAGCGAGTCGCTTCTTTTCCATTTCACGTTCGCGCATTTGCTTTTTGCGCAATGCATCAGCTGCCTTTTTTGCATCTGCCTTCTTCTTTGCTTCAGCCTTCTTTTGCGCTTCAATCTTCTTCTTCAGCGCAGCCTTTTTGGCTAGTTCGGCCTTCTTGCGATCAGCAGCCTTCTTTGCTTCGATCTTCTTCTTCAGCGCAGCCTTTTTGGCTAGTTCGGCCTTCTTGCGATCAGCAGCCTTCTTTGCTTCGATCTTCTTCTTCAGCGCAAGCTTCTTGGCTAGTTCAGCCTTTTTCTTGGCGGCCGCAGCAAAATTGCTTACCGGCTTCTTGGCAGCAGGCTTCTTCTTCGCTACTGGCTTCTTGGCAGCAGACTTTTTCTTGGTTGTTGGTTTCTTGGAAACTGGTTTCTTCTTGGTTGGTTTTGATGGCATAACTACCTCCCTGACTTGGCGCTTCACCGTAGTCGTTCCACGGCAACATAAATGGGAGTCCCATCCAAGTCCGTGGTTCGCGATGCGTCCTTATTGTAGGACAGGCGCTCCGCAAGAGTTTCTGCACAGATGTAGTCAACAAAAGGAGCCACCTGTTGGGCGACATCATCGGGCAGACCGAGAATCAAATGAATCCGATCAGATACCCCGAGGTCAGCCTCACGGCGTGTTTGCTGAACAATCCGTACGATGTCGCGCGCCGTTCCTTCCGCCAGGAGTTCGGGGTTCAGTGCGATGTCAAGCAGTACTACTCCCAAGCCATCCGGTAATGCTGAGCTTGCGGTCGTTTCTGCATCACCAACCGCAGCCAATAGCTTCAGCTGATACTCATGCGGCTGAAGTTCGTAACCGCCTGCAACCACAACTTCGCCCTGCTGCTTCCAGTCGCCCTTCTTCACGGCAACGATCACTTTCTGAGTGTCGCCTCCAAGTCGCGGCCCAAGCGCAGCTGGAACAACCTGCAACTCATGACGCGCAACTCCGGCAACATCAGCCGTAAGTTTCACTTCACGGACATTCACCTCTTCAGTAATGATCGAGACAAACGGCTGTAACCCAAGTGCCAACGGCGAAGCAACGGTGAGACTGGCGAGCGGAAGACGAACGCGGCGAGAATGCGACTTGCGAAGCGACAACGTTGTTGAGCACACATCGCGGACTTGGTCCATCACGATGACCAATTCGTTGTCAACAGGAATATTTGCAGCAACTGGCCACTGGGTGAGATGCACGCTTCGATTGCCTGTCAGGCCGATGTACACCTGCTCAGTAATCAACGGCAATAACGGTGCAGCAACACGCGTCAGCACATCGAGGACAGTATGCAAAGTGTTAATTGCCTGTTGATCGCCAGACCAAAAGCGATTTCGGCTGCGACGTATGTACCAATTCGTGAGTACATCGAGGAATGTGCGAACTTGCTGACATGCATTGAATAAGTCGTAAGCATCCATGCTCACCGTGGTGTCATTAACCAGATGATGCAATTTTGAAAAGATGTACGTGTCCAATACGTTGTCGGATGAAAAGTCGACCTTGCCCGACTTGCCTTCTGCGTTTGCATACAGCGACAAGAAATACCAGCTGTTCCACATTGGCAACATCACTTGACGAACTGTGTCGCGAATACCTTCTTCGGTAACAGCAAAGTCGGAGCCACGCAGGATGGACGACGACAGCAAGTACCAACGCATCGCGTCGGCGCCGTAACTATCAAACACTCCCATTGGGTCTGGGTAGTTGCGCAAACTCTTCGACATCTTTTGTCCATCAGCGCCCAGCACAATGCCGTGGCTCACACATGTTGAAAAAGCAGGACGATCGAAAAGAGCTGTAGCCAACACATGCAAGGTGTAAAACCAGCCTCGCGTTTGTCCAATGTATTCAACGATGAAATCACCAGGATTGTGTTGTTCAAACCATTCTTGATTTTCAAATGGGTAATGCACTTGAGCAAATGGCATTGACCCGCTTTCAAACCAGCAGTCCAACACTTCAGGAACTCGGCGCATCATGGATTTGCCCGATGGGTCATCTGGATTAGGACGCACTAAGTCATCGACTACAGGGCGATGCAATTCGGTTACCTTCACTCCGAAATCACGTTCTAACTCTGCAACGCTGCCATACACATCAATCCGTGGAAATTCAGGATTGTCACTTCGCCATACCGGTATAGGCGAACCCCAGAAGCGATTGCGACTGATGTTCCAATCACGTGCGTTTTCCAGCCATTTTCCAAAACTTCCGTCTTTGAGGTGTTCAGGCACCCAGCGAATTTCTTGGTTCAATGCCACCATGCGATCTTTCACCGCAGTCACGTTGACAAACCATGAACTCAGCGCCATATAGATGAGCGGCTTACCCGTGCGCCAACAATGCGGATATGAGTGGTCATACGTTTCGTGACGGAGCACTACACCGCGTTCTTTTAGTGCGCGAATAATGAGCGGGTTCGCCTCAAACACTTGAAGGCCTGAATAGTCAGGAACTTCTTGCGTGAATTCGCCTCGGCTATTCACCGGCACTACAAGTTCGATGCCATTCTCTTTGCACACCTGATAGTCGTCTTCGCCGAAACCCGGTGCCATATGCACGACACCTGTTCCGTCTTCGGTAGTAACGAACTCTCCGCCAAATACTCGGAACGCACCAGTGTGACTGGCGAAATATGGAAACAGTGGCGCGTAACGCTGACCAACAAGCTCTGAACCGCGAAGCGTACCGAGCACTTCTGCCCCATCGAGTTCTTTCGCATATGCCGACAAACGCGCTTCAGCCAACACATACACCTTGTCGTTGTGCTGCACGCGCACATAGTCAACATCTGGCGCAACTGCCAAGGCAAGGTTGCTCGGCAGTGTCCACGGTGTGGTCGTCCAGGCCAGCAAATTGTCACCAGATTCCAGAACAAACGCAACAGTGAGTGCTGGGTCTTGCACCATCTTGTACGCGTCATCCATGCGCGTCTCGGTATTGGAAAGCGGAGTTTCGAGTGCCCACGAATACGGCAGCACGCGAAAGCCTTCATAGATCAGGCCTTTATCCCACAGCGCCTTGAACGCCCACATCACACTTTCCATGTACGGCGTGTCAAGCGTCTTGTAATCATTGGTGAAATCGACCCAACGGGCTTGACGAGTGACGTAACGCTCCCAATCAGCCGTGTACTGCAATACCGAAACCTTGCAATATTCATTGAACTTGTCGATGCCGTAGTCGGTAATTGCTTGCGTTCCAGAAATACCAAGTTGACGCTCTGCTTCAGCCTCGGCTGGCAACCCGTGACAGTCCCATCCGAAGCGGCGCTCTACTCGCTTTCCGCGCATGGTCTGATACCGCGGCACAGCATCTTTTACGAAACCAGTAAGCAGATGCCCGTAGTGCGGAAGGCCATTTGCAAATGGTGGCCCGTCGTAAAACACAAACTCGTTTGACACATCGCCAGTTGCGGCGTGTTGCTCAACCGAGGCTGTAAAGGTGTTGTCCTGCTGCCAAAATTTCAGTGTTTCGGTTTCAATTGCCGGAAAGTTTGGCTGCGGATCAACTTGTGGATACGTCACGATGCGTAAGTGTACGACTTCGTTACTCTCTAGACATTGCTATCAGCAAATGACACTTTGCAGAATCGAAAGTCCGATCACTACAACGATTGGAGACAAGTCAAGCGGGCCCACAAGTGGAAGTGCACGCCGAACCGGCAACATCACCGGATCGGTGATTTGGTAGATGATTCGCGATATCTGACCGAAGGCGCCGTTTGGGTTAGCCGGAAACCACGACAAAATAACGCGCGCGTAAACCAAAAAAATGAAAATCCCAAGTGCACCGCAGATGATGGACACGTCAGCCGCGCGGTGTACTTGCGCCGAATGGCTTAATGAGGAATACACCTGGCGAAACTTTTTCCATGGTGCCTTGCATTCCGTAAATCAAACCGCTGGTGAAATCGAGCAATCGTCGTGCCACTTCACTGTCAGCTGAACCAATATTCAACAACACTGAATTGCCATTCTTAAACAAGTCAGCGACTTCTTTCGCTTGGTCGTAACGAGTTGGACGTACTTCAACTGGTTGCGCAGAGTTTGCAGATAGCGGACGAACTGTTGGCTGCGCGCGAAGTCCGCTGGCAGATGGACGCACCTGCACGCTGGAGTCATCGCGCTGTTGCGGTGCACGGGTATTCACGCCACGTGGTGCGCGAGGCGCACGCTGGTCAACCATGTCGTCTTCGTATTCTTCGTAGTCGTCGTACTCTTCTTCTTGACGAACCATGCGTCCGCGCGGTTCGGGGCGACGGCGAGGCAAAGGGCGTTCAACCGCAATAGAAGCGTCATAGTCGTCGTATGCGTCATCTGGACCAAGACCCAGATAATCCATGGCTCGTCTAAACATTGACATCAACGAAAGGTTACAACAAGTTACCTAGGCGGTGATGGACGGTTGCCAAAAAGAGCTGATCCCACGCGAACCATGGTGCTTCCCTCTTCTACTGCAATCTCAAGATCTCCTGTCATGCCCATGCTGCACTGTCGTAATCCAGATTCATCGGCTAAGGCACGAAGCGTGCGAAATGAGGTGCGGGTCACGATGGGGTCTTCACTTGTCGGCCCAACTGCCATAAGTCCCAAAACGTCAATCCCTACATCCTGCGCAGCACGGGAAAGTTCCCCTACTTCTGCAGGCAAGCAACCGCCTTTACCCTCTTCGCCCGTCACGTTTACTTGAAGAAATACCTGCGCTGATTGCGGCGAGCGTTTGGCGATTTCCGTGAGGAGAGAAAGTCGGTCAACAGACTGCCAAACATCGACAATTCCAGCCAATTGTTTGATCTTGTTTGACTGCAGTTGCCCGATGAAATGCACCGGTAAACGGTCGGCCATTGCCACCTCAGCAGCTTTCGCAACGACCTCTTGTGCATAGTTTTCACCAATTGCGTCGCAGCCAGCAACTTTTGCAAATCGCCATGCTTCAGAGCCAAAAGTTTTTGTCACTCCGACGAGCGCAACATCTACTCCGCCAGCGTTGGCAATTCGTTTGCGCAGCGAAGCAACTGCTTCACTAACGCTGTGTTGGTCCAACGTGAGAATTACTTCAGGAACGAAGGAACGTCAAGACCGTCATCGTCGTCGCGCAGTGGGTCTTCCCCAGCACCGAACAACTCTTTCAAACGACTTCCACGCTGTTCTGGAATGCGGCCGGTATCGACCGTACGTGGTTCACGCTGGCGTGAACTGGTGTTGTCGACACGATCAAAGCCGGCTGCGATCACGGTGATCTTCACTTCGTCATCGAGTTCATCATCAATAACCGAACCAAAGATGATGTTTGCATCAGGGTGTGCAACTGCATGAATGATTTCAGATGCAGTGTTTACTTCGAACAATCCGAGGTCTGAAGGACCAGCAATGTTCAAGAGAATTCCACGAGCACCTTCAACCGACGATTCAAGCAACGGTGAGTTGATGGCGGCATTCGCTGCAACTGTTGCACGATTATCTCCAGTTCCTCGACCGATTCCCATCAGTGAAGTTCCTGCATTCTTCAGAATCATTTTCACGTCAGCAAAGTCGGTGTTAATAAGACCAGGAGTCATGATCAAACCGGTGATTCCCACTACTCCGTCCAACAGCACTTGGTCTGCTGATGCAAATGCTGCCAACAAGCTGGTCTTGTCGCTTGAAATAGCGAGCAAGCGCTCGTTTGGAATAACAATCAGCGTGTCGACTTTTTCGCGAAGCTTTGAAATTCCTGCTTCTGCCTGCAACGCACGACGTCGACCTTCAAAATTGAATGGTCGTGTCACGATGCCAACGGTGAGCGCGCCTGCTGCGCGAGAAATTTCTGCAATAACTGGAGCTGCACCGGTTCCCGTTCCGCCACCTTCACCGGCGGTGATGAACACCATGTCGGCACCAGCAACGAGTTCTTCAATCTCTGCACGACTCGACTCTGCAGCTTCACGACCAACCTCAGGATCACTACCTGCACCAAGACCACGAGTGAACTCACGACCAATATCGATCTTCACTTCTGCGTCGCTCATCATGAGCGCCTGTGCATCGGTGTTTATGGCAATGAACTCAACACCTTTCATCCCGGAGTCGATCATGCGCTGCACTGCATTAATGCCGCCGCCACCCACGCCAATCACCTTGATCACTGCAAGAAAGTTGTGCGGTGCTCCAGCCATATTGTTCATGCCTCCGTTAACGATTACTCGATATATGAGAAACGCCTGTAACGACGTTGCTCACGAGGCTAGTTGACCAACAAGGCCTGCATTGGAAGCCTCGCATACTGGGTTGCAACTACGGCGAAGACACCACAGGGGTTCCAGAGGACACATCGATCCCTGCAATCTGGTTGATGTCCTGGCGGCGCAGAATAACGACAACATTGACGAGCTTGTTCCGCAGGTCTACTGGTTCGCCAAACTTCACTACCGCCCCAGTCAACAGGGTCATCGTTACCTGATTCGGACCATTAACACCCATGTTTTTGACCACTGGGCCAATCTCGTCAGGCAGCGACATCGCCAACTGTGCGGCTGCTTTATACGACTCTGATGCCATTGCTCCTGCAATCAAATTGGGCCCAGTGCCATCGATGAGCATGTATTCGGTAGGGCGACCATTCACCACCGCAAGTACGCGACCATCCTGATCGATCACTCTCCCCTGATTGTCTACACCCAAGAACCACGCAACTGGTACTCGTTCATTGATCTCAATCACCGCTCGACTTGGAAGATAGGTCTTGATGCGGACCGACTCAATCCATGGATCTGTTTCAAGAAGCTTCTGAGCTGCATTCGTGTCAACGGTAAGCACCGACTTGCCACGCAGACTCTTTGACACGGTTTCAATCAACGTTGCGTTTGCATACTTTGCGCCTTCAATTTCAATGTTACGCACTGCCACTAATGGAGATGCCAACACGATCAGCACGAACACGATAGATGCAACGAACGAACCGCCCACAACCAACAACTGCTTGCGTCGATTCACCCCGCGCATCGTGAACAACTGCTTTACGCCGTTGATTACTCGACGAGCAAAGGAAAGTTCAGTCCAGGCGGTTCCATCAATAATCACTGCACTCTCAGCGCTGTCATCACTGCCACCTAGCACCGATTCATCATCGAAGATTGCTACGCGAGTGGACGTAGGAGCACGATGCACAGTTTGCGACATGGTGTCGGCAGGAAAGTCATCATCGGTCACGATTCTGAGGTCATCATCGACAATCACCACACGCTCTGCGGGTTGAACCGGCTTGTCACTTGGTACCAATGTTGGCGATGTTTGATTACCTGTAGCGCTGGTAATTGGAACAATCGTTGCGTCACGTGTGACACCACTTGTGCTGTTTAGTGTGACGTCTCGCGTTGCATCACGACCGAACGCATCCCTCAGTTCTTCAAGCACTTCATCAGATACATCTGAATCAATTATTCGAACCACGTCTCCATTGAGCACCGCAACCGGAATTGTTCCATCAGTCGTCTCATTTGCGGTTGAAGATTTGTCAAAAACTTGTTCTAGTCGAATGGTTGAAACACCGACCTCAGAGTCCTTGTTAATCAGATCCACTACTGCTGAATCAGTCGCATCTTCGAATCCGACAAGGCGAATTTCACTTCGCAACACATACCCGCGTTCGTCACGTACACGGCGGCGGACTTCAGCCATAAGCGACACAACATCTTGTGCACTGCCGCCAACATCAGCCTGAATGAAATTGGCATGCTTTTCCGATATCTGCGCAGAGCCAAGGCGCAAACCGCGCATTCCAAGTTCATCAATTACCGCACCGGCTGAAACCTTGCCGGGCTCAGGGTTTACAAAAACGGATCCTGCGTTTTGTCCACCTGGTTGATTCTCGCGACGCCAGCGAACTACTTCTTGCAATTCTGCTTCCGACGCCTCTGGCGACTTTGACCATTCAAGGTCAACGGTTGCGCTCAGCACGACATGGTGGTCGTCCAGTGCAGAACCGCGAAATCTCAGTCCAAGATCAACCGCATTCACATGAGCTTCAAGGCCTTTGCGCAAATGGAACATCCGCACCGAGGTAAGCGAAGACGCCATGTCGGAACCATGACCACCTGCATTCATTCGCACCGCTCCGCCCACTGAACCCGGAACACCTACCCCCCACTCAAAACCTGTGAGTCCGCGTGCAACGCTTTGCCGAGCTGCAACAGGAAGTGCAACAGAACCGCCGAACAACGCAATTGGTTCAACTCCCGGGTCCTCGTCACGATTCGGCAAGTCGACGTAGTCGGCAAGTCCCCCAATAGTGAGTGCCAAACCTTTAAATCCCGTATCAGAAATCAGCAAATTACTTCCACGCCCGATCACCAGAATTGGCAACTCAACTTCGGCAAGCACAGCACTCACGAGGTACAAATCATCAATTGATGACACCATCATGTGAAGCGCAGCCGCGCCACCAACTTTGTACGTGGTGAATTGCGACAGATCAACATTTCGCTTTGCTTTTGCATTGAACAGGCCGAAAGCATGCTCGATGGCCTCAGGAGATGCTGGGCGCCGAAGTTGATGAGGAGTACTCACAAACCTCCTCGCAATGCGCGACGCGCAGTCATCACTTCATCGGGCAAAGTTTCTATATCACCACATCCCATGGAGATACAGATGTCACCTGAACGCAACTCCGTCGCAAGATGCTCAATCAATTCGGCGCGCGTCGGTTTCCACGCAATTGATGTAGCGGGATGTGCACGAACAATGGCATCAACCACCAGTTTGCCAGTTACCCCTGCGATTGGCGATGTACCTGACGAATAGATGTCGGTGATCACAACATGATCTGCCGAAGTAAAGCAGTCTGCATATGCATCTGACATGTGCTGCATGCGATTGAAGCGGTTGGGCTGGAAAACAGCTACTACCCGCTTCCAAGAATCCGAGGCATCTGTACAACTTGACAGCACTGCTGAAATCTCCGTCGGCAAATGCGCGTAGTCATCTACAAAAGAGACGCCGTCTTCATTTCCGCGCTGATCAAACCTACGTGATACTCCAGAAAATGCAGCAAGTGCCGATGCAATAACGTCAAACTCAACTCCAAGAAGCGTCGACATGGCGATGACGCCCAATGCATTGGAAACGTTGTGCTCACCGCGCAGTTGCAATGCGACATGGCCGAGCAACATTCCGCGATCACCAGATACTTCATGGCGCAACACAGTAAAGGTTGATCCACCATTTTGGAATTGCACATCCCGAGCAATGAATTGTGCTGGAGCATGAATCGCATAGGTGGTGGCATTACGCGTTAATGCAATCGCCGATAGCGACGCATCATCTGCGCACAACACCTGTGGACCAGAAACTCCATCTATAAATCGCTCAAAGCTTTTGACCAGGTTGTCAAAAGTTGAAAAGTGGTCAAGATGGTCGACGTCAATATTGGTAACCATGACCGCGCCAAGCGGAAGTTGCTCATGTGTTCCATCGCTTTCATCTGCTTCAACCACCAAGTGATCGCCGCTATCCCACGATGCTCCGCTGCCCACTCCCCGCACCTCTCCGCCAATGATGAAACTTGGACGCAACTGAGCCGCTCGCAGCACTGTCATCAGCATTGATGAAGTGGTGGTCTTTCCATGAGTTCCAGCAACACCGATTGAAACCTTTTGCCCACAAATCAGAGCCAATATCTGAGCTCTACTCAAAACCGCAATTCCTGTACTGAGTGCTTCAACCAACTCAATGTTTTGCTTTGGGATTGCAGATGATGCTGTCACCGCATCGCAATGGTGAACAGACGCGGCATCATGGCCGATATTGATCGCCACACCAATTTCTCGCAGTCGACGCACCGTTTCTGATTCCTTGATGTCGCTTCCCGAAACAACATGTCCCATTTCGACCAACACTTGCGCTATCGCGCTCATTCCAGGGCCGCCTACACCAACAATATGAATCCGTCTTTTTGTCGATAGGTCAAGTTGCGCGACTGTTGAATTCACGATTGCGCCCTGACTACACCTTCAATAACGCTTGCAATTGAACTTTGTCGATGCACGGCACCTAACTCGCGCGCACGGCTTGCAATCGTTGCTCTGCGGTCATCGTCACGAAGCAGCTCCGTAATCAACTGTGAAAATTTGTGCGCGGTTAAGGCGTTCTCCTCTAGCAGTACTGCACCTCCACGATCGGTTAACCATTTCGCGTTGACTAACTGGTGATTTTCGGCTGCGTCTTTCCACGGAACAACGACAGCACAGACTCCAACCGTCGACACTTCTGCAATAGTGCTTGCCCCCGCCCTGCACACCACAACGTCAGCAGCGGAATACAAAGTAACCATGTCGTGTGAATATGCAATGCGCGAATACGCCAGTGTTCCGTTGCTGTGATGCATCGTTACAGGAAGTTGAACCGCGTCCATAAATCGTTCTCCGGCAATATGAATAATGCAGGTGTGCTCGGTGCCGCGGAGACTTTGCACCAAATGCTCTGTGGCGGTATTCAGCGCAGCAGATCCAAGTGATCCGCCCATTACTACTGCTACTCGAGCGCTTGCGGAAACACCCAACGATTCGCGTGCACTGTTGCGTAATTCATGCACATCAGCCGCACGTAAACTGCGTCGCACGGGAGCTCCGGTTTCAACAGCTTTTCGCAACTTGCTTGGTACATACGCCACAGCAGACACTGCTGCATAACGTGACTGCATCTTGGTTGCCAAACCTGGCCGACGATCGTACGAACAGGTAACGACAGGAATGCCCAGACTGCGAGCCGCTCGGCATGTGGGAATACTCGCGTAGCCGCCAACGGAAATGACCACTTGGGGCCGCAATTGTGTGAGCAAAGATTTTGCTCCACGGAGAGCCCTCAACATTGTGGGCACCATCAGTGCATTGCGCTTCACTTTGGACAAAGAAACTCCGCGCTGTAAACCGTCTACAGCAAGAAAGGAGTGAGCTAATCCAAGCGGCGGAATCATGGTTACCTCTGCTCCACGAGTCGACCCCACATAATGCAGCGAGGACAAACTATGGCCGGCATCGACAAGAAGTTCTGCGATCGCGATTGCAGGAACAACGTGCCCGCTGGTTCCGCCCCCAGTAATTACGGCAAACGTGGTTGAAGCGGGTACGACCATGACCTACTTCATATTACGTGCAACGTTCAGCAACAGACCAACAGCCGCCATTGTCATGAACAGTGATGATCCACCGTAAGACAAGAGTGGCAAAGTAAGCCCTGTTACTGGCATTGCGCCGATAACGCCTCCGATATTGATGAGAGCTTGTACACACAACCAAGTTGTGATTCCGCCAGCAAGGAGCGCGCCATAGTGATCGCGTGCTCCTCTTGCGGCCTGCATACCCAGTGAAAGCAACACCATGAATCCACCGATAACACCAACAGTTCCGATAAGTCCGAACTCTTCAGCAATAATCGCAAAAATGAAGTCGCTATGCGCAAGTGGAACATACCCCCACTTTCCCGTTCCCTGGCCCACTCCAACACCCGTGATTCCACCATTGGCGATACTCAACACGGATTGCCACACTTGATAAGCCCAGTGACCTTTATTTCCCTCTAAGTCAGCAAATGCGAAGAATCGATTTTGTAGTCGCGAGCTTGTGGCGATCAATCCAATCGAAACCAAGGTGAACGCACCCGTCATCGTTGCCATCCATCGAATTGGCGCTCCTGCAATGAACAACGTTGCCATAACAATGCAGGTGAACACAATTGCCGCACCAAGATCTTTTTGGAAAATAATGCACATCAACACGGTGATCGCCCATGCAGTCATGACTGGTTTTAGTGTTCGCTCCACTATCGCTATATCTGCACGCCTACGCGACAACACACTGGCGCAATACAACAACATGGTGACCTTCAAAACTTCTGAAGGTTGAAAACGAATCGGACCAAGCGCCACCCATGCGCGCGCGCCGTTGATTTCCAATCCAATACCTGGAACCAACGGCAGAACCATGAGTCCATACGACGCCCAGAGCGCATACTTCGCAATGCCATGCCACTGGTGATACGGCATGCGGTAGGTAGTGATTCCCGCGAACAAACCAAAAATTGACCACATGAATTGCTTCTGGAACATCGCCCACGGCGAGCCACCACGGTTCACAGCCTCAATTGACGTTGCTGACAACACCATCATCAGGCCAAACACCGTGAGCAATGATGTGACCGCAAGAATTCCCCAAAACGTCTTGTTTGGTGCAGCGGTCGTTAGTCGACGTGTTGTGCCGACACCCTTTTTGTCGAGAACTGCACGGCGACGCTGTGCCGGTGTAAGCGAAGTTGAAACATTTGTTGCCACGGTGTCCTCCTAGAGATGGTTTCCTGATAGTTCTCGAACGCAGTTCATAAAATCATCGCCACGTTCACCGTAGTTTGAGTACCAGTCGTAACTGGTGCATCCCGGCGACAGAACCACAACGTCTCCTGCTCGTGCAAGCTCACGTGCCTGAGCAACGGCAGCACTCATGCTCTCCGCCTTGACAACAGTGCACACACCACTGAATGCACGTGCAATATCTTCTGCGGAGGCCCCGATGGCAACAACTGCTCTCATGCGCTGTGGTTCGCATGCCATTTGCGAAAGGTCAAGATCTTTGTTCTTGCCTCCGGCAATCAAGACAATGCTGTCAAATGCACGCAACGCCACGCTTGCAGCATGCGGACTCGTTGCCTTTGAATCGTTAAACCAACGCACCCCGTCTAACTCCGAAACGAACTGAATTCGGTGAGGAGCGTTTTCAAACTGCTCCAAAGCCTGTGCCACATGTTCTGCTCTCGCAAGCCCGCCCTCAATACACACTGCAGCAGCAGCGAGTGCGTTGGTGATGTCATGAGGTAACGAGCGCTTCATTCTGGAGATATCGGTGATAGGACCAAACGGCCCACACAACTCACCACCAACAACGCGATAGTCACCCTCAGTTGCTCCAAAGGTAACCATACGCGCAGCACTCGCACGCGCTACGGCCAAAATGTTCACGTCATCACTTGGTGCAACCGCCACATCAGTGGGCAAGCAGTTCGCCCACATCTTTGCTTTCGAATCAAAATACTGCTGATACGTGCCGTGCCAGTCCAGATGATCCGGTGCAATGTTCAACCATGCCGAAGCTTGAGCCCGAAACTGTTCAGTGTGTTCCAAACGAAAACTTGAACACTCGACCGCAAAAGCCTGCGCATCGGTATCAAGTGATTCGATGAGCGGCACTTCAGTGTTGCCAACTGCTTCCGTACGTAAACCTGCGGCACGAAGAATCGCAGTAACTAAATATGTTGTTGTCGTCTTGCCATCGGTTCCCGTGACCGCAACCAATGGGCGCGGTCCACCGCTACGCATTTGCTCTAGGCGATAGGAAATCTCAATTTCAGACTGAATAGAAACGCCCCGTTCATGAGCGCTGCGAATGACAGCGTGGTGTACAGGAACTCCAGGTGCAGGAGAAAGCACGTTCACCGCATTCATTACTCGCTGTAATTCCCCATCTTGGGCAATGTTTACAACCTGTGCACCTATGGACTGAGCAAACAAACGATGCTCATCTGTCAAATTGTCATCACCAAGCACAACATCTGTGCCGCGCTTCCGCAACGAAGCAGCAACCGCACGCCCCGCTACTGCCAACCCAAAGACAAAGGTTGCGTCGCGGCTTTGAGTCATCGGGACACTTGATTGGTGAAGTCGGCAATGAAAATAGCAACAGCAGAAGCAACACAAATTCCCGAAATAATCCAGAAGCGAATGATGACAGTTGTTTCTGGCCAACCACTTAATTCAAAGTGATGGTGTATCGGCGACATCTTGAACAATCGCTTCTTCCTGCCAGATGCTTTGAACACTCCCATCTGCACTGCTACCGAACCAGCCTCGATCACGTTGATTCCGCAGATGATCAACAACATCAAATGCGTGTTCGTTGTTACAGCAAGCGTTCCTAGGGCGGCACCTAATCCAAGTGCACCAACATCGCCCATAAATATTTGTGCAGGCGCCGCATTCCACCACAGGAATCCTCCGCATGCTCCAGCGAGTGCCGCTGAAAGAACTGCCAAGTCAAGCGGATTCACAATGTCATAGATACGCGGATTACGAAATGCCCAGTAAGCAATAATGGTGAAAGCCAAGAAGCCAAATAATGCGGAGCCTGCTGCGAGACCGTCCAAACCGTCAGTGACATTGACTGCGTTTGTTGTGCTCCATACCATGATGGCGGTCCACATGATAAACACCGGACCCGACAGTTCCCAGCCTGGGCTCACCGCACGAGTAAACGAGATGGTTTGAGCAACTCCTGTCGTGGACGCCAAAATGAACATCAGCACCGCAGTGATGCCAAAGGTGATCCAACCCTTTTTCTTCCAAAAAATTCCGCGATTGTGCTGACGCTTAACTTTTAAATAATCGTCTAGAAAACCAACCGTTGCCAACACAAAAACCGTGAGCCAAATAATGGCTGCTTGATCGGAAAATGGAAGCCCATCTCGCAAGTGAGCAACAAGCCAACCAACAAACCCAGCAAACAGAATGGCGATGCCTCCCATTGTTGGTGTTCCCTGTTTTGCCATCTGATGCGCTGGACCGTGGTCCTCCGCGCCAAGAATGGGCTGGCCCTTGCCCAGTCGTTGGAAGAATGAGATCAGTGCACGAGTGCCGGCAAGCGATACCAACATTCCAACGGCACCTGCAATTAAAACGGCAATCATGATTGAGCTCCTAGAAGTTCACGAGCGACCTGCGCATCGTTAAACGGAAAAGTTTCGGTTCCAATGGTTTGAGTGTTTTCGTGACCCTTTCCCGCAATCACAACAACATCTCCGCGCTGAGCAATGGAAAACGCCCTACCAATTGCGGCACGGCGATCTAATTCGGTGCACAGCACTTTATGCGAATCGGATGCTGCGACTCCAGCATTGATTTGCGCGGCAATCTCAGCCCCTGATTCAGAGCGAGGATTATCAGAAGTGATAATCACCAAATCTGACTTTGCAGCAGCGATTTCCCCCATTGGCGCACGCTTTTCAGTGTCGCGATCTCCACCACAGCCAAATACCACTACAAGTTTTCCAGACTCGCTCATCAGCGATCGCGCGGTGTCAAGAACACGTTCGAGAGCATCTGGCGTGTGCGCGTAATCCACAATCACATCAAACGACTGCCCCGCATCAACGGATTCAAATCGACCAGGTACAGCCTTTGCTCGACTCATCCCCTCCGCAATTCTTACAAGCGGTACCCCAAGGGCTCGTGCTGCAGTTACCGCAGCAAGTGAATTCATTACGTTGAACTGTCCACCCAATTGCGCACGCATCTGCACGCCTTCAATCTCGTATTCAATGTGGCGTGCATTCATGTGAACCTGAGTAATGTCGCTCAAACCAAACGACTTCGCATCAATCGTCATCGTGTCGAGAAGAAGTTGGCCGTGCACATCGTCGCGATTGATGATGCCGCATGCCGAATACTCTTTCGTGAAGAGTTTCGCCTTAGCAGCAAAGTACCTCTCCATGGTGAGGTGGAAATCCAGATGATCCTGCGACAAATTCGTAAACACTGCGGCTTGAAACGTCGTGCCCGTTACGCGATAAAGATCCAATGCATGGGAGGTCACTTCCATCACTACGGCTTCAACACCGTCGCGTTCCCAGGCGCTCAACATGCGTTGCAAATCGGTTGATTCTGGCGTCGTTCGTGTGCCAGTTAAGGTTCCGATGACTTCAGTTTTCCATCCGTGTGTTCGCAGGATCTCTGCGAGCAGATGTGCTGTCGTAGTTTTGCCATTTGTGCCGGTTACACCAACGATGTGCATCCTTGTGCTCGGGAAATCGCGCAGAGCAGCAGCCAATAGTCCCATCGACTTGCGCACATCGCGAACCACAATTTGAGGAACATCTATATCCAATACGCGGCTAACCAACAGTGCTGATGCTCCTGCATTGACCGCCATCTGCGCAAAATTATGACCGTCTTCATGCGTTCCGCCAACGCAGCAAAACAAAGCACCGGCACTCACCTGTCGTGAGTCATGTGAAACATCCGTAATTACCGAGTCTTTGCCAACGATGTCAACGAGCAAACCGTGCGTGCCAAGTTGCGCTGTTTCCACCAGATGACGCACTGCCATCTGGCCGGTCGGTGCCGGCGATGCACTCATGATTAGTGCTTTGGTCCGAGTTCTGCTGGACGCTCTTTTGGGCAACCAAGATCGGCTGCATCTGGACGAATATCAAGTTCGCTGATCAACACCTGTGCAATGTTGGCAAACACTGGCGCTGCTGCAGTTCCACCGAAGCGATCCATTGATTCTGCGTTTGGTTCGTCAATTGAGACCAACACAGTGAATCTCGGCTGCTGTGCGGGGATGAATCCCACGAAACTTGCAAAGTACGAGCGCGATCCGTCGTCAGCAACATAAGTTTTGTTTTCTTGTCGCTTGTACGCAGTTCCCGTCTTACCGGCAACCGTCATTCCTGGAACTTTTCCTAGCGTTGCGGTTCCGAAACAAACGACGTCAGACATCATCGCTCGCATAACCGCGGCAGTCTCGGGAGTGATTACCGCGTGTTGTTCCTTTGCTGGAATCGATTCATTCAAACCATCTTTAGTTACTGTTGCCGTCACCAAACGAGGCGCTACATAATTTCCATTATTTGCCACCACGTTCACCCCCGCAATCAACTGCAAAGCCGTTGTTGAGTAACCGTAACCATATGAAGTAGTGAATTTCTTGGCACCTTGCCACTTGTCTGCTGACTGCAGGATTCCCTTAGTTTCCCCTGGGAAGTCAAGTGCAGATTTTGTACCGAAACCGAACGACTTCAAGTAGTCATGCAGTTTGTCTGGTCCAATAGTTTGCCCGACCATCAATGTTCCAACATTTGAAGAATCAACAAATATCTTTCGCACCGACATGTCTTCGAGACCATGTGGG
>Ga0208009_1000002_pt1 | contig 135163 bp, 124 predicted proteins | sample Wag4_2014_7_16_FD_187364 | JGI IMG/M metagenome (GOLD analysis project Ga0208009, IMG submission 187364) | Fresh water mixed with fracking chemicals microbial communities from Ohio, USA - Utica-2 Time Series FC 2014_7_16 (SPAdes) (version 2) ...
GTCCCGCCCTCGTTGCCGGGGGTGCATTGGTGGTCATGGAATCGCTGGCGGACTACGGGACGGTTGCCTTTTTCTCCGTCCAGACACTGTCTACAGGCCTATTTAAAACCTGGTTTAACTATGGCGACCGAAATGGCGCAGCCTTCCTGGGTCTGATCATGCTTGCGTTCGCCGTGACGCTGCTCTCGATTGAGCGGCACAGTCGCGGCAGGGCTCAGTATGGGACACTGAGCGCGCAGTCCAGTCAGCGCATCGCACTCAAGGGCGTCGCGAGGTTCTGGGTCCCGATGGTGTGTGGAATCTCGGGGGTGCTTGGATTCTTCGTGCCTACCCTGCTTCTCGTGAGGGCCGCCCTCGAGGCGCAGGCCCAGGCGAGTTGGAGTAATTTGCTGCAGCAGGCATTTCAGACTGGGCTCTATGGAGTGTATGGGCTCTTGATCATTCTGCCGATTGCACTCGTGTTGGCCTATGGCTCAAGGCTCTGGCCTCGCGGCTGGCTGGCTCAGGCTGTTCGCTGGGCGTCCTCTGGGTATGCTGTCCCTGGGCTCGTTGTGGCAGTTGGCCTGCTTGCGCTTTCAGCGCTCACCACCGCGCTCATGTCGAGCTGGTTTGACTGGCGTATGACACTCACCACAACCAGTGCTTTGGTACTGGGCGGATACCTCACCCGCTTTTTTACGGTGGGGTTCTCTAGCATTGAGACGAGTCTCTCGGGTATTCGTGCCAGTCTCGATTGGTCCGCCCGCAGCCTTGGATTGAGTGTTGTCCAAGTGTTGACTCGATTGCACCTCCCGCTGCTGAGGCGGGGTCTTTGGGTTGCGGGACTCCTCGTGTTTGTGGATATTGTGAAAGAGCTCCCGGTTACCCTGGTCCTGCGGCCGATGAATGTCGAAACGCTTGCTGTGGCAGCCCATCATCTTGCTGCGGATGAGCGTCTCGCGGATGCGGCATGGCCCTCAATTGCGATTGCGCTTGTTGGCTTGATTCCCGTGTTGCTTTTAGGGCCTCGGGGCCGCTAGCTTGTGTGACTCTTTTGTGACGCACCCCTGATCGTGGGGTGCTCTCGCCTATAATCCGCGCATGCCAGGACAGATCCTCGAGTCAGAGGACTCCCAAGACCCCAGCCTCGTAGCAGCCGTTGACCTCGGTTCGAACTCGTTTCATCTGCTGGTCGGGCGCGTGGAGCAGACTCCCGTTGGCCCTCAGATCTTCCCCATAGACAGCCTCAAAGACGCGGTTCGACTCGCCTCTGGGCTCTCTCCAGACAAGCGACTGGACGCAGCATCGCAAGCCCGCGCACTCGGTTGCTTGGCCCGATTCGGTGAGCGCCTCAGAGCCTTGCATCCCGACCATGTTCGTGCAGTGGCGACCAACACCTTCCGAGTCGCTAAAAACGGCCCCGAATTTCTGCAGACCTGTGAGGCCGCGCTTGGCTTCCCGATCGAGGTGATTGCCGGCAAAGAAGAGGCGCGGTTGATCTACAACGGTGTTGCCCACTCGCTTGCTGCTGATGGAAGCCGTCGGCTGGTGGTTGATATTGGCGGCGGGTCCACGGAATTCATCATTGGGACCGATTACACCCCCGAGATGCTTGAGAGCGTCTTTGTGGGCTGTATTCGGTTCACCCATGACTATTTTCCCGGTGGTGAGGTCACGCGCAGTGGCTTCAAAGAGGCCATTCTTGAAGCACGGCGAGAAATTCAGGTGATTAGTCAGGCCTACCGCAAGATGGGCTGGGATGAGGCTGTGGGCTCCTCCGGGACGGCGAAGGCGATTGCAGAGATGCAGATTGCCATGGGGGAGGTGCACCAGGGGCTTACGCGAGATGGCATGGAGCAGATTCGAGCAGCACTGATACGTGAGCGCACGCTGGAACCAGAAAAGTTCCCTGGTGTGAAGCCCGAGCGGCTCCAAGTCCTCCCCGGTGGGCTCTCGATCATGTTGGCGATCTTTGAAGAGCTCGGACTCGAGCAGATGCACTACTCCGAGGGTGCGCTGCGCCTTGGGGTGCTCTACGACGTACTTGGACGCGGCCGCAAAGACGACATGCGCTTCTACACCGTAGAGCAGTTCATGGATCGATACGGCGTTGATTCTGCACAGGCTGAGCGTGTCTCAACCATGGCGTTGTCCCTCTGGGATGCAGCTGCGGTCGGAAGTGTAGAGGAGCGTCGGGAGATGGCCATGCTCATTGGTTGGGCCTGCCAATTGTTGGAGGTTGGCCACTCCATTTCTCACAACAGCTATCACAAGCATTCCGCCTACATCGTCTCAAATGCCGATATGCCAGGCTTCTCGAGAAGGGACCAGCGGATCATGTCCACCTTTGTGCTCGGTCATGTGGGAAAACTCGCCAAGGTGCAGGGTGGGCTCGCGCTTGAGCCCGTGCGCTTGGCCCTCATCTGTATTCGCTTGGCCGCGATTTTTTATCGCAATCGAGCCAAGTCAAAGTTGCCAAAGATCTCGGTTGGACAACGCGGTCGTAAGCTTGCGATCAGCATTGACCCCGAGTGGCTCAAGCGCCACCCGCTGACACGCCACAGCCTGGAGCAGGAGTGCTCAGAATGGCGAAAAGTAGGGGTTGAACTCGAGGTCGTCTAGAGAGCGCCAGAGCTGGATGAATTTAGCGAGCATGACGTGGCGTCCTATGCATTAAGTCCGAGTGCGAGCCAAGCCGAAATGCCGAGCGTATTTGGGGTTCATCTGGCTCAGTGACAGCAGCATGAGGAAGTCTGCAGTGTTGAAGTCAGGATCCCAAGACGGCGCGGAGCAGACCTTTGCACCCACTCGGACATAGCCTTTAATCAGCGGCGGCTCCGCCGCAGCCTCGTCGCGCTCGAGCCGCTCTAGGGGCAGTTCATGCTTCGGAAATCCAAGGTGTTGCGGTTCGGCCAAGGCCTTTTGAGAGAGGCTGTCCCATATGGATGCTGCAGCCCGACCGCCGTCGCGCATGCTCACCGACGCACAACCAATCAAATGCTCGAATCCGTAATGCCGCATGTACTGGGCAATCCCGGACCAGAGCAGCATGATGACCGCTCCATTTCTGTGGGCGGGGTGCACACAGGATCGACCAAGCTCGACCATGGAGGGGCGGAGCGCGTCGAGCCGATTGATGAAAAACTCTGACTCTGAGTAGTACCCGCCGAGATGCTGGGCTGCACTCGGAGGAAGAATGCGGTAGGTGCCTACGACATCGAGTGTATGGGAGTCGCGCACAAGCAAATGGTCGCAATGGGCGTCGTAGAAATCTTCATCGACGCCAGGGATCTTGGTCTGGATGTTTGCCTGGTATTCCTCGGTGAAGACCTGGTAGCGCAGGCGCTGGGCATCTCGCAGGTCGTCAAGGTTACGGGCGAGGCCTAGGGCGTAACGCTCGTCTCGCTGCCCGCCCAAAAGCATTGAAAGAGTTTCGGGATGCGAGAACGTCTCGGTCCGAGCGAGAAGCTTTCCAGCCAAGGGTGCATTCATGGTTCTGAAATCCTTCCTTCTTAATGCGTGCATCCAGTGTGGGACGGGCAGATTAAAGAGAGGTTTCTTCATCGTGAACTTTCTGTGACATCCGCATGGGCAGGGGCTTTCCACGGGGATGCGGGCACCAGGTAGCTCTGAAACTGTCGAGTAGCCTCGGGCCATGTGAACTGGCGGGCCCACTTAAGAACGTCGTCACGCCGACAGCTCAGCGCTTGAGTTGCGGCCTCTGCCAGGTTTTCTGACAAGACGCCAGCATGAGGGCCCACCACGTCCAGGGGGCCCGCAACCGGAAAGGCCGCCACAGGCGTTCCACAGGCCATGGCCTCAGCCATCACCAGTCCGAATGTGTCTGTGCGGCTCGGGAAAACGAAGACGCTTGCCTGGTTGTAGGCCTGCGCGAGCGCTTGCCCCTTCTTAACACCTTTCCATTGAACGGTCGGGTAGCGGCTCTGCAGACTTGCCATTTGTGGGCCATCGCCCACGACCCATTTTTCGCCCGGAAGCTTAAGAGAGAGGAAGGCCTCAATATTTTTCTCAACAGCCACACGACCGACATAGAGGAAGACCGGATCTTTAGGTCGCTCAACCTCCATTGGACGAAACAGCGTGGTGTCAACGCCTCTGCTCCAATGGCGCAGATTTTGAAAGCCACGCTGGTTGAGCTCGGAGATGATGGTCTTGCTGGGCACCATGACCCCCCCCGAGGGGCTGTGAAAGTGTCGCAGGACAGCAGCGCTGACGGATACAGGCAATCCGGTCCGCGCCTGGACATATTCTGGAAATCGCGTGTGATACGCAGTCGTAAAGCGAAGTCCCTGACCGAGTGCAATGGCACGTGCGGCCCATCCTAATGGGCCCTCAGTGGCAATGTGCAGTGCGTCGGGATCGAACGCCTCGATCTCTTTGGCAAGTGCGCGGCGCGGGAACATCGCGAGGCGAATCTCTGGGTAGGTCGGGCAGGGTATGGTCTTGTGGCCCTCCGGTGTGAGAAAGCGCACCATATGGCCCTGCCGCTCGAGTTCCGAGCCAGTGGCTTGTAGGGTTCTTACAACCCCATTGACCTGTGGGCTCCAGGCATCGGTAACGATTAGCACCCGCCTCATGCAGGCTCGAGTGCTGTCGTTGCGACGGGTCGCTCTACGGGTATTCCAGATCGGTAGGGCCAGAAAACCAGCTTGAGCTCTCCGGTGTGCGTCTCGACCAGAGCGGAAAGGCTCTCGACCCAGTCACCATCATTGCAGTAGAGCACTCCGTCGATCTCGCGGATTTCAGCCTTGTGAATATGGCCGCAGACGACCCCGTCGTAGCCTCGCCGGCGAGCCTCAGAGACGAGGGCTTCTTCAAAATCTGTGATGAAGTTCACTGCGTTTTTTACTTTGACCTTCAAGTACTGCGAGAGCGACCAGTAGCCCATGCCAAGCCGATGGCGAAGTCGGTTGTAATGGTTGTTGATGGCCAGAAGCCAGGTGTATGCGGCATCCCCGAGGTGGGCAAGCCACTTGGCGTGCTGAACGACCCCGTCGAAGAGATCGCCGTGAGTCACCCAGAGTCGGCGCCCGTCCTTCATGGTGTGCACGGCTTCGTCGACGATGTCGATGTCTCCAAAGGCCATACCAAGAAAGTTGCGAAGGACCTCGTCGTGGTTGCCCGCAATGTAGGTCACCTTGGTTCCCTTCCGTGCCTTCCGCAGGACTTTCTGGACCACATCGTTGTGGCTCTGCTTCCAGTACCAGCTCTTTCGCAGCTGCCAGCCATCAATGATGTCGCCAACGAGGTAGAGCGCGTCGCTCTCGTTGTGTTTAAGGAAGTCGAGCAGGTAATCGGCTTTGCATCCAGGGGTGCCGAGGTGGATGTCTGAGATCCATATCGCGCGGTAGTGGAACGCGACAGGGTCGTTATGCATGAGGTCGTTTGCCGTCATGGACGCTCAGAATCCACCTCTCGAGTGACACAAGCGTGTCGAATCGATGACCCTTTTATGACTTTGAGTCCTAGCCTGATTGCTGATAGACTCTCCGCTTGCCTTTTGACGGCAGGCGCGTAGCTCAGCTGGTTAGAGCACCACCTTGACATGGTGGGGGTCGTTGGTTCGAGTCCAATCGCGCCTACCAACACACCATAAGTCCAATGCCCCAGATCACGCTTCCTGATCGTTCAATTCGCTCGTTTGAGCTGCCTGTTACGGTGGCTCAAGTGGCTGCGTCTATCGGTGCTGGCCTGGCCAAAGCCGCGATTGCAGGGCGAGTGAACGGTGAGTTGGTCGACACCAGCTTTTGTATTTCCTCCGACGCAGAGCTCTCAATCGTGACGGAGAAAGACGAAGCAGGCCTCGAAATCATTCGCCACTCGACTGCTCATCTGCTGGCCTATGCGGCGCAAAAACTGCTCCCAGGTCTGCAAGTCACCATCGGTCCAGTCATTGACAAGGGCTTTTATTACGACTTCTCCTATCACCGCCCTCTGACCCCAGAGGACCTTGAGGCCATCGAATCCAAGATGCGTGAGCTGGCCGCCAGAGACGAGCCCGTCGTGCGAGAGGTCATGGACCGCGATGCTGCAATCCAGATGTTTCTCGGCATAGGGGAGAAGTACAAGGCGGAAATCATTGAGTCCATTCCCGCGGGTGAGCAGATTTCGCTCTATCGCGAGGGCGATTTTGTCGACCTTTGCCGTGGCCCACATGTTCCCTCAACCGGCAAGCTAAAGGTCTTCAAGCTCATGAAGGTCGCCGGTGCTTACTGGCGCGGCGATCATCGGAATGAAATGCTGCAGCGGGTCTATGGAACGGCTTGGGCCAAGAAAGAAGACCTCGACGCATACCTTCATCAGCTCGAGGAGGCCGAGCGTCGAGATCATCGCAAGCTGGGCAAGTCACTAGACCTTTTCCACTTGCAAGATAACGCGCCTGGTCTGGTGTTTTGGCACCCCAAGGGTTGGACCATCTGGCAGCAGGTTGAACAGTATCTCCGCCGGGTCTACCTAGAGGCGGGTTACTTTGAAATTAAGTGCCCCCAAATTCTCGATCGATCGCTCTGGGAGCGAAGCGGTCACTGGGAGCACTACAAAGACAATATGTTCACCACGGCCTCAGAGAATCGGGAATACGCCGTCAAGCCCATGAACTGCCCGGGCCACGTTCAGGTCTTTAATAGCGACTTGCGAAGCTACCGGGATCTGCCGCTGCGCTACGGTGAGTTCGGCTCTTGTCACCGAAACGAGTCCTCCGGCAGCCTGCATGGCCTTTTGAGGGTTAGAGGCTTTACTCAGGACGACGGCCATATTTTTTGCACTGAGGACCAGATCCAAGACGAGGTCTATGCTTTCACCCAGAAACTACTCGAGGTTTACACTGATTTTGGGTTTGACCAAGTCATCTATCGTTTATCCACCCGTCCTGCAAATCGGGTGGGTTCGGACGAGAGCTGGGACAAGGCAGAGGCCGCACTTTCAGAGGCCTTGAACCGCTCTGGGGTGAATTGGGAGCTCCTGCCCGGTGAGGGTGCGTTCTACGGCCCCAAAATTGAATACAGCCTCAAAGACTCGCTCGGACGCATCTGGCAGTGCGGCACTATTCAGGTCGACTTCAACATGCCCGTGCGCCTGGGTGCTGAGTACGTAGCGGAGGACAACAGCCGTCGCCATCCGGTCATGCTGCATCGGGCGATTGTGGGCTCGCTCGAGCGGTTCATCGGAATCCTCATCGAGAACCACGCGGGTGCCATGCCGAGCTGGCTCGCTCCTGTGCAGGTTGCTGTGGCCTCCATTACGCAGGCGCAGGTCGACTACGCCCAAAGTGTTGCAAAAATGCTGCAGTCCTGCGGGGTTCGGACCCAGCTGGATTTGCGCAACGACAAAATTTCCTTCAAAATCCGAGAGTTAAGCCTTCAAAAAATTCCTTACATCATTGTGGTGGGGGATCAAGAGAAAGCGTCAGGCCAGGTGGCGGTTCGAGCCCGGGGTGGCCAGTCTCTTGGGGTTATGGCCCTAGAGGCTTTTGCGGAGCAGCTGCAAGCTGAGTTGGTGTCACGCGGGCAAAACGTGCCGCTCACCGCCCACGTGCAGTCCAGTCAGAATTTACAGAAAGAGGTTTGAGCATCGCTACAGATAAGTCGCATCGCATTAATGGCGAGATTACGGGGTACGAGATTCGCTTAGTTGGGGTCGAAAATGAGGCGCTGGGCATTGTGAAGCTCAGCGAGGCCATGAGAATGGCCGAGGAAGCAGACGTTGATCTGGTCGAAATTGCCCCCCAGGCAAGCCCCGTTGTCTGCAAGCTCATGGATTACGGAAAGTTCAAGTACCAAGAGCAAAAGCGGGCGCACGATGCAAAGCTCAAGCAGAAGATTATTCAGGTCAAGGAAGTTAAATTCCGACCCGGCACAGACGAAAACGACTATCAGGTCAAGCTTCGCAACTTGACCCGGTTCTTGGAGGAAGGTGACAAGGCGAAGATCACCATCCGGTTTCGGGGTCGAGAAATGGCCCACCAAGAATTTGGCATGCGGGTACTCGAGCGTGTGCGTGAAGATTTAGGCGAGTTGGGCCAGGTAGAGCAAATGCCCAAACTCGAGGGGCGTCAGATGGTCATGATCATCGCGCCCAAGAAGAAGAAGTAGGTGTTTTTGTAGTCGCAGTCGTTGTACCGATTCGCTGTGGGTAACAGAAGCAAGGGCAGGGGCCCTTCACCGACAGAGGACCAATCATAAGGAGCAATCATGCCCAAAATGAAGACCAAGAAGGCCGCTGCAAAGCGCTTTCAGGCTCGCGGTAGCGGGTCTATTAAGCGTGCGCATGCCACCAAGCGTCACATCCTGACCAAGCGCACCACCAAGAACAAGCGTCAGCTGCGTGGAACCCTCACCGTTCATCCGTCCGACGTCCAGCACGTTCGCGACATGATGCCCTACGCCTAAGGAGACCAGACATGCCTCGCGTAAAACGTGGTGTAACCGCTCGTGCCCGTCACAAGAAAATTCTCGCCCTGGCCAAAGGCTTCCGGGGCCGTCGTAATAATGTCTTTCGCGTGGCCAAGCAGGCCGTCATGCGTGCAGGTCAGTATGCTTACCGCGACCGCCGCAATCGCAAGCGTGTATTCCGCGCGCTCTGGATCACCCGCATCAATGCGGCTTGCCGTCAGCACGACATCAGCTATAGCCGCTTCATGAATGGTCTGAAAAAAGCGCAGATCGACATCGACCGGAAGATGCTCTCCGATCTGGCCGTGGCAGACAAAGCTGCATTCGCTGCCATCGTCTTGCAGGCGAAGTCCGCGCTGTCTGCTTAAGCAATACGTCCAGACCGGCTCTTTATGTCCGATCTGACGCTGCTGGTCTCCCAAGCCACTGAGGCTTTCGAGTCCGCAAAAGACCCTGCCGCCCTTGAAAACGCCAAAGCGCGTTTTCTGGGCAAGGCTGGTCTTATTACCGAACAGCTCAAGGCCCTTGCTGGACTAGACCCAGAGTCCCGCAAGGCCCAGGGTGCGCTTGTCAATCAGGCGAAGGTTGCTGTCGAGCATGCGCTTCATTTGCGCAGGGCGGCGATGGCAGATGCAGCACTCCAAGAGAAGCTATCGGCTGAGGCCATTGACGTAACGCTCCCGGGGCGTGCTCAATCTGTCGGCAGCATTCACCCCGTCATTCGCACCTGGCGGCGCGTCGTCGAGATCTTTGCCTCGATTGGGTTCGATGTGGCAGACGGTCCCGAGATTGAGACCGATTGGTTTAACTTCACGTCCCTCAACAACCCACTCAACCATCCTGCACGGTCCATGCAGGACACATTTTATGTTGACCGGGTAGATGAATCTGGGCTTCCTTTGCTGCTGCGTACGCACACGAGCCCCATGCAGGTCCGCTATGCCCAGGCCAATACGCCGCCCATTCGGGTCATTGCGCCCGGTCGCACGTATCGCGTCGACAGCGACGCAACCCACTCACCCATGTTTCACCAGGTTGAGGGGCTCTGGATCGCGGAGTCGGTCAGCTTCGCCGATCTCAAGGGTGTGTATCACGACTTCCTCGCACGCTTCTTTGAAGACGATCAGCTAGAGGTGCGGTTTCGCCCCTCGTTCTTCCCCTTCACCGAGCCCTCTGCGGAGGTCGACATGCGGTTTTCATCGGGCCCACTTAAAGGACGCTGGCTTGAAATCTCTGGCGCAGGCCAGGTGCATCCCACCGTCATTCGCAACTTTGGTTACGACCCAGAGCAGGTGATGGGCTTCGCGTTTGGCAGTGGCCTCGAGCGACTAACCATGTTGCGCTACGGCGTGGGCGATCTCCGCCTGTTCTTTGAAAACGATTTGCGCTTTCTGCGTCAGTTCTCCTAAGGACTTCGGTCATGCGTATTCCTGAAGAGTGGCTCCGTTCCTGGGTAAACCCGTCGCTTTCGACCGAGGCGCTTGCCGACCGGCTCACGATGGCTGGCCTAGAAATTGAAGATATTCATCGTCGCGCACCGCCGTTTACAGGCGTTGTGTTGGGCAAGATCCTAACCGCAGAGCAACACCCCAACGCAGATCGGCTTCGCGTTTGCACCGTCGATGTTGGCGCTCATGCCCCGCTTCAGATTGTCTGTGGGGCTCCCAATGCACGATCGGGCCTGTTCGTGGCCTGTGCGACCGAGGGCGCGATTTTGCCCGGAGATTTTGCAATCAAACGCGCAAAGATGCGCGGCGTTGAGAGCCAGGGCATGCTCTGCTCAGCAAAAGAGTTGGGTCTCTCGGAGGAGTCGCAAGGCATTCTCGAACTGCCTGCTCCCCAAGCTCCCCGCGCACTGGGCCAGAACCTTCGAACCCTGCTCGACCTCGATGCAGTGACGTTTGAAATCAAGCTCACGCCCAATCGAGCAGATTGTCTTTCGGTGCTCGGCGTCGCGCGCGAGCTCTGCGCACTCACAGCCACTGGGCTTACACCGCCTGTGCGCTCGCAGGTCAAGCCCCTGGCAGAGGTCCCCAGCCCAGTCATCGAACTCGCATCCGCCTCAGTTGTGCCAAGGCTATGTGGTCGATTTTCCGCTCGGATCATCCGGGGAGTGAATGCTCGAGTTCCAACCCCCGACTGGATGCGTGCTCGGCTTGAGGCGGCAGGACAGCGGTCCATTTCATTGCTTGTCGACCTCTCCAATTACGTCATGCTGGAGCTGGGCCAGCCCACCCATATCTTCGACCTTGACACGCTGGTTCCAGTCGCCAATGAATCCCATGCGCATCTCAGTGTGCGTTGGGCTCGGGCGGGGGAATCTATTGCGCTGCTGAACGATCAGACGGTGGAGCTCGATAGCAGTCACGGCATCATCCTAGACGGTGCAGGCCCTGTCGCCATCGCAGGCATCATGGGCGGCGCTCGCACCGCAGTCTCTGACGAGACGCAGAATATCCTTATCGAATCCGCCTTCTGGTGGCCCGATGCCATCCGCGGACGTGCTCAGAAGCTCAAGTTTGCGACCGAGGCAGGGCACCGTTTTGAGCGGGGCGTTGACCCGAGCCAGACCGTCGCGAACCTCGAAGCCCTCTCGGCACTGGTGGTTGAGTTGTGCGGCGGGCAGGCCGGCCCCATAGCTGATCAGTGCATTGAGCTGCCCACCAGGGAAGCCGTGCGAATACGCGCAGACCGGTGCTCGCGCATTGTTGGCCGCCCCATCTCGGCTGTGCAGATTCATAACGTTCTCAGCGCTCTGGGCTTTGAGCTCACAGATGCCCAAGATCCATCGGGCCCTGCCTTTATGGCCCTCGCGCCAGCTCATCGGTTCGACATTGAAATCGAGGAGGACTTGGTCGAAGAAGTCGCTCGGGTCTTGGGTTTTGAGCATATCGAGGCTCGTCCACCCCTGGCGACGCTTCAGATGCGTGTGCTCCCTGAGTCCGTGCGCTCAGCCTTCGACCTTCGTCAAAACCTTGTCGATGGCGGCTACCACGAGGTGGTGACCTACAGCTTCATTGATGACGAACAGGCCAAGGTTTTTGCACCGGAAGAGGAGCTGATTCGCCTTTTAAATCCGATCGCTGCACACCTCTCCACGATGAGACCGAGTCTGACGCCAGGCCTCTTGGGGGTGCTTCAATCGAACCTTGCGCGGCAAGAAACGCGTGTTCGCGTGTTTGAAATGGGCCGCTCTTTTCGCAGAAACGACGCAGTCTCGGCCGGCCCATGGACCGTCTCGGGTATTGAACAACCCCTGCGTCTTGGACTTCTGGCCTACGGCACAGCCATGCCAGAGCAGTGGGGCGAAACTGCGCGCAGAGCCGATTTCTTTGATCTGAAGGGTGATATCGAACGCCTCTGTGCACCGATGTCCATATCTACCGAGCCCATCCCAGCAGGACACGCCTTGCACAAGGTGCTTCACCCCGGGCGATCTGCCCTGGTGACGCTTGCTGGCCAGTCTATTGGCTGGATCGGAGAGTGCCATCCCAGCCTGCAACATGGCTGGGGATTGCCTCAGGCAGCGCTTCTCGCAGAGCTGGACCTGCCGACCCTCACGGAGCGGGGTCTGCCCGCACCCAAGTCGCTCTCGCGCTTCCCCTCCGTGCAACGCGACCTTGCTCTGGTCGTCGACCAGTCGGTGGCGGCCGGTGCCATGCTCGAGAGGTTCTGGAGCGCTCGCGCATCGCTGAAAGCAGGGCACCTACTCCAGTCCGTCTCCCTATTTGACCATTATCGGGGGATTGGCTTGGCCGATCACGAGAAAAGTCTTGCCTTTAGGTTTGTGCTGCAAGATACTGAAAAGACACTAGAAGATGCAGAGGTCGAGGGGCTCTTAGACGCGCTACTTCACCTCGCATACAGTCGGTTCAGCGCTCGGTTGCGTGGCGCTGCTGTCTGAACGCGTTGAACGATTTCTGAGGGGATTTTCTTGCTGATTGATTCGGATCCATCGCGCTCAGAAGCGGAGGGCTTCGCTCCGTTGTCCGACGCAGATACGGTCACTAAGGCGGAGCTCGCGGAGATCCTATACGAGCGAGTCGGCCTGAATAAGCGGGAAGCCAAGGACGTGGTTGACGCGTTTTTTGCCGAGATTCGTGATGCACTGGTGCGTGGAGACTGGGTCAAGCTCTCCGGTTTTGGTAACTTTCAGCTCCGTGACAAGCCGCAGCGCCCCGGCCGCAACCCTAAGACTGGCGAGCCCATTCCAATCTCCGCTCGTCGCGTCGTGACCTTTCATGCCAGCCAGAAGCTCAAAGCCTGTGTTGAAGGGCGTCAAAGACCAGTCGACTCCGAGGGTGACGAGGACCTCTGATGCGAGAGGTCGCAAAGACTCTACTGCCGGCGATCCCGGCTAAGCGCTACTTCACCATTGGCGAGGTCAGTGAACTCTGTCAGGTAAAGGCACACGTGCTGCGCTATTGGGAGCAGGAGTTCTCACAGCTCAGCCCCGTCAAACGACGCGGAAATCGCCGCTACTATCAGCATCACGAGGTGGTGCTCATTCGACGCATACGGGAGCTACTCTACGACGAGGGTTTCACCATATCTGGGGCGCGCACGAGACTCTCGGGAGACCGCGATCTCGAGCATCCCATCACCACTTTGCAGCCGGCCCAGCAGGCAGAGCCATCATCTGCTCTTGTGCAAGAGCTCAAGGCCATTTTGGCTGGGCTTCGCGGCACAAGTTAACTGAAAATTCGGTATACTTTGCCGCTTCGGTCGGGGCGTAGCGCAGCCTGGTAGCGCACTTGCATGGGGTGCAAGGGGTCGGATGTTCGAATCATCTCGCCCCGACCAATTTCAAAAGTCGTCCCTATCGCCGGTAAGCCGTCGACACTGCATGGAGTCTCCCATGTTCATCGAATTGTTCGGGCTGTTGGGGCTTTTCGGTCTCGCAGGACTCATCGCATTGTTCCGTCCGGTGCCGAAGACGCAACCCGGTGCGCTCATTCGCGCCCTCGGCCTCTTGGGCCTCCTCGGGCTTTCAGGTTTCTGGGTTCCGGGCGCTGGGGCGGCGGGCGCCTTTGGTGCTTTGAGCCTGTGGAATCACCCGAACCGCGCTTTACACGCCCTCTCGGTGATGGGCTTTTCAGGCGTGCTGGGCGTTCTGGTTTTAATGGCCGAACTCTAGTCCGGCACCGTTTCGTAACCCGCCGTCATGAGGGCTCGCTGGACCTCACCTAGATGACCCGCATCACGGGTTTGTATTTCTAGCGTGATGTTAACGATCTGTCCTGAGATCGCTCGCAGACCTCGCTGATGCTCGACTCGCTCAACATTCGCCCCAGCTTGGGCGACGATTTGCGCAATGCGTGCGAGCGAACCCGGTACATCCGGTGCCGTGATCGCGAGGCGGCTCAGTCGAGAGGTTCTCACCATGGCACGCTCAATCATGGCTGAGAGAAACCGCAGTTCGATATTCCCACCACAGAGAATCAGCCCGACTCGGCGTCCGACGAATTGCTCCCTGTGTTTTAGAAGGGCAGCGAGACCGGCTGCCCCTGCACCTTCGACGAGGGTTTTCTCAGCCTCTAACAGCTGCACAACGGCGGCCTCAATCTCGGCATCTGATACGAGAAAGAGATCGGCCAAGCGTGTTGAGAGGATAGGACGGGTCAATGCTCCAGGTGTTCCTACCGCAATGCCATCGGCTACTGTGGTCCGACCTGGCGCTATGTCAGCTGATTTGATCTGGTTGTACATGGCCGGAAACGCGAGCGACTGAACTCCGTATATCCGGGTTCTGGGACTCAAAAGTTCCGCGGCGAGGCAGATCCCACTTGCCAGACCACCACCGCCAATCGCAACGAATACATCCTCTAGCGTGTCTTCTTGTTGGAACATTTCATAACCCAGACTGGCCTGGCCAAGGATGACCATTGGATCATCGTATGGGTGCACCATCACCGCACCGGTCTGAGCCGCGATGTCGTATGCATGCGTTTTCGCCTCGTCAATAGACTCACCGAAAATGATGACGTTAGCGCCAAGGGCCTGCGTCCGCGCAAGCTTGACCGCAGAGGGGTTCTGAGGCATCACGATCGTCGCTTTCACGCTCGATCTGCGCGCAAAGAAGGCAACGGCCTGCGCATGATTGCCAGCGCTCATTGCCACCACACCGCGCTGGCGCTCTATTGGGTTGAGTTGCTGGATCTTCAGGCAGGCCCCACGCGCTTTGAAAGAGCCTGTGTGCTGAAGATTTTCGAATTTTAAAAAGATCTCAGCATGTAGTGCACTGGAGAGTGACTCAGAGCGCACGAACGGCGTTCGAACAATATGACTTTCGAGCATCTCGGCAGCCATTTGGACGCGCTCGGCGCTGAGCGACCTCGCTTGATGCTCCATGATTATCAGACCTGACTAGCGCCCTCAACAAGGGCGCTGAGCTTGGCATAAACAATGTCTGCGTCAACAGCGCCGTATCCGGCAAACGTGCCAAAGCCACAATCAGTGCCTGCAATGACGCGATCACGCCCCACAATATGGGTGAACCGCTCGAGGCGTTGGGCTACGAGGCGTGGGTGCTCAATGAAGTTCGTGGTGGTGTCGATGACCCCCGGCACTAACACCTTATTCTCGGGAATGTACTGCCGGAGCCTTTGTACAGTCTCCCATTCATGGCCATGACGTGGATTTGCCGTCTCGAAGAGTAATTGCTCTGGTGCGGCCCTCATCACGCTGGCGAAGATGGTCTCTAGGGGTACGTCTTTGTGGTGTGGGCCTTCATAATTTCCCCAGCAGATATGCATGCGCACCCGATCGGCGGGAATCCGCTGAAGCGCAAAATTGAGCACCTCAATATGTTGTTCGATACGCCTCAGATAGTCCGACTCTGTGAGTTCCCTGTACATCATGTGGCGCCCAAGCCCGAGATCAGGCGAGTCGATCTGAAGCATGATCCCCGCCTCGACAATAGCCTCGTATTCCACCCGCAGGGCCGCACCAAGCGCCTCAAGATATGCGTCATCGCTCGAATAAAAATGGTTCGGCTGAAAAAGCGCCACGACGCCGGGGCTTGCGCTGTTCATGAACGCCCCATGAGGACTGTGGGTCTCGATTGCGGCCTTCAGGTGAGATAGGTCATCGTGTAGGGGCTGGAGATTTTTAACCTGAATGACCCCCACGCAGCATGGACGCCGATAGGTGGGTGTACCGCCTTGCTTTGAGAGTTTGTCCATGAAACCGGGGAACTCAGTCAGATCGGCGGGTGGGCGGCGGGGACTATCGCCATCGAACCCTGTGAATCGGTCTTTTATGTACGTGGCGTAGCTGATTTTGCTCATCTCCCCGTCAGACACAAAGTCCACGCCGGCCTCTACTTGTCGACGGACCGCCTCGGAGACAGCTGATCTCATCACGTTGTTGAATCGCGCCTCGTCAACTGGCTCATCACGCTCGCGGGCAAAAATGAGGTCTACGACGTCCTGGCTTCGGGGAAGCGAACCGACGTGGGTCGTCTTAATCACGGGTCTAATTCCTTCTGCATTCACGTTTGAGAATCTCCATTTCAACCCAGCTTGCAAGCCTATGCAAGACGTTTTGCAGTCCGCAGGTATCCAATACAGCCCGTAAAAATTGATTAACTAGGGAAAGTACCAGGGCCTAAATGATGTGGGAATCGCTATCTTGCATTCGTATGCAAATTAATTCGGAGATCTACTTGGCTCACGCGCGCCCCCCTCAAAGTCCGCTTACGCAGGGTAACGACCTTACCAAGACGGATACCTCCCTAGATGTCGTTGCACGCATGGTGGATGGACTAAACGACCATGACATCGATGGCATGGGCCGATTTTTTCATGAGGGATTTGTGTGGCGTGGGAATGCTGGCTGTGGAATCAAGCGTGGACTGCGCGAATTTCAGAATAACTGGCAGCGCCCGTTCCAGGCGGCATTCTCGGAAAAAGTTTGTACAGATGAAGTTCGAATTGCGCAGGGCGAATGGGTTGCGGCGTTTGGGCATCAGAGCGCGATTCACTCAGGCGAGTTCATGGGGATTGCGCCAACAGGCAAGCGTGTAGAGATTCGCTACATGGACTTCTGGCACGTGCGTGAAGGACGCATTGAGAATAACTGGGTCATGGTGGATTTTGTAGGTGTGATGCAGCAGCTGGGCGTAGACCCCTTTGCGGGGCACGGATGGGAAAAGTTCGATCGGCAGGGCCAAACGCCAGTCGAGAAAGTGTAATTTCAATAAGGAGACTTCAATGGCTGTTCGTAAGATAGCAAGGAAATCGATCACAGCGAGCGCGCTCTCGACTGCGATCACACTCATGTTTGCGGCACCGCAATTTGCGCTCGCTCAACAGGAGAAGGCAAAGGAAGATAAAGACGAGCGCATGGGCGCCACTGAAGTCGTCGTGACTGCGACCAAACGCGCTGAAAAGGCTCAAGAGGTTGCAGGATCCATTACTGCACTTGATGAAAAGTCGCTGGAGATGGGGGGGATCGTAGATCCGACTCGACTAACGCTCGTGGTTCCAGGCTTGGTCATGGGTTACTCGGGAGGCGAGGCGCGGCCCGCGATGCGCGGTTCCAGAACCAACAACGTGGGCGTAACGGCCAACCAAGTGGTTGGTATTTTCAACGATGGTGTATACGCAGCCACCACGGGGGAGGTGCTTGCCAGCTACCTTGATGTCAATCGCATTGAGGTGCTGCGGGGTCCCCAAGGCACGCTATACGGTCGCAACACATTCTCGGGCGCAATCAATATTGTGAGCAACGAGCCAAGCTTTGGCTCGACAGAGGGAAATGTACAGACATTACTCGGTACATATAACCGTGTACGTGCCCAAGGCACTTTCAACATTCCTGTTTCGAGTGATTTTGCCCTTCGCGTTGCACTGATGGGCGAGCAGCATGACGGCTATATCAAGAACCTCTATCGCGAGGGGCCTTCCGATGATCTGCGTGATGAAAATGTGCGTGTCGCGCGTGTTACTGGAAAGTGGAAGGTCAGCCCACAGCTCGACGTCACCCTGCGTGCGACGAAATACGATCAGGACGTCAACTCAACCGCGATTTGGGGTTACACACAGATTGGTTGTTATTACAACCCGGGTGACGCGAAGACATCAACTGGTATGTCGGCCAACGCCATCTATCGAACGGGTAACTGTTTTATGCCCGGCCCCGACTCCAAAAATACGCCTGCTGGGGGTGCTGCGGCCTACGATGACAAAGGACCTTATCTCGTTGGCCGCGATGGGCCCTCACGCTCGATGTCGGACGGTACGGGCCTGAATTTCCAGGCGAACTACAACCTTGGGCCCGCAACGGCCACGCTCATCGCTGCGCAGGACAAGTTTGTTGGAATCGCGTACTACGACCCTGACTACAGCGTAGGGTACATGGGCGCAAACTCCCGATCTAATGGCTTTGCGGGCTACGACAATGACCAGGTCAGCCGTTCACTTGAACTGCGCTTGGCCTCCAACGGTAATAGCGCCCTTCAGTGGCTCCTTGGCGCGTACTACTTTAAGCAAACCGCAAACTGGGACTTTGGTTATCTCGATAATGGGGTTTACAAGCGTTACGGTAACGCCACCGACAACTACATTTCCAGTTCAAAGGCAGTGTTCGGAAATGTTGTCTATAAGGTCACCCCGACGACTCGGGTCAATTTGGGTCTGCGGACGAACGACGATAAGCAAGAGCTTGCGGGTGGTGCAAACGGAGGGGGCGGTGACAAGACACTCTATAAAGTGGGGCTGGAGCACGATCTGAGCAAGTCTCAGTTGCTCTACGGATCTGTCTCCACTGGATATCGTGTTGGTGGTGTAAACAGCGCAACGCTCGTGCGAGCCGGAGCGCCTGCCTCGTATGGGCCTGAGGCTGTGACTGCTCTTGAAGTGGGATTAAAGAATCAGTTCTTCAATCGCGAACTCACCCTCAATGCTGCTGTTTTTAATAACCGCTACCGAGACATGCACGCGCAGTCCTTTGTGACGGCTTGCGTAGATCCAAATGTTCCGGCCTCGTGCATCGCATCAGAGTTCACTGCTAATGGCGGAGAAATTGATGCCAAGGGTGTTGAGCTTGAGTTCAATTGGCTCCCTGGTAAACAGTTCTTCATGAACGGCAGTGTTTCAATCCTCGACGCAAAGTTTGGCGACTATCTTGTTGGGCGGCTCAATGGATTGGGCAACTACCAGGGTCGCCAAGATGTGACCCGAACCGTTGGTGAATTGAAGGCCGCTGGTGCATCTCCGTCGCTGCAGCTCAGTGGCTGGCGTCCTGCGCTCTCCCCGCAGTTCACGGCATCGGTGCAGACTGGCTATGTGATGAAGCTTGCGAACGGCCAAATTCTGACCCCAATGGTTCAGCTGTATCACTCAGGGAAATACTGGAGCTTCGACTACAACGTGCCTGGATCCGAGCAGAAGGCTTTCAACAAGATCGATCTGCGACTCACCTGGCGCAAGCCTTCTAGTGGGCTCTCAGTGGAGGGGTTTATCGAGAACGCCACCAATGAGGCCGTGCTTACGCGCTCTGTGATCTTTAGCCCGGGAACTGCTGTGAAGCAAACAGCTTCTATCCAGGCGAACTATGCTGATCCTCGCATTGCAGGGATTCGCATCAGTTACGACTTCTAAGGTTAAGGTTGTGTTGTGTTGAGAGGGGGACTTTAAGTCCCCCTTTTTTTGGGGCGATCAGGCCATTTCGATTTGATCAGGATCGCGCACGCGCGAGAAGATCGACACCCATTTGCTGAAATAGGTGGACCATATCAACGAATACCCAGTTCTCAATGTACTGGTCGCCACGGCGATTCCACCAATCGAGGCCATTGATTGAGAGTGCTGCGCCGCTCGCTGGCGTGCCCAAGTAGGGGCCTTTGTGAGAAGCAAGGACCGCGGCCCAGCCAGGAGATCCGGTAAAGCTTCCCTCCGCGAACAGACCTGTGAGATCTTGCACCTGTCGATCGGGGAATGCAGTGAGCCAGGGTTGCTGATGTAAAGCCTGGAATTCTGTAAGCCCGAGGCAGGCACCAATACCACCCGGCCCATACCAAGCGACTGCAGGATGGAAGTAGCGTTCCATCCCCATGCTTTTCAGTGAGGATTGATCGTAAGCATTAAGTCCTTCGAACAGAAATTCACGAATGTGAGCGAGCGAGTGCTCTGTCTCTGCGGGATCGGATGGCTCAAGCCTAACGCCGTCCGCTGCCGCGGGGCGAGCATAGATTGCACTCCGTCCCCTTGGAGCTGGAAGAATTGGGCGTCGAATTTGTTCGCAGAAGTCCACCAGATCATGCATAAGATAGATCGCGTTCAGTTGCCCTTGACGAAACCTAAAAAACTCTCCCCAACGTAGGCTCACAGCTTGATGCGTTGGCGCAATGCCGAGGTATTCCTCGGTGAAGACCCCGTGTAGTAATCCCGTGCCCGTAATCCAAAGTTCACCGTCTCGGCTTGTATCCCCATCTCTCCGGCCATTTGAAAGTCCGCCAAAAAAAAGGTGTGTTTCCCGGTGGAGGCGACCGAAGGATTGGCGAAGCGGCGCAACGAATCGCTCTAAATAAAGGTTCCATCCGTCTAGATCGCCAATCGGAGCGTGTAGGCGAGCGTAAAAATCTGGGGCCATTGAAAACGCGGTGTGTGTCGTATGGGTTTCGGCACGAATGGGCGCCCGATCAGTCTGGCTCCAGTGGTCGAGCACCTGCATTTTGAGGCCATGAAGCTCATGGGGATCGAGCATGCGAACTCCTTTTTCGGTAGAAAGTGATGGTTCGGTCCAACATATGTTCACGGCCCCGTAGAGAGGTCGGTCTCGCATTGGGGGCCAGTTCAAACTCATGGGTGTTATCTGGATAAAACTCGAGTGCGTGTTCTTCTCTGTGACGCAGGGCATCGAACAAGGCTCGATTCCAATGTGGCGGGGAATAGCGGTCTCGATCCGAGTAGTGAATTTGCATGCGTGTATTGAGCTCTGCCTGATGCCTCAAGGGCTCCAAACTGAGGACCCAAGATTCAGCCTCCTCCAGAGTCCAAGGTTGCATATCAAATTGGCTGAGCGCCCGTTGCACCCGGGTGTAGAAGTCACGCTCTGTAGCCCCGCTCTGCTTCGCATCAAAATACTTGTACTGATCAGCACGGCTTGCAATGAGCCCAGACCATAGGCTCACGGCTTCAGGTGAAAATCGCTGCGGAGCGGGCAGGTGCTGCCCGAGGATCACAGCGACGAGTGCCGCATCTGCGCCCTGCGAATGAGCGAAGATCAGCGGAGGCGACTGGAATCGAGCCTGCATCGCCATACTCGTGGCGATCAGGTCTTGTGCGTAGAAGAATGGAACGATGCGCGTTTCGTTATCAAATGCATCCAAGTACTCGATCCCATCTGCAGGAATCTGATCAACTGTGCCGTGACCCCTGTAGCCGGGAAACACAACAATGAACCCAGCCTGCCGGAATCGCTCTATCAGGTCACCGTAATAACTTCCCTCTCCCAGATTGAATCGCCATTGAGGGGCAGCCTTGGGACCAACCCAACCATGAGCAAAGATCACCCACGGGGTTGATGGTTCAGGGTTGGGGTTTGGAAGGTCAAGTCTTATGTACTGCCGGAGACCATTGAGCGTGGCGACGTGAAGCTGGGTGGTGGGAGAGACCCGCTTCACCATCGAGCTCCGCTCATACTCGACGGCCTCAGACAGTGCGCGGACCCGTTTTCTTGTGTCTGCGCGGGCAGGCAGCGTGGTGGAAGAGATCGCCGTAACGCCCGAGATCGCAGCGATTGCTCTGAGTACGAGCCGGCGATTCAATCAGTACTGCCCCTGTTTATTGGGCCCCTGTCTCGCCTGGCGAAAGGCCTGGGTGATCAGACCCGTCGTTGTGCACGCTAGGTATCTTGCTCCCCATGATTGGTATCGATCATCTTCTTCGGCTGTAACCGAGAGGATACCCGGGCACTTTCCGGCCAGCGCAATTGCACGCAGCCCGAGCTCGATCTGATGCTGAACATCGGGGTGCAGCCAATTGTTTAAGTACCCCATGCTGTGAGCGAGATCATTGGGTCCTATGAAAACGGCGTGTACCCCTTCAACGGATGCGATCTCAGATGCGCGGGAGATAGCTTCGGGGGACTCCAACATTGCAATAAAGACCACGCTCGCGTTACTCCGCTCAACATGCTGAGGGCCGCCCGAGAGACCGAATCCTGCCGCACGTCCGCTAAAGGCGCACCCCCGAGTTCCGCTCAAGTCGCCTGGCACTGGGTATCGCGCCGCGCGGGCTATTCTGTCTGCCATCTCTGCTGTTTGGACCATAGGCACCTGGATACCTATGGCGCCACAGTCGAGCACCCTTGGTACATCCTGCTCGAAACAACGCACAACAGTTGGCGTTCCATAGGCCGAACTGGCCCGAAGCATGTGCTCCGTAGTCTCCAGGTTGGCTGAACCGTGTTCGTTGTCTTGAACGATGAAATCAAAGCCAACTTGCGCGCATATCTCGACAACAGATGGGCAGGGTAGGCTATTGAAAATGCCACGAAGTACACGCTGAGAGGAGAGTGCCTCACGAAAGCCACGATTAAGGATGTGCATTACTCTAGGCCTGCGCCTTTCTGAGGACGCTGAGCTGCGCGAGATAGCCACTGGCATCTCGTGTGAGATCTAGATTTAGCGCAGCACGAACAATTGCAGGGTCCCATTCGATATGTTTACGGTGATCTCCTGCGGTCATGAGAAGAGCTTTGGCGGGTGTATCTCCGACCTGTCGCATCTCACGCCAGCATCCCTCCGGAATGGAATAGCTATCCCATCCTTTCTCGCTGCCTTCAAGTTGAAACAGAGCATTGCTGTCTGTCCCCTCAACTTCGAGTTCAATGCAACCCTCGGTGACCAGCAGTACCTGTTTCTCCATAATACGGTGGCGCGACCATCGAACCCCCTGCTTGAAACGTACCCATTCAAGCGACACACCGTGCGGATTCAAAATAGGGGGCAAGCCTGTCGCCCGCTCGCTCACACCAAATCCGATGGCAGGGGCAATCTCCGCCCCGCAGCCCGGAAGCAGGTGGTCCAGCAGCGCCTTATCGCTCCATTGGAGACCATTGCTTCGCATAACCCGTGTGGCCATTTGCTCGGGCGTCCATCGTTGCAGCTTGCTTCTTTCGGACTCTGAGAGGGGCTCTAGTAGGGACTCACCCGAGGAGAGTGACTCGCCACGCTTGGTATCCACGAGTCTGTACTGATTCGTCAAGAGCACGCCGTTCTCGCGCGCAGCCTCTAGGACCTCGGGAGCCCAGATGATGCCTCCAGTATTGTCTCCCCCCAGCGTAGTGAACAAAAAACCATCGTCGATACCCACATTACGAAAGCCCCGAAAAATCCAGGTCGGCACGGAGATGAGATCTCCCTCTGTAATCAGCACGGATTGAAACTCCGGGTCGTAACCCCACCGAATCTCCCATTGACCTCGCGTACAAATAAAGACTTCGCATGTAAAGTGGAGGTGGGGTGGATTAACCTTACCGTGTGGCATGCGCACACCGCCAACCTGAAATCCATGAGGCTCTCTGAGGCTCACTGGTTGACTCTCAGACTGTGAAACACCGGGCCCAACAAGGGCATAGTTAAACTTAGGCTTGCATTCGTCGAGACAGTAGTCCACGAAAGCCTCTGTGGAGTACCTAAGGCCCGAGAACGGCATATGGCGCATCTTCAGCTGCTCACGTGTATACATTCTCAATCTCCGATTTCGCTTCTCTAATCCAGTTCAGCAGTGAATGGGCGACCCGACCCGGTCGCTCAAGGAGGGAAAAGTGCCCACATCGGGGCAGCAGTTCTAGGCAACTCTGGGGGCTTGATTGTGCTGCCTTAATTTGAAGACTCGGCGGACAGATTGTGTCCGACCGGCCAGACAGAATGAGAAGTGGCCTGCGGAAGGCTCGCAGGCTGGCATGTCCATCTTGGCGTTTCGCCGCAAAGTCGAATTGATTGTGTGCATGTCTCAGGGGCGTGAGCTCTGCCATCTGTACGAGTGTTGAGCGGTAACGAATTGCATCGCGTGGATTCAAAAAGTAGCGCTGCTTAAGGCGTCCACAAAGGTGCCGCAGGCCGTGGGAGCGGAGCTCGTCATTGAGTCGTCGGCGGTTCATACGGTGGCGTGCGCTGGCTGCCTCTGCATTGCTCGAGATCAGTGCCAGACCTGCAACGCGTTCAGGGACCTGTCTCAAAATCTCGAGAGCTACGAGCCCACCTAGTGAGAAGCCCGCAATAACGAATCGGTCCGGGAGTGTTCGCAGGAGTCCATGGACCCATGCACGTCTTTTTGAAAGCCCTCGAAGACTGAGGTGTCGAATGGGTACCTCTGTCTTGAGTTTCGGGGAGACACGCCTAAACACTCGCGCATCGCACAGGGTGCCAGGCACCAGAATCAGTGGCACGCTCATTTCACTGCCCCCTGGGTGAGACCCGCGACAATTCTGCGCTGAAAGATCGCCACAAGGATAAGCAGAGGAATAGTGAGACTGACGGATCCTGCTATGCCTTGCATCAACAAGGTCTCGCTATCCGCTTGTATGACAGAAGCGATGGCAACTGGCATGGTCATGTTCTCAGCGTTCGTGAGTGCACTCGAGAGCAGGAAGTCGTTGTAGGCCAGTAGGAAGCTGAATAGGCCAGTTGTCACCAAGCCGGGACCCATTACCGGCAGAACAACGTACCGAAAGGCTTGGAATCGCGTGCAGCCGTCCACCATGGCCGCGTCATCGATATCCCTGGGGATCGCAAGGAAGAACGCTCGCATCATCCAGATCGTGAAGGGCTGATTGACGGCGATTAGCACCAGCATCAGAGGAAAAATCGAGCCACGAACTCCAATAGCTTCAAAGAAGTACACAAACGACGGAAGGAGCGCTGCGTGCGGCATTGCGCGAAAGGCTAGTGCGACCATGAGCAACACGAGCCCCCATCGGGCTGTCGTTCTCGAGAGCGCATAACCTGCGAGGCTCCCAATCGAGAGCGACACAGTTACGGTTCCGCTGGTGAGTAGAACGGTGTTGAGCGCATTACCGGTAAAGCCACCTGCCTGCCAGAGATTTCGATAGTGGTCGAAAGTCAATGGAGCTAGCAAGTGCAGCGGGATTGCGAACGCGTCAACGTAGTCTCTCAGACTCAGCATGAAGGTCCATGCGAGAGGGCCCGCAGCCAACATCAACCAGATGAGGACAACACCATAGGCTGCGGGTTTCATGCCGCACCTTCCTTGTGCTCACGCACAGCTCGCCTTAGCATGGGGATGAGGAGAACGCCAATGCCAATCGTAGTGAGGATTGCAGCTGCGCTCGCTTTGAAGGGATTACCTTCATCGAGGAGGATGGAATAGGTTACAAACTGCACGCTCTCTGTGAACGTACCCTGAGTTAAGACAACCACCGGCTCGAAGAGCTTATAGGAGTCCATGGTGTGTATCAGCAGAATGAAGGTCACCAACGGGCCCAAATGCGGGAGGGTGACATACCATAGTTTCTGGGTGGTGCTGGCCCCGTCGAGCGAGGCTGCCTCAAGGGCGTCTTTTGGCACGGATTGAAGGCCTGCGAACAGAACGATGAATGCAAAAGGGAGTGAATGCCAGATCCCGTAGAGGATTACCAAGAGTCTGGCACTCCACGCCTGAGCCATCCAGTAGATCTGCATGCCGAAGGCGGAGACGAGTTGGGTGACCAGACCATCGTCTCGGAAGAGCCACTTCACTGATAAGGCACCAACAAGCGGTGTCACGATAAACGGCAAAATAGCGGCACCAATTGCAAAGCCACGTATCCCCACAGGCAGTTGGTTAACCGCTAGTGCCAAAATTAGTCCGCCAATAATGACGAGGGGAACCGTCACCAGAACGTACAGCATGGTGAATTGAAGTGCCTTGGCGAACTCCGAGCTCAAGACACTCAGATACTGATCTAACCAGACAAACTTGCAAAACTGCTCGGGAAGACCATCGACACCAACCTTTGCCCGCTGCGTGGTGAGTTCTTCAATGCCGAATGGCGTCTGGAGCCTTACAGTTACCAGCTCAAGCACGTCGGTGCATTGGATCAGCGAAAGGTAGATGGCGTAGAGCAAAGGAAGCGCAAGTAACAGGGCCATCACCCCGAAAGAGGGAGCGGAGAACTGGATGAAAGCGGCGAGCCTCATGCGCGCAAAAACCCTCGTTCCTTTGCCAAGCGCGTATACGAGTCCGCTGCACGCTGAAGAGCGACCGCGGGCTGAACCTCACCCGCGAGTGCCTCAGGAATCCACTGGCCAAGTTCTGAGTGGGCGATGCCAAAGAAAGGCTCTGTAGGCCACGTTGCCGCCCCCGCAGCTTTCGCTAGCGCCACCCCAGAACCGAATCTACCGGGCCGGAAACTTGAGTGTGTCCAAATAGCGAGATCGTTACCTGATTGAACGTGTGTGGGGTCGAGAAGATACCGAAGCACAGAGAAAGTCATCTCGCGGGGCGCCTTGCTTCGTCTGGGCATCACAAATCCATCCCACCATAGGTGGGCAGCAGTCGGGCCTCGCGGGATCGCCGAGGGCGCCGCCGCGAACTCAATCCTTCCAACCACCCGGGAGGCAGTTGGCTCATCCATTCGCGCAGCCCTACTCGCCCAGAGGACTCCGAGAGCAGCCCGTCCTTGTTGCAGCTGATTCATCACGTCGTCAGAATTTGAGGAGAGCGCATTGGGAGACATGAACCGCATCTGTGCTCGCATGATTTCGATCGCGTGGTGCCCGTGCTCTCCTTGGAAATTTGGCTCTGCACTGCCTCGTTTGAAGAATCTACCCCCAAGAGAGACGAAGAGATTGGTGAATTCTGTGGCGCAGTCCCAACCCTTTGCGAAGGTCTGTGCAATCGGATAGCGCAGTCCGTGGTCTCGCTTCAGTGCGGCTGCTGCCATTAAGAGTTCATCGCAGTCATGCGGTGGCCGTAGGCCACTTCGCTCTAACAAATCCTTTCGGTAGAAGAGGATCTGTGTGTTACTCATGAATGCGAGAGCCATTAGTTGATCATCCACGCGCACCATTTGGTTTTGTTCTAATTCACCGGCCAATGGTCGATAGAGGTCGGTCATTGGAGAGAGCTGTCCTCGGGCATACAGGTCACTGAAAACACTCATTGAGACAATCGCAGCGTCGAAAGGACAACGGCTCCGCATGGCAAAGCCCTGTTCAGTCTCCTGGCGTGCCGTTGGCGTGAGCTTCACCGAGATGCGACCTTGCGACGACTTGCATTGCTCTGCCGCAGCGGCGAGGTGAGACATGGCAGGGAACGCGTTACTCAGGATGTCCACTCGTCCCCGGACATCCGCTGGGCATGCAGCCCAACCAAATGGTGCAGCCATGCCTGCCGTGAGTCCAAGGAGTGTGCCTCTCCTGGCCCGGTCAAGCCCGGCAGTCATCTCCTTTGCCCCGTCTCAGCGTCAAACCACGAGACTGAACCCAAGGAGAGCTCAAAAGGAATACGCTCTCCATACAAACCAGAGAAATCAGGCTCGGCCCGACAGGTTAACTGCTGCTCACCACACTGTAGGGTGACCCAAGTTAAGTCTCCGGTTGTTTCTACCGACAATAAGGTTCCGAACCCATTCGCTTCGTTTGCTGGCCGCAGCATGATGTGCTCCGGACGTACGCCCATGACCATCTCTCCGAGACCGATACGTGCGTCGTGAGCAACCTTCAGTTTGTCGTTATGGCCCGGCAGAGAGAAAAATCCCATGGGGTCCACGACGCCGCGCAGGAGGTTCATGGGTGGAGACCCCACAAACCCGGCCACAAACGTGTTCGCAGGCTGGTGATAAATCTCGAGGGGAGTTCCAACCTGCTGCACCCGTGCTGCGCTCATAACGACTACGCGATCTGCAAGCGTCATGGCCTCGACTTGATCATGGGTCACATAAACGGTTGTAATGGCCAGTTGGCGATGTAATTGCTTGATATACGTCCGCATACTGGCGCGCAGTCGTGCATCGAGATTCGATAGAGGCTCGTCCAGCAGAAAGAGCGAGGGTCGGCGCACGATGGCGCGTGCCAATGCAACCCGCTGACGCTGACCGCCCGAGAGTTCCTTGGGCTTACGAGAGAGTAGGCCATCAACTTCAACTGTCTTTGCGGCAGCAATCGCCTGAGTCGTAATGGATTCGCGCGACTCTCCTCGCATCTTCAGCGGAAACCCAATGTTCTCGAGGACGGTCATGTTTGGGTAGAGGCCGTAGCTCTGAAAGACCATGGCCACATTTCGATCGCGAGGCTCAAGGTGAGTGATATCCCTCCCGTCTAGCCGTATGCGCCCACTGGTGGGAGTCTCAAGGCCGGCGATCATACGCATGGTAGTTGTTTTTCCACAGCCTGACGGGCCAAGAAGCACAACGAATTCTCCGCTCCGGATGTCAAGAGTTAGGGGGTGGAGAACCGTGGTCTCTCCCCAGGTCTTCTCCAATTGCTCGAGCGTCAGCGCGCTCAAAAGGATCCCCTTCGCGCTGAAAGGACCTGCATCCAAATAGAGACCTCATCCATAAGGATCCACTCTCGAGTAATGGCGCCGTCTTGGAGGTCAGCGTGTTGAATGGATAGGACGGAGATGAAAGCACCCGTTGGTTCTCCGTAGTGTCCGTATTGGTTATGGACCAGTCTAAGACGATAGCGGCAGGAGATTGATTCAACGCCGGGCTTGACGTGGGGATGGCTTGAGCAATGGTCAATCTCAAGACTATGAAAACTAAGACCATCGAGTAAAGAATAGATACGTCCTTGACGCTGCTGCCTGCCGACAGATGTGAATCCGCCCGGATGCCAGGCAATGACATCGTCGGCATAGAGGCTGAGGGTGCGGTCGGCACTGCGTGTTCCTAGACGCTCACAGGTGCGCTGAAGTTCCTGGAGGTAGTCGTTGCAACGCCGGCTTTGCTCTATTTGGGAACGATAGGGTTGAGGTGCGACGGTTGAGTCTGGATGCTTCCAACTGGTGTGTAACCGCAACCAATCACTGGCCAGCGCTCGAGGAAGTATGCCGATTTGACGAGCGATTGCGCCATGATCACGCACGAGCCATTCATGTTGAATTTTATTCTCTCTACAAATGCAGTCCGCAATCGTACGGACGAAGACTGGCTTATTCGTTGGGACACCGAAACGCCCCGATCCTGCGTGAACCATAGGACTCAGAATGCGATGCGAAGAGAGGAATCCCGTTTGCGCGTTACCACTCACGAGAATCGCTTCGGCCAGGAGTCGTCGGTCTGGGAATACGCTGAGCGTTGCTCGCGTACCCTCGACAACGGGTTCAATACCGTGGGAGATCCCAGTCGGGGATTCCACAATGCAATCTGGCGCGTAGTATCGCTCAATATCCGACAGCTGGCCCCCCTCCCAGATCGACTCGGTGATCCGAAGGATATAGTCCTCAATCGAGGTGAATTGGGTGTCGAAACCTTTCATCATCGACAGTCCTTATCGCCTTACAGAGGCACGTTGGACGAGCAATGCAGGCACCACGATGGTCTCGCGCCTGAGTTCGTCATCGTCTCGAAGCGCAGACTGGAGGATTTGGACTGTGTGTTCGACCATCTCGTCTAGCGGCTGACGCACGGTTGTAAGGTTGTAGCTGAGCCAAGAGGCTTGGGGGACATCGTCGAATCCAACGACCGACACGTCCTCTGGTATGCGCAGCTTGAGCTCGAACCGAATCGTGTCCATGACCGCAAATGCCATGTGGTCTGAGGCGACGAAAACAGCGTCAGGGCGCTCTGGACGGGAGAACATGTCCCGTGCTGCAACGCGGGCCTGCGTAAAGTCGTAATTCCCGACGCCCCGAGACCATATCCGCGAGTTAAGACGAGCGAGCTCCTCTCGAAATCCTCGCTCTCGCTCGCGACTCGTCGAGGACTCCTCCTGACCAGCAATGAAGGCAATTCTCTCGTGGCCCGCGTCAACCAAAAGCTTTGCAACCTCCGCACATCCTGCGTAGTTATCGGAGGTGACAGAGGACGCCTCTTGTCGGTCCGTAACCGAGTGCACGCGGTTAAACATCACGACGGGAATGCTTGCATCGGCGCAACGCCTTGCGAGGGTAGAGGACAAGGTGACGGATGCTAGAACAATCCCGTCCACGTGGTACTGCAAGATCTCGTCGACAACCTCATCGGCGCTTGCCTGGGGGCAGAAGAACAGAAGCACATGGTAGCCATCTCGCTGGAGACGCTCGGAAAGCCTCTGTATTGCGATGGGGTAGAACAGGTTTTCTAAGTAGGAGAGAACCAGCCCAATGATGCGCGATTTTTTGGTAATGAGGCTGCGTGCATGAGCATTAGGTCGGTAACCGAGCAGACGAGCCGCAGAGAGCACTTTCTCGCGAGTCTCCTCTGAGACACTGGCTCCTTTGGTGAATGCACGGCTCACCGCAGATTGAGAGACTTGTGCAACACGTGCGACGTCAAACGAGGTTACGGTGCGGGGGGCTTTGCTCATACGGCGGTCCATCCTCCGTCAAGTTTCAGGGTTGTTCCGGTCATGAGCGACGATGCATCTGAGGCCAGAAACACAACAGCGCCGACAATATCCTGCAGTGTGCCCAATCGACCCAAGGCAATCTTGGAGATCACATCGTCTCGAAATCCCGGCTCGCTCAAAAAAGGCGCAGTCATCTCGGTTTCAATAAAGGTTGGAGAGAGCGTATTCACCCGTATGCCATAGGGCCCAAGCTCCCAGCTCAGTGCCTTAGTCATGCCCTCCAGTCCATGCTTACTCGCGCAATAGAGGGAGCGCTTTGCACCCCCTACATGGCCCATCTGTGATGAAACATGCACGATGGAGCCTGGCCGGTCTGCTGCGATCGCACGTTTGGCAAACTCTCGGGTGAGATAGAAGGCGGCCTTTAAATTCAGGGCGAGAATTTCGTCGATATCTGAATCTGGTGTCTCAACGAGTAACTTGGGCCGGTTTGATCCCGCGCTGTTGATCAGGATGTCGAAGGCCTCATGGTGTTCGAAGAAGTTCTGAACAGCTGTTGAGTGCGTTACATCTAAGCAGACGAAATCGGCCGTTCCGCCAATTGCTCGAATACGCTTGCAGACAGCACTCAAATCTGCCTCTCCTCGGGCGGAGACCGTGACATGTGCACCCGCTGATGCCAACGCCTCAGCCGCTGCCCCACCGATGCCCTTGCTCCCTCCCGCAACGAAGGCGCGTTTACCGCTCAGATTAAAGCTAGATGAACTGAATATTGGTGTCACGATCTGAACTTACGCGCTCACCGGTTTGTACCACTCAACATCTCGCTTACCGAACCTGCGCACCCGCAAGTTCGCCTGCTCTCCATGCCCTGCGAAGTTTTCCATGTGGCAAAGCCGAGAGCATATTGCGCCAATCTGTGCGCTGGCCTCATCGGAGAGTACTCGCTGATAGGTACAAGTCTTTAGGAATTTTCCTACCCAAAGCCCACCGGTATAGCGGGCGTTCTTATTAGTTGGCAGAGTGTGGTTTGTACCAATGACCTTATCGCCAAAGCTCACATTTGTACGAGGGCCAAGAAAAAGCGCTCCGTAGTTCTGGAGGTTATGCAAAAAGTAGTCTGGGTCCCTCGTCATGACCTGCACATGCTCAGAGGCAATTTCGTCAGCCACCTGCAGCATCTCCTCGTCGCTGTCACAAACAATGACCTCCCCACATTCCGCCCAACTCACCCGGGCAATGTGTGCTGTCGGAAGTATGGTCAGTTGTCGCTCAACCTCAATCAGCACCTCCTTGGCAAGGGCCTCGGATGTTGTGAGGAACACCGCAGGGGAATTTGTGCCGTGTTCCGCCTGACCAAGTAGGTCGACCGCACACATTTCTGCGTCAACCGAGTCGTCTGCGATGATTAAGGTCTCAGTAGGACCGGCAAACAAATCAATACCGACTCTGCCGAAAAGCTGGCGCTTGGCCTCAGCGACGAACTGATTGCCCGGCCCCACAAGCATGTCGACAGGCTTAATTGAGGGAGTTCCGATCGCCATAGCCGCAACCGCTTGGACCCCCCCAAGCACGAGGATTTCATCAGCCCCCGCCATACTCATTGCCGTGACAATCGCTGGGTGTGGTGCCCCCTGATAGGGCGGTGCCGTTGCGACGATGCGTTTTACACCTGCCACCTTTGCAGTGAGAACGCTCATGTGTGCGGATGCAATTAACGGATACTTGCCGCCCGGCACGTAACAACCCACGTTTTGAATGGGCACGTGCTTGTGCCCAAGTACGACTCCTGGCAAGGTCTCGACCTCCACATCGCGCATGCTCTCCCGCTGTATCTGAGCAAACCTGCGGATTTGTGTCTGAGCGAACTGTATGTCCTCAATCTCACGAGCGCTCAATGCCTTCTGCGCCTGTTCGACCTGCTGCTGGGACAGTCGGAATTCGGCCGGATCCCACTGATCGAATTTCCGTGAATATTCGCGAACGGCCTCATCGCCACGAACCGATATATCGAGCAAAATGCGCTCAACGGTTGTGCGTGTGGTTTCATCTGAGGCTGCAAGCTGGGCAGCAGTCTTACCGTGTTTGAGGTAACGAATCATTTGTTGCGTCCTTTGCATCGTTTTCTCTAGTATGCATGCGTATGCAAATTTTTGTCTTGCCCCATCCCGAGAACTTAGGGAAAGCCATAGTCGCTAGTTTTAGGCGAAATTCCCGGATAGACTGGTGCAAAATTCTTTTTTGCATAGGTTTGCAGACTGGTCATGAGCAACTCACCACCAAGCATTTGCCTATCGTCGTTTATCGAGCGGCTGGACCGCGCGCTCCTCGATGCGTCCGTGGGGGATCAGAACCTCTTTCACCCAGACTCGGTCCTTGATTGCTTTCACCCGATCAACAGGTGTCTTGGAGCAGAGGCTTTTTTCGAGAGGGTGGCTCGACCTTTGCACGCTGCATTCAGTGGGCTTCGCAGAAAAGTAGACATAGCAATGACAGGGCAGTGGACTCCAGCGGGCGATCGCGCTCAGGTGTGGATCTCTCTCACCGGCCATTACATCGGACAACAGCACTCGGCGTTTCTCAGTATTCCATCTGCTCAGCGCCTTGGAAGCATTCGCTTCGGCGAGTTTTATCGCATTGAGGATGGCCGCATCGTGGCAGGGAAGATCTTATGGGACCTTCCCGCACTTTGCGCGCAGGCTGGTAGGCCGCTTTTTCGGCCGTCGTCGGGACGTGAATGGCTTATTCCAGGACCCATGTCGCAAGACGGCGTGCTGCGCAATCCTGCTGACGAGGGGCAAACGCTGGCGTCGTTGCGGCTTGTTGAGGACATGATTGCTGGCCTGATGGCCTACGACGGAACCTCTTTGGAGAGCATGGGCATGGAGCGCTTCTGGTCCAAGGATATGCTTTGGCATGGGCCTTGGGGCATTGGATCTTCATCCGGCCTCAAGGGATTTCAAGACGTTCACCAGCGGCCGTTTCTTCATGCTTTTCCGAACCGAAAGGGCGGGAACCACAGTGCCCGCTTTGCCGATGGACCGTATGTTTGCTCCACTGGGTGGCCAAGCATTCGAGCGACCCACCAAGGCGCTTACCTCGGCCATGCTGCTACCGGCCTGCCGATCACGATGCGAGTTATGGACTGGTGGAGAGTTGATCAGGGGCTGTTGACAGAGAACTGGGTCTTCATCGATCTGCCTCACCTCTTTTTGCAATTCGGCAAGGATTTGCTCTCCGAGTTTGACAGCATTTAGCTCTCTTCGGGTTCATCGTCAGGGTTTACGCGCGACGTCAAATTAGCTTTACAATTTGAGTGTTCGTATTATTTGACGAACACGTCTGCTGGTGCCCGCATCGCGCGGGTTAAACGGGAAGCTGGTTCGAGTCCAGCGCTTTCCCCGAAACAGTCAGAGGATGCATCCGAGGTCGTAGAGAGCGCTCCAGTGCGCCTCTCGGTCACTGCCCCTTTTGGGGTGGGAAGGCTAGATCTCGGGTGGAGTGTCCTCAAGCCTGGAGACCGGCCGCAGACGCCAACTCAACGTGGCCTCGGGTGTAAGGCTTCCGAATGGGAAATGAACCGATGTCACGATGGACTCCCCTGCGTGCCGCAGTCAGTGGCCTACTCGCCATAAGCCCGGCCTGGGCTCAAGAGGTCGTCATTACGGCGACCCGAATTCCAACCCTTGCCTCGTCTGTAATTCCGGCTGTCAGCGTTTACGATCGCTCGGATATTGAGGCGTCTGGCGCATGGTCGCTCGCCGACCTCATCGCCCGAACTCCGGGGGTAGAGATGGGACGCAACGGAGGGCAGGGTGCGGTGACCTCTTTCTTCCTGCGCGGATCAGAGAGCAAGAACGTGCTAGTGCTGGTCGATGGTCAACGCATGCGGGATGGCGTCACCCAGTCCTCGCTTGCGGAAAACATTCCGCTCGAACTGGTTGAGCGAATTGAAGTCATCCGGGGTAATGTCTCAGCACTGTACGGCGACGGTGCTGTAGGCGGTGTGATTTTGGTGACCACACGACCCGAGAGAGACGGCCAAGCCCGAAAGCGAATCGTGGTGGGTCTTGGAACACAAGCGGCTCGGGAGCTTGGATTCGCGATGAGCACATCGCTCTCTGGGGCTCAGATTCGCATGGGTCTCTCGCATGTTGCCGATCGGGGTGCCTCTGCAACCGACCCGCAAAAGACCCTGAGTGCCGACCCTTCGGATGCGGACAACGATCCTTATGAGCGGACAGCAATGCAACTGGGGCTGCAGACCGCTGCCTTCGGCGGTCAGTTACAGATATCGCAGCAATCCATTCGTGCCCACCTGCGATTTGATAACGACTGGATGGGAACAGATCCTCGCCAAGCGAGTGCGTCCGACCTCTCTGGCCTTCTCTGGAGCGGCCCGCTCACCGAACACTATGCACAGTCGCTGAGCCTTCAGGCGAGTGAGCATCGAATTGAGACCAATACCGGCAGCAGCAATACCTCGCGAACCGAGCAGGTGGGCTGGTCGATCAGCGGCCCTCTGGGCGGGGGACGCATGCTTACCGGGCTCGAGCGTCGGAGAGATGCGCGCAGTCCCGCCGACGGAGACACCGCAGCGCGCGTGTCCCAAGCGCAGTTCCTCACTTGGGTGTACGACGCTCAGTCCTCAATGGCCTCGGCCCAGTTTGCGCTTCGCAGGGATGACTCAGGGGGTCTGTCGTCTAAGTCAACCTACCTTATTGGCATGGGATGGCGCTTGAGCGCATCTACACGGTTCACTGCGAGCATCTCTACCGCTTATCGGGTGCCAGATGGCTATGCACTCTCTACCAACCCACAACTCGTTCCGGAAGATACACGCAGCGCAGAGGTTGGCATGCGATGGGGGCAGCCCTCGGGAGAACGACTATCGGTGATTGCCTTCCGGGGCCGAACCGATAACCCCATCCTTTATGACGAGACCTATGTGGCGCGCAACCTGAGCGAGATGAAAAATAAAGGGGTTGAGATTGATGCCTCGCTTCCATTGGATGCCCGTTGGCAGCTTCGGCTCGCACTGACCGCTCAAGATCCCCGCAGTCCGCTCTCCGTATTCGGCGCGGTCGTCGAGCCGGTTGTTTGGGTTCAGAGTGCGCGAAGGGCACGCTGGTTCGGCGATCTTGCGTTAGAGGGACGATGGCAGGGCCATGACCTGGCACTGAAGGTATCTGGCGCGGGCCCCCGTCGCAACACCGATTCAGATCCTCAGACCTCCAGGCAGCTCCCTGGCTATGCGCTGGTCTCCTTGCGTGCACACCGAGCGCTGGGCAACGGTCTGGGCATGCAGGTCATGCTTGAGAACATGCTCGATCAATCCTACAGTTTGGCTGCGGGCTACCCAGGCCAGGGAAGGCGCGTGCTGCTCACGCTGCGCTGGCAGGGATAGGCCCTGCCGCGCCTGAGGTTAGTGCAGGTGTTGCCCCGACGGCTCGGAGCTGTCGGGCAACTCTGCATGCACCAGTTCACCCTCGAGGTTCGGATAGAGCGGTGCACCGCAGTCCTCGCAGTACTCCATGGGCATTCGGGCGCGTAGAAATTCGATGCGCTGTAAGCCTGATTCCTTGAGCACCGCCTCAATGTCTTCAACAATGTCACTCATCTCGTCCTCTGCCCCAAGCAGTGGCCAGATGACGCCATGAATGACTTCCTCTTCCTGGCCAACCTGAAATCCGACGCGGTACTCCTCGAGCTGGCGGTTGTAGCAGCCAGCAATGACCGCAACCAAATTGTTGGGCGCAATAGACAGGGTGGTGCACAGAAAGGCAACGGACGCCGAGAGCGAAAAGGGTCGCGCAGCGCGGTCTGCATCGCGGCAGGCGACGTAATACGCCCGGGGAATCATGGGCTCAAAACCACATGCGGGCAGTAGGCTGCTTAGGCTCTCTTGGCAGGCCTGTCTCCATGCAGCACCAACCTCATCGCGCGTAACTAGGCCCTCTTGCCATTTAAAAATGGGGCTGCCAGCGGGAGCAGAGACAACCCCGAGGATGTAGCGCTGGTCCGCAAGAAACTGCGCGGTGTCGTTGAGAGACTTGGTGTCGACGGGCATACGTCCTTCGGCAATGTGCTGCACAAGCGTCTGGCGAAGCTCTGCGGTCTCGCCAAAGCTCTCTGGGAGTTGGTCGGGCGAAAAGAAATAGTCTGCAAGGACAATGTCGGTTCCTTGAGCAAACACCTGTTCGGCCATGGCGGCGCGCAGGGCCTGAAGGGTTTCCTTGCCGAGCGTGCGTGTGGGAAGGGGCATACGCGACCATGCGAGGACTGGTGCTGCGATCAGCAGAATGTCGCGGCTTCCGTCTGAGGACGCAACCTGCCCATGTTCAACTCGTCCTTCGATTGCATCCGCAAGCTCCTCATAGGCGCGAGACTCACGATCCGCGAGCCGGTCAAGGGCTGCATTGAGCGAACTCTCATCGGAACTTGAGAGCAGGCCGTCGATCTCAAGATCGAGCTGAGCTTCCCAGAAGCGATCCTCAGCGCGACTGCCTGATTGTGCGAGGCCCTCGGCCAGTTCAACCAAGCGGTCAGCCTCTCTGGAGGCGCGTCCACGGCGGGAGGAGGGGGAGGTTTTCATGGCGATTCCTGAGTGCGTTAGCTATTGTTGAAAATACAGTACTGAATCTTTTACACTAGGCGTAAGATCGGCTCTTTGAAACAAGGCGACACCTTGGTTAAAACATTATTTTCTCGACGCAAGGTCCTCATAACGCTCATTGTCGCAGGCTTTGCGGTGGTTCTTGTTGCAGTTTTGAATACCTCCGGCAAGAAGCAGGACAAAGCAGCAGAGGGCCCGCCCGCGCTTACGTTTTTGCCTTCCGAAGTGGTTCAGCCACAGATCGGCCCCGTGGGTCGCGGCATTGAGCTCGCAGGCGTGCTGCAGGCAGCCGACAGCGTGACGGTGCGTGCGCGGGTTGCGGGTCGGCTCTTATCTCTACAAGTCCAAGAGGGCGACCGCGTCAAGCTTGGCCAGAGGCTTGGTGACCTGGATCTCACCGACGCACGCGCCCGCGTGCTTGAGCGTCAGGCTGCACTGACGGCAGCACAAGCCGATGAGGCTAACGCCCAGTCGCGACACGAGGCCAACCTTGCGTTGACGCAAAAGGGCTTTCTCTCGCCCGTTGCACTCAAGGGCTCAGATGCCGCACTTCAGGCGGCACGGGCTTCCCGCCAGTCTGCCCAGGCTCAGCTCGATACCGCCAAGCTGCGCCTCTCGGAGGCCGAGCTCAATGCTCCCATTGCGGGTGTTATCGCCAAGAAGCAGGCCGTGGTGGGCGAGATGCTCAATCCCGATCAACCCATCTTGCAGGTCCTCAATCTCGCCGTCCTCGAGCTTAGCGCCACGATCGCCGCTGGCGATGCTGGGCTGCTCTCCGTCGGACAAACCGTTCAAGTGACGGTCGATGAGGCTGCTGGTCTGAAGGCTCAGGGTCGGATCCATCGCGTCGGGCCAGCTTCCGATGCGGCAGCCCGCGCCATGCCCGTGGTGGTTCGGTTCCAGAACCCGGGATTACTGCTGCCTGGCCAGTACGGCCGCGCGCTCCTGACGTTGGCCGACAGCCGTCCGCGGATCACGGTGCCCATCCACGCCGTCGGCCTGGAAGGCGCCGATCGCATTGTTTGGGAGTTAACTGAGGGAAAACTGAAGCGACGTGTGGTGTTTGTCGACGGCCAGTCAGACGACGGTCAGCGACTCATCGTGCGAGGTGAGCTCACCGATAAAAGCCAAATTCTTGCCCGTCAGTTCGACAATCTGCGAGAAGGCCAGCGGGGCTCCATCGGCGCATCGCCCGTAGTGCCTCCCGTGCCCGTGGGCTCGCGTCCGCCCGCACAGGGTTAAGGGAGTACCGCCGCATGTGGATGACCCGCGTATCCATCGCGCAGCCCGTTTTTGCCACCATGGTCATGCTTGCCATGACCGTGCTTGGCCTGTTCTCGTACAGCAAGCTTGGTGTTGACCAAATGCCTGAGATCGAGATTCCCGTGATCTCGATTCAGATTGAGTACCCTGGGGCCTCTGCTGAAGCCGTCGAGCGTGAGATCACGCGACGCGTTGACGAGGCAGTCAGCGGGGTAGAGGGCCTCAAGAAAATTTATTCTCAAGCGGTCGATGGGTATTCATCCACTTGGATCGACCTCAATCTGGGCACCGATGTCGCCTCGACCATGCAAGACGTGCGGGATCGCATCGGGGGGCTGTCGGCGGCCCTCCCCGAGGGCACCAAGCCCGCTGCAATCAAGCGTGTCAACACGGAAAACGATCAACCTTTGGCGTTCTTCTCACTGAACTCCGATCAACGCGGACTCAGAGAGCTCAGTCTTATTGCAGAACAGACCGTTGCCCGCCGCCTGCGCCAAGTGCCCGGAGTCGCGGCTGTTCAGGTGGGTGGTACTCAGCCACGCGAGCTCCGAGTCGATCTCAAGCTCGATCGACTGATCTCAACTGGGGTCATGCCTCAGCAGATCATCCAATCGATTCGTGAAGGCAACCTCGACAGTGCCGTGGGTAGGTTATCGGACGACGTGTCTGATTTGGGCCTGCGGGTCGATGGACGGGTTCAAGAGGCCTATCGCTTCGGAAGCATTCCGGTGTCCTCATCGCAGGGCACTCGACTACAGGTCTCGGACTTAGCCGAGGTGTATGAATCCACCGAAGAGCCTAACAGTCTTGCCCGCATCAATGGCAAACCCTCCATCAGCATTGCAATTTTCAAGCAGCAGGGCGGCAATATGGTGGCTGCGGGTACAGAGGTGCAGCGTGTCGCCAAGCTTTTGCAAGCGCAGCTACCCGCAGATGTGAAGCTCGACCTGATTTGGGCGCCGAGCGATTGGGTGAAGCAGTCCATTGATGGCCTTCAGAAGACCCTTATCGAGGGGGCATTGCTCACCGTCGTAATCGTGTTTTTATTCCTGAAGTCATGGCGCAGCACCGTGATCACAGCACTCACGCTGCCGATCTCCATCATTTCCGCATTCATTGCAGTGAATGCCCTGGGCTTCACGCTCAACTTTATGACGGTCATGGCACTCTCACTGTGCGTGGGCCTGCTCATTGACGATGCCATCGTGGTTCGGGAGAACATCGTGCGACACCTGCACATGGGTAAGACCCACTTTCAGGCTGCGCAAGAGGGAACAGAAGAAATTGGCTTGGCGGTGTTTGCAACCACGCTGGCCATCTGTGCCGTGTTTGTTCCCATTGCCTTCCTCGAGGGTGTGATGGGGGCGTACTTTTACCCATTCGGGATTACGGTGGCGGTCGCGGTCATGGTCTCGCTTTTTGTCAGTTTTACTCTGGACCCCATGCTGTCCTCTATTTGGAAAGACACGCACCCCGACGGGGACACCCTGCCAAGGCCCCTGCGCTGGTCGGTTGAGCGTGTCGACCACCTCATGGCCTGGCTTGCAAGGGTTTACAACCAGCTCATTCACTGGGGATTCTCCGAGGCAAGGTACGGACTGAAGGGGCGTTTGCGTTGGTTTTCACTCTCACCCAGGGGGGTCATTCTCTGGGGGGCTGCGGGTAGCTTCGTTGCAGCTATTTTTCTTATTGCTATGGCGGGCACCGAGTTCATCCCGAAGACCGATCAGGGATATATCGAACTGCGCTTAAAGCTACCCGTCAGTTCGAGTCTAGAGCGCACCAACGAGAAGGTGGCACAGGTCGAAGCACTCGTCGCCGACCTGAAAGAGGTCAAGATGGTCTCCACTCGAATCGGTGGCGGCTCCGGGGGCCGCAATGAAGCGCGCATCGGGCTGGTCTTGAAGTCCCGCTCCGAGCGGCAACGCACGCAGTTCGAGATTGAGTCCGAGGTCCGCACGCGCCTGAAGGGTGTGGCCGGCGTTGAGTTTGTTCTGGGCTGGGATCGCCCGATCGAGGTCGCGATTCTTGGTTCGAACCCGGAACAACTCAAAGAGATCGCGGGCAAGCTCAAGGAGAAGATCGCAGCGATCCCGGGTGTCGTTGACCCTGAGTCCTCTGCCCAACCTGGCATTCCCACCTTTGCGATTCGGGTCAATGAGCTCGCAGCCAAGGAGATGGGCATTACCAGCCAGAGCCTGGCCCAGAGCATTCGCACTTATGTATTTGGCTCGACTGCAAGCTACTGGATGGCCCCCGATGGAGAGCAGGTTGATGTGCGCGTTCGTCTGCCTGACCAGGATCGAGCAAGACTCGAGCAGATTCTTGAATTGCCGGTTGGCTTTACCGCCAACCGACAGCCTATTCGCCTCGGGGCCGTTGCCAAGGTCGAGTCTGTCGACAGCCCCAAGCGCATCGTGCGTCAGAACCTGCTGCGTCGAGAGACGGTGACGGCTAGCGTTGAGGGCAGGTCTGCGGGCGAGGTGGGTGCAGAGGTTCAGAAGCTCACCAAGGCTTACCAACTCCCCGAGGGCGTTCGCTTTGACATTGGCGGTGACACACAAGAGCAGCAGGAAGCGTTCGGGCAGATGATTGGCGCCATGCTCCTAGCGATCATGTTTATCTATTTTGTGATTGCGAGCTTGTTCCGAAGCTTCATCCAGCCAATTGCCATCATGGTCTCTCTGCCGCTGTCCCTCATTGGCGTTGCGATTGCGCTGGTGAGCTTTGGTTCCACGCTCAACATGTTCTCCATTATTGGATTGGTCATGCTAATGGGCCTTGTTACAAAGAATTCGATTCTTCTGGTGGACTATGCCAATCAGCAACGAAGGGCAGGGCTCTCTGTCAAGGAGGCCCTCATGGTTGCTGGAGAGGTACGCATACGCCCCATCATCATGACCAGCTTTGCCATGATCTTTGGCATGCTGCCGCTCTCACTTGCGCTGAACGAAGGCGGTGAGCTGCAAGCACCTATGGGGCAGGCCATTATTGGTGGAGTCATCACCTCGACCTTGCTCACCCTCGTCGTGGTTCCCATCATCTACACCTACCTCGACCAGTGGACACACCGTAAGTCGAGAGCCGAGCGGGCATAAAAAAGGCGCCTCCGAAGAGGCGCCTCTCGAACCCTTTCGGGGCGACCGACTAGGCTGCCAGCAACTCCCGCAGCACGTAGGGCAGAATGCCCCCGTGCATGAAATAGTCCACCTCAATGGGCGTGTCGATTCTGCAGAGCACGCTGATGGTCTGCTTAGAGCCATCTTTGCGGGTAATAACCACATCGAGGTCTTGCTGAGGCTGAAGGTTGTCAGGAATGACGATGTCGTAGGACTCGTCACCCTTTAATCCCAGAGACTGGGCTGAGTCATTTCCCTTGAACTGCAGCGCCAGCACGCCCATGCCCACCAGATTCGAGCGGTGAATACGCTCGTAGCTGCGGGCAATAACCGCGCGAACACCGAGCAGCTGTGTGCCCTTCGCAGCCCAGTCGCGAGATGACCCAGATCCATACTCTTCGCCACCGATCACAATGGTGGGCACACCAGCAGCCTGATACTTCATCGCGGCATCGTAAATAAATGCGCGCTCTCCTGTGGGCTGCATGAGGGTTACGCCCCCTTCCTCTGGAGAACCATCGGCCTTCGCGGGCATCATGAGGTTTTTGATCCGTACATTGGCAAAGGTGCCACGCATCATGACCTCGTGATTGCCTCGGCGCGCGCCGTAGCTGTTGAAGTCTGCCTTTTGGACCGCATGATCCTTGAGGAAGCTTCCTGCCGGAGATGCTTCTTTAATAGACCCTGCTGGCGAGATGTGGTCTGTGGTGATGGAGTCTCCCAGAATCGCCAGCGTGCGAGCCCCTGCGATGCTGCTGGTCTTGCCCGGTGTCATGCCGAAGCCGTCGAAGAACGGCGGCTTGGCAATATAGGTGGACTTGGGCCAATCGTAGACCTGACCGGGTGTTCCCTGGATGTTGTTCCACAGGTGATGGTCTTTTGTCAGGTCGCCATAGAGCCTGCGGAAGGTTTCTGGGTCACGTGCATAACCCATGACTGCCGCCACCTCTTCGCTTGAGGGCCAAATGTCCTTCAGGTAAACCGGGCCATCTTTGCCCTGGCCGACAGGCTCGGTGGACAGGTCTTTTTGCACCGTACCTGCGATGGCGTAGGCCACAACAAGCGGGGGGGAGGCCAGGTAGTTAGCCTTGAGGTTGGGGTGAATGCGTGCCTCGAAGTTGCGATTGCCCGAGAGGACGGCCGCACAGATCAGATCGTTGCTGGTAATGGCCTCATTGAACTCGGGCAGCAGGTCACCGGCGTTTCCAATACAGGTGGTGCAGCCATATGCTGCGACATTGAAGCCGAGCTGCTCAAGGTAGGGCAGCAGTCCTGCCTTGGTCAGATACTCCGTGACCACACGGCTTCCCGGCGCGAGCGAGGTTTTCACACGCTTGTTTACGGTGAGACCTTTCTCGACTGCCTTCTTGGCCAGAATGCCCGCAGCCAGCAGCACGCCGGGGTTCGACGTGTTGGTGCACGAGGTGATGGCTGCGATCAGTACATCGCCATTGCCAAGGTCTGTGTGGCCAGCAGGCACCCGCTTACCAAGATCGTCGGCAGCCTTGCCAAAGCCACCGTCGGCAGCGGGCTTGGAGAAGAGCTCGGCATAACGCGACTTCATGGCGGTGAGCTCAATGCGGTCCTGAGGACGACGGGGACCAGACATGGAGGGCTTGATGCTCGAGAGGTTCAGCGAGACCACCTTGGTGTAGTCGATCTGGCCCTCGGTGGGGATGCCGAACATGCCTTGAGCCTTGAAGTATGTCTCGAAGGCTTCGACTTCGGCTTGGGTACGACCCGTCGCGCGCATGAAGTCCACGGTGACCTCGTCTACCGGGAAAAAGCCCATCGTTGCGCCATACTCTGGCGCCATATTGGCGATGGTGGCGCGGTCAGGCAGCGCAAGCGTGCGCGTGCCCTCGCCGAAGAACTCGACGAACTTGCCCACGACCTTCTCTTTTCGCAGCATCTCAGTGATGGTGAGCACGAGGTCAGTTGCGGTGCAGCCCTCGGGAAGTTTCCCTGTGAGGTTCACGCCGACCACGTCAGGGGTGAGGAAGTAGAGCGGCTGACCCAACATGGCCGCCTCAGCCTCGATCCCGCCAACCCCCCAGCCCACCACGCCAATGCCGTTAATCATGGTGGTATGGCTATCGGTGCCCACCAGCGTGTCTGGGTAGGCCACACCGTTCTTCATGTGCACGCCGCGAGCCAGGTACTCGAGGTTGACCTGGTGGACAATACCAATACCGGGTGGCACCACCTTGAAGGTGTCAAATGCCTGCATGCCCCACTTCATGAACTGGTAGCGCTCTTCATTGCGTTGGAACTCGAGCTTCATGTTGAGGTCCAGGGCGTCTTTGTTGCCGAAGTGATCAATCATTACGGAGTGGTCGACCACCAAATCAACCGGAACGAGTGGCTCGATGCGCTTGGGGTCTTTGCCCATGGCAGAGGCTACATTTCGCATGGCAGCCAGGTCGGCCAAAAGCGGCACGCCGGTGAAGTCTTGCAAGACAACGCGGGCCAACACAAAAGGAATCTCGTCGACCCGAGGCGCCGTAGCGCCCCAGTTTGCGAGCTGCTTCACATGCTCGGCCGAGACCTTCTTGCCATCACAGTTGCGCAGCACTGACTCCAGGACGATTCGGATCGATACGGGCAGTTTGGAGATTGGGCCAATGCCGGAGGCCTCGAGTGCAGGCAGACTGAAAAATTTCAATTCGGCACCAGACGACGTCTTGGCCGACTGGAGCGTGCTTTCGAATGCGTGAGCCATATTCAGATTCTCCGTTGGGGTTAGGCGAGCAGGTGCTTCACACCATCTTGCTCTTCAAGCAGCTCATTGAGCGTGTGGGTCATCCGCTCACGCGAGAAATCGTCGATCTCGAGACCCTGGACGATCTGATATTCCCCATTCGCGCATGTAACCGGGAAGCCATACATGACGTCCTTGGGAATGCCGTAGGAGCCGTCCGAGGGAATGCCCATGGTGACCCAGTGACCGTTGGTGCCAAGCACCCAGTCGCGCATGTGATCAATGGCCGCGTTCGCCGCGGATGCGGCTGAGGAGAGACCTCGCGCCTCGATGATGGCGGCCCCACGCTTTCCCACAGTGGGCAAAAAGGTGTTGCGGTTCCAGTCCTCGTCATTGATGAGCGGCTTGACTGCGTGGCCATCGATCGTCGCGAAGCGATAGTCCGCATACATTGTGGGGGAATGGTTACCCCAGACGGCGAGCTTTTCAATGCTGGCCACCGGCTTGCCGGTTTTCGAGGCAATTTGGGAGGCCGCACGGTTGTGATCAAGGCGCAACATGGCCGTAAAGTGCTTCTGTGGCAGATCCGGGGCGGACTTCATGGCGATATAGGCATTGGTGTTGGCGGGATTTCCCACCACGAGCACACGCACATTGCGCGACGCAACATCGTTCAGAGCTTTTCCTTGGGCGGTGAAGATCTGGGCGTTGGCCGAAAGCAGATCCTTTCGTTCCATGCCGGGGCCGCGGGGACGAGCACCAACAAGGAGGGCCACCTCTGCGTCTTTGAAGGCGCCATTGGGATTATCATGCGCACTCATACCCGCCAAGAGCGGGAACGCGCAGTCATCGAGCTCCATCATGACGCCTTTGAGAGCCTTTTGGGCCTTTTCGTCGGGGATCTCGAGCAACTGAAGAATGACGGGCTGGTCTTTCCCAAGCATCTCGCCACTGGCGATACGGAACAAAAGGCTGTAGCCGATCTGGCCAGCTGCACCAGTTACGGCAACACGAACGGGGGATTTCTGGGCCATACGACCTCCTTAATATGAAGTGATCGCAGTTTAGGGTTGGCCCTAGCCCCTGTCAAAGTTCAGCGCCTATAATTCGAACACTTCAATTTAGCTGAGGTGTCCAATGACCAGTACGGCCCGTAAGAGGCAAGGGGAATTTCGCAATATCCACGTTACCCAGATCCTGAAGTACCGACTTCCGCTTCCCGGCATCATGTCCATTTTGCACCGCATCAGTGGCGCGGTCATGTTCCTGATGCTCCCGGTGTTCGTGTACCTGCTGGACCTAAGTTTGACGTCAGAGCTGAGCTACGCACAGCTCCTAGACCTTGCAGACCTCACCATCGTAAAGATCGTCTTCTGCGGTCTGGCCTTTGCTTTTATTCACCACTTCTGGGGTGGCATCCGGCACCTGGTTAATGACATGCACATTGGCATCGACAAAGAGGCAGCCCCCAAAATGGCGCGCGTCTTTCTGGGCTTGTCCTTGGCCACAACGGCGCTGGCCTGCCTAGCCATCTTTGGAGTGATCTGAAATGAGCGAAAACATTGGTCGCAAACGCATCGTTGTTGGTGCTCATTACGGGCTCAGGGATTGGCTCTCCCAACGCGTCACGGCGTTGGTGCTCTCGGCCTACTCCGTCATTCTGGTTATTGCTGGTTTCTCCACGGCCGAGCCGGGTTATTACGGCTGGGCAGGGTTGTTCGCCCAAACCTGGATGAAGGTCTTTACGCTGGTGACATTCATTGCTTTCGTCTACCACGTTTGGGTTGGTATCCGTGATCTTTGGATGGATTACGTCAACCCCGTGGGGGTCCGGTTGCTGTTGCAAGTGTTCACGATTGTCTGGCTACTGGGCTGTCTGGTCTGGGCCATTGACGTTCTCTGGAGGGTCTAAATGTCGAATATTCAGTCGCATCAAACTCAGAACCTGCCCCGCCGTCGCTTCGACGCCGTCATTGTGGGTGCGGGGGGGTCAGGCATGCGCTGCTCGCTGCAGCTCGCAGAAGCTGGGCTTAATGTCGCAGTGCTCTCCAAGGTCTTCCCCACTCGGTCACACACGGTTGCTGCCCAGGGCGGCATCGGAGCGTCGCTTGGCAACATGAGCGAGGACAACTGGTACTGGCACATGTTTGACACCGTCAAGGGCTCCGATTACCTCGGTGACCAAGACGCCATCGAGTTTATGTGTCGCGAGGCTCCGAAGGTGGTCTATGAGCTCGAGCACTTTGGCATGCCCTTTGACCGCAATCCCGACGGCACCATTTATCAGCGTCCATTCGGTGGCCACACGGCCAATTTAGGTGAGAAACCCGTCCAGCGTGCCTGTGCGGCGGCCGACCGAACCGGTCACGCGCTTTTGCACACTCTCTATCAGCGAAATGTGCGCGCGCGGACCCAATTTTTCGTGGAGTGGATGGCGCTCGACCTCATCATGGATAGCGAAGGTGCTTGTGTGGGCGTTGTCGCACTCGAAATGGAGACGGGCGAGGTCATGGTGTTCGAGGCCAAGACCACCGTATTTGCGACTGGGGGTGCCGGCCGCATCTGGGCAGCCTCAACAAACGCTTTCATCAACACTGGCGATGGCATGGGTATGGCTGCCCGTGCGGGCATTCCGCTGGAGGATATGGAGTTCTGGCAGTTCCACCCCACAGGTGTGGCGGGTGCGGGCGTGCTGATCACAGAGGGGGTTCGAGGCGAGGGCGGCATTCTGCTGAACTCCAACGGCGAGCGATTCATGGAGCGCTACGCGCCCACGCTGAAGGATCTCGCCCCGCGCGACTTTGTCTCGCGCTCGATGGACCAAGAGATCAAAGAGGGCAGGGGATGTGGTCCCAATAAAGACCATGTGTTGCTTAAGCTGGATCATCTTGGAGCAGACAAGATCCTTAAGAAATTGCCCTCGATTCGTGAGATCGCCATCAAGTTTGCAAACGTCGATCCCATCAAAGAGCCCATTCCCGTCGTGCCCACCATCCATTACCAAATGGGCGGTATTCCCACCAACGTCTATGGGCAGGTCGTTGTCCCCAAAAACGGAAACTCCAATACGGTGGTCCAGGGCTTGTATGCGATTGGTGAGTGCGCTTGCGTGTCCGTGCACGGAGCAAATCGACTCGGTACAAACTCTCTGCTTGACCTGGTGGTCTTCGGACGCGCTGCAGGCAATCACATCGTTGACCAAAAGCTTAAGGCACAAGAGCACAGGGACTTCCCCGTCAACGGTGCAGAGGTCTCACTCGAGCGCCTCGCCAAGCTCAACGCATCCTCGTCGGGAGAAAAGACCCAGGACGTCGCAAATGACATCCGCAACACCATGCAGAACTTCTGCGGCGTGTTCCGTACCTCCGAGTTGCTCAAAGAGGGCGTCGGAAAAATCATGGCCCTCGCTGAGCGCGCGGAGCAGGTGCACCTCAAGGACAAATCGCAGGTCTTCAATACCGCGCGCGTAGAGGCGCTTGAGCTTGCCAATCTTGTTGAGACTGCAAAAGCCACGATCGTCTCGGCTGAAGCGCGTCACGAGAGCCGAGGCGCACATGCTCACCGCGACTTCCCAGAGCGCGACGACGCAACCTGGATGAAGCACTCGCTCTGGTTCTCTGAGGGCAACCGATTGGATTACAAGGCTGTGAACCTCAAGCCCATGACGGTTGAAACCTTCCAGCCCAAAAAGCGCACCTTCTAAGCAATTCCAAAAGGACTGACTGCTATGACAACTCGTACCGTTCGTTTTTCGATTTATCGCTACGACCCCGATCGCGATGCCAAGCCTCGCATGGAAGACCTGACAGTTGAACTCCAGCCCACCGATAAAATGCTGCTTGATGCGCTCATGCGCATCAAGGCTGACTTTGATGACTCGATCTCATTTCGTCGCTCCTGTCGCGAGGGTGTGTGTGGCTCAGACGCCATGAACATCAACGGAAAGAATGGCTTGGCTTGCACGACCAACTTACGCGACCTCAAAGAGCCCATCGTGCTCAAGCCGCTGCCAGGTCTGCCGGTGGTTCGCGACCTCATCGTCGACATGACGCAGTTCTTTAAGCAGTACCACTCCATCAAGCCCTACCTGATCAACGAGACGCCCCCTCCAGAGAAGGAGCGACTCCAGTCGCCCGAGGCGCGTGAGGAACTCGATGGCTTGTATGAGTGCATTCTCTGCGCATGCTGCTCGACCAGTTGCCCGTCCTTCTGGTGGAACCCAGACAAGTTCGTCGGTCCAGCGGGTCTGCTCCAGGCCTATCGATTCATTGCCGACAGCCGTGACCAGGCCACGAGCGAGCGGCTCGACAACCTTGAGGACCCATATCGCCTCTTCCGTTGCCACACCATCATGAACTGTGTGGATGTGTGCCCGAAAGGTCTCAATCCAACCAAAGCCATTGGCAAGATTAAAGAGCTGATGGTTCGTCGGACCGTTTAGCCTTCTACCAGTTATGCAGCCAGATCCCTTCGTCCAACAGCACTCAGACGCCGCGTTGGCGCCGGAGGATCTGGCGCGCAGGCTGCGCTGGCGTGCTCGCCGTGGTCTTCTAGAGAACGACCTCGTCATTGAGCGCTTTTTCTTGCAGTTCGGTGAGTCGCTGTCCATGGATGATCACGATGGACTTGCAGCGCTGCTCGACCTTTCCGATAACGACCTCATGACACTTTTACTCGGCCGTGAAGAGCCGATGGGAGACCTTGACCGTCCCCAAGTGCATGGGGTGCTCCTTAAACTCAGGGCCGCCTAGTTATGCGGCGCTCTTACGCTTTTTAACTTAGATCAGGGAGATCCCCAAACATGATGTCCGAACACAAAGCGACGATGAGTTTCACCGACGGAACGCCTTCGGTGGAGTTTCCCATCATGACCGGCACCATTGGCCCGGATGTCATCGACATCCGCAAGCTCTATGCCCAGACCGGCAAATTCACTTATGACACCGGCTTCATGTCGACGGCCTCGTGTTCGTCCACAGTTACCTACATCGACGGTGACAAAGGGCAGTTGATTTATCGCGGCTATCCCATTGAGCAACTGGCCCGCAATTGTGAGTTCTTAGAGGTTTGCTACCTGCTCTACTACGGCGAGTTGCCCACGCCGTCGCAGTACGAAGAGTTCAAGACATTAGTCATGCACCACACCATGGTGCACGAGGCCATGCAGTTTGCTGTTCGGGGGTTCCGCCGCGATGCGCATCCCATGGCAGTGCTCACGGGTCTTACTGGCGGCATGGCAGCTTTTTACCCAGACAGCCTCGATATCAATTCACCCGAGCAGCAGGACATCTCCTTTGTGCGACTGATTGCGAAGATGCCCACCATGGTCTCCATGGCATACAAATACAGCATCGGTCAGCCCTACATGTACCCGCAGAACCATCTCTCGTATGCAGCGAACTTCATGTACATGATGTTTGGTACGCCATGCGAGAAGTACGAGCCCAACCCCGTCCTGGTGCGTGCCATGGATCGTATTTTCACCCTGCACGCAGACCATGAGCAGAATGCCTCGACCTCGACCGTTCGCCTCTGTGGTTCTTCAGGAACCAGCCCCTTCTCTGCTGTCGCCGCAGGTGTGGCCTGCCTCTGGGGTCCAGCGCACGGCGGCGCCAATCAGGCCTGTCTCGAGATGCTCGAACACCTCCACGCCAACGGCGGCGTTGCCAAAGTGGGCGAGTTCATGGAAAAGGTAAAGGACAAGAACTCAGGCGCTCGCCTGATGGGCTTCGGTCATCGCGTGTACAAAAACTTCGACCCTCGGGCCAAGCTCATGCAAGAGACCTGCAAAGAAGTACTTCAGGAACTTGGTCTTGAAAACGACCCCATCTTCAAGCTCGCAATGGCACTGGAGAAGATTGCGCTCGAGGACGACTACTTCGTGAGCCGCAAGCTCTACCCCAACGTCGACTTCTACTCGGGCATTGTGCAGCGCGCGCTTGGCATCCCGGTCTCGATGTTCACCTGTACCTTCGCCCTGGCCAGAACGATTGGCTGGGTTGCGCAGTGGAAAGAGATGATCACCGACCCCGAGTACAAGATTGGTCGGCCCCGCCAGCTCTACTGCGGGCCAACGGAACGCCAGTTCGTTCCCATGAACCAGCGCGGTTAAAAAAGGATAGGGGGGCGTTGCCCCCCTTGTTGCATGGGAGTGCGGGGTGTAGAGTCGCGGTTTTGCAATTCACAACGTGGCGTCGTCACGGCGTGAAAGGGTTCCCCTGCATCGTTTAGGCCGACGGCCGTGAAAGGTGAAGCATCATGATGAAGAGCTACCAGCTCAATTCCTATCTGTTTGGCAGCAATGCCCCCTATGTCGAAGAGCTTTATGAGGCTTACCTCGACAACCCCGGTGCGGTCTCCGACCATTGGCGCCGATATTTCGATTCACTCCAAAATGTTCCCGCGGTGGACGGAACCCTGGATGCGCGCGACCTGCCGCATGCACCGGTCATTGAGTCCTTTGCATTACGCGCAAAACACAATCAATTCCTACCCCGGGTTGCAGAGCGCGACCTCTCTGTAGCGCGCAAGCAGCTGCATGTGCAGTCCCTGATTGCTGCCTATCGCAACCTGGGCAATCAATACGCAGACCTCGATCCGCTCAAGCTGCGCGAGCGCCCTCATTTTCCTGAGCTCGATCCCAGTTTTTACGACTTCACCGAGGCTGATCTCGACACAACGTTCCGGGCTGACAACCTCTATTTTGGCGTGGAGCAGATGTCTCTGCGCGACATTCTTGGTGGCCTGAGAGAAACCTACTGCGGCAAGATCGGCGCAGAGTTCATGTACGTCATGGACCCCGTCGAGCGTCGGTGGATTCAAGAGCGGCTGGAGAGCACCCGAACCAACCCGAATTTCGGAGCCGAGAAAAAGGTCGACATTCTGCGACACCTCACGGCAGCTGAGGGCCTCGAGCGATTCCTTCACACCAAATACGTGGGTCAGAAGCGCTTCTCTCTTGAGGGCGGAGAGTCGTTTATTGCCTGTATGGACGAGATCGTTCAACAGGCGGGTATGAAGGGTGTTGAGGAGGTGGTCATTGGCATGGCCCACCGTGGCCGTCTCAACGTGCTGGTTAACACGCTCGGAAAAATGCCTGCAGATCTTTTTGCAGAGTTTGAAGGCAAGCACGCGGACGATCTTCCCGCGGGCGATGTGAAGTACCACCAAGGTTTTTCAAGCGATGTCTCGACTCCTGGCGGACCTGTCCACCTGTCGCTGAACTTCAACCCCTCCCACCTTGAAATTGTGAACCCCGTCGTCGAGGGCTCCGTTAGGGCTCGACTTGACCGTCGGGGCGATCTGCAAGGTCACAAGATTCTGCCAGTCCTCGTGCATGGCGACGCAGCCTTTGCAGGCCAAGGCGTAGTCATGGAAACGCTCAACCTGGCGCAGACACGCGGGTATTCGACTGGCGGCACTGTGCATGTGGTGATCAACAACCAGATTGGTTTCACCACATCGGACCCACGCGATACGCGCTCCACGCTCTACTGCTCAGATGTGGTCAAGATGATCGAGGCGCCCGTCTTCCATGTGAATGGCGATGATCCGGAGGCCGTGGTCTTTGTGACTCAGCTTGCCATCGAGTATCGGGCAAAGTTCGGCAAGGACGTGGTGATCGATATCGTCTGCTTCCGTAAGCTCGGGCACAACGAACAAGACACGCCGGCACTCACGCAACCTCTCATGTACCGCGCTGTTGGTCAGCATCCGGGCACGCGCAAGCTCTATGCCGATAAGCTGGAGGCTCAGGGTGTGCTTCCCGCAGGCGGTGGAGATGACCTTGTGAAGGCGTTTCGCGCAGCCATGGACGAAGGCCGCCATACACGCGAGCCGGTTCTCACCAATTACAAGAGCAAATTCGCGGTTGACTGGTCACCGTTCCTTGATAAGAAATGGACCGATGAGGCAGACACAGCATTGCCTGCAGCAGAAATCCAACGCTTGGCAGAGCGGATCACCACCGTGCCGGAGGGCTTTACGCTTCACAATCTCGTTGAAAAGGTTGTTAACGATCGCCGCGCCATGGGTCGTGGCGAGATGAACCTTGATTGGGGCATGGGTGAGCACCTAGCCTACGCCTCCTTGGTCGCCAGTGGATACGGTGTGAGGCTTTCGGGACAGGACTGTGGTCGCGGTACCTTCACCCACCGACATGCGGTGTTGCACGATCAGAAGCGCGAGCGCTATGACGTCGGGACCTATGTGCCCCTCGAGAACGTCTCCCCCGAGCAGGGTAAGTTCGTGGTCATCGATTCTGTACTCTCTGAAGAGGCCGTGCTCGGCTACGAGTATGGGTACTCAACGGCTGAGCCCAATACGCTTGTGATCTGGGAGGCGCAGTTTGGTGACTTTGCCAACGGCGCCCAGGTGGTCATTGACCAGTTCATCGCCTCTGGTGAGGTGAAATGGGGTCGGCAAAGTGGACTTACCCTCTTGCTGCCGCATGGCCATGAGGGACAAGGGCCAGAGCACTCCTCCGCCCGCCCTGAGCGATTCATGCAGCTCTGCGCAGACACCAATATGCAGCTCTGTCAGCCCACAACGGCGGCACAGATCTTCCACCTGCTGCGTCGGCAGATGATTCGATCCTTCCGCAAGCCCCTGATTGTCTTCACACCGAAGTCGCTGTTGCGCAACAAGGATGCGACATCTCCCATTGAGGCCTTTACCAAGGGTAAGTTTGAGACAGTGATTGGAGAGGTCGACGCCGAGATCGATCCGAAGAAGGTGAAGCGACTCCTAGTGTGTTGGGGCAAGGTGTACTACGAACTGATCAAAGAGCGCCGTGAGCGCGGGCGCTCGGATGTGGCGATCATTCGCACAGAACAGGTCTATCCGTTCCCCCACAAAGCCTTTGAGGCCGAGATGAAGAAGTATCCCAATCTCGCCGATGTGGTCTGGGTCCAAGATGAGCCTCAGAACCAAGGCGTCTGGTTCCAAGTTCAGCACTATCTGCGCGAGCACATGCCCTCCACCATGAAATTGGGTTATGCAGGGCGTCCGGCTTCTGCATCACCCGCGGCTGGCTATTACGAGAAGTTCTTGGCGCGTCAGAAGGAGCTGCTTGAGGCAGCCTTCGCGAAGCTGAAGAACTAATACCCAGTCGATCGAAACTATTCAGAAAGAGTCCAAGTCATGTCTAAACACGAAGTGAAAGTTCCTCAGCTGTCTGAGTCCGTGGCCGAGGCCACTCTGTTGCAATGGAAGAAGAAGCCTGGTGAGGCTGTCGCTGTGGACGAGATCCTCATTGAGATTGAGACCGACAAGGTTGTTCTCGAGGTGCCTGCGCCTGCCGCAGGGGTGATGACCGAGGTCATCAAGGGAGACGGCGGCACTGTGGTCTCGGGTGAGGTCATCGCCATCATCGACACGGAAGCAAAGGCTGGCACCGCTGCGCCGATCGCAGCGGCTTCGACCGCCCCTGCTGCACCTGCACCTGCGCCCGCAGTCTCTGCAGCTGCATCCGCCATTGCGAGCCCCGCAGCGGCCAAGCTGATGGCTGAGACGGGTACCGCCCCCACGACAGGAACGGGACGCGATGGCCGCATTACGAAGGGAGATGTGCTCGCTGCATCCAGCGCGCCCAAGTCGGCGACAGCGACACCGGCGGCACCGGCTGCTATTCCCGCCGTATCCGCTGGGTCGAGCCTCCCTCCAGTACCCGTCGCAATAGGCGCCGAAGCCATGTTGGAGGGTCGTCCGGAGCAGCGTGTCCCGATGACGCGTCTGCGTGCCCGTGTGGCCGAGCGGCTTCTGCAGTCTCAGGCAACCAACGCCATTCTGACCACCTTCAATGAGGTGAATATGGCGCCGGTCATGGCCATGCGCAAGCAATACGCAGAGCGCTTCGAGAAGGAACATGGCGTCAAGCTTGGTTTCATGTCCTTCTTTGTGAAGGCGGCGGTTGCTGCACTCAAGAAGTACCCCGTTCTGAATGCCTCTGTTGACGGCAATGACATCGTCTACCACGGCTACTTCGACATCGGCGTCGCTGTCGGTTCTTCTCGCGGTCTGGTGGTTCCCATCATTCGCAATGCAGACCAACTCACCTTTGCGGAGATCGAGAAGACTATCTCGGACTTCGGCGTTCGCGCCCGCGACGGCAAGATTACCCTCGAGGAGCTCACGGGTGGAACCTTCTCCATTTCCAACGGAGGTGTGTTTGGCTCCATGCTCTCGACGCCAATCATCAATCCCCCGCAGTCAGCGATTCTTGGTATCCATGCGACGAAGGACCGCGCGGTTGTTGAGAACGGGCAGGTCGTGGTTCGGCCCATCAATTACCTCGCCATGTCCTATGACCATCGCATCATCGATGGCCGTGAGGCTGTGCTCGGCCTCGTCACCATGAAGGAGGCGCTCGAAGATCCATCCCGTCTCCTGCTTGAGATCTGAGGAGCGCAGACATGGCACAGGCATTCGACGTTGTTGTCATTGGCGCGGGACCGGCTGGCTACATCGCTGCAATTCGCGCCGCGCAGCTGGGTTTTAGAACCGCCTGCATTGAGAAATGGGTCAACCCTGAAGGGCAGGCCGTTTTGGGTGGTACCTGCTTGAATGTGGGTTGCATTCCTTCCAAGGCACTTCTGGCCTCGAGTGAAGAATTCGAGAAAATTCAGCACCATGCTGAGGTCCACGGCATCACCGTCAAGGGTGCCAGCATGGACGTGACCAAAATGCTCTCTCGCAAAGATGGCATTGTGTCGAAGATGACCAAGGGCATTGAGTTTCTTTTTCGCAAGAATAAGATCACCTGGCTCAAAGGCCATGGACGCTTAACTGGAGAGCAGGGCGACACGATCAGCCTCGAGGTCACAACAGAGGCGGGCGTAGAGGCAGTCACGGCGAAAAACGTGATCATTGCCACTGGTTCCAAGGCAAGGCACCTGCCCAGCATTCCGGTCGACAACCAGATGGTCTGCGACAACGAGGGCGCGCTGCGATTTGCTTCAGTGCCGAAGCGCCTTGGTGTCATTGGGGCCGGCGTTATTGGCCTGGAACTGGGCTCCGTCTGGCGTCGTCTTGGATCCGAGGTTACGGTGCTCGAGGCCATGCCCACCTTCTTGGGCGCCTGTGATGAGGCGGTCGCTAAAGAGGCGCACAAGCTCTTCACCCAACAGGGTCTTGGCATTCACATGGGTGTGAAAATCGGTGAGGTCAAGCAGACCGCAAAGCTGGTCAAGGTGCACTACACCGACGCCCAGGGTAGCGATCACGTACTCGAGTGTGACCGCCTGATTGTCTCGGTGGGACGGGTCCCAAATACCGAAAATCTCAACCTTCAAGCCATTGGACTCACCACCGACGAGCGCGGTTTCATCCCTGTTGATGACCACTGCAGAACAGCAAAGCCCAACGTCTATGCGATTGGCGATGTGGTGCGTGGCCCCATGCTGGCCCACAAGGGTGAAGACGAGGGCGTTATGGTGGCTGAGCTCATTGCAGGTCAGAAGCCTCATATTGACTACAACTGCATTCCTTGGGTCATTTACACCTCGCCAGAGATTGCCTGGGTGGGACAAACCGAGCAGCAGCTTAAGGCTGAGGGCCGCTCCTTTAAGGCGGGCCAGTTTCCATTTATGGCCAACGGACGAGCGCTTGGCATGGACGCTGCCGACGGGTTCGTGAAGGTGTTGGCCGACGCCCAGACAGACGAGATTCTTGGGGTCCACATCGTGGCGGCCAATGCGTCAGACCTGATTGCAGAGGCTGCAGTGGCCATGGAGTTTAAGGCTGCTTCCGAAGATATTGCACGCATCTGTCACCCACACCCATCCATGTCGGAGGTGATGCGCGAGGCCGCTTTGGCTGTCGACAAGCGCGCCCTCAACATGTAAGGCCACAGCAAAGATGCCGCGTGTAACTGAGCTCGCTGAGGCCAGGCTGGCCTCACGCGGCTTCTCGCTCGATGAAGGACAGACCCCGGGCCTTCTTGCCCTAGAGCGCTGCAGCGAGGAGTGGCAGCACTACAAGAGCAGGCGTGGCGGGCGCCTTGCTCGAATGCTCATACACCCGCCGCTACCCAAGGGCGTTTACCTCTGGGGCGGTGTTGGGCGCGGAAAGAGCTTCCTCATGGACTGTTTCTATGACGCGGTTCCGCTCGAGCGAAAAGTTCGCATTCATTTCCATGAGTTCATGCGGGCGACCCATCGTGAGCTCCACGACCTTCGGGGTACCGAGAACCCTCTGGATGAGGTGGCTACGCGCGTAGCGCGTCGATACCGGCTGATCTGCTTTGACGAGTTTCACATCTCAGACATTGCGGACGCCATGATTCTCGAGCGGCTATTGAGCGCACTCTTGGGGGCGCGGGTTGGGTTTGTCATGACGTCGAACTACCCACCCAGTGGACTGTATCCCGAGGGCCTGCATCGAGAGAGTCTCCTGCCTGCAATTGCCCTGCTTGAGGCAAACCTCGAGGTTGTTGAACTCGCCTCTCCCGCCGATCACCGCCGAAAGGCTCAGCAGGCGGAGGTCATCGAGGACGCGGATCGCCGCGAGCGGCTTTCGCGGCTCCCTGGGTTTTACCAGACGCCCACGGGTGATCTGGCAGAGGCCGCCTTGGAGGATATTGCTTATGCGCTCTCCGACGACTCGGCGCCCTCAAAGCAGTCCACAATCGACCTCGACGGACGTCAAGTGGACGTCCGCCTGCAGGCGGGCGGTCTGATCTGGTTTGATTTTGAGCATCTTTGCGGAGGCCCAAGATCTCAGAACGACTACCTCTGGCTGGCTGAGCGATTCCATACCGTGCTGGTTTCAAATGTTCCGCAGATGAGTGCGGCCCAGTCGTCAGAGGCCAGACGCTTTACCTGGCTTGTCGATATTTTCTACGATGCAGGTCGACGCCTTGCCGTGTCCGCTGCTACAGAACCCGACCGCCTATATGTGCATGGCGTGCTTGCCAATGAGTTTCAACGCACAGCAAGTCGACTGGTAGAAATGCAGACCCTGGCCTACCTCATGCGGCCACAGCGGGAGACGCACGCGCGCATTGGGTAATCAGGGCGGGGTGCGATAATCAGAGCATGGTGTCCTTTTTTATACGCCCCTCGTGTCTTGTGCTCTCCCTCATGCTTTGGGGCAGCGTGCTTTGGAGCAGCGGGAGCAGCTGGGCTGCCACGCTCACTTGGCACGAGGAACGAGCCCGAGCCGATTTTGTAGAGGCGCTCGCTGAGCTTGACCGGGAGTCGGAGAACATCGCGGACCGGGCTCAACAGCAGCGAGCTCAGTGCCTATCACGATGGGTGTCCTCCGCCTGTCTGGAAGCGGTTCGACAGCAACGAGCCCGCGATGAGCGCTCGCTCTTGATGGCCCGTGAAACTCTTCGCGAGTCTGTGCGTCGAATTGATGCAGCGGCTCGGCAGCGGGTCCGCGCGACACGACAGGAGGATCTCAATGCCCGGTAATCAAGATGTTCGGACTCAGAGGATGCGCCTACTCGAACTGGAGGCCGAGCATCGAGAACTCGATCAGCTTATTGCATCGCTGGATCAGGGGCCTGTTGTAGATGAGCTTGCCATGCGCCGTCTCAAGAAGCGAAAGCTTCAGATCAAAGACCAGATTGCCGTTTTGGTGGGTGAACTTACGCCGAGCGAGCCCGCCTGATTGAGCCAACCTGAGTGAGCCTCTCAGCCTGGTTTGAGCCGCAAGGCCTTTTGTCGCAGCGGCTCGATGGCTTTCGCTCTCGCCCCTCTCAGGCCTCACTTGCGAAGGCGATTGCAACAGCGATTGACCATCGAACACTCCTTGTTGCTGAGGCTGGCACTGGAATCGGAAAGACCTACGCCTACCTGATTCCTGCGCTGCTGAGCGGTCAGAAGGTGCTGGTCTCCACAGCCAGTCGGGCGCTTCAAGATCAACTCTTCTCGCGAGACATACCGCGCCTACTCAAGGCCATGGGCCTTACGGGGGTGAGCGTTGCTCGCTTGAAGGGCCGCTCGAATTACCTTTGCCCATATCGGCTCGAACGTGCGCGCCAAGATGGGCGCCTGTCGAGCGCACAAGAAGTTCAAGATCTCAGGCAGGTTGTGCAGTTTGCTGCCTTGAGCCCAGAGGGCGATATCTCCGCATGTACAACGGTCTCCGAGCATTCGATGGTCTGGCCACTGGTAACGAGTACGGTCGACAATTGCTTGGGCCAGCGCTGTCCCATGGTGACTGAATGCCCCGTGATTCGCGCGCGTGAGCAGGCCCAACGATCCGAGCTCGTCATCGTGAATCACCACCTGCTCTGCGCAGATTTAGCGCTGCGACGCGAGGGGGGCGGTGAACTGCTGCCCCGCATGGACGTGGTTGTCGTGGATGAAGCCCATGCATTGCCCGATACAGCCCTGCAGTTTTTTGGTCTGACCGTCTCAACGCATGGGCTTGCCCTGCTTGCAAGAGATGCCCTCGTTGCCGGCCTTGAACTCGCGCGAGATGGCGCAGATTGGGCTGGCCTGAGTGGTCAGCTTGAGGCCTCCGTCCTCGCGTTTCGCTCGGAGCTCGCGGCGGCATGTGCACCGGGTAAACACAAGTGGGAGCAGCTCAGCCCGCGCGGACAGGACGCACTTCACGCTGGGCTTATGCGGATTGGCGAGGCGCTTGGCCCCCTCCATATGGCGTTCTGCGTGAATGCAGAGCGACATGCCGAGCTTGTGCGGCTACAAGAGCGAATTGAGCAAGTCCAAGATCGGCTCGATCTGCTTGCGCCCCACCACACTCCTGAGGCAGGTGTGCATTGGATCGAGGTTGGTCGTCAGAGCCTCAGTCTGCACTGGTCTCCCCTCGATGCAGCACCCCGTCTCAGAGAGGTTTGGGACGCACCCGAGCGTGCGGCCTGGGTGTTTCTCTCGGCGACCCTCACAGTGCCCTCGCCCAGTGGGAGCCCGCTGGGCGACTTTGCATATTTCTGTGAACTCATGGGCCTTGATGACGCTCAATGTGAGCGATTCGAAAGCCCATTCGATTACGCCCATCAGAGTCTTCTGGTCGTGCCTGAGCAGCTGCCTGACCCAAAGCAGCCTTCGCTCGTGACCCAGCTCCTCGAAATGCCCGGAATTTCTGCCCTCATCCGAGACGCGACGGGCGGCATTTTTTTGTTGTGTACCAGCCTGCGCGCCGTGGACCAGGCAGCTCAATGGCTAGGCCAGCCTCGTTCCCCCGCATCGGGCCGCATGCTCTTGATCCAAGGCAGTGCCCCGCGTGATCACCTTTTGCAGCGTTTTCGTGAAGACGGCAGGGCGATGCTCGTCGGCAGCGCTAGCTTCTGGGAAGGCGTCGACGTACCTGGGAGTGCACTGAGCGTCGTGATCATCGACAAGCTGCCCTTCGCACCGCCAGATGACCCTGTGCTGGAGTCCCGAATGAATCGTTGCAGGTCTGAGGGCGGGGACCCATTCAACCGGATTCAGCTCCCAGAGGCGACCCTTATGCTCAAACAGGGTGTTGGTCGTCTCATTCGCACCGAGACAGACAGGGGCCTGTTGCTGGTGGGGGACCGACGCCTAGCCGAGACCCCTTACGGGCGACGCATGCTGCGCAGCCTTCCACCCTTTCGCAGAACCCGAAGCCTCGACGAGGCTCGGGCTTTTTTGTTACCAGAGCTTGAGTCGGGTCCAGACGCTCGGTGAGCGATTGGGCTGGTGCTCTGGGCGCAGCCCGGTGAGGACAGCTGGGTTGTAGCCGTGAGTCAAATAGGGACTATTGGGCGCTGTTCTCGCCAACACTCGTTTCGCGTCGTCGCGAAGCTGGTCGAGGCCGAGTCGGTCGTAGCCATAAATCATCTGCGCTAGGGCCTCCTCAACGGCGGGTGAGTCTTGGTAGGTTCGAATGACCGCTTGCGCACGATTGACGGCAGCCATGAAGGCTCCGCGGCGCAGGTAGAACCGTGCCGTATGCACTTCACCTTGCGCCAGCGTGTTGATGAGGAATTGCAATCGCGCGGCAGCATCGGCTGCATAGCGGCTCTCTGGAAATCGAGTGACGAGCTGCTTGAACGCATCGAAGGCCTCTTTGGCCGCTTTGGGGTCGCGCTCGGACATGTCCTCCCCGGTCACTGAGGAGAAGAGCGTCGCACGATCGTTAAAGTTAATGAGGCCTTTGAGGTAGAGCGCGTAGTCGATGCTTGGATGGTTGGGGTTCAAGCGCATGAACCGCTCAATAGAGGAGAGCGCCTGCGCCAGATCGCCTTCCTTCCAATACGCATAGGCGGTATCGAGCTGCGCCTGTTGGGCAAACCGACCAAAGGGGTAACGGGACTCGAGCTTGCGCAACAAGGCGATGGCCTGGGCGTAGTTGCCCGAGCTCATTTCGTCCTTGGATTCTTGATAAATGCGCTCTGGGCTCCACCGAAGGGTTTCATCGCGGCTCTCGGGGCCCGATGCGCAGCCCAGAAGGGTCAGACTCATGAACCCAGCAAAAACCAGAGACAATGCACGGTGTGAGGAGCGAGGGGTCGAACCTTGTTGATGAGTCATGAAGAAAACCTAGGGGACGAGAGCGCCGATTATAGCGAGCCACAGGTCTTCCGGGTCGATGCAGGTGCGGCGGGTCAACGCCTGGACCGCGTGCTGGCGTCTCGCCATCCGGACCAGTCTCGCGCGCGGCTTCAACGCTGGATCGAGCAGGGCTGTGTCCGTATCGATGATCGGACTGTTCGTCCCAGCCAAACCCTCCGGCTTGACCAAATCGTGTGGATGCAGGCGCCTGAGCCCGAGCCACAAGGCGACTGGCTTGCGGAGCCGATGGAGCTCGACATTGCTTATGAAGACCCAGACCTCTTGGTGCTCAATAAGCCCAGCGGTCTGGTTGTGCACCCTGCTGCTGGCCACCCGAACGGAACTTTGCTCAATGGCCTGCTCGGGCACTTGCCAGGTCTTCGTGAGCTGCCGCGTGCTGGGATTGTGCACCGGCTGGACCGAGACACGACGGGGTTGATGGTGGTTGCAAAGACGCTCGAATCGCAGACCGAGCTCGTGCGCCAGCTCCAGGCCAGAACCGTTTCTCGCAGGTACTGGGCTCTTTGCTGGGGAGCCCTTCGGCAGGCCACAGCCATCGACGCACCAATCGGGAGGGATCCGCGCGACCGGCAACGACAAGCGGTCCTCGACACAGGCGGCAAACCCGCCATCACCCATGTCAAGCCGCTGGCACACAGTGCTCTGGGCACGAAGCCCGTTACCCTGATCGAGTGCAAGCTCGAAACGGGTCGCACCCATCAGATTCGGGTGCACCTGCAGCACCTCGGCTTTCCGCTGGTTGGGGACCCGGTTTACCAACGCAAGGCCGCCATGAGTCCGAAAGCAGTTGGTTTCGAACGCCAAGCCCTGCATGCATTCGCACTCGGCCTCATTCACCCACGCCTTCGCACCTCGCTCGCCTGGGCCGCTGCCGCGCCCAGTGATTTGCACGCGCTGCTCAATGGGGCGGGTATTTCATCGCCAGGCATCACTCCTGGCCAAGGCCCCGAGGCATGAGTAGCCTGCCGGTCCGAATGATTCCGGGCTTTCCCCCTGGGGTTCAGGCAGCGATGACCTGGCGTGGAGCCTCGGATAAGCCATGGGGATTTAATCTCGCCATGCACACCGAGGAGCCCGGAGATGAGCCCGCTGCGCGTCGTCGAGCGCTCGAGCAAGCGCTGGGCGTTCAAGTACAGTGGCTCGCGCAGGTCCATGGGGCCACGTGCCATGTCGCCACTGAGATCACCACTGCACCCGAGGCTGACGCATGCATGACGACCACCGATTCCCTTGCGTGCGCAGTCATGGTTGCGGACTGCCTGCCGGTGCTCATGGCGCTTGAGTCGGGAACGGCAGTGGCGGCTGCCCATGCAGGCTGGAGAGGCCTGGCATCGGGGGTGCTCGAGTCGAGCCTCGCAGCGCTCGTACGCAATCAGGGCGATCGATGCGTGGTGGCCTGGCTCGGCCCATGCATTGGTCCGAACGACTTTGAGGTCGGGCCTGAGGTGCTCAGCGCGTTCGGTGGCCCTCAGGGGGTCAATGCTTGTCACTTTCGGCCCAGCCCGCGCAAGCCCGGCCACTTCATGGCTGACTTGCAGGGCATTGCGCTGTCAGCCATGGAGCGGTGGGCCTCCATGCACGATTGCAGGATTCGCTGGGCCGCCCCTCCCGCGGGATGCACAATTCGTGAGCCTATGACATGGTTTTCGTATCGCCGAGAGCGCATGACGGGGAGAATGGCGGGGCTGATTTGGCGCGAAAGCCAATAAATTCGCGGCTTTTGGGGCGTTCCATTTGACATTGCTCTGAGCAAGGTCAAGAATGACTCTCAACAAAGACTCCACTTAAAGAGAGTCACCCAGAGGAGAAACCATGAGTCAGACCCCCGTGCCCGTTCCCGCGGAACGACTTGCCGAGATCCAGAAAGCGTACGTTGAAGGCTTGAGCAAAGTCCTTCTGTCGTCTGAGGAGGCAGCATTGCTGGCCAAGGCGGACCGACGGTTCTCATCGGATGTCTGGTCTCAGAGTGGGCCATTTGCACAGCTGGCAGCGCTCTACGTGCTCAACAGCAAGGCCATGCAGGACATGGCGTCATCGCTCACGCTTGATCCCAAAATGCAGCAGCGCGTTGAGTTTATGGTCGAGCAGGTGGTAGATGCCTTCTCACCGGCAAACTTCCTTGCGACCAACCCCGATGCCCAGCGCAAGCTCATCGAGACCAAAGGTGAGAGCCTGCGGCAAGGCATGGACAACCTCATGCACGATCTCAATCGAGGCCGAATCACTCAGTCCGATGAAACGGGTTTTGTGGTGGGCGAAAATCTCGCCGTCACCCCGGGGCAGGTCGTGTACCAGTGCCGCTTGTTCCAGCTGATCCACTACACATCGCGGACCGCCAAAGTGGGCAGCCGTCCATTGCTCATGGTGCCGCCCTGCATCAATAAGTTCTACATCATGGACCTCCAACCTGGCGCATCCCTGGTCGAGTTCGCCTTGGATCAAGGGCAGGATGTCTACCTTGTCTCCTGGAAAAACCCGGGCCAAACGGAGCATGACGTCACGTGGGACCACTACATCCAAGACGGCGTGATTCATGCGATAGACATGACCTTGGAAGCCAGTGCCAAGCCGGCCCTCAACCTACTGGGCTTCTGTGTGGGGGGTACCCTCTGCGCCACTGCCCTAGGGGTGCTTGCGGCGCGAGATGAGTCCGATAAGGTTCACAGCCTGACCCTCATGACCACGCTTATCGACTTCACAGAAACCGGTGTGCTGGACGTCTTCATTGATGAGCAGCACGTCTCGATGCGGGAGGCCAAGCTTGGCGCGGGAGGGCTTCTGCCCGGCAAAGAACTGGCCGCAACTTTTTCCTTCCTCCGCCCCAATGACCTGGTTTGGCCCTATGTGGTGAAGAACTACCTCAAGGGCGAGACGCCCCCAGCCTTCGACATCTTGTATTGGAATGCCGACAGCACCAATCTGCCCGGTCCGTTTTACGCCTGGTATTTACGCAACACCTACCTTGAGAACAACCTCGTCAAGCCGGGCAAGCTGACCGTGGCCGGAGAAAAGCTAGACCTTCGAAAGGTCAAGCAGCCGGTCTATGCGTTCGGGGCGCGAGAGGACCACATCGTGCCCTGGCAATCGGCCTGGGAGGGGGTGCGCCATCTCGGCGGCAAGGGTCGCTACGTCCTGGGTGCGAGCGGCCACATTGCAGGCGCAATCAATCCCGCGTCCAAAAACAAACGCTGCTACTGGACCAACCCCAGCGCGGGCAGCTCAGCCGAGGCTTGGTTAAGCAAGGCCGAGGAACATGCAGGCAGTTGGTGGACCGACTGGGCCAAATGGATCAAACAACATCAGGGCCCGCTCATCAATGCCCCCAAGCCAGCAACCCGCGGACGCTTCAAAGCCATCGAGCCCGCACCCGGCCGATACGTAAAAGAGCGGTCAGTCTAGGGAAATCCAGCAAGCAAAAGCGATCCAGAGCAGCCAGAATTCATTCAAACAGGAGAGACAACATGGCGTCACGTTTGGCATATGTAACCGGAGGAATGGGTGGAATTGGAACCTCCATCTGCCGCAAGCTCCATGACGGTGGGTTTAAGGTCATTGCAGGGTGCGGGCCTAGCCGAGACTACGAGAAATGGATTGCTGAGCAAAAGGCCGATGGGTACACCTTTTTTGCCTCTGTTGGCAACGTCGGAGACTGGAACTCCACCGTTGAGGCGTTTGACAAGGTCAAGCATGAGCATGGCAACCCAGACGTGCTGGTGAACAATGCCGGCATCACGAAAGACGGTGTTTTTCTCAAAATGACGCGTGACCAATGGGATGCAGTCATCGACACCAACCTCAACAGCCTATTCAATGTGACGAAGCAAGTGGTCGAGGGCATGGTCGCGAAGGGCTGGGGTCGCATCATCAACATTTCCTCGGTAAACGGGCAGAAGGGCCAGTTCGGTCAGACCAACTATTCGACTGCCAAGGCCGGTATTCACGGCTTCACCATGGCATTAGCGCAAGAGCTGGCAGCCAAGGGCGTCACGGTGAACACAGTCTCTCCCGGCTATATTGGTACCGACATGGTGCGTGCCATCAAGCCAGAGGTACTGGAGAAAATTGTTAGCACCATTCCAGTTCGCCGGCTTGGAGAGCCTGAGGAAATCGGCTCGATCGTGACCTGGCTCGCTGGCGAGGAGAGCGGCTTTGCTACCGGAGCGGACTTCTCGCTCAATGGTGGCTTGCACATGAGCTGATGCGCAAGAGGGCTGGTTTTCCAGCCCTCCGACTACACGAGGGGATTTAAATGCCGAACAAAGAACAACAACGCCTCATCAAAAAATACCCCAATCGCCGGCTCTATGACACACGAACCAGCACGTACATTACCTTGGCAGACGTCAAGGAGTTGGTTCTGTCTCACGAGGACTTCCAAGTGCTCGATGCCAAGACGGGTGCGGATCTGACGCGCAGCATCCTGCTCCAGATCATTCTTGAGGAAGAATCGTCTGGAGCTCCCATTTTTTCGGCTCAAGTCCTCTCGAATGTCATTCGTTTCTACGGCAACGCCATGCAGGGCATGATGGGAAGCTACTTGGAGAAAAACATCCAGGCCTTCTCAGAGATTCAATCGAAGATGCAGGAGCAGTCTCAGGCGTTCACCGCGGGCAAGGGTATTGCCGGTCAAGAGGCCTGGGCCCAGTTTATGGCCAGCCAGGCGCCGGTTATGCAGAACCTCATGAGCAACTACATCGATCAGAGTAAGAAGGTCTTCATGCAAATGGAAGACCAGATGCAAAGCAACACCAAGGCCATGCTCTCCCGATTTGGTTTTCCGCCCGGTCAGGAATAATCTGGCGGTATGCAAAAAGCGCCCACGGTCGGTTTTGTCTCCCTCGGTTGCCCTAAGGCGCTGGTTGACTCAGAAAGAATCCTCACGCAACTCAAGGCGGAGGGCTATGACATCAGCGAGAGCTACGAGGGTGCAGACCTCGTTGTGGTCAATACCTGCGGGTTTATTGATGATGCCGTTCAAGAGAGCCTAGACGCCATTGGCGAGGCCCTGGAGGAAAACGGCAAGGTCATTGTTACCGGTTGCCTCGGTGCGAAAGCAGGTGAGGGTGGTGAATCATTGATTACGCAGGTTCACCCCAAGGTCTTGGCTGTTACGGGCCCGCATGCAACAGCGGAGGTCATGCAAGCGGTGCATACGCATCTGCCCAAGCCACACGATCCCTTCACCGACTTGGTTCCCGAGCAGGGTATACGACTCACGCCTGCTCACTATGCATATCTCAAAATTTCTGAGGGCTGCAATCACCGCTGCAGCTTCTGCATTATTCCGAGCATGCGCGGCGACCTGGTCTCGCGGCCCATTGGGGAGGTCATGCGCGAGGCCGAGGCTCTGGTCAAAAATGGGGTTCGTGAGCTGCTCGTCATTTCCCAGGACACCAGTGCGTATGGTGTCGACCTCAAATACCGCACCGACTTTGTCGACGGTAGGCCCGTGAAGACCCGTATGACTGAGCTCTGCCGAGAGCTTGGGCAGCTCGGTGTCTGGGTGCGCTTGCACTACGTCTATCCGTATCCGCATGTCGATGAAGTTTTGGAGCTGATGGCTGAGGGCAGGGTGCTGCCCTACCTCGATGTGCCCTTCCAGCATGCACACCCCGATGTACTTAAGCGCATGAAACGCCCAGCCTCTGGCGAGCGCAATCTTGAGCGCATCCAGGCCTGGCGCAAGGCGGTGCCTGACCTGACCATTCGCAGCACCTTTATTGCGGGCTTCCCAGGCGAGACCGAGGCCGAATTTCAGACACTGCTCGATTTCCTGACTGAGGCTCAGATTGACCGCCTCGGCTGCTTTGCCTACAGCCCTGTCGATGGTGCGACGGCGAATGCGCTCGAGGGCGCACTCCCCGATTCGATTCGGCAGGAGCGGGCCGACCGGGTCATGGAGCATCAGGCGGCCATATCTGCCAAGCGTCTGGCGCGTTGGGTGGGACGCCGCACGACCGTGCTCATAGACGAGCTCGACCTGGACGAAGGGTGCCTCATTGCGCGCACCGTTGGCGATGCGCCTGATGTTGATGGCATTGTGCGGGTGCGCCCCGACCCCAACTCCCGACACGCGGTTACCGCCGAGGTCGGACAATTCTGCGAGGTTGAAATCATCGAGAGTGATGATTACGACTTAGAAGCCATCTTCATACGAGGACAGCTCAGCGAGGGCATTACCTAAAACAGAAAGAGGAGATCTGAACATGCGTGAAGTCGTTGTTTTGAGTGCGGTACGTTCGGCCATTGGCGGTTTCGCTGGCACACTCTCGAGCCTTGAGCCCTCAGAGCTCGGTGGCATGGTGCTCAAAGAAGCCATCGGTCGTTCGGGTGTAGACCCCAACCAGGTCAATTACGCTGTGGTGGGCAATTGCATCCCCACCGAGAAGCGTTCGCCCTACGTCGGTCGGGTCGTGAGCATTCAGGGCGGCATGCCCATGAGCTCTGTCGCGCTGACCATTAACCGCCTCTGCGGCTCAGCGCTTCAGGCCATCGTTTCCACTGCCCAGAACATCCTGCTTGATGACTGCGAGTTCGGCGTCGGCGGCGGCGTTGAGGTCATGAGCCGTGGCGGCTACCTCAGCCCGGCCATGCGTTCGGGCGCACGCATGGGCGACAGCCAGATGATCGACACCATGGTGGCGACCCTCACAGACCCGTTTGGCGTGGGCCATATGGGCATTACGGCCGAGAATCTTGCGACCAAGCACAACATCAGCCGCGAAGAGCAAGATGCATTCGCGCTCGAGTCACAGAACCGCGCTGCCAGAGCGATCGCGGAGGGGCGGTTCAAAGACCAGATCGTGCCCATCACCATCAGCTCGCGTAAGGGCGACATTGTGTTCGATACAGACGAGCATCCACGTGCGACCACTCTCGAGGCGCTGGCCAAGATGAAGCCTGCCTTCAAGAAGGATGGCTCGGTCACCGCGGGAAATGCCTCTGGCATCAACGATGCGGCGGCGTTCCTGGTGCTGGGTGAGGCCAAGGCTGCTGCAGCCGCAGGCCACAAGCCTCTGGCGGTCATTCGTGGCTATGCGGTTGCGGGCGTGCCCAACGATGTGATGGGAGAAGGTCCCATTCCCTCCACCAAGATTGCCCTCCAGAAGGCAGGCATCACCTTAGACCAGATTGATGTCATCGAGTCCAATGAGGCGTTCGCCGCGCAGGCACTCACCGTGACCAAGGTTCTGGGTTTTGACCCTGCCAAGGTCAACGTCAATGGCGGCGCAATTGCTCTGGGTCACCCAGTGGGTGCAACAGGTGCAATTATTGCCACCAAGTGCATTCACGAGTTGCATCGCACCGGTGGGCGCTACGGGCTTGCCACCATGTGTATCGGTGGCGGGCAGGGCATTGCTGTGGTCTTCGAGCGGGTCTAAGACCGGGTCGCTGTCTGCGCGACATGCAATGGGGGGCTTCGGCCCCCCTTGAGTCGTCCCATTTAGTTTACATAATAAACCTTATACGACAATTCGCTCGAACATCCAGTAGAGGCCCGCAATCGCAATCCCGCCAGAACCTGCCACCATAAAACCCCAGCGATAGATCGCGGTGTTGCGCAGCCACCAGGCCAGTGGAATGAAGATCATCACGATCGCCAATTGACCCAGCTCAACCCCCAAGTTAAAGCCCAGCAATCCCCCCGCAAGCTGCTGGGCCGGGAGACCAAGATCGCCCAGGACACTGGCAAACCCAAACCCGTGGATCAGGCCAAACCCAAAGGCCATCTGCCAGCGAAAATTCAAGGTTCGGCTGGCCAGGTTGCCCAAAGCCGCCACGACCACCGAGGCGGCGATCGCCACCTCGACCAACGCCCCCGGGAGGCTCACCAGGCCGAGCGCCGCAAGACCCAAGGTCACCGAGTGAGCAACCGTAAATGCAGTCACGACGGCCAAGACCTGCCTGAGCGTGGCCCAGAAATGTGATTGAGATTCCCACTGCCCAAAACGAGCACCGCGGCGACGCAATACGCTGGGCAGCAGAAGGCTCAGCAAAAAAACAATGTGATCGGCCCCGATCCAGATGTGCCAGACCCCCTCGATGAGGTAGCCCCAGAGCACGCCCCAGAACCCCTGACGTGCGGCGCTGAGCCAGAGCTCGGAGCGGCTCGGGCTCAAAACGCCGCTGATTTGCTCATCTCCCCATTTCACCTTGAGCAGCGCTCGGTGGAGGACGTCCTGCTCGAAGAGCAGACGGTAGTCCAGTGCTGTCGAGTCCTCCTGCCGAGGCGCCTCACAGAGAAATCGACTCATCAGACTCAGGCTGAGGTCATCCTCATACCTGGCTATCGCCCAATCCATCGGACCCAAAACACACGGGCCCTGGTCGTTTCGCAGGAGCAACCCCTCCCTGATCCACGGTTCAATCTGGTCGCGATTCGTGAGGACCTCGGCCCAATTCACCTGCCCATCTTGGTTCCGGTCCAGAGGGAACACCAGTGCGAGATCCCGCAGGGGAAGGTCAAGCCGAAGCGAGAATGCGTTCGCCTCCTCTCGCGCAACCTCGATGATGCTGGTGCTGCTGGAGTGAGCCAAGACCGAGGATGCACCGAGCCACAGCGCGGTCGCCGTCAGCAGGCCCAGTAGGCCCCTCATGGGCGCCCTGCCTCTCCAGCGAGCGCCAATACCGCGTCGAACAATGGCTTTTGTAATGCGTCAACGTAACCCGTATCACGCAACCATGTGGAGACTGTCGCGGCTGCAAGCCGGTCCTTGGTGAGAAGCGCTGCACGTCCGAACAGCACCGCATCGGCAGGTTCGCGTTGAGTCGCCCAGGCCTGACGCGCCAACGCTAGGGCTTTGGCCGGCTCCTGCGCGATATCAAGCCAAAACACTACCACGGGGCGTTCATTGACCATATCGCCACGCGCCATCTGTCGGGCCAATCGCTCACGGAAGGCCCTGGTCATGACGGTCGCCTGATCTCTCTGGCCGAGCCCAGCGGCCGAACGAATAGCTTGAACCAGCAGCGCATCAGATCTTGGCAGCTGAGCATTCAATTGGAGCGCCTCTGCATAGCGACCCTGATCATTGAGCAACTCCACCATGGCCAGCCTCAGGCCGTGCCCACCCGGCTCAGACCCCAGGCCCCGGCGCCAAATCTCCAAGGCTGCGGCAACCTGGCCCGACAGGCGTCTTGCCTCTCCCCGATGAAAGGCAAGCCATTGGGCCGTTGTTGCAGACCCTGCATCGGGGCGCTGGGCAAGTCGATCCAGGATGGCAAGGGCCTCCCTTGGGCGCCCAGTGCGGTAAAGCAACACACCTTGGCAAGCATCGCCTTCGACAGACCCAAATCGATTCAGAATCTGATCGCAGGTCGTGCGGGCCTGAGCCATGCGAGCGCCCACCAGGTCCACCGCAAAAAGCCAAGACCAGAACTCCGGCCGATCAGGCTCGGCTGCAATCGCCCGATTGAGGTCCAGGCGGGCAGCCTCAAAATCATGCAACCCCTGCCTAATCAAGGCGCGAACGAAGAGGGTCTCGGCCGGGAGCGCGACTTGGTCCCACCATGGGGCCAGAAGCGCTTGCGCATAGCCCAGCAAGCGGGGATCGCCTTGGTCAAGCGCAGCCAAAAACAGGCGCCGTGCCTGCGTGCTGGCTTGTTCCAACCGGTGGGGCCCCTCGTTGACTGAGGTTGCCAATGGCACACTTAACTGCATTGGCAGATCACGCAGCAAAAGGTCGCCCGGATGCGGCAGATAGCGCGGCGCCATCTGGGCGGACGCTGTGCCAAGGGTTGCCCAAAGCAATGCTCCCGTGAGCCAAAGACCGACGGCTCCTGCGGGGCTTGACGAGTGCTTCATGAGCCATCCATACTGAATCGGTCTCAAAAGCACCTCCATCTTAACGACACCCCGAAAGGCAACACCATGAAAACCACCCTGTCGATCCTTGCGACGGCCATGTTCCTGATTTCTGCCCCCAGCTTTGCCATGAGCCATGGCGGCGGGAAAATGGACGACAAAAAAGCAGCCAAAGTGGACTGCAAAAAGGCTGAAAACAAAGACCACAAAGACTGTAAAGCCATGAAAGAAGAGCCCAAAAAGGACGCCCCCAAGAAGTAATTCGTCCTCACGTGCTCAGAGAGCCCGGCCATGGATGCCGGGCTTTTTTTTGAGCCCTGTAACGAATCGTTCAAAGTTTGCTGTGGTGTGACGGGCCACGCGCTCAAGGGTCGTGTCCTTGAGCTCAGCGACTTTTTGTGCCACGTGAACCACAAAGGCGGGTTCGTTGGTTTTCCCCCTAAACGGCACGGGGGCCAGAAACGGTGCATCAGTCTCGACCATGAGGTGCTCCAGGGGCACTCTGCGTGCAACATCATGGACTTGTGCGGCACTCTTAAACGTGACGATGCCAGACAGCGAGATCAGAAAGTTCATCTCGATCGCAGCCTGAGCAACCTCAAAATTCTCGGTAAAACAATGCATAACGCCGCCAACTTCATGTGCATTCTCCTCTTTGAGGATGCGTAAGGTGTCAGCTGCCGCCTCTCGAGTGTGAATGATCAATGGCTTGCCCAACTCGCGTGCAGCACGAATATGGGTACGAAACCGCTCACGCTGCCACTCAAGGTCACCCTTGAGGCGGAAGTAGTCCAGCCCCGTCTCTCCGATGGCGACCACCCGCGGGTGAGCACCCCGCCGGACCAGTTCCTCGACCGAGGCCTCTTGTGGCTCATCCTCATAGTCCGGGTGAACGCCGACGCTGCAGACCAGCCGTTCGTCACCCAACGCAGTATTGAGTACCGCGTCTGCCTCGGAGAGTGTGGTGCACACGTTCAACGCGCGGGTGACGCCCGCCGAAGCCATCTGATCGAGGATCTCCTGGGTTCTTCCGACCAAGCCCTCGTAGTTCAGGTGGCAATGCGAGTCGACCAAAGTGGCCTGACCCAGGTCACAGGGCGATTGTGTCGCGCAGTCAGCAGGTTTCATGACGGAAAGACATCCTGAAGTGAGATGAACACGCTCTCGAAGAGCAAGCGTGGGTTGAGCGGGTGATCCGCATGCGCCAGGTAGGACCGAAGCCGAGACTGAGCCTCAGCGAGCCTTTGGGCGGGCTGGGGTTGCGCGCGTATCCAGGCCACGTGCCGATCAAGACCCGACCGCTCTGCAGCGAAGGTCATGGGCTCCAGCCCGGCAAGCATTCGGTGAACATCGAGAAGCCAGAGGCTGAGCCACTCCAGCACCGGTCGGACTGGGGCCTTGCCAGCCCTGTCGGCCCAACCCATGGCATCGAGCCGGCTCTGGACGAGCAGCGGAAACAACCAGGCTTGCGGGCCATCAGGCTGGGCTATTCGAGCGGCAGTGACCGCTTCCGAGGATGCGGAGAGGGCAAGCCTTCGGCAGCGAGAGAGGATGGTCGCGGGCACGCCTTGAAGCCGCTCTCCGTAGAGCAAATAACGCATGCCCTCAGCTGGCTCCTCGAGGCCCTTGAGCAACGCATTGGCAGAAGAGACATTGAGGCTCTCAACTGGCCCAATCACCGCAATGCGGACTCCTCCGCGGTGTGAGCTGAGTTGTGAAAAGCCGCTCAGCTCGCGTACCTGATCAATACGAATCTCTTTGCTGAGCCTCTTCTCTTTGCCATCGCTCCCCGCCTCACTGGCGCCCTCCTCCTCTGCAGTCTCCTCCAAGGCTGCAGGCCTCACCCAGCGTAGGTCAGGGTGCTGACCTTGAGCGACCCACTGACAGGACTGGCAGACACCGCAAGCCTCATGCCGATATGAACCCAGAGGAGCGCTACAGAGCAGGCCTGCGGCGAGGTTGACGGCAAATTCTCCCAACCCCAGGCCCGGTGGGGCTGTGAGCAAGGCAGCGGTCCAGGGCCGCTCGGCTAATCCTCGGCTCTGCTCGAGCCAATTGCGGTGCATGTCTGCGCTCATGAGAGCAGGGTCTCGAGTGCAGCGGCAATCTGGCTCTCGAGCGCCTCAATGGTCTGGCTGGCGTCGAGCCATAAGCCGCGATGGCCCCGCCTTCGAGCGGCAGCCCGGTAGCCCTCGCGAACGCGATTAAAGAAAGCGAGGTCCTCCTGTTCGAACCGATCTGGAGTCTCACCCGATTTCGACTGTCGTCCCAGACGTCGCGCTGCTGCCTGCTCGGGCTCCAGATCAAAGTAGAGAACCAGATCGGCGGATCGAGATATGCCATCCGGGCCAGACTCCACGGCTTGCGTGAGCACGTGCAGCACAGACTCTGGAACCCCACGTCCCGCCCCTTGGTAAGCCCAGCTTGAGTCCACATATCGATCGGAGAGCACCCACTGCCCCGCCTGCAGAGCTGGCCAGACGGTCTGAGTGAGGTGGTCTCTGCGTGCCGCAAAAACCGCCAGAGCCTCGGTAAGCCCATCCATGGGCTGATTCAGCATGAGGGTGCGCAAGTGCTCGGCAAGGGCACTCCCGCCCGGTTCCCGGGTGAGACAGACCCGCTGACCCCTCTGGATGAGCCAATCCCGAATAAAGGGGATGTGGCTGCTCTTGCCAGCGCCATCAACACCCTCGAGCACCAAGAATCTCGCGGTCGCCGCGTGGCTGGGCATCATCGTCCTGCGACCTTCATGGAGGGTGGTGGCTCTGGCCCGCGCTTGCGCTGAAAGTAATTCACCGCATGATTGTGCTGATCCAGGGTGTGACTGAAGTAGGAGCTACCATCCCCCTGCGCTACAAAGTAAAGCGCCTGAGTTGGCGCTGGATTCAGTGCCGCCACCAATGCCGCACGACCCGGATTCGCAATGGGACTCGGGGGCAATCCGCGCACGCGATAGGTGTTGTATGGAGAGTCTCGCTGAAGGTCGGCTTTTCGCAGGTTGCCATCGAATGCGCTGCCCATGGCGTAAATGACGGTCGGGTCGGATTGCAAGGGCATATTGAGGGAGAGCCGGTTATGGAAAACCGCCGAGACCCACTCTCGGTCGTCTGGATGCTGGGTTTCACGCTCTATCAGACTGGCTATGGTGAGGGCCTCCTCAAGACGGCTAATCTTGACTCTGGGGTTTCGGGCCTCCCAGGCCTCGGTCAGTACCCGCCTCTGAAGTCGGATGGCTCGCTCAAAGAGCGCATAGTCGGTGCTGCCCTTCTGAATCAGATAGGTGTCAGGGAAAATCCACCCCTCCACAGAGCCGCTGGCGATACCCAGCTCTCGCGCCAAGAGCACACTGGCCTCAGGAACACGCTCGGGTAGCTGCCTCACGATGGCAGGATTGGCATGGACGGCACGCAGCATTTGCTCGAAGGTCCAGCCTTCGATGAGGGTGATCGCCACCTGAAGTGAGTCACCTCTTGAAAACTTGTTCAGGATGTCAACCAGCGAATAGCCTGCTCTGAGCTCGTATACGCCCGCCTTGAGGCGCGACTGGGCTCCGAGCACGCGTGCAGCCCACGCAAACTCCTGACCCTGAAGGTCAAGTCCCGCGTCTTGGAGCAGCCAACCGATGGCCTGCGCTGAGCTGCCCGGAGGGATAACGATCTCGAGACCGGGGGCCGAAGCGGAGGCAGGCGGACCCGGGACGACCGAGCGATGTAGCCAGGCATACCCCAGCCCAGCCGAACCAATGGCCAGCAGAATGGTGAGGGCAATGATGCGAATGAACCATTTCATCCTCGCTATATTAGTCGGCATGCAAAACATTCCGCTCCTTGCCCACACACCACCCCTCTCCCTGGCCGTCTGGACGGCTCGAGGCCCGGACGCACGCAGCTTTCTGCAGGGGCAGCTCACCCAAGACACCCTCAGGCTGGAAGTTATCGGGCGCACGCAGGCTCGCGCGCACCAGCTCACGGGCCTCTGCACTCCAAAGGGTCGGCTTCTGGCCAGCCTGCAGCAGTGGTCAATAGCCGATCATGAACTTGCGCACATCTCTCCAGCTGAACTCACACCCAGCCTAATCAAGCGCCTGGGTATGTATGTGCTCAGGGCGAAGGTTCAGATTGCATCCGAGCCCTGGGAAGTGCGCGGCGCCTGGCTCGGTCCGAGCGAGATACCTCCGGGCTATGGCGTTGCACTCGATGACCAGCTCTGGTGCCTGAGGACCCTGGACAACCCCGACCAAGGACCGCGAGCCTGGCTCGTGGGAGACCGTGAGCAGCTGGCCCGTTGGGTCCTGGCATCCCCAACGACTTCGGCTGAGCGCGCGCAGGCAGCCTGGTGGACAGCCGAGGTTTGCGCGGGCTGGCCCATGGTCTGGCCACAAACCCAAGACGCATTTGTTCCTCAGATGATCAACTTCGACCTGCTCGATGGCATTGGATTCAAGAAGGGTTGCTATACCGGGCAAGAAGTGGTGGCACGCAGTCAGTACCTCGGCAAGCTCAATCGACGCATGTTCCGCATGACGCTCTCAGAGCCGCTCTCGGAGCCCGTGCCGCCAGGGACAGATGTCTGGCTCGTCGGGCGAGGAGAACCGAGCAGCCCCAACGAGCCGGTTGGCCAGCTTGTGATGTTGTCGGAATCGCAGGCCTTGGTCTGCATCAGCTTGGATGCGCTTGCCCAAGCAGGCGATGCTAGCCTGCGCCTCGGATCGAGCACTGGGCCTGCCTTAACCCTCGCGTCGCTGCCCTACGCGGTCCCCACAGAACCCCAACAGGTGAACCGCCCTAAGTTGTAAGGCGTTTAAAGCTACCCATGGCCTGGGCGAGAAGACGCCCATGTGCGTCGCGGAGCTCCGCCCTGCAGAACGCCATCGACTTGGTTCGGTGATCACAGAACCCCAAGCAAGTTAGCCGGCCTTTAGCCGGACGCAAAAAGCTGGTTTTCATTTCGATGGTGACCACGCCTCGGCGCTCAGGGTCCCCGGCTCTGGCAGCAACGGCCATGGTGACGTCGAGCAAGGTCATCACCACCCCACCATGGGCCATCCCAAGATCGTTCATCTGCCAAGGCTGAAGGTCAAGCGCGAGCTCGCTCTGGGCGGACTCCGCCCGGATGACCTCAATGCCAAGGTGGGCGACGAAGGGCGGTATGGCCCGATTAAACACGGTGTCGGGTGTGGTCTCCATGGCGGCACAGGGTATCAGGACTTAAGATCAGCGGCTTGAACGCGCCCGCCTCCCTTCCTCTGCCGCCGCTTGCTACTTTCGTCCCCCCTGGAACCCAGCCCAGGGTGTCGGCGCGCTCGCTTGGCCTCTCGCCAACAGATTTGACCGCAGATCTACCGGATTACGGGTTTCCAGAAGAGGAGCCCATTGCCTTTGCATGCGACCCGACACCGTTGGAAGATCCCCAGCTCTGCCTTGTCGTGCCTGACGTTGCGCGTCTGTTGGCCCTAGAGCCGGAGGCGCTCTCCGGTCAGGCCGATTGGAATGCCTTACTCAGTGGTGCTGCCACCCTCGCAGAGCGCAAGGCTTACGCAAGCGCTTATGCGGGACACCAATTTGGAAGCTTTGTGCCGCGGCTGGGCGATGGTCGAGCGCTCAACCTCGGAGCGATCAGGGGCTGGGTACTCCAACTGAAGGGTGCAGGCACCACACCCTACGCACGATTTGCAGACGGCCGCGCGGTGCTGCGCTCCTCGGTGCGCGAGCTCCTCTGCTCCGAGGCGATGGCTGGGCTTGGTGTACCCACCACCCGGGCGCTCTCATTGGTCGTATCAAGCACTCCCGTGTTTCGAGAGACACCGGAGCCAGCTGCTGTTGTGTGCCGAGTCGCGCCAAGCTTTGTGCGATTCGGACACTTCGAGTACTTCGCTGCCCGCGGTCGCCCAGAGCTCATGATGCAGCTGGTTGATCAGCTGGTCACACACCAACCCGAGTTTGCCTCACTGAGCGCGGTTGTTGGTGCAGACCGGTTGGCCGGCTTCTTTCACCTCACCGTGGAGCGTACCGCCGCATTGATGGCCCATTGGACTGCAGTTGGGTTCATGCACGGAGTCATGAACACCGATAATTTTTCTATTCTGGGATTAACACTGGACTACGGCCCCTTTGCCTGGATGGAGGCCTTTGACCCCCACCAAATCTGCAACCATTCCGACCACTCAGGTCGCTATCGCTTCTCACACCAGCCATCGATTGGGCTCTGGAACCTCGAGCGCTTGCTCGCGGCGCTGTGCACTTCCCCCCTCATTCAAGTGCAGCTGAGAGAGGAGCTCAGAGATGCGCTGCTTGAGCGTTATGAGCAGGCATTTCAAGGAGCGTTTAGGACGCTCATGGCGAATAAGCTCGGGGTGTCAGCTGCGCTCCCCAACACCCAGTGGGAGGCGCTGCTCAATGGGCTTTATGGGCTGCTCCATGCCGAGCATCTGGACTACTCTCAATTCTTCGCCGCCCTCTGCCGCTGCAACCCTCTGGTATCCACTGCAGATGGCTGGACACCGTTGAGGGATCAAGTTCTCCATCCCGCGGGCCTTCACGATTGGCTGGCGGTCTATCAGCCTGCCGCTGCGGCCGAGGCGACCCGAATCGGTACCGAAGCCTGGCAACATCAACGCGCCCAGCAGAATCCTCGATTTATCCTGCGCAACTGGGTCGCAGAGGAGGTGATTCGAGCGCTGGAGGATGAGGGCGACCTGCGTCCCCTGCAGGCTGCATCGCGCTTTGTGCGTGAGCCGTTTGCAAGCTTTGCAGACGACCCCCTCTGGACGCGTTGGACCGGCCCAGCCCCAGACTGGGCATCCAAACTCTCACTCAGCTGCTCCAGCTAAACTCTGGTCTACCAAGGAGGTATTCATGGCAAACGACGATGAATTGCGCGCACGCCTAACTGACATGCAGTATGCGGTTACGCAAAAGGCCTATACGGAGCCCCCTTTCACGGGTGAATTCTGGAATTTCTGGGGCAAAGGTCGCTATGACTGCATCTGCTGCGGGACAGAGCTCTTTTCCTCAGAGAGTAAGTTCGACGCCGGATGTGGCTGGCCAAGCTATGACCGCGCGCTCATAGCGGGCAATATCCGCGAGGTCGAGGATCGCAGTCACGGTGTCATTCGGACTGAGATCCTCTGCAACCACTGCGGCGCCCACCTGGGCCACGTGTTCCCCGATGGTCCAACCGAGACCGGCCTTCGTTACTGTGTGAATTCCGCCTCGGTGAAGTTTGAAGGCAGCCCCGAGTGAAGCTCCTCGCCGATTGGGGTGCGCTGATCGTCTTCTTTGTCACCTACAAGCTGGTCGATCTCTACTGGGCTACTGCCCTGGCGGTCGTCGTGAGCGTGCTGATGATTGGTCTGATGCGTGCCCGTCGAATGCCGATCGACCGCATGCAGTGGATTGGGCTCGGGCTCATCGTGGTTTTTGGCGGGCTCACCCTGTTGCTCCAGGACGAGCGTTTTATCAAGGCGAAGCCCACGCTGCTCTACGGATTGTCAGCGATCGTGTTTGCCGTACCCCAACTCCTTGGGAAAGCGGTTCTGCTTAAGACGCTGATCGGAGACAAAATTCAAATGCCTGATTTCGCCTGGCGCAGGCTGAACATCGCCTGGGCACTCTTCTTTGTGGTGATGGCAGTGCTCAATGCCTGGGTGGCCGTGACCTTCCCCACCGATGTCTGGGTTGACTTCAAGCTGTTCGGCGGCATCGGGCTGATGGCAATCTTCATTGTGGGCCAGACCGTTTACATGACCCGACACGGTGTGGAGTCCGGACCGGCAGACCAGCAGCCCACGGAGCCCAAAGCATGAACGCGGCCACGAGTATCAGCGAGGCCATTGAAGCGCGACTGAGAGCGCACCTGCGGGTCACCGAGCTCACGCTTCGCGATGATTCAGCTGCGCACCAGGGGCATGCGGGAGCGGCTGCAGGTGGCGGTCATTTCGAGCTGCTGATCGTCTCGCCTGACTTTGAGGGAAAGACCCGGGTCGGCCGACACCGCCTTGTGTATGATGCCTTGAGCGACTGGATGCCCGCGCGAATCCATGCGCTCTCAATCGACGCGCGAACCCCTTCGGAGTTTGTCTAATGTTGCGTCTTTACCCCGTCGTTGCCGCATTGCTTTTGGTCGTCTCGAGCAGCGTACTTGCCCAGAATATTGCCGTCGTCAATGGCCGCGCCATTCCCAAGGAGCGGGCAGACCTGTTCCTCAAAGAGCTTGAGAAGCAGGGCCAACCCGTCACGCCAGAGCTTGCGACGCTTGTTCGGCAAGAACTGGTCGACCGTGAAATCCTGCTGCAGGAGGCTGAGCGTCGCGGCCTGCCGGCAAAGCCTGAGCTTAAATTCCAGATCGATGCAGCGCGTCAGCAGGTGCTGATTCAGGCCCTGGTGCAAGACGAGATGAGCAAGAACCCAGTCAAGGAGTCCGACATCAAAGCAGAGTACGAGCGCCTCTCGAAACTGCAGGGTGACGAGTACCGCGCGAAACATATCTTGGTTGAGACTGAGGACGGCGCGAAAGCCGTGATCCAAAAGCTCAGCAAGGGCGCAAAGTTTGAAGACCTCGCGAAGGAATCCAAGGACCCAGGGTCAGCCGCCCGCGGGGGCGACCTCGATTGGGCCAGCCCTTCAAACTTCGTGAAACCCTTTGCCAATGCCATGGTCGCCCTTAAGAAGGGAGAAACCACACAAGCCCCGGTTCAGTCCCAGTTCGGATGGCATGTGATTCGGCTCGAGGACACTCGCAAGGCCCAGATTCCGGCCTTCGATGAAGTGAAGGCCCAACTGAGTGAGAGTCTTCAGCGGCGACGCCTCGGCGAGTTTCAAGAAAAGCTAAAGTCCAAAGCGAAAATCAAGTAATACGCTCTGCACTCAGTGATCAATAAGGACTGTGGTTCCTGCGGGAACCCAGTCGAACAGATCGACAATATCCTGGTTGCGCATGCGAATGCATCCGATGGAACCTGGTTCCCCCATATGAACCGTGGGAGGGCTTCCATGAAAGTACACGTACCGACGCATGGTGTCGACTTCGCCGAGGCGATTCACGCCAGGCTCTAGACCGGAGAGCCAGAGAATGCGCGTGAGAATCCAGTCCCTTTTCGGGTGTTGACTCGAAAGCTCGGGCGTCCAGATTTCACCCGTTGGGCGACGGCCAACAAAGACTGTATTGAACGCAGACCCTGCGCCAATCTTGGCTCGGATCTGGTGCCGGCCCAGCGGGGTGCAATAGCTTCCCTTCTGATTTCCCACACCATTCTTCGCAGTGGATATGGCGTAGGACCGAACCCATTGCGCTTGTAGGGGATGCCACCGCGCTGCCTCGTGCTGAGGGGGAGGGCTCTGATAGGTCCTGCTGAGGTCGTAGACATGCAGGCGCTGAGCCGCAACAGAGATGACCAGGTGATAGGGGCTCGCGGAAACGTAGCTCATGTTTTTAGTCCAGTGCGGCGCTGGGCGAAAAAATCCTTTAATAGACTGCCACATTCCTCTGCCAGAACGCCACCGCGCACAGCGGTTTGGTGGTTTAGATCAGACCAGCTAAAGACCTCTCTCGCACTCCCCGCGACGCCAGTCTTGGGGTCGGAGGCTCCGAATACCACCTCTGCCAGCCTTGCATGAAACATCGCGCCAGCGCACATCAGACAGGGCTCGAGGGTCACGTAGAGCCGTGCGCCTGGGAGCCGGTAATTACCCGCCCGCTCACCGGCCGCTCTCAGCGCTTGGATCTCGGCGTGGGCGGAGGGGTCATGCAGCCCGATGGGGCGATTGCGACCCACGGCAAGCAGCTCCCCTGAGGCAGAGACCACGACGGCACCGACGGGAACCTCTCCCTCTGCAGCTGCGAGCTGACCCTGCTCTATGGCCAAGCGCATAAGGTTTTCATCAGAAATCGACACGGGGGCACCGGAGCATCAGTTCTGGATCGTGGCCAGGGTGATCATGCTTTTTTCGCAATTGGTAACTCCTTTCAGATCTGCCCCAAGACCGTATAGTACGATCTCGCATGCGGCGCATCTCAGTCTGAGGAGCCCCCACTCAATCGAGGTCACCATGGATTATTTCAGCTTGGCGTTTCTGACGGCTGTACTACAGATCATCGCCATCGACATCTTGTTGGGCGGCGATAACGCTGTCGTCATCGCCCTAGCGTGCCGCAAGCTTCCGGAGTCGCAACGCAGTAAGGGGATTGCTTGGGGCGTTGCAGGCGCCATTGGCCTGCGCGTCGTGCTCATCTTCTTTGCACTTCAGCTGCTTGAACTACCGTTCTTAAAGGTCGTTGGTGCAATTTTGTTGGTTTGGATCGGCGTCAAACTCATGCTGCCTGAGGATGGTGGACATGAGAATATTGAGGGGGCTGCGACGCTCGGAGGAGCAATCAAAACCATCGTGATTGCCGATGCTGTGATGAGCATCGACAATGTCATTGCGGTTGCCGGCGCTGCAAAGGGCGATATGGGATTGGTGGTCTTCGGAATTTTGATCAGTATCCCCATCATCGTGTGGGGCAGTAAGTTCGTGCTCAAGCTCATGGACCGCTTCCCCATCGTCATTACCATTGGCGCTGGCCTTCTCGGCTGGATTGGGGGTGGGATGATCGTCTCGGACGTTGTGGTCAAACCCTACCTCGTCGATGCCCCGTCGTGGACTCACTACGCGACTGCCGTCCTCGGGGCGGCCCTGGTGGTGGTGCTCGGAAAGTTCTTCGCAAATCGCATGCGCAAGGCAGAGGACGCGCCGCTTATCGATCTGGCGAACAAAGACTGAAGCTCAAGAGGAATTCACACCATGACCAAGATTCTGCTTCCAAACGACGGTTCCCCCTCGAGTTCCCGAGCGCTTGATCACCTACTGCAGCGCGGCTTGGACGGGTTGGAGCTGCACCTGCTCAATGTCCAACTGCCCGTTGATGGCAACGTGAGCACTTTCGTCGACGCAAAAGACGTCGACAGCTACCATCTCGAAGAGGGCTTATCCGAGCTCTCATCTGCTCGTAACCAACTCGAGTCTGCCGGTCTCGTTTTTCAGCAGCACGTCCTTGTGGGCCACCCTGCCGAACAGATCCGCAGGTTTGCGGATGAACATGGTTTTGATGAAATTGTGATGGGCACCCACGGCCGCACTGGCCTGATTCACCTGGTTATGGGCTCGGTGGCGACGGAGGTCTCTGAAAAAGCCAAGACCAAGGTCACGCTCATCAAATAGTCACTCCCACTCAATTGTCGCTGGGGGCTTCGAGCTGATATCCAGGGTGACACGGTTGATTCCTCGCACCTCATTGATGATTCGGCTGGAGACCTTCTTCAGAAGCGGATACGGCAGTTCAGCCCAGTCCGCCGTCATGAAGTCGGAGGTGATCACCGCACGTAAAGCCACCACGTAGTCATAGGTGCGACCATCACCCATCACCCCAACGCTCTTGACGGGCAGAAACACGGCAAACGCTTGGCTGGTGAGGTCGTACCAGGAGCGGCCCGTTGATGGGTCCATCGTGTTGCGAAGCTCTTCGATGAAGATGTGATCTGCATGCCGAAGCAGATCGGCATATTCCTGTTTGACCTCACCCAGAATGCGCACCCCCAGACCGGGCCCTGGAAACGGATGGCGGTAGACCATGTCATGCGGCAGGCCAAGCGCCACACCCAGCTCACGCACCTCGTCTTTGAAGAGGTCTCGCAAAGGCTCCAGAAGCTTTAAACCCAGTTGCTCGGGCAGTCCACCCACATTGTGATGGCTCTTGATGGTGACCGCCTTTTTTGTCTTCGCCCCGCCGGATTCAATAACATCGGGGTAAATGGTGCCCTGGGCCAAGAAAGTGGCGCCTTTATGGCCCTTCCCTGCCGCTTTGAGCTTTGCAGCCTCTTCTTTGAATACATCGACGAAGAGCCGGCCGATGATTTTTCTTTTGGCCTCGGGCTCACTGACACCCGAAAGCTCTCGCAGAAAGCGCTCGCTCGCATCGACACGAATGACGCGTGCATGCAGCCGACCACTGAACATCTCCATGACGGCATCGCCCTCGTGGAGGCGCAGCAGGCCATGATCAACAAAAATACAGGTGAGCTGGTCTCCAATTGCCCGGTGAATCAGTGCAGCCGCCACTGAGGAGTCGACCCCGCCAGAGAGGCCCAGTATCACCTCCTCGTCGCCCACCTGTCTTTGGATCTGGGAAACCGCCTCGGTGATGTGGTCTCGCATGATCCAATCCGGCTGAGCTTGGCAGATGCCCAACACAAAGCGCTCGAGCAGGGCACGGCCTTGAGCTGTGTGTGTCACTTCGGGATGGAACTGAACCGCATAGAAACGGCGACGCTCGTCTGCCATTCCTGCAATAGGGCAGCTCTCGGTTGAGGCCATGAGTTTGAAACCCGGGGGGAGCTCGCTCACCTTGTCACCGTGGCTCATCCAGACTTTGAGCATTCCATGGCCCTCAGGGGTGACAAAGTCTTGAATGTCTCGCAGCAGCTCCGTGTGCCCTCGTGCACGCACCTCTGCATAACCGAACTCACGCTTGTGGCCCGTCTCGACGCGGCCACCCAGTTGCTGGGCCATGGTCTGCATGCCGTAGCAAATACCCAGTACCGGGATGCCGAGCTCAAAACACAACGCCGGGGCCCGATCGGTCGTCTCTTCATAGACGCTGGCATGGCTTCCCGAGAGAATGACGCCCTTAAGATGCCCCCCTGCAGCGTATGCGCGGAGCCAGTCCTCGGTTACATCGCAGGGGTGAACCTCGCAATAGACATGCGCCTCTCTCACCCGCCGTGCGATGAGCTGTGTGACCTGAGACCCGAAGTCCAGGATCAGAATCGTGTCGTGGGTCATACGGCCTCAGTCCGCTCGGTAGTTCGGTGCTTCTTTGGTGATCTGGACGTCGTGGACGTGCGACTCACGAATGCCGGAAGTGGTGATTTCGACAAAGGTGGCACGGTCATGAAGCTCGTCAATAGATGCGCATCCGCAGTAGCCCATGCTTGAACGAAGGCCACCCGCGAGCTGAAACAGAATCTGCTTCACACTGCCTTTGTAAGGCACGCGCCCCTCGATGCCTTCAGGCACAAACTTGTCTGCACTCGGGCTCTCGTCCTCTTGAAAGTAACGGTCGGCAGAGCCTGCCTGCATGGCCCCGACGGAGCCCATGCCTCGATATGATTTGTAGGAGCGGCCCTGGAACAACACGACCTCGCCGGGCGCCTCCTCGGTTCCAGCAAACATGCCGCCCATCATGACCGTGCTCGCTCCGGCGGCCAACGCCTTCGCAATATCTCCCGAGAACCGAATGCCACCGTCTGCAATGATGGGTACGCCGCTCTGTGCCATTTCTTGCGCGACATTCGCTATGGCAGAGATTTGCGGAACCCCTACACCGGCCACAATGCGTGTGGTGCAGATCGAGCCCGGGCCGATGCCTACTTTTACGGCATCTGCGCCGTGGTCAACCAGGGCGCGAGCAGCCGCTGCGGTTGCAATGTTTCCGCCCACCACATCGACGCTGGGGTGGTGCTGCTTGACCCACTGAACCCGATCGAGCACACCCTTGGAGTGGCCATGTGCGGTATCGACCACGATCACATCGACGCCGGCCTCGACCAAGCGCTCGACGCGCTCCTCGGTGCCGTCACCAACGCCAACCGCAGCGCCAACACGCAGTTTCCCTTGTTCATCACGAGCCGCATGAGGATGCTCAATACCCTTGAGAATATCTTTGACAGTGATCAGGCCCCGAAGCTGAAACGCGTCGTTCACGACCAGCACACGCTCGAGCCGATGGGCATGCATAAGCGCCTTGGCCTCTTCGACCGAGGCCCCCTCTTTAACCGTGACAAGGCGCTCACGCGGCGTCATGATGTCCCGCACCGGTTGGTCCAGTCGCGTCTCAAAGCGAAGGTCGCGGTTGGTGACAATGCCCACCACGCGATCGCCGTCCACGACGGGAAGACCTGACACACGTCGCTCTGCGATGAGCGCCAAGACCTGACGCACGGTCATGCTGGGACTGATCGTGAAGGGATCTTTCACAACACCCGCCTCGAAACGCTTCACCTTGGCGACTTCTGCAGCCTGAGCTGTTGGCGACAGGTTTTTGTGGATGATCCCAATACCGCCCTCTTCTGCAATGGCAATCGCAAGTCGCGCTTCAGTAACTGTATCCATGGCCGCAGAGACCACAGGCAGGTTGAGTCGGATGTTGCGTGTGAACTGGGTGCTCAGACGCGCATCGCGCGGCAGGATTTCGGAGTGGGCGGGAACGAGGAGGACGTCATCGAACGTCAGGGCCTTTTGCAGAACGCGCATGGGAGTTCTTGGGTAGAGTTTCCAATGACGCATTGTACTCGGGTACTCGCGTCCCGCCCCCAACCGGTCACGCTACCCCCGGTTCTTGGTCCATCGGTCGGTCTGCCCCTGCCGCGCCCGTTGCGCTCGGAGGGACTCCACCCGCTTTCGACGAGCCTCCTTGGGATCCGCCAGGAGCGCTCTGACGAGGTCGATGCGATCCCAGGGCTCAAGAGCCTGCTGGTCCTCGACGACAGATCCAAAGCGGGCCCGCACAAGCCCGGCATCCCAGGCCTGAGCGAGCTCGGGAAGGAGGTTGGACTGGGCACGCAGAGACGCCACCGTCATGCCGGGTGTAAAGACCCAAGACTGAGACACGATACCCTGCGGGCCCGCCAAAAGCAGGCTAACGGGGCCCAGCTGCGGTTCCATGAAGCGTGTCTGCCCTTTGCACGAATGCATCGACGAAACTGGTCGTGATCTGCTCAAAAACGGGTCCAACCAGCTTCTCAAGAAGCTTTGACGAGAAGTGATAAGTCAGCGAGAAACTCACCTTACAGGCGCGGTCATTCAGCGGAACGAAGACCCAAGCGCCCGAGAGCGCCTTAAAAGGCCCATCGTGAAGCGCCATGTCAATACGCTCACCCGGCAGATGACGATTTCGAGTGGTGAACGACTGCCGCAAGCCCTTGAAGGCGATCTGAACCTGCTCCAAGCGAGAGCCGTCCGCCTGCGGTTCTACGGAGGTTCCTCCGCACCATGGTAAAAAGTCGGGATACGCACCCACGTCCGACACGAGATTGAACATCTCCTGAGCGGAATACGGAACCAGAACGGTTTTCACTACTTCAGCCATATACGCATTTTATGTCGATCATCGATAACAAGAAGGCATTCCACGACTACTTCATTGAGGACCGCATGGAGGCGGGCCTCGTCTTGGAGGGTTGGGAGGCTAAGGCCATTCGAGCAGGGCGTGTACAGCTCAAAGAGGCCTATGTCGTGATTCGTCAGGCTGAATTGTTTCTCATCGGCTGCCACATCTCCCCGCTTCCAACTGCATCAACCCACATCCAGCCCGATCCAGTGCGCACCCGAAAGCTGCTGATGAAGAGCGAGGAGATTGCCAAACTCATCGGCAAGGTGGAGCGCGCGGGCTACGCCCTAATCCCGGTGAACTTGCACTACAGCCGGGGGCGAATCAAGCTGGAAGTTGGTCTTGCCAAAGGCAAACGTCAGCACGATAAGCGAGCAACAGAGAAAGAACGCGAGTGGCAGCGTGAGAAGCAGCGACTCGTGCGAGATGTCACCCGAAGGGCATGATTCGGAGTAGATTTTATGCACCGGATAACCCCACTACAGGAGTGACATCACATGCGTACCCAGTTGAAGGCCTCGCTTAGCGCCGCTGCGGTCTCAGCCGTTTTCGCTGCATCTGCCACCGCCCAGACGATCACCGTTAAAATTGGTCACGTCGCCCCCATGACAGGCAACCAAGCCCACCTCGGCAAAGACAACGAGGGCGGCGCAAAACTCGCCGTTGCAGACCTCAACAAGGCGGGTATCAAAATCGCTGGTGCCCCTGTTCAATTCGTCCTGGTGAGCGAGGACGACGGGGCTGAGCCCAAGCAGGCCACGCCGGTCGCACAAAAGCTCATCGATGCCAAGGTTGTTGGCGTCATTGGACACCTCAACTCGGGCACCACGATTCCAGCCTCCCGCCTGTATCACGACGCAGGCATTCCGCAGATTTCCCCCTCGGCAACCAACCCGAAGTACACCCGCCAAGGCTTTAAGACGGCATTCCGTGTTGTGGCAGACGATGTGCGACTGGGCGGGGTCTTGGGGCGCTATGCGGTCACAGAGCTCAAGGGCAAATCCATTGCCGTCATTGACGACAGAACTGCATATGGTCAGGGTGTGGCCGACGAGTTTGCCAAGGGCGTGCAATCAGCCGGCGGCAAGGTCATTGCGCGCGAGTACACCAACGACAAAGCCACCGACTTCATGGCCATTCTCACGAGCCTCAAGGGCAAAAAGCCCGACATTATTTTTTATGGGGGCATGGACGCAGTTGGGGGGCCCATGATTCGTCAAATGAAACAGCTCGGGCTCAGCACCAAGGTGATGGGCGGAGACGGCCTCTGTACCGCTGCGCTGCCCAAGCTCGCAGGCGATGGGCTGGGCGACAACCAGGTCTACTGCGCTGAGGCGGGCGGCGTTACAGGCAAATACGCCCAGAAAGACAAAGCATTCCGCGAGCGCTTCAAAAAGGAAATGGGGGTAGAGGTGCAGCTCTATGCGCCCTATGTCTACGACGCCACCATGGCGCTGGCAGAGGCCATAAAGAAAGCGAACTCTGTGGAGCCCGCAAAGGTCTTGCCCGCGCTGGCGAGCCTCAAAATGGACGGCGTCACCGGCCCTATCGCCTTCGATAAGAAAGGCGACATCGTGGGCGGTACGCTCACGCTCTTCACCTACAAGGGTGGCAAGCGTGAGCTGGTGAAAGTCATTCAGTAGACGCGAGCGTCTGCCAGGTATCGATCACGGTATCGGGATTCAGAGAAATCGACTGAATCCCTTGGTCCATCAGCCACCGGGCAAGGTCTGGGTGGTCTGATGGGCCCTGGCCACAGATACCCACGTACTTGCCGCGGGCGTTGCAGGCCGCAATCGCCATTTCCAGCAGCTTTTTGACTGCGGCATCCCGCTCATCAAAGAGTGCTGCAACCAAGCCAGAATCTCGATCGAGTCCGAGTGTCAGCTGCGTGAGGTCGTTTGACCCAATCGAGAATCCGTCAAAGTGGTCAAGGAACGCATCGGCGAGAAGGGCGTTAGAGGGAAGCTCACACATCATGATGAGCTTGAGCCCCCCCTGCCCTTGATCGTTCGCACCGCTGCCGCGTGCGAGTCCATGGGCGGCGAGGAGCTCATTGACCTTTCGCGCCTCTGAGACCGTTCGCACGAAAGGAACCATGATCTCCATGTTGGTAAGACCCATGTCTTCACGCACGCGCTTGAGCGCGGTGACCTCCATCTCAAAGCAGTCTCTAAAGTCCTCCGCAATGTAGCGCGAGGCGCCCCGGAAACCGAGCATGGGGTTCTCTTCCTCTGGCTCATACCGCGAGCCGCCAATCAGCTTGCGATACTCGTTGGACTTGAAATCGGACATACGCACAATGACAGGCTTGGGCCAGAAGGCAGCGGCGATTGTTGCTACCCCCTCGGCAAGTCGGTCAATGAAGAAATCGCGTGGGGAGGCATGACCGCGCGCAATGCGCTCCACGGCGGCTTTGAGATCGGGGTCCACGGCCGGGTAGTCGAGAATGGCCTTGGGGTGCACACCGATGTTGTTGTTGATAATGAATTCAAGCCGCGCAAGCCCAACACCGGCATTGGGTATGGACTGGAAATCGAACGCGAGCTGAGGGTTGCCCACGTTCATCATGATCTTGACTGGAATATTCGGGAGCTCCCCAGTCTCAACCTCGGACACCTCTGTCTCGAGCAGGCCCTCATACACATTCCCGGTGTCGCCCTCTGCACAGGAGACGGTCACCAGCGCGCCATCTTGCACGCGATCGGTGGCATCGCCACACCCAACCACAGCGGGAATGCCCAATTCCCGGGCAATGATGGCCGCATGACAGGTACGCCCACCCCGATTGGTCACAATGGCCGCGGCCCGTTTCATGACTGGCTCCCAGTTCGGATCCGTCATATCCGTTACCAGTACATCGCCGGGCTGCACGCGCTCCATCTCGCTTGCATCGGCAATCACGCGGACTGGCCCTGAGCCGATGCGTTGACCGATGGCACGGCCGGAGGCCAGGACCTGGCCATGACCCTTGAGCTTAAAACGCTGCTGTCGATCTGATTTGGATTGCTGAGACTTTACGGTCTCTGGGCGAGCCTGAAGGATGAAGAGCTTGCCATCCCGTCCATCTAGGCCCCACTCAATATCCATTGGACGGCCATAGTGCTTCTCGATGATCACGGCGTAGCGGGCGAGCTCGACGGTCTGTTCGTGGGTTAGCGAATACCGATTGCGAGCGTCTTGCGGGACATCTACGGTGACGACCGATCGTCCGCTCGCGGCCTTTTCCTCGGGGGATGCGAAGACCATTTTGAGCAGCTTGCTGCCAATCTGACGGCGAATGACGGGGAACTTCCCGGCAGACAGCATGGGCTTGTGAACGTAGAACTCATCTGGGTTGACTGCTCCTTGCACCACCGTCTCACCAAGCCCGTATGAGCTGGTAATGAACACCACCTGGTCAAATCCTGACTCGGTGTCCATGGTGAACATCACCCCCGCGGCACCAAGATCTGAGCGGACCATGCGCTGAATACCGGCAGAGAGCGCAACCTCGGCATGCGTGAAGCCTTTGTGCACCCGATAACTGATGGCCCGGTCGTTGTAGAGCGAGGCAAAGACATGGCGAATTTTGTCGAGCACGTCCTCAATGCCAACAACATTCAGGTAAGTCTCTTGTTGCCCGGCAAAGGACGCATCGGGCAGATCCTCCGCAGTGGCCGAGGAACGGACAGCGAGCGACACCCCGGTGTCACCTTGGACCATGCGGTCGTAGTGCGCACGGATTTCCGATTCAAGCGCTGGAGGCAGAGGGGTCTCGACAATCCATTGACGGATTTCAGAGCCACAGGCGGTCAGCGCACGAACATCCTCGGTATTGAGGCCCTCCAGCCGCTTGGCGATGCGATCGCCTAAGCCGCCGTGAAGCAGGAACTCACGAAAGGCATGCGCGGTGGTAGCAAACCCACCGGGAACCTGAACACCGGCTGCAGCCAACTGACTGATCATTTCTCCGAGTGAGGCATTCTTGCCGCCGACCGCGTCGACGTCCGTCATGCGCAGCTCCTCGAACGGAACCACGAGACGGCTTCCAAGCTGATTCATAAAAACTCCCCTAAGATGTAAAAAATATGTCGGTTAGGGGGATTTTAAATGACCCAGCAGGTTCAGGCAGCGGGACGGACAGCCTTCTTCGTATCAGACGGCACGGGAATCACCGCAGAGACCCTTGCGTCCTCCATTCTGGCGCAGTTCGACCAGCTCAAATTCAAGCTCCGACGGCTTCCCTTTATTGATTCCATCGACAAAGCGGACCAAGCGTCATTGGTGATTGCTCAGCAAGGTGAAGAGGATGGCCGCAAGCCCATCGTCTTCTCTACCTTGGTCAATCCGGCCATTTCTGGGCGTATTAAGCAGGCCGAGGCACTGCACCTTGATCTCTTTCAAACCTTTGTCGTCCCACTCGAAGCAGAGCTTGGCGTCAAATCGAGCCATACGATTGGCCGCTTTCATCATGCGACCGACTCCGATGCCTACAAGAACCGTATCGAGGCCATCAATTTCTCGCTCGCCCACGACGATGGTCAGTCGTCGCGGAACCTGGATCAGGCCGAAGTGATCCTGCTGGGGGTCTCTCGCAGTGGCAAGACGCCCACGAGCCTATACCTCTCGATGCAATACGGAATCAAGGTGGCGAACTACCCGCTCATACCCGATGATTTTGAACGAAACGCCCTGCCCGCTGCGATTACGCCGTATCTGCGCAAGTGCTTTGGCCTCACGATTGATCCCATGCGGCTCTCGGATATTCGCAATGAGCGCCGACCAGGCTCAAAGTATGCTGCCCTTGAAAACTGCCGCTACGAGGTCGATGCGGCTGAACGCATGATGAAGCGAGATGGCATACCTTGGCTCTCGACCACCACCAAGTCCATTGAGGAAATTGCCACGACGATCCTCTCTAGCCTGGCGCTCGGCCGATAGCCAGGGACCGGAGCCGAGCGCGTTCGAATAGGCAGATTCCTGCGGCTACTGTCACGTTGAGCGACTCGAGCGCAGCCGACTGAGGAATGGAGACCCGTATGCAGTTTTGGTTTTCTGTCCATTGAGTATCGAGGCCTGCGCCCTCCTGTCCCATGACCCAAGCCACACTCTGAGGCTCGCCAAGCGCTGCACATGCCCATAGCGTGGGCGTGCCCGGCACATGTGGCGCTAACGTCAGAACCGTTCTGACCCCAGGTACGCCCACCTGCAATGCCACCTCTGAACCCCACGTCTCGCGCGTCACTCCCTCAAAAATCGGCAGCAAGAACTGTGCGCCCATCCCCGCTCGCAGCGCCTTCGGAGAGTACGCCTCTGCGGTGCCCTTTATGAGCACCGCGCCCTCAAGCCCTGCTGCAACGGCGGTCCGAAGCATGTTGCCCACATTGCCTGGATCTTGTAGACCATCGAGCACGATCCAGTCCTGCCATGGCCCGCTCTCCCTTAGCGCATGCGCAAGGCTTAGACGGGGTTCTGGCTTGGGCATGATCAGACCCACGCCCTGAGGCTGCTCAACCTGCGAGAGACGCGACCAGAGGCGAGACGGAATGACTACGCCTGGCACACCACAGGCCAAAGCCTGCTCCACCAGCGCACGCAACTCAACGCGCTGGGCAGCCTCGCTCTCGACAATAAGGCACATCTGAGCCGCATCGGTCTCACCACGCTGTGCGCACTGAACCCCCTCCATCACCAACCGTGTGCCCTCGAGCCAGATCGCTCCGGTCTCACGGCGGACCCGCGCAGACTCGCTCACGCGGCGCCAGTGCTGAAACCGCGGATTCTGTTCGGATTCAATCAGCTCCATTAAGCCAAGCCTTATGTTTTTAAAAGTTGAAAACTCACGCGATGCACAGGGCTGGGACCCAGCGTCTTGATGGCTTGTCGATGCGCCGCAGTCGGGTAGCCTGCGTGCTGCGCAAAGCCATAGCCCGGGTGTAGCTGGTCTAGCCGACGCATCTCCTGGTCACGCGCGGTCTTGGCCAGAATGGAGGCCGCGGAGATCTCTGCGCAGAGTGCATCGCCGCCCACCAGGGTGTCGGTCGGCCACGGCCAGTCGAGTGACCTCAAATGCCTCGCAGGGTGAATAGATCCATCGACTCGCACCTGCTCGATCGCTCCCAGCCGATCGACACAGGCCGTCACCGCGCGATGCATGGCAAGGAGCGTCGCTTGCAGAATGTTGTGGGTATCGATCTCATCGACGCTGGCCCAGCCTATGCCCCAGGCGCGGGCTTCCGCCTGAATGCGCACGGCCAGCGACTCACGACGCCTCGCACTGAGCTGCTTGGAGTCTGCCAGACCCCAGGCAGATGCACCCATGGGTAGCGCCACTGCGGCAGCGCAGACAGGCCCTGCGAGTGGACCACGCCCTGCTTCGTCCACCCCAATCATGTCAGGCACTCCTGAAGCACCAGGGCAACCTGTTGTGCCGCATTGCGGCGTAACTGATCGAGCAGCCCCAGGGTGACCTCTCGATAGTCGCGTCTGCGCACGGGATCTCCCTCCCAGGCCCTGAGCGCCTGCTCGAGCGCATTGGGCTCGCAGGACTGCTGCAGCAGCTCGGGAACCCAATCCTGCTTGAGCAGCAGGTTGGGCAGACTGACACGAGACACAATCGCTTTGCGACGCATGAGTCGCTCCGTGAGCCAGGGCACTTGATAAGCCACAACCTGCGGCACCTGATAGAGAGCAGCCTCTAGCGTGGCCGTGCCGCTGGCGATCAGCGCAAGATCGGCCGCCTCTAGCGCTAGATGAGACGCTGGACGAGCCGGATCGGGACTCAGGGGTCCGACGATCCGCATGCCTAAATCGCGCAGCGCTGCATACCCGGGTAGGCCCTCGAGCTGGAGACGCGCCGCCTGCGAGGGCACCGGAAGCAGAATCTGGTGTGAGCGCGAAAACCGCAACGCAGTCTGAAAAAAGATAGGCCCCAGACGGGAGAGCTCAGCCTGGCGTGACCCAGGCATGAGCACCAGCACAGGACGTACATCACTTTCGGGAAGACCAAGTTGATGCCGCGCGGAAAGGGGATTGAGTGAGCACGGCACCAGATCGGCCAGAGGGTGGCCAACGTAATGCGCCCTCACCCGGGTTGGAGCGTAGAGCGCAGGCTCATGGGGGAAGAGGCAGAGCATGTGGTCCACAGCGGCGGCAATGGCAGCGAGGCGCTCAGGCCGCCATGCCCAGATGCTCGGACTCACCAGATGAGCAGTGGGAATACCCCGCGCGCGCAGCCGAGCTTCGAGCGCCAAATTAAAGTCAGGCGCATCCACCCCCAAAAAAAGATGAGGGGGCTGAGATACCCAACGTTGCGTGAGCGCTTTGCGCAGTCTTAAAAGGGCAGGAAGGCGTTGTAGCACCTCAACATAGCCCCTGACGGCCAACTGCTCCGAGCGCGCCCAACAGTCCATGCCAAGCGCAGCGAGCTGCGGGCCACCAACCCCCTCGAGCGCCAGATCCGGCATGTGAGCGCGCAACGCCACCAAGGCATCGCGCACAATCAGATCGCCTGAGGCTTCCCCTGTGACGAGCCCAAGCCGCTTCACACGATCAACGAATAATCCCGCGCCCGGGCTGCGAGAGAAACTGATGCAAGAGGGCTACGGCTGGGCGAGTAAGGGCGTCTTCAGCAAGTGCTGACAGAGCTTCAGCAAGCGTACTGCCGGACTTATAGACCTGCTTGTAAGCGCGCCGCAGCGCCTGAAGGTCTTCATCGGAGAATCCTCTGCGCTTGAGGCCCTCGACATTGATGCCATGGGGGGCGGCAGGATTACCCGTGGCCATGACATACGGAGGAAGGTCTTGAATGAGCGTGGTCCCCGCTCCCGTCATGGCATGCGCCCCAACCCGAACAAACTGATGCACCCCCGTGATGCCGCCAAGAATGGCCCAGTCGCCAACATGGACATGCCCAGCCAGCTGGACCGCATTGGCCATGATGGTGTGTGAACCAACGCGACAGTCATGCGCAATGTGAACATAGGCCATGATCCAGTTGTCGTTGCCGACCTCTGTGACCCCAGAGTCTTGCACCGTCCCCAGGTTCACCGTGCAGCACTCCCGAAAGGTATTGCGATCGCCGATGACAAGACGAGTCGGCTCACCCTTGTATTTCTTGTCCTGAGGCGCTCCGCCGATCACGCAGTGCGAGTGGACAACATTCTCGCGGCCCATTTGGGTGTGGCCAAGTATCTGCGCATAGGCATGCACGCTGCACCCCTCGCCTAGTTCCACATGCGGCCCAACGATGGCAAACGGCCCGACCTCTACCCCCTCATGGAGCACCGCCGATGCATCGACTATTGCCGAGGGGTGCACCTTAGGCACTTTTCGGAACCTCACGCAAAGCACACATCAGGTCCGCTTCTGCAGCGAGCTGTCCGTCCACCAAAGCCTTCGTCTTATATTTCCAAATCCCTCGTGCATGGCGCTCGATGCTCACGTCCAGCATGAGCACATCGCCAGGAACAACCGGCCGCTTGAACCGACAGTTATCGATACCTGCGAAGAAGTAGATCTGACCCTCCTGCGCCTGGCTCTGAATGGTCTTGAAAGAGAGAATGCCCGCGGCCTGTGCCAAGGCCTCAATAATCAATACCCCGGGCATGACGGAGTAGTTCGGAAAGTGGCCAGTAAAGAAGGGCTCATTGATGCTCACGTTCTTCTGGGCCAACAGGCGCTCTCCTGGCACGACCTCCAGGACCCGATCCACCAGCAGGAATGGGTAGCGGTGTGGGAGCGTGTCCATGATGGCTTGGATGTCGAGAGCAGGTACGGAGGCTGTCATAGTGTGTGATTCATGGTTCAAGAGACTAGGATTTTGACAGGCGTCGCACACGCGCAGCGCTGCGTTGCCATTCTTTTTCGGGCTGCAAGGGGTAAAAGCCCACGTACTTGCCGGGTTCTGTAATGGAAGACATAACCAGACTCATCGGGCCAATGACGGTACCGTCAGCAACCTCGAGGTGCCCAAGCACGCCGGCAGCACCGCCGATCTGACAGAAGGCACCAATGCGGGCACTGCCTGCAATGCCCACGCACGCCGCAATTGCGGTGTGATCACCAATGATGACGTTGTGTGCAATCTGAATCTGATTGTCGAGTTTGACGCCATGCCCGATCCGCGTGTCGCTCAGCGCACCGCGGTCGATGGTGGTATTCGCGCCAATCTCAACATCATTGCCAATGATCAGCCCTCCAGTCTGAGGAATCTTCACCCAGTGGCGCTCGGGCGTTGGCGCAAACCCAAAACCATCTGAACCCAAAACGGCACCCGGATGAATGACAGCCCGCTCACCAATGATGACGCCCGCACACACCGTGACGCGTGCTGCAAGCTGACTGCCCTCGCCAATGTGAGCACCCTCGCCCACCACGACCTGGGGGCCTAGGTCACAGCCCGCAGCAATGACGGCGCCGGCTTCAATCACAACGCCTGGCCCGATGCGCACCGACTCACCGATCTTTGCCGTGGAATCGATGACTGCGCTGGGGTGAATTACGGTGGCTGCCCCAGTCTGCCCTCGCTGGTGGCGAGCCAAGGCACCCGCCGCCTGAGCAAAAAACAGATAGGGGTTCTCTGTCAGGACGCGCGCTGAGAATCGCGCAGCCAGCAAAGCATGCTCGGGCCTCACGACCACTGCGCCAGCACCGGATGCCTGCAGATCGGGGAGGTAGCGCTCGTGCGCAACGAAAGAGACGTCAGTGGCCTGGGCGGAGCTCAGTGGAGCGAACCGACGCAATGCAAACTCTGCTGCACCCTCGAAACGGGCCCCGAACTGCCGGGCCACGTCAGAGAGGAGGAGGTTACTTGGCTGCTGGCCCATTCAAGGCACGAATCACTTTGTCTGTGATGTCAATGCGGGGTGATGCGAAAACGGCCTCTTGAAAAATAACGTCGTACTTCTCAGCCTCGGCTATCTGACGAATGGCCTTATTGGCCCGCTCAACAACCGCTGCGAGTTCCTCGTTGCGACGCTGGTTGAGGTCCTCACGAAACTCCCGCTGCCGGCGCTGCAGGTCGCGTTCCATATCGGCGATCTCGCGCTGACGCTTCGCACGCTCGGACTCGGCCATCGTGGGGGCGTCGCGCTCGAGCTTCTCAGACAATCCACGCAACCGCGCGACGAGCTCCTGAAGCTCTTTCTCTTTCGAAGCAAACTCGGTCTCAAGCTTCTTCTGCGCAGCCTTTGCAGGGGCTGAATCGCGAAGGACCCTATCGGTGCTAACAAAACCAACTTTTGCATCAGCGGCTGTTGCCGGCATAGCAGCCAGCACAAGGCCAGTCGACGCAGCAACGAACAGTGAGCGCAGGGGGAAAAAACGAGTCATGGTGCGAGAGTCCTTGAATTAAGCAGTCAGAAATAGTGTCTCACAGGCGCTTTGATCGCCCTTAGAAGCCGTTGGTAATCTGGAATTGGAAGCGCTGGGTCGTGTCGGTCGGCTTCTTCTTGAGCGGAGTACCGAAACTCAGTTTAAGGGGGCCAACAGGTGAGCGCCAAGTCAGTCCCAAACCCGCAGAGGCGCGAATGTCATCGAAGGCCATCTTGTCGTCCTCACCCCACACACTCCCTAAATCGAGGTAAGCAAACACCCGAATGGACTTGTCGTTCGACATGCCTGGCAAGGGCGAGAGCAGCTCGTTGTTGAGCGTAAATCGTCTGTTGCCGCCAACCGCACTGCCGAACTCGTCTCGTGGCCCAATGCCACTCGACTGAAACGCACGCACCGAGCCAATGCCGCCCGCGTAGAAGTTCTTAATAACCGGATAATTCTGCCCCCCGAGCCCAAAGCCAAACGAGGTCTCGAGGTTGGTGGCGTAGGTAATGGTTTTGGTTACCGGCAGGAACCACTGCAGTCCATAGCTACCTTTGACGTACTCCAGGTCACCCAATGGCGTTGCAAGCTCAAGGTTTGCATACTGATAGTGGCCCTTCGTTGGGGCAAGCCCCGAGTCACGCGTGTCGCGAGACCATCCCGCAGTCAACGAGACCGTATTGGCGTCGTTTCCATAAGCTTCAATGAACGAGCTCCAGTTTGCCGATAGCTGGCCTTCTACCTTTGTATTTTCGGCGACCGCGCCGAAGAAGACCCGATCATCCTCTGTGTACGGAACACCAAAGCGCACCCCAAAGCCAGTAGATTGGAGTTTGTAGTCTGCCAGCGCGGTGAGCTCATCTGCGTTGAAGGTACGGGTGTAGAGATCAATGGCGCGCGAGACCCCTTCGTCGGTGTAATAGGGATCGCCATAGCTCACAGAAAAGACTCGGCTGACCCGGCTGGTGTTCACCTCCAAGCTGAGGCTGGTTCCCGAGCCCAGAAAGTTCTGCTGACTGAACGACCCGGAGAATACGAGTTTTTCGGTGCTCGAAAAGCCTGCTCCGAAGGTGAAGCTGCCCAGGGGGAGCTCCTCAACCTTCACGTTGACGTCAACCTGATCACCCGCCCCTGCGACTTGCTCGGTGTCGAGCTCAACATTCTTAAAGTAACCGAGCCGGTCGATTCGGTTCCGGGAATTTTTCAGACGCTCGCCGTCATACCAGGAGGACTCCATCTGGCGCATCTCACGACGGATAACCTCGTCACGTGTCTTTGCATTTCCAGAGATATTGATGCGACGGACATACACCCGACGCCCCGGGTCCACTTGCAGCATGAAGTCCGCGGTCTTGGCCTCTCGATTGAGCTGAGGAACTGGCGTAACGTTGGCAAAGGCATAGCCAAGATCGCCCAATCGGTCTGTCATGCGCTTGGTGAGATCGAGCATCTGCTCATTCACATACAGGTCGCCCTTCTTGAGCTTGACCATGTCTTTGAAGGTCTGGTCCTGACCCAGCATGTCGCCCGTGAGCGAGACCGCTCCCAAGCGATAGGGGTCACCCTCTTGGACCACGAGGGTAATGGTGACCTCCTTGCGATCTGGGGAGAGTGAGACCAGGCTCGAATCAATATTAAATTCCAGATAGCCACGGTTTAGGTAAAAGGCTCGGAGTGCCTCAAGGTCTGCCGAGAGCTTTTGGCGCGAGTACTGATCGGCTTTGGTGTACCAGCTGATCCAATTGGAAGGCGAGAGTTGAAACTCCTTGAGCAGTGCACTCTGAGAGAACCGTTTGGCCCCTACGATGCGGATTTCGCGAATGCGCGCGTCCTCGCCCTCATCGATGGCAATAGACAGTGCCACCCGGTTACGCTCGAGGGGCGTGACGGTAGTCTGAACCTGGACATCGTATTTTCCGCGGCCCAAATACTGACGCTTGATTTCTTGCTCGGCGCGCTCCAGCACCGCCCGGTCGAAGATTCTTGCCTCGGCAATGCCCGAGTCTCCGAGTGCCTTCTTGAGGGTATCTGCCTCGAACTCCTTGGCCCCAGTGACCTCGAGTGCACCAATCGCTGGGCGTTCTTCGACAATGACCACCAGGACCTGACCCTCAAGGGCGACCTGGACATCTTTAAAGAAGCCCGTGGCAAAGAGTGCTCTGACCGCAGCGGCAATGCTCTCTTGACTGACGCGATCGCCGACTTTGACGGGCAAATAAGAGAACACCGTTCCGGGTTCAATTCGGGAGAGACCCTCGACACGCACATCCCGCAAAGTCACGCTGTCGGGAGCGGTGACCGGCGGTGCGGCTACGCTGGGCGCAGGAAGCTGAACTTGAGACTGCGCAGCAGGGGCGGAGAACAACGCTGCAATGGCCAGCGGAAGAGAACTGCGGAGCAACAGAGTGGACATGAGTTTAAGTGCCGAAGTAACGAAGCAGGTCGCTGGCCAAGGCCAGGCCCGTGAGCGAGAGAATTGCAGCAAGGCCAAGCTGCTGGCCAATGCGCTGTGCGCCTTCCGAGAGCGGACGCCCCCTCACAAACTCGATCGCATAATACAGGAGGTGTCCACCATCGAGCATGGGCACCGGGAGCAAGTTCAGAATGCCAATGCTCACGCTCACCAAAGCCAGGAATCCGAAAAAGGCCAGCATGCCCCGGTCTGCGCTCTGGCCTGCGGCATCTGCGATGGTGGCAGGGCCACTTAACTGGCGCCAGGAAAGATCACCCGTCAGCATTCGGCCAAGGGCCGTGAGCGAGAGGCTCGCCATGTCAAAGGTTCTGGTGAACCCCTCAGCGATGGCCTGGCCAACGTCCTGCTCAACCCGCACCGTCTGAACCACCGGGGCGAGTCCAAGGCCCACACGGATCTGCCCATCGGGGCCAGCAACCGGCACAAGGCTCACCCTGCGAGCACTGCCTGGCGCCTCTTCAATGGGCTGTCCTGGGTCCTCTGACTTCACGACCGAAACCAGATCCAGCACCAGGGGCTGCCCCGCGGCCTGCCGCACCGCTTGAATCAGCGCAGCGGGCTGTTCCAGAGGCAGGCCGTTGAGCCCAAGAAGTACCTGTCCCTCTTGTATTCCAGCCTGCTGGGCTGGCGAGCCTACCAAGACCTGGGTAATACGCACTGCCATCGACTGCAGCTGCAGGCCGGTTCGCTGCAACGTGTCTTCGGGCCCGGCGTCTGGCCGGGCGGGATCACGCCGGACCTGCAATGTCACAGTCCTTGGGGATGCACCCCGAGATTGCACGGTAAGCGCGACGTTCAAATCGCCCTGAGCGACCGCCTCTTTGAGTAGGGCCCACCGCAAGGCCTGGTAATGCCCGATAGGCGTGTCATTGACCGCCAAAACCTCATCGCCCGCGCGCAGGCCTGCGCGAGCCGCGGGTGTCTCGAGCGCAGGGGCAGCCAGAATGGCTCTGGGTTCCTCCCTGGGAAGTGCGGCGAGTGCGGCGTAGGCCACGATGGCAAAAACGAAATTGGCCAGTGGTCCCGCAGAGACGACCCAAGCACGGGCTGCGAGTGAACTTTGGTCAATATTGAGCTTCACGTATCCGCCCAGGGGAAGTATGGACAGCGCCCATTCGCACCCGCGGCGGTCTTTTAATCGAAACAACACCCGCCCAAAACCAATCGAGAATCGCTCGACATGAACCCCAACGGATCGCGCCGCAAGGTAATGGCCCATTTCGTGAATGAACACCAAGAGCCCAACCGCCAAGAGAAACCACAGCAGCATCATGCTTGATCAGCCCTTTGTCGCACGTTTGCGGATGCGCTCTGAGGCCAGGGCACGAGCCGACTGATCGATCATGAATACATCCTCTAGCTGGGTGGGGTTCGACAGACGAGGGGCCAAGTGACTGACCGTTTCTTCAATGGTTTCGACCATCGCTCCGAAGGACAGTTCACGCGCAAGAAAGGCAGCAACACAGGCCTCATTGGCTGCATTGAGCACGTTGGTTGCAGCGAGTCCGGCCTCCAGGCAGGCCCTTGCGAGCCTGAGCGCTGGAAAGCGGTCGAGGTCTGGGCATTCGAAATCGAGCTGCGTGAGCTGCGTCCAGTCCAGTGACTTGACCTGTGTGCTTATTCTCGCGGGCCAGGCCATGGCGTGACCAATAGGGGTGCGCATGTCTGGAGAACCGAGCTGCGCAAGCGTTGAGCCATCTTCGAACTCCACCATGGAGTGAATCACGCTCTGGGGGTGGACCACCACATCGATCTGCGTACTGGGCAGCGAGAACAACCAGTGGGCCTCGATCAGCTCGAGCCCCTTGTTCATGAGAGAGGCGGAATCGACGGAGATCTTTTGGCCCATGGACCAGTTGGGATGCTTAACGGCCTGCTCGGGAGTAGCTCGTCGGATGTCCTCAGCAACCCAGGTTCGAAAGGGCCCACCCGATGCAGTCAACAGCAGGCGACGCACATGCGCTGGGCGCTCAAAGCAGGTGTATTCCGCACCCAGGCACTGAAAAATCGCGTTGTGCTCGCTGTCCACGGGCAGCATGTGGGCGCCGTGCTGTTGGGATTGCGCAGCCATGAGCCCACCGGCGCATACGAGGGCCTCTTTGTTTGCGAGCAATACCGTTTGTCCGCGCGAGACTGCTGCCCAGACGGAGCGCAGACCTGCGATCCCTACAATGCCTGCGACCACTTTCTGGGGGCCCTCGCCCTCCGCGAGGGCACAAAGCCCATGCTCCCCCTCAAGGACCTCAAGGCCGCGAAGCCAAGGATCCGAGTGTTCGCGTAGCCGATCGCGCAGCACTGCTGCCGCTCGGGGAGATGCCATCGCGAGCACTCGAGGGTGGCACCGCTCGGCGCAGGCCAAGAGTCCTTCTACGTCTTGATTTGCACTGAGCCCAAAGACACGAAAGGACTCTGGGTGCTGCTCGATAAGATTGAGCGTGCTCTCTCCGATCGAGCCTGTCGCTCCGAGTACGGTAATGGTCTGCATGCGCCCTCCCAATCGCTTGCGTCGGGGGCTAATAGCCGCCCGTATCTGCCCACCATGATGCCAGTAACGCAAGCGGCACGACGGCGATCAGCGCATCGACCCGATCGAAAACGCCCCCATGCCCGGGCAGCAACCGGCCGGAGTCCTTCACGCCAGCCAGGCGCTTGAGGAGTGACTGGTGAAGATCCGCCCATACAGCGACAAAGGTGATGAGCAGGATTGCTGCAAGCAGGCCAAGCCAGCCAGAGCTCCAACTGATGAGATTGGGCCAGCTGTCGGGCCAGTAGAGGGTGGCAGAGACCCCGTAAACGAGATTAAGGACCACTGCACCCAACACGCCTGCCCAGGTTTTGCCGGGACTGATGGAGGGAGCAAGCTTACGGCGACCAAACGCACGCCCCGTGAAGTAGGCCCCAGTATCGGCGATCCAGACCAACAACAGGATCGAGAGCAGAAAGCCAAGGCCCTGAAGGCGAGCCTCCCAGAGGCTAATAAACGCCGCAGTGCTTGCGAGCAGCGCAAAAGAGAGACCGATCCAGCCTCGGGGGGTATTGACCAGGCTGATGCGCCAGGGCACCCAGAAAAGCCATGCTAGGCCAGCTGGAATGCAGAGCCATGGTAGGAGATCGGAGGGCAGCACCCAGCCGTCTAGCAGCCAGATGAGTCCCCCTACACCCAGTGCAACAGGACCCAACCACTCTGCTCCCGCGGGCAATGAGAGCAGGTTTGACCACTCCTTGAGACACCACGCGCAGATGACGAGACAGCCCGCTGCAAACCCAAGCGGGGACGACCAAAGCGCCCAAGGAATCAGAAAGCCAAGGAGGACGACCGCGGTCAGTACGCGGGTGGTCAGCATGAGCGGGCAGCGACACGAGCCTGCCCTGGTGCACGACCAAAGCGCCGTTCGCGACCGCGATAGGCCTCTAAGGCCAACTCGAACTCAGCCTCTCCGAACTCGGGCCAGAGGCAATCGGTGAAATAAAACTCGGTGTAGGCCAATTGCCAGAGCATGAAATTGCTGATGCGAGTCTCGCCGCCCGTGCGAATGAAAAGATCGGGCTCTGGTAGGTCAGCGCTAGAAAGATAGGGCGCGAGGTGTTCTTCAGTGATGGCTCTCCCGGCCAGGGCGAGGTCTGGCTGCGCATCGAGCAGCCTTCGCATTGCCGCGAGGAGATCCCAGCGCCCGCCGTAATTCACTGCAACGGAGAGCACGAGCCCCGTGTTTCCAGCCGTCTTGGTCTGGGCAGCCTCAATGGCGTCTCTGAGCTTCTGACTGAAGGCCGTGAGGTCACCGATCACCCGCAGCTGCACATTGGCAGCGTGCAGGGAGCGAACCTCGCGCTGAAGTGCTCGCAGAAAGAGGCCCATCAGAAAGCTCACCTCCTCCTCGGGACGCCGCCAATTCTCAGAGCTAAATGCAAACACCGTGAGGGCCTCGATTCCGCGCTTCGCACAGGCCTCGACCACACCGCGCAGGGCTGCAACCCCTCGCTCATGACCGGCCATGCGCGGGAGCAAGCGGTTGGTTGCCCAACGGCCGTTTCCATCCATGATGACAGCCACATGCCGAGGCATGTCGCCGACCTCAGGGACCACCAGGGTTGAACTCTGGATTTTGGATCTCGGCATGAGGGGCCTATACCGTCATGATTTCGGACTCTTTTTGAGTCACGACCTTATCGATCTCCGCCACAAATCGATCCGTGAGCTTCTGAATGTCTTCCTGCGCGCGACGCTCGTCATCCTCGGAGATCAGCTTTTCTTTGACCCCCTTTTTGAGCTGCTCGTTTGCATCGCGGCGGATATTGCGCACGGCAACCTTAGCCTCCTCTCCCTCTGACTTCACCACCTTGGTGAGCTCTTTGCGACGCTCCTCGGTGAGGGGTGGCATGGGGACACGAATGAGGTCGCCGCTGTTGGCAGGATTGAGGCCCAGATCAGACTCACGAATGGCCTTTTCGACGACAGCCACCATTTTCTTTTCCCATGGTGCTACGCCGATGGTTCGTGCATCGATGAGCGTGAGATTGGCCACCTGAGAGAGCGGCGTCGGGCTCCCGTAGTAGTCCACCTCGATGTTCTCGAGCAGACCAGGATGGGCGCGACCCGTTCTGATCTTTGAGAGATTCGACTTGAGGGACTCGAGGCTGCGCACCATCTTCTGGTCGGCCCCTTGTTTGACGTCTTGCGGATTCATTCAGTGTTCTCCTCTGCTGTGCAGTCTAGACATGGACCAGGGTGCCCTCGGACTCCCCGCGGACTGCAGACAATAGGGCGCCGGGCTTAAATACACTCAGAACCCGGATGGGCAGCCGTTGATCACGACAGAGTGCAAAGGCCGTGGCGTCCATGACCTTGAGATTACGCGAAATGGCTTCATCGAAGCTGACTTGATCGTATCGGGTGGCATGCGGATCCTTGGCAGGATCGGATGTGTAAATGCCATCGACCTTGGTCGCCTTGAGCACCACCTCTGCCCCGATTTCGGCACCGCGCAGCGCAGCAGCAGTATCGGTGGTGAAGAACGGATTGCCTGTGCCCGCAGCAAAAATAACGATCTTGCCTTCTTCCAGGTAGCGAATGGCCTTTGGGCGAATGTAGGGTTCGACGACCTGATCGATGCGCAGCGCAGACTGCACGCGGGCCTCAAGCCCCTTTTGGCGGATCGCATCTTGAAGCGCCAAGGCGTTCATGACCGTGGCAATCATGCCCATGTAGTCGGCCGTGGCGCGGTCCATGCCATTCGAGCCGAGTGCAACCCCACGAAAAATATTGCCTCCGCCTATCACCACGGCAAGCTGAGTGCCAAAGGCCGTGACCTGGGCCAGCTCATTGACGATCCGGTCTAGGGTGCCTTTGTCAATGCCGTAGGAGGTATCCCCCATGAGGGCTTCACCAGAGAGCTTCAGCAGGACACGACGAAAAGGCTGAGCAGACATGTGGACTCCTATGGGGGGTTGAGAAATTAGGCGCCGCGGGCCGCTGCTGCAACCTCTGCTGCGAAATCTGTGACCTTTTTCTCGATGCCCTCACCCACGATGTAGAGCGTAAAGCCGTGGATCTGGGCGTTCTTGGCCTTGAGCAGCTGCTCGATGGTCTGTTTGCCGTCCTCTGCCTTCACAAAAACCTGGCCCAGCAGTGTGACGTCTTTGAGGAACTTAGCAACGGCACCGTCCACCATTTTGGCGACGATGTCGGCGGGCTTGCCGGCCTCCGCTGCCTTCTCTGCAGCTACGCGCTTCTCGGACTCGATCAGTGCGGGATCGACGCCACTGGAGTCGAGAGACTTGGGCTTGGATGCAGCGATGTGCATCGCCAGATCGCGGCCGAGCTGCTCGTTCCCGCCTTCCAGGTCCAGCAGCACCCCAATTTTGGAGCCACCGTGGATGTAGCTGTAGAACTGGCCCTTCGCAGGCTGCTTGACGAAGCGGCGCAGGGTCATGTTCTCTCCAATCTTGCCCACCAGAGCCGCGCGAACGGACTCAACGGTGCCATCGCCCAGCGCCAAAGCGGAGACCTCTTCCACGCTGCTCACCGAGTGGGAGAGGATGAGGTGGGCCACATTACTCGCGAAGGCCAGGAAATCATCGTTCTTTGCAACGAAGTCGGTCTCGCAGTTGATTTCGAGCATGACACCGTGACCGCCCTCGATCGCGATGGCAACAATGCCCTCAGCTGCAACCCGTGCGGCAGCTTTGGAAGCCTTCGAGCCCAGCCGAACCCGCAGAATCTCCTCGGCTTTCGTCATGTCTCCGTCGGCTTCGGTCAGGGCCTTCTTGCATTCCATCATGGGCGCGTCGGTCTTCTCCCGAAGCTCCTTGACCATTCCAGCGGTGATCTCAGGCATCTTTTTCTCCAATGTTCAGTTTAAAAAAAAGGGGCCGGTGAGCCCCTCGTGGTGCGGTGGGGACTCGGTTATGCCGAGGCCTCCTCGTTGACTTCAACAAATTCCTCGGACTCTTGAACCGCGGCGACCACATCGGCTACAGCATCGTGGCGCCCCTCGAGGATGGCATCGGCTACCGCGCGGGCATAGAGGCGCACAGCGCGGCTGGCATCGTCGTTGCCTGGAATGACATAGTCCACGCCCTCGGGGGAGTGGTTGGTGTCAACGATTCCGACAACAGGAATGCCAAGCTTGTTGGCTTCTTGAATGGCGATCTTGTGGTAACCGACATCGACCACGAACAGCGCATCGGGCAGGCCAGCCATATCCTTGATGCCACCAAGGGTTTTGTTGAGCTTCTCGAGCTCACGGCTGTGGGAGAGCGCTTCTTTTTTAGACATGCGCTCGAGGCCGCCATCTTCTGCAAGGGCTTCCATGTCCTTGAGACGCTTGATGGAGGTCTTCACGGTTTTGAAGTTGGTGAGCATGCCGCCGAGCCAACGCTGGTCAACAAAAGGCATGCCTGCACGGGTTGCCTCTTCTTGAATGATCTCGCGCGAGGAGCGCTTGGTGCCAACGAACATGATGCTGCCGCGGCGCGATGACAACTGACGCACGAACTTGATTGCGTCGGTCATGTTGGCCACAGTGGCCTCAAGGTTGATAATGTGAATCTTATTGCGATGGCCGAAAATAAAGGGGGCCATTTTGGGGTTCCAGAAGCGGGTTTGGTGTCCGAAATGAACGCCAGCCTCCAGCATTTCACGCATTGATACGGTTGACATGGTTTTTCTCCAGGCAAGGGTTGGATCTAACGCTATGCGGCTCGGTGCACGGGGGCACACCCTTGCGCCGCAGCGCGTGGCTTAAAAGCGTATGATTTTAACAATTTATGGCCGTTTCAATCAAATCACCTGAAGATATAGAAGGCATGCGCCTTGCGGGGCGCCTCGCGAGCGAGGTGCTGGACTTTATTACCCCCCACGTAAAACCCGGGGTCACGACAGAGGCCATCGACCGACTCTGTCATGACTTCATGGTGAATGTGCAGGGCACCATCCCCGCGCCGCTGAACTATTGCCCTCCGGGCTACTCGCCCTACCCCAAGTCCATCTGTACCTCGGTCAATCACCAGGTGTGTCATGGCGTACCGGGGTCCAAGCTCCTCAAAAGCGGCGACATTCTCAACATTGACATCACCGTCATTAAGAACGGTTACCACGGCGACACCAGTCGCATGTTTTTGGTGGGAAGCCCGTCGGTTGCCGCTAAGCGTCTGGTCGAGGTAACCCATGAGTGCATGTGGAAGGGCATCGAGCAAGTCGCGCCAGGAAAGACCCTTGGTGACATTGGGCACGCCATCCAGAAACATGCGGAGGGTCACGGCTTCTCCGTGGTCCGTGAGTTCTGCGGGCACGGGATTGGCAAGGTATTCCATGAAGACCCTCAGGTGCTGCATTACGGTAAGCCCGGCACGGGCATGAAGCTCGCCGCGGGCATGACCTTCACCATTGAACCCATGATCAACGCAGGACGTCCCGAGATTCGAGAACTCGCCGATGGCTGGACGATCGTGACCAAGGACCATAGCCTGTCTGCGCAATGGGAACACACCGTTTTGGTCACCGAGACTGGTTTCAGTGTCTTAACCGTATCTGAAGGCAGCCCCGACCGCGATCGGGGCTAGTCCAGCCCAGATCTCTGTGATCATGTCGCAAACCCATCCGACCCTCGCTGCCAAGTCACGGGTTCAGGAAGCGCGCGCCCGAAATGCCTCGGGCTGGGAGGCAGGTAAACCAGCAGAGGCCTTGCTCGCGAGCCTCTCGCGAGAGATCGACAAAATCATTCTCTCGCTCTGGCCGGCTAAACGGCTGGCATCAGTCGGATTGCTAGCGGTCGGCGGCTACGGTCGGGCAGAACTCTCGCCCTATTCCGATATCGACCTGCTGATTCTCCTCCCCGACGCGCAGGAGCCCACCCAAGAGCAGCAAGAAGCCATCGGCGAGTTTGTGACCGCCCTCTGGGACTGTGGGCTCGATGCCGGACACAGCGTGCGCAACCTCAGTGAGTGCGCCAAACAGGCCAGAGATGATCTTACGGTTGCGACATCTCTGCTCGAGTGTCGTCGCCTCGCAGGTCCCGCCTCCTGTGCGACCGAGCTCAGGGGCCTCTGGCGCGCCACCATCGACCCGGAAGTGTTTGCCCAAGGAAAGCTGCTCGAAATGCAGCAGCGGCACCACCGGTTCCAAGACACCCCCTACGCGCTTGAGCCCCATGTCAAAGAGAGCCCAGGCGGCCTCAGAGACCTCCATGCCGTGCTGTGGATCGCCAAAGGATATGGCATTGGCGAGACCTGGGCCGACCTCGCCCGAGCCGGTATGCTGACTCGGCAGGAGGCCGGGCAGCTCAGTCGTCAGCAGCACTACCTCCAGACAATCCGTGCCCATTTACATTTGTCCACAGGTCGTCGCGAGGATCGCCTTGTTTTTGACCTGCAGGGTGCAGTCGCCGCGAGATTCGGCCTTGAGGCTAAACCCGGTCGAAGGGTCAGCGAGGTGCTCATGCAGCGCTACTACGTAGCCGCCAAAATCGTCTCGCAGGTAACCTCGCTGCTCTTGGCAAATGTGGAAGCATTCAGTCAGAGCCACCAAGTACACCAGCCTGTGGCCTCTCGGCCTCTCGATACAGAATTCTGCGAAACCAGGGGTCTACTCGATATTCGGTCCGATGACCTCTTCGAGCGCGAGCCAGGGGCCATCCTTCGAGCATTTCTCCTCATGTCCCGGCACGCAACCCGCCGAGGCATGACCGCGCGCGCGCGCCGTGCCCTCTGGAACGCACGGGTGCGAGTCAATAAATCATTCCGAGAGCAGCCCGAGAACAAAGCAGCATTTATTGCGCTGTTTCGGGAACCCAAGGGCGTCGTCCATGCGCTTCGGCTCATGAATGACCTGGGCATTCTCGGCCGCATGCTTCCCGTCTTCCGCCGCATCATCGGCCAGATGCAGCACGACCTGTTTCATGTCTACACAGTAGATCAGCATATTCTTCAAGTCATTCGCAACCTGCGTCGGCTCACCATGGATGAGCACGCACATGAGTTTCCAGACCTGACCGAACTCATGTCCGATTTCGGTTCCCCATGGAAGCTTTATCTGGCGGCGCTCTTTCACGACATTGCCAAGGGCCGTGGTGGAGATCATTCACAGCTCGGAGCGATTGAAGTCCGGCGATTCGTGCGCCAGTTCAACATCGACGCCGAGACCGCAGACCTGTTGCAATTTCTGGTTGCCGAGCATCTCACTATGTCGACTGTTGCGCAGAAGCAGGATCTGGCAGATCCGGAGGTGATCTCTCGGTTTGCCACGCGAGTGGGGAATCTAGAGCGTCTTCAAGCGCTCTACATTCTGACAGTGGCCGATATCCGGGGCACCAGCCCAAAGGTCTGGAACCACTGGAAAGGCAGATTGCTTGCAGCGCTCTACCGGCAGACCCGCGAGGTTCTCGAGGCGAAACATGGGGAGCATGGACCGCAGGCGATTCAACAGGCGGCACTGGCAACCAAACGCGCCGAGGCCTTGCGTCTGATTCAACTCGAAGGCGAGGACCCGAGCCGTGCACGCGCGCTCTGGTCTAGCCTGCCCTTGGGCTACTTCCTTCGCCACGACGCCTCGGATATTGCATGGCATGCGGGCAGAATTCACCTGCAGGATGTGTCGCCCTCGGTTGCGGCCCGCCTGGCAGGCGGCGGTGAGGCCATTCAGGTTATGGTCTACGTGGAGGATACGCCGGCTCTATTTGCCCGCCTCGCCGGCTACTTTCACACCAAAGGGCTTGCGGTGCTCGATGCTCAGATCCACACGACTGCAAGCGGCTTTGCGCTTGACTCGTTCATGCTGGACGCGAGGCACCTGGAAGGGCGGCAACGGGCCATGCTCACGCTCATTAGTGACGACCTCCGACGTTTGATCGATCGTCCAGGGCCCCTGCCCCAACCGCAGCTGGGCAAACTGTCTCGACAATCGCGAAGCTTTCCACTGCCCACCACGGTCCAGATCACGCCTGACGAGAACCATCAGACCTACACACTCAATCTCACCACCGTTGACCGCCCCGGTCTGCTCTATGCAATTGCATTCCAACTCGCCCAGTTTGGGGTCGATATTGCCAACGCACGCATCACCACCCTCGGCGAGCGCGCCGAGGATGTCTTTCTGCTGCAGGGAGGGAATCTGCAGCACGATCGCAGCCAGTTGGCGCTTGAGCGTGCGCTGCTTGCAACCCTCAGGACTGAACCGTTGAGCGAAGCCACGCCTCAAACGCCGGCCCTTCATGGGGGTGGCGACGCGCGAGCGTAACGTTAGCCTGCAAGTAGCCCAGCTTTGAGCCACAGTCGAACCGAGTTCCCTCATAGCGATAGGCCAAGATGGGCTCATCCTCGAGCAGGCGAGCGATACCGTCGGTAAGCTGTATTTCACCGCCCGTGCCCGGCGGGAGGCTCGAGAGAATGTCAAACAGCCGGGGCGTGAGCAAATAACGGCCCACAACGGCCAGAGTGGAGGGTGCCGACCCCTGGGCTGGCTTCTCCACAATAGAGGTGATGCGCTCCGTGCGCTGCCCCCAGGGACTGCTCGCGACAATGCCGTACTTGTGGGTTTCAGACGGGGGCACGTCTTGAACCGCCACGATGCTAGCGAGGTGCTTTTCGTAGACCTGCACCATCTGGGCCATTACGGAGACACCGCCCTCACCTGCATCCATGAGGTCATCCGCCAGAATGACCGCGAAGGGTTCATCTCCAACGACCGGACGCGCGCAGAGCACCGCGTGGCCGAGACCCAGGGGCTCAGCCTGACGAATGTAAATACAGTTCACGCCGGGAGGCGTCACGCTCCTCACCAACTCAAGCAACGCCTGCTTGCCTTTGGCCTCGAGCTCTGCCTCAAGCTCGGAGGCCTTGTCAAAATGATCTTCAATGGCCCGTTTGGAGCGACCGGTAATGAAGATCATTTCGGTAATCCCCGCAGCAACCGCCTCTTCAACCGCATATTGGATCAGGGGCTTGTCGACAATCGGCAGCATCTCCTTGGGGCTTGCCTTCGTGGCAGGGAGAAACCGAGTGCCCAAACCAGCGACGGGGAAGACCGCCTTTCGAACGCGCTTGGGGGTGCTCTGCGACATGGGGTCGCTCCTATTGAAAGGGTTGAATAACTGCCATAAAGCTTACGTCGTCCATGACCGGGACGCCAAGCGACTCTGCCTTGGTGAGCTTGCTGCCTGCCTCCGCTCCCGCAATGACAAGACTGGTCTTGGCGGAAACTGAACCTGTGACGCGCCCGCCAAGGCGACGCACCCATTGCGCAGCTTCATCGCGAGACAGACTGCTCAACGTGCCGGTCAGCACCACGGTTTTGTCTTGAAACGGTAGGCTTTGCCCCGCACCAAGTGCAGGCCCAGCGCGGTCTTCAGCCTCAAAGCTCAGAAAGCTCGCGACCGCAAATGCCTCATCGCGTGTCTGCGGGTCGGTGAAAAAGGCATGCACGGACTCGGCCACGACGGGTCCGACATCGGGTGCCTGCATGAGCATTTCGAGCGAGGCCTGCGAGAGCCCCTCGAGAGAGCCAAAGTGCTGCGCCAAATCCGCCGCGGTACGCTCACCAACGTGGCGGATGCCAAGCCCGAACAAAAAGCGCCCCAGTGAGACGCTCCGGGAACGTTGAATCTGGTCCAGCAGGTTCTGTGTCGACTTCTCCCCCTGGCGCTCAAGCTGCTCAATTGCAGAGGCCTCCAATCGATAGAGGTCCGATAAACGCGCAAGCAAACCCGCTCGAATCAGCAGATCGACCCGCTTCTCACCCAGGCCCTCAATATCCATGGCCTTGCGTTGAGCAAAATGGAGCATGGCCTGGCGCTGCTGGGCTGGACAGGTCAGCCCCGACACGCATCGCAAGGCCGCCTCACCTTCTGCACGAAAGACTGGCCCCCCGCAGGAGGGGCATTGCGTCGGCATGACGAAGGCAAGCGCGTTTTCGGGGCGCAACGCGAGGATGGGCCCAAGCACCTCGGGAATGACATCACCCGCCCGTCGAACCCATACGGTATCGCCAACGCGCACGTCCTTGCGTGCGATCTCGTCGTGGTTGTGCAGCGTCGCATTGGTGACCGTGACTCCACCGACACGCACGGGCTCTAATCTTGCCACCGGCGTGAGCGTTCCCGTTCGCCCGACCTGAACCTCAATCTCGAGCAGTCGAGTCGAAGCCTCCTCGGCGGGAAACTTGACTGCAATCGCAAAACGAGGAGCCCTCGATACGAATCCTGCGCGGATCTGCTGGGCGGTCTCCTCGAGCTTGACCACAACACCATCGACCTCAAAGGCGAGCTCCGTTCTCTCCCGCTGAACGTCGTCAATAAACTGCAAGACGTCAGTGAGGGGCAGATCCGCTCGGCGGTGCGAGCAAACCGGCAGGCCCCAGCCCGCGCAATCAGAGAGCATCTCGCTGTGTGTGCGCGGCCAGTTGGGTTGAGCGCTCTCATCCATGGCACCCACCCCATAGACAAAAAAGGCGAGAGGGCGCTCAGCAGTCACTCTGGGATCGATCTGCCGTAGGCTCCCCGCCGCTGCGTTCCTTGGGTTTGCAAAGACCTTTTCGCCCCTTTGGGTTTGCCGCTGATTGAGCGCATTGAAATCAGACTTGGTCATAAAGACTTCACCGCGCACCTCGAGGACACCTGGCCAGCCGGAACCGCTCAAGCGATGGGGAATACAGGAGACAGTCAAGATGTTTGGGGTGACATCCTCACCGACACTTCCATCTCCTCGTGTTGCGGCCTGGACCAGCGCCCCCTGCTCGTACCGCAGGCTTATGGCGAGGCCATCGAACTTCAGGTCAGCAGAGAATCGAAGCTCTCCCGCCCGATTCGCATCACCCGTGAGCAGCTCGGCTAGCCGACGGCCAAACTGAAGGACCTCCTCTGTCTCAAATGCATTATTCAGTGACAGCATGGGGACCGCATGCGTCACCGTTCGGAACTCTCTCCTCGCAGGCGCACCCACTTGAGAGAGCGGAGATTCATTGTTTCGCTCCGCTAGTGGCACCTGCGCATGGGCAGCCTCCAAGCGCTCGAGCTCTCGCACCAGCGCGTCATATTGAGCGTCGGAAATCTCGGGAGCATCATCGTGGTGATACAGCGTTTGATGCCTGCGTACCTCCTCACGCAGACGCTCTAGCTCAGACATAAACAGCCCTTGCGATCCAAGAGCCCGGCTCAAGGCCCGCTGCGCGCAGCTCGTCTGCTCGGGCTGCGACCTGACGCTCAATGAGCGCGAGATCCTCATCAAGCAGGCGCCGGTTCGACTCATCGACCAGACGGCCATCCAGCCACTCCACTGCAGACTGAAGGTCCTCCACCATGGATCGATATGCATCCTCAGGCCGCTCCACCCGTGGCAGATCAAGCATGCAGCTCAGCGCCCGCCCTTGATCTCCAGGCGCGAGGGAATATTGGACCTGCCCATGGCGATCGAGCCGCGAATACCGGCGGTCGGCACGCGGTTGCAGCCCGAGAGACTCGGCCCAACCGGCAAGTTGGGCGTCGGTTGGAGGGGCCGCAAGAATATGCAGCACCATCTGGCCGTCAAGCGCAGCAATCCGCCTCTCCGCGTCTCTGGAGTGGGCGTGGAGTTCCGCAAAACTGGCAAGCACATCTTCCCCCTCAAACCCGAGCGCATCGGCGCCATCGGTACGGAGCAGTTGACGAAGGTTGCGGGTCAACTCGACCCAAGCCTCGTAATCAGGCAGAGAGAGCGGACCAAGCCGATTGGCCAAGACGAGCCCGGCGTATACCGACTGAATGCGATCTGTATCGTCACGAACCACACGAACAGCAGCAGACTTGTTGCCCACCCGAACCAGGTCAGAGGCCGCTTGCAAAAACGCATCGGGCAGCACGTCTAGCGGGTAATCGAGCAGGCGGACAGAGGCCATGAGGCTCTCATGAAAGGGCGGAACGTCATCGAGGGCGCCACGGGCAGGAATATCCGGTTCAGGAGACAACACAGGTTCAGGCTCTCGTCGCTGCGCAGATGCCGGAGCCGATGTCCGGAGGCCACGGCGCAACTGACGATACTCTCTGAGATTAAACAGAAGCACTCCGACCAAGACCGCAGCGCCGAGCAGCAACAGCAGCCACGACAGGTCGAGGTCGGAACCCATTATCGACATGCTCTAGACCACCTGGGCCTCGAGATCGACGGCCACAAGCCTCGAGACCCCTTGCTCCTGCATGGTCACCCCGACCAGGTGCTCCGCAAGCTCCATAGCGATCTTGTTATGGGTAATGAAGATGAACTGGGTCGCCACGGACATTTCCTTCACCAACCGACAGAGGCGTTCGGTGTTGGGGTCGTCGAGCGGCGCATCGACCTCATCGAGCAGGCAGAAGGGCGCGGGATTGAGCTGGAAGAGCGCGAATACCAACGCCGTCGCGGTAAGCGCTTTTTCGCCGCCGGAGAGCAAATGAATGCTGCTGTTTTTCTTGCCTGGCGGCTGGGCCATCACCTGAACTCCGGCATCGAGAATCTCGTCTCCGGTAAGGACGAGGCGCGCCTCTCCGCCGCCGAACAGGCTCGGGAAGAGCTTTGAGAAGTTCGCGTTGACCGTGTCGTAAGTGGACTGCAGCAGCGCTCGGCTCTCGCGATCGATTTTGCGGATGGCATCCTCGAGTGTCTCGACTGCACTCAGAAGGTCGGTCGCCTGCGAGGCAAGAAACCCCTGTCGCTCTCTGGCCTGCTCCAGCTCTTGGAGGGCGGCTAAATTCACTGGGCCCAGTGCCTCAATCTCGCGCGTCAATCGGCTGACATCGGCCGAGACTGTCGACGGCTTGGGCTGATGCTCTGGCATTTCGAATGCAGGCCAGCCCGCGCTGACCGCGCTGAGCTCCAAGCCGAGGTCTTGCACTTGTTGGTCGATCTGCTCAATGGTGGCCTGAGCTCCTGCAATCGCCGCCTCAGCCTGTGCCGACTGTTCGGCCAAGGGCATGGCATCGCGCTCAAGGCGAAGGCGTGTCTCGTCTTGTTCTCGGACAGTCTGCCCAATGCCGTCCGCGCCATCTCGGGCAGCAGAGAGCTCTGCCTCCCGCACAACGCGCTCGTCTAGCAGCGCCTGCAAGTGACTCTCCGACAGCCGCACTCGCGCCTCTGCGGCCTCAGACGCAGCGCGCTGAGCGCGCGTGCGGGATTCCGCAGATCGGGTTTCCAGTGCGACGCGCTCCCCTTTAAGCCGAGTGGACTGCTCTTGCAGGGAGCGCTCGTGCAACTCAAGACTCTTTTGAACCTCTTGCATACGGGCGAGCGTCTGGCGCCCCTCGGCCCAGGCCGACTGGGCCAGTTGGGCGCGAGCCTGGGCCTGCTCGAGATTCGATCTTCCTTGCAGCTGTGCCTCTTGTGACGCCTGTCGAGCAGATTGAAGCTCAGCAACACGCCCCTCAATGGACTGAAGTTCGGAGGACAGCGCATCGCGATTCGTCTCTAGCTCTTGAGCCCTCTGCCTAAGTCGCTCCGCCTTCTCCTGAATGCGCACCGCGGTGAGTTCGAGTTCATGGGCGCGCGCCCGCGCTTTGGCCTCAGACTCGCGCAGATTTGAGAGCTGCCGACGCAGCCCTTCAAGACGTTGCTCGGCGGACTGCAAGGCCGCGATAGCCTCATCTCGAATGAGGCCAGCAGCCTGGGCCTGACGCTTAAGGTCATCGACAAGATCGCGTTGGGACAAGAGGCATGACCCGTCATTCTGTGACTGCCCGTGCAGTCTCACCCAGTTTGATCCGACCAGGTGTCCTTCGGGGGTTACGAAAAAGTGTCCCGGCTCAAGCGTGTGTCGAGCAGAGAGCGCTTGCGCCCAGCCCTCGGCAGTGCGAGCCCCGCCAAGCCATGCCTGGGCAAGTGAGACCACATCAGCAGGTCCTGACACCTTGGCCCCGAGCGCGTCGGGCGGGGCCGAGACCGGCGTGGCCAGACCAGAAAAAAAGAACTGGTTGGCTGGAGGCAGCGCTTTGAGGAGGGCGTCTGCGTCTTCGATTCGATCGAGTGCCAATGCCGAGAGGCGTTCCGCCAGCACGGCTCCGACAGCCTGCTGCCAGCCAGATTCCACCTTCAGTGCTGACCAGAGCACAGACCTCCCAGAAAGCTGATGTTGCGCAAGCCAAGGCCCGAGCGCCCCCGGGGATTCCAACCTTCGCAGAGTTGCCTGTTGTGCCGAGTGCTCTGAGCTGAGGCGATCCGCCTCTCGGCGCGCCGCAGCCTCTTCCTGACGGTGGGTCTGAACCTCTTGCTCGGCGCGCGAGAGCGCAGCCTGTGCCTGGGTTAACGCATCGGTGGACTGCTGAGCGAGGGCCTGCGCCTCGGCCTGCTGCGCCAGTACATTGCTAAGCGCACTTGGATCAAGTACCTCCAGGGTTCGAATCGCCTCAGACACCGCGGTCAATCGATCTTGAGCACGCTTATGTTGCTGCTGGGCATCGAGGAGCCTCGCACCCAGACCTCGCTCCTCTGCCTCCGCTGCTGAGCACACAGCCTTCGCTTCGGAGAGCGCCTGGTTCGATTCCTCGCTTGCAGTCTCAAGCGGCGCAAGCTGTCCAGTGGCCATAGCGACGGAATCGCGCGCGTGCTGCAGTTCCAGCAAGACACCGGAGAGCGCAGTCTGCGCGTCGGCCTGTTGCTGATCGTTCTGGGCCATTTGGCCCAGCAGTGCAGCCTCGCTCGCCTGCGCCTCTTGGGTTGCAGCCTCTGCGCGGTCAAGTGCCTGCCGGTGTGCTCGATCGTCTGCCTCTTGCCGCGCAACGCGTGTGTTGCATTCAAACAGCGCTGTCTGAGCGTGCTGAACCTGCTGCTGCGCAACCTCCCAGGCTTCGCGCGAGGCTTCGACTGCATGGCGAGCCGCAGCAGCTTGGGCCATGAGCGCCTCGCGCTGGGTGAGTAAGGCCTCTCGATGCCGTCGCTGTTGCGCCAAGCTCACTGCAGACTCGTGTCGCCGAAGAGCAAGCAGCAAGGTCTGGCGCTCGGTCTTGCGGCTCACAAGACCTTGGTAGCGCTCAGCAACCTCAGCCTGCGAAGCCAACGATTCAATCCGCTGAGTCAGCTCGACGCGAATGTCCTCCACGCGAGAGAGGTTCTCGCGTGCGTCCTCCAGCCGCCCCTCGGTTTCGCGGCGACGCTCTCGATATTTGGAGACGCCCGCAGCCTCCTCGAGGAACACACGGAGCTCCTCGGGTCGGGATTCAATAACCCGCGAGATCATGCCCTGGCCAATGATGGCGTAGGCTCTGGGTCCGAGACCGGTGCCCATAAAAAGGTCGTAGACATCCTTGCGCCGAACATGTTGCCCGTTGATGTAATAACTGGACTGGCCATCACGCGTCAGCACGCGTTTCACGGAAAGCTCACCAAACCGGCCCCATGGGCCTGCCAACCGTCCCTCACTGTTGTCAAATATGAGCTCGACACTGGCGCGACCGGCCGGCTTGCGCGAACCCGATCCGTTGAAGATCACGTCTTGCATATTTTCGCCACGAAGCTCAGAGGCCTTGGACTCCCCAAGGACCCATCGGACCGCATCGATGACGTTGGACTTTCCGCAGCCATTCGGGCCAACAATGCCAACCAACTGCCGAGAGACCGCTAGGTTGGTCGGATCGACGAAGGATTTAAAACCAGAGAGGCGAAGCTGAGTGAGACGCACAGCGGACAGGCTCCTTAATGAGGCTGCGATATAATAGCAGTGCAAATCCTGATGCCTTCTGGCCCGAACTTGCTACTTTTTCCAGCTTAAACGCATCTACTTCGCTTAATTTGCAGAAACTCCCCTGAATATGTCCACACAACCCTCCCGCGAACTTCAGACTTTCCCCAACCCTCAGCCGGACCGTGACTATCAGGTCCACATTGAGGTCCCCGAGTTCACCTGCCTCTGTCCCCTTACGGGCCAGCCAGACTTTGCTCACCTCACCATCGACTACATTCCCGACCAGAAGAATGTCGAGCTCAAGGCGCTCAAACTGTATATGTGGTCGTACCGCGACCAGGGTGCCTTTCACGAAGCCGTGACCAACTCGATTCTCGATGACTTGGTGCGTGCCTGCAGCCCTCGCTTCATGCGTCTGACCGCGCGCTGGTATGTGCGTGGGGGTCTCTTCACCACTGTGGTCGCAGAGCACCAGGCGTCTCACTGGGCTCCAAAGCCCCGCGTTGAGCTCCACGACTTTCCCATTCAACCGTCAGTTCGCTAGGACACCCCATGACCGCCAACGCCCAACTCCAATCCCTCATCGACGCAGCCTGGGACGCGCGTGCAGACCTCACCCCCAAACAGCATCCCGCTGAACTTCGGGCTGCGGTAGAGGAGATCATCGAGCAGCTCGACGCAGGAGCACTCCGGGTGGCGAGCAAAGAATCCGGCGAGTGGGTCGTTCACCAGTGGCTCAAGAAGGCTGTGCTGCTGAGCTTTCGCCTGCGAGATAACGCCCCGATTGAGGCGGGCGATCTGCGCTTTTTCGACAAAGTACCCACCAAATTTGCCCACATGACACCGGAGGCGATCGCGGCAAGCGGCGTTCGCGTGGTGCCCCCCGCAATGGCACGGCGCGGCAGCTTTCTGGGCAAAAACGTGGTGCTCATGCCCTCCTACGTCAATATCGGTGCCTATGTAGACGAGGGAACCATGGTCGATACCTGGGCCACCGTGGGCTCGTGTGCGCAAATCGGCAAGAACGTACACCTCTCCGGAGGCGTCGGAATTGGGGGCGTGCTAGAGCCCTTGCAGGCAAACCCCACCATCATTGAAGACAACTGTTTCATTGGAGCCCGCTCCGAGGTGGTTGAAGGCGTTATTGTTGAAGAGCACTCAGTCCTATCGATGGGGGTCTTCATTGGACAGTCCACCCGCATCTACGACCGCGCCACAGGCGAGATTTTCATGGGCCGCGTGCCTGCCGGCAGTGTCGTGGTCCCGGGTAGCCTGCCCTCTTCCGACGGAAAGTACAGCCTGAACTGTGCGGTCATTGTGAAGCGGGTCGACGCACAGACTCGAGCAAAGACCAGCATCAACGAACTCCTCCGAGGAGACTGACGATTGGCGGACCCAACCGTCTACGGCATTTCGAACTGCGACCAGGTTCGCGCAGCTCGCCGCTGGCTCAAGCAGCAAGGGGTTCGATATGCTTTTGTGGATCTACGGGCAGCCCCTCCGAGCGCCGAGAAGCTGCGCGAATGGCTCAATCGCATTCCGTATGACAGCCTATTGAATCGTCGCGGCCTCACTTGGAGATCACTCTCAGAGGAGCAACGTCGCAGCGTGGTCGACCAGGCCTCGGCCCTAGAACTGCTCGCAGATAATCCACTGCTCATCAAGCGTCCTGTGCTGGAGTGGGATCAGGAGCTGCTGGTGGGCTACTCAGAATCTCTCTACGCGGGGCTTGGCCTCGACCAACACCATGACGTCCCAACAAGTTCTTGACACAGCCTCGGCTGACCCGACCCTCGCACTCGCGCGGTCACTGCTTGCTCGCGCATCGGTTACCCCCCGCGATGAAGGCTGCTGCGAGCTGATTGCGCAACGACTCACCCCCCTGGGCTTTCAGTGCGAGATCCTGCCCTTTGGCGAGGTGACCAACCTCTGGGCCCTGCGTGAAGGCGGAACACCGGGCCCTACCCTCGTGCTCGCAGGTCACACGGATGTGGTCCCCACCGGACCACTCGACGCATGGCAGTCGCCCCCGTTTGAGCCCACACCCACACCCGACGGCGAGTTAGTTGCGCGCGGCGCCGCCGACATGAAATCGTCCCTTGCTGCCTTCGTCACAGCCACAGAGGCTTTTCTTGCAGAGCGCCCGCGGTTTCAGGGACGACTGGCCTACCTGATCACATCCGATGAAGAGGGCCCCGCACTAGATGGCACCGTGCAAGTCTGCCGCGCTCTCGCGCATCGCGGCGAGCCGCTCACCTATTGCATTGTGGGTGAGCCCACCTCGGTTCACGCCTTGGGTGATATGGTCAAAAATGGCAGACGCGGTACGCTCTCCGGCCGGCTTACCTTATTCGGAAAGCAAGGACACGTCGCTTACCCACACCTTGCCGAGAACCCCATTCACCGATTCGCGCCCGCGCTTACAGAGCTCGCCGCAATGGTCTGGGACGATGGCAGTCAGCATTTTCCGCCCACCACGTGGCAGGTCTCCAACCTAAACGCTGGCACTGGCGCTACGAATGTCATCCCTGGTTCCCTGAGTGCTGCCTTTAACTTTAGGTTTGGTAGCGTCAGCAGCCCAGAGAGCCTGAAGGCGCGACTCGAGGCTGTGCTGAGTCGTCATCACCTGTCCTATCAAATCGACTGGACACTCGGAGGAGAACCCTACCTCACGCTCCCCGGAACCCTCTGTGACGCCATGCGCGCCTCGATTCGTGAAGTAACGGGTCTTGAGGCCGAACTCTCGACCACAGGCGGAACCTCCGATGGGCGATTCATTGCAAAGCATTGCCAGGAGGTCATCGAGTTTGGCCCCATCAACGCCACGATCCATCAGGTGAACGAGCGTATTCGCATTGCAGACCTCATTCCCCTGAGTCAAGTCTACCTTGGTGCCATGCGCCGCCTGCTTCCAGAGACCGCATGACGCCGATCGATGAGACCAGTTGGGACACAGCAGCCGCAGCTGCTGAGCTGAGGACACTCTCGGACTGGACGCGGGCCTGTGCAAGCGCGCTTGCAGCCGCCGGTGCGGTGTTCGGCCAAGGAACCACCAATGCACTGGATGAAGCCCGATGGCTCGTGCTTGGTAGCCTCAAGCTGCCGCTCGATCTGGACGATCGCTTCAATCAGGCCAGGCTGTTGCCGCACGAGCGGCAGATGTTGGCTCGACGCATTGCGTCTCGGGTGGTCGATCGCAAGCCTACGGCTTACATCTTGGGCGAGGCTTGGCTTATGGGTTTACGTTTCCGCGCCGACCCACGCGCAATCATTCCCCGCTCATACCTTGCCGAGTTGCTTGAGGAAGAGATTTACGGCCTTCAAGAGGACCCTGCCTATATCCTGGACCTCTGTACCGGCTCAGGCTGCCTCGCCATCCAGGCTGGACTGCGCTGGCCAGATGCCGCCATCGTTGCAAGCGACCTCAGCCCCGAGGCCTTGAGCCTGGCCCAAGAGAATATTGCAGACTACGCACTGGAGCCTCGAATCGACCTTCGTCGGTCAGACCTCTTTGAGGCCTTTGGCCCCGACGAGCGATTTGATCTCATTCTCTGCAACCCCCCCTACGTTCCGTTGGGTAAGGTCGCTGCACTTGCGCCGGAATTTCTGGCGGAGCCCGCGCTTGCGCTTGGGTCAGGCGACGACGGCATGACCTTCATCCGCAGACTGCTCGCCCATGCACCGGCCCGACTCCGTTCGGGCGGCGTATTGCTCTGCGAAGTGGGCTTTGAGCAGTCCACTTGCGAGTCGCTGTTTGCGCATGAGTTTCCTCACCTTCATCCGATCTGGCTCGATGTCACACAGCCTCAGGGGGCTGTTTTTTTACTGGGAGCGTCCGCATGATCCACCTCTATACCTGGCCTACCCCGAACGGGAAGAAGATCTCCATCCTCCTCGAAGAGCTTGGCCTTGCTTACGAAGCCACACCAATCAACATTGGAAAAGGCGACCAGTTCAAGCCAGACTTCCTTGCAATCAGTCCCAACAACAAAATCCCCGCCCTCACGGATTCCGATGGGCCCGATGGCAAGCCCATTGCGCTCTTCGAGTCCGGCGCCATTCTCATTTACCTCGCGGGCAAGACTGGCCGCCTTATGGGGAAAACCGACCACGATCGCTTCGATGTTCTGCAGTGGCTGATGTTTCAAATGGGTGGGCTCGGCCCCATGCTCGGACAGGCCCATCATTTTCGCCTCTATGCCCCGGAGCCGGTGCCTTACGGCATTGAGCGCTACTCAAACGAGGCTAAACGCCTGTATGGTGTTCTAAACACACAGCTGGAGGCGCACGATTACCTTGCCGCCAATCAATACACTATTGCAGATATAGCAGCCTGGCCGTGGGTCGCCTCATTTGCCAACCAGGGAATTGACCTGTCCGACTACCCTGCTGTGGAACGTTGGTTCAAAGCGATTGAGAAGCGGCCAGCGGTTCAACGGGGTGTGGCTTTGTTTGCGGACCTGCGCAAGCCACTCACCGATACGCAGGCGAGGAAGCTCCTCTTTGGGCTTAAAACTTAGTGTTCGTTCCCGAGCAAGCCAAAGGGGACAGGGAGCGCAAAAACCTCAATGCCCTCCTCCCGCAGTTCGCGTGCCTCGCGCAGACTGGTCCGGCCCATGATGTTTCGCTCCGGCACCTCCGCGTAATGAATGCGCCTCGCCTCGTCGGCAAAGCCATCACCGACATCCTCACATTGTTGAGCCAATACTCTTGCTGCAGCCAACACGGCAGTCATGGCCTCATGCGCCTCAGAGCCTTTGGCCACGTGGGTCGCCGGCTGCTCAATGGGGGGCTGCGTGGCACCCGACAGAGACAATCGGGCCGCGGTCGGCATGCGCGAGACGTCATCCGTATCGCAAATCGGACACCGAACGAGACCCCGACTCGACTGGTCGTCGAGCGCCTCATGGGATGCAAACCAGCCTTCAAACCGGTGCCCCAGACCACATTGCAGATTAAAAATCTTTCTCGCCATCACTTTGTGAACAGTTGATGAATCCCCGCATTGTAAGCGCTCAAGAGGCAATCGACGGGCTTGATCGATTTAACTCCATCCTGGATGCACGTTCGCCTTCAGAGTTTGCTGAGGATCACCTTCCAGGCGCCGTGAGCTTACCGGTGCTCGACGATGAGCAACGCGCATTGGTAGGAACCCAGTACAAGCAGGACGCCTTCCTCGCGCGTCGCCTGGGTGCAGCGCTCGTTGCTGAAAACATTGGGCGGCATCTTAAAGGCCCCTTAGCTGAGTACCCCAGAGATTGGCAACCACTGATTTATTGCTGGCGAGGGGGGCAACGCAGCAACGCGCTTGCAACGATTCTTGCCCGAGTCGGGTGGCGGGTAACGCTACTCGACGGAGGCTACAAGGCGTTCCGAGGGCGCTTGCTTGAGTTGTTTCCAGGCCTCGTGGACTCCTTCGAGTTTCGCGTCGTGTGTGGGGTGACGGGCTCCGGTAAAACCCGTTTCCTCGATGCGCTCAGCCGAGCCGGCCAGCAGGTCCTTGACCTGGAGGGGCTTGCCTGTCATCGCGGATCGCTGCTGGGTGCGATGCCTGATGCACCCCAGCCGTCTCAGAGGCAGTTCGAGACCCAAATCTGGAACGTTCTGCGCAAGCTCGACCCCGCCAGACCGGTGTTTGTTGAATCGGAGAGCAAGAAGGTGGGGAATGTTCAAATCCCCGACGCGCTCATGCTCCGCATTCGCGGCAGCGCTTGCCTCACGCTAGAGCTCAGCCTGCAAGATCGAGTGTCACTTCTGTGCGAGGAGTATGGGCATTTCTTTGAATCTCCTGAGCCCTTGCGCAACCAACTCCACAAGCTGCTTGCCCTTGTAGGCCACGAACAGGTAAACCGGTGGATTGAAGAGGTTGATCAAGGCCGCTGGCGACAGTTGGTGGAGTCTCTCTTGGCGCTTCATTATGACCCGAGCTATTTGCGATCGATCGACCGCAATTTCCCGCAGCGGGTCCGTGGACAAACGATTCAGCTGGAAGGCTATCAACCGAGCGACTACGACGCAGCAGCCTCGAGCTTGTCTTTGTAACGACGCACCTTCAGACGCTCTTCTTGCGCTCGCATCCAGAGCTTGAAGGTTAGCTCCGTCTCCGCCTGCTGAAGGAGATTGTAGGCACCGCCCAGTCTTTGCTTGACCAAAGGAGCCTCGCCCCCCTCGACTTGAGAGGACTCAAGCACGGCAACCAGGCTTCCGCTCTGGCCAAGGCTGATGACGACAGGCTGCCCTTTGGCAAGTGCGGGTGAGAGCAACTTCTCGAGTGCAAGTTGACCAATAGAGTCCTGCGGAAGTTTGAGCGTCGCCGCTGCGCCAGTGACATCTGCTCTGCGAAGGTCGAGAGACTGAAGACCACCATCCGAGACTTTAAAGGCTTGTGCAGCAACCGACGCAAGTTCAGATGACTTCTGGCGCACCCAGTCTTCACGGACTGCTACCTTGACCTGCTCAAATTCAAGTGGGGCCGCGGGCCGATGTGCCAGCACACGTGCGGAAACAAGCCGGCCACTGGCAACCTCGACTGCAGGGGTATTGCGTTTCTCTTGAATGGCCTCGCGATCAAAGAGGGCGGCCTGAACCCTCGGATGGTTCAGCACAGCGCCCTCGGGTCCGGACGTGGGTCGTCCCTTCTGAATATTTTTGACATCCACTCGCTTGAGGCCGAACTGCGCAACAGCAGGATCGAGGCTGTCGCTCTGCTCGTAGACGAGGTTCGCGAACTGCTCTGCCTTATCGGCTGGTGCATTCTCGAGGACCACAAAGGCGACATCGATGGACTCGGGGCTTTGATATTGGGATAGCGTAGCCTGATAGTGGGCCTGGAGGGCATCGTCCGTGACAACAACACGCCCCGCATAGTCTGCGGAGGGAAATCGTCGGATAGAGAGCGACCTGCGCTCTGTCTCAGACTGACTGATCAGTCGGGCCACACTGCGTGGGGTGATGACGGTGTCGGATACGGCTCGAGGGAGCAGTTCTGCACTCATATCGACCCGAAGGTTTTGTTCAAAGCCCTGGGCCGTGAGGCCATTGGCCCGCAGCACCTGGTTGGCCTGATCAAGGTTGAATGCGCCGTCTTTCTGGAACTCCGGGACCTGGGAAATGACCGTCTTGAGTGCTGCATCAGAGACACCAATGCGGTGCTCTTGGGTGAGCGCACGCAGCATGGACTCTGCAATGAGCCGATCGAGGGAGGAGACTCGGGAGGCAGCGGAATCGAGCGCACTGAGGGGGACCTGCCCCCCAAACTGAGACGACAAACGCTCGAGCTGGCGTTGGTGAAACGCATCGAACTCGGCACGTTCAATTTTGCGCCCATCGACTTCGGCCAGCACAGGCCCAGCCTGAGAGGGAGCAACCAAATCCCAGGCGCCCACGATCACGAAGGAGGGAACAACCAAGATAAGTAATACCAGCTGTAAGATGCGCCGGTTTTGACGGATGAATTCGAGCATAGGTAGGAAAATTGGCGGAGCGGACGGGACTCGAACCCGCGACCCCCGGCGTGACAGGCCGGTATTCTAACCGACTGAACTACCGCTCCGCGCTGTAAAACCCAAATTGTAACCTAATGCACCGACTCGTTCGCGACGTTGCGGTGGTGGGTGCTGAGAGGCTCGAACTCCCGACCTACGCCTTGTAAGGGCGCCGCTCTACCAACTGAGCTAAGCACCCGCGCAATACACGAAAGACCGCGAGTTTAAATAAAAAAAGCGCGTTGAGCAAACGCGCTTTCTTTGAGCATGCAGATTAAAACCGTTGTTTAATTCAATGCATCCTTCAAGGCCTTGCCAGGGCGAAACTTAGGCAGCTTGGCAGCCTTAATCTTGATGGTCTCGCCGGTACGTGGATTGCGACCAGAGCGAGCTGCCCGTTTGGTGACTGCAAAGGTTCCAAAACCAACCAAGGTAACCGTGCCACCCTTCTTGAGGGTCGTGCGCACACCACCGACCAAAGCATCCAGCGCGCGGCCAGCTGCCGCCTTGGAGATATCGGCCTGCTTGGCAATGTGTTCGATGAGATCTGTCTTGTTCACTTCTTATTCCTTGTGAGAGAAAACGGGAAGGCGGGGCCACGCAAGATCTGTCTTGCGTGTGAATTCATTAAACCTTCGGAAAGATGACAGGTCAAGCAATCGCTAGTGAGTCACCGGATCAACAGGCCGATCAGATTCGGGCTCAGCTGGCTTGACGGCGGGAACTGCCGGATCGGCCTCCTCTGGAAGCGGAACCGGTGCGCGAGCGAGCGCAAGCTCAAGCACCTTATCGATCCACCGCACCGGAATAATCTCGAGCGCATTCTTTACATTGGCGGGGATGTCCGCAAGGTCGCGCAAATTCTGCTCTGGGATGAGTACGGTCTTGATGCCACCACGATGCGCGGCAAGCAGCTTCTCTTTGAGCCCCCCAATCTGAAGGACCTCTCCTCGAAGGGTGATCTCCCCAGTCATGGCGACCGATGCCTTTACCGGAATACCGGTCATTGCCGACACCATAGCCGTCGTCATCGCAATGCCCGCGCTCGGGCCGTCCTTGGGGGTCGCGCCCTCGGGGGCGTGGATGTGCAGGTCCTTCTTGTCGAAATGCTCTGCTGGGATGCCGAGCACCTTCGCACGGGATCGAACCACCGTCCTTGCGGCCTCGACCGACTCCTTCATGACATCGCCCAGTGACCCGGTCCGTTGGATAACGCCCTTGCCAGGCATGACTGCTGCCTCGATCATGAGCAACTCTCCACCCACTTCGGTCCATGCCAAGCCTGTGACCTCACCGACCTGATCCTCTTTCTCGGCGACACCGAAGGTGTAGCGTTTGACGCCAAGGAAGTCCTCGATGTTGTCGTCGCGGACCTCGACCTGACCACTGGCCTTGCCTGTGAGCACCATGCGCGTAACCTTGCGACAGATCTTTGAAATGTCGCGCTCCAGGCCTCGCACGCCGGCCTCACGGGTGTAGGAACGAATGGTTTCTCTGAGCGCCCCCTCGGATACCAAGATCTCGGACTCCTTAAGACCCGTGAGCTTGAGTTGCTTGGGCAGAAGGTAGCGCTGCGCAATGCTGACCTTCTCGTCTTCGGTGTAGCCAGAGAGACGAATCACCTCCATGCGATCGAGCAGGGCCGGCGGGATGTTGAGCGAGTTCGCAGTGGCCACAAACATCACGTCTGAGAGGTCGTATTCAACCTCAACGTAGTGGTCCGTGAAGCTGTTGTTCTGTTCAGGGTCGAGCACCTCGAGCAAGGCGCTGGCCGGGTCACCCCGGAAATCCATGCCCATTTTGTCGACCTCATCCAGCAGGAACAGGGGATTGCGAACGCCCGTTTTGGTGAGGCTGGTGAGAATCTTTCCAGGCATAGATCCAATGTAGGTGCGTCGATGACCCCGAATCTCTGACTCATCACGCACACCACCCAGCGCCATGCGCACAAACTTCCGATTGGTGGCTCGCGCAATGGACTGACCCAACGAGGTCTTACCCACGCCAGGAGGGCCAACCAGACACAGGATAGGGGCTTTGACTTTGTCGACCCTCTGCTGAACGGCCAGCGCTTCGAGAATGCGCTCCTTCACCTTGTCCAGTCCGTAGTGTTCTTCCTCAAGCACCTTCTCGGCAGTCTCGAGGTTGGTATTGACCTTGCTCTTTTTCTTCCATGGCAGCGCAACCAGGGTGTCAATATAGTTTCGGACAACCGTTGCCTCTGCCGACATGGGCGACATCATCTTGAGCTTCTTGAGCTCAGCCTGCGCCTTATCGCGCGCCTCCTTGGGCATGCGGGCTGCCTTGATTTTCTTCTCGAGCTCGTCAAGCTCGCTGTCCTCGCCTTCTCCAAGCTCTTTCTGAATCGCCTTCACCTGCTCGTTCAGGTAGTACTCGCGCTGGCTCTTTTCCATCTGGCGCTTCACGCGGCCGCGAATCCGCTTCTCGACCTGGAGGATGTCGAGTTCGGTCTCGATCTGGGTCAGCAGCTTCTCGAGTCGCTCGAGCACAGAGAGCGTCTCGAGCACGGCCTGCTTCTCCTCGAGTTTCATGGGGAGGTGGGCTGCGATTGTGTCGGCAAGACGACCGGGCTCCTCAATGCTCATGAGGGAATTCAGAATTTCAGCGGGGATCTTTTTGTTCAGTTTTACGAACTGATCAAACTGCGTGAGCAGGGTGCGCCGCATGGCCTCGCTTTCGGGTCCATCGCGCTCCTCCAGCTGCAGGGGCGTGCATTCACAAACCAGGTGCTGACCGTTGTCTTGGAGATCTGCCAAGCGAGCACGCTGCGTGCCCTCTACGAGCACTTTTACGGTGCCGTCAGGAAGCTTGAGCATTTGGAGAATGCTCGCCAGGCAGCCAATTTCGTAAATATCTTTTGCAGAGGGGTCGTCTTGTGTCGGGCTCTTTTGCGCAGCCAACAGGACATGGCTGCCAGATTCCATGGCACGCTCCATTGCCTTGATGGACTTCGGCCGCCCCACAAAGAGCGGGATCACCATGTGCGGAAAAACAACGACGTCCCTCAGCGGGAGCATGGGTAGCACAGTGGGCTCGGAGGGCAGCAGTTCAGTCTTTGACATCACCAGTCTCTCTTTCTTTCGGATACCCCGAGAGTGGGGGCAATCCTCGAAACTTCAAGCCTTAGGCGTGCTTACTGCCAGCAACCTTGGGGTTATCTTGGTAAACCAAGAGTGGTTTTCCCTCTCCGGTGACGGTTGGCTCGTCCACCACCACCTTGGAGACCTCTTTCTGACTGGGGAGGTCGTACATGGTGTCTAGCAGTACTTGCTCAAGAATGGAACGAAGGCCGCGCGCGCCCGTGCGACGCTTGATGGCCTTCTCAGCAATAGCCTTGAGTGCAGCAGGCCGAATCTCGAGCTCAACGCCCTCCATGTCCAGCAGCGCCTGGTATTGCTTGACCAACGCGTTCTTGGGTCCGGTGAGAATCTCGATGAGGGCGACCTCATCGAGTTCATCGAGGGTCGCCACTACGGGGAGGCGGCCCACCAACTCAGGGATGAGACCGAACTTGATGAGATCTTCGGGTTCAGCCTCTTGGAAGACCTCACTGAGCTTGCGCTCGCGCGCGGACCGAACCTCTGCACCAAATCCAATCGATGTGCGTTCGGTGCGGTCGCGAATGACCTTTTCGAGCCCGTCGAAAGCACCCCCGCAGATGAAGAGAATGTTGGTGGTGTCGATCTGGACGAAATCTTGGTTGGGATGCTTGCGGCCACCCTGAGGAGGAACAGACGCGACCGTACCTTCAATCAACTTCAGTAGCGCCTGCTGAACGCCCTCGCCGGAGACATCGCGGGTAATAGAGGGGTTGTCTGACTTACGAGAGATCTTGTCGATTTCGTCAATGTAGACAATGCCGTGCTGCGCGCGCTCGACCTCGTAATTACAGTTCTGGAGCAGCTTCTGAATGATGTTCTCGACATCTTCGCCAACATAGCCAGCCTCTGTCAGCGTCGTCGCATCGGCAATGACGAACGGCACATTCAGCAGGCGGGCCAGCGTTTGAGCGAGAAGCGTCTTGCCCGAACCGGTGGGCCCAATAAGGAGGATGTTGCTCTTGGCAAGCTCGACTTCCTGGGGCTTAGAACTGCTGCGCAAGCGCTTGTAGTGGTTGTAGACCGCCACCGCGAGTGTCTTTTTGGCACGCATCTGGCCGACGACATACTGGTCGAGGATAGAAGCAATCTCAGCCGGAGTGGGCAGCCCACCTTTGGCGGCATCGGCGTCGGGGGCTGCAGCCTGCTCGTCGCGAATGATGTCGTTACAGAGGTCGATGCACTCGTCACAGATAAAGACCGATGGTCCTGCGATGAGCTTCTTGACCTCATGCTGACTCTTTCCACAGAAAGAGCAGTAGAGCAGTTTTTCGCTCGAGCCTTTTTTGTCTGCCATTAGAGCCCCCTTCAGGCCTCGCGTGAACTCATGACTTTATCGACGAGACCGTACTGTAGCGCATCATCCGCGCTCATGAAGTTGTCACGGTCGGTGTCCCGAGCGATGGTCTCGAGGCTCTGGCCCGTACGCTCAGCCAGGATATTGTTCAAGCGATCGCGCAGGGAGAGGATCTCGCGAGCATGGATCTCGATGTCGCTGGCTTGACCCTGAACCCCGCCGAGGGGCTGGTGAATCATGACGCGGGAATTTGGCAACGCAAAGCGCTTGCCCTTTTCGCCTGCAGCCAACAAGAAAGCGCCCATGCTGGCCGCAATGCCCATGCACAGCGTGCTCACCGCCGGCTTGACGAACTGCATGGTGTCGTAGATCGCAAGCCCTGCAGAGACGGAGCCTCCGGGCGAATTGATGTAGAGCGAGACATCTTTGTCGGGATTCTCGGACTCCAGAAACAAGAGCTGTGCAATGACCAGATTTGCCGACTGGTCGTTCACAGGACCCACCAAAAACACCACCCGCTCCTTGAGCAAACGCGAGTAAATATCGTATGCCCGCTCACCACGCCCTGACTGCTCAATGACCATGGGCACTAAGCCCAAACCCCGAATTTCTTCCACCGAACGGTCTCCTAGATGCGGCGATCGCATGCCATTTTCAATCATCATCGACTACGCGGCCTCTTTCATGAGGTTTTCTACCGAAATTTGGACTGACTCCACCTTCGCAAGTTCAAGCGCCCAACGCACCACGTTGTCCTCAATCACAACGGCCTCGGCTTCGGCTCTACGCTCGGGATTAGACATCGTCCAACGGACGAACTCCTCGGGCTTCTCGTATGACTCAGCCATTTCCGCGAGCAGCGCGTGTACCTGCTCCTCTGAGGCATGCAGGGACTGGCTGCGAACGACCTCTCCGACCAAGAGTCCGAGACGGACCCGCTTGGTGGCCTGCTCGGTAAACAGCTCAACAGGGATGGGCGCATCTTTGACATTCATGCCACGTGAGGCCATGTCTTGGCGCATCTGGTCGGCAAGCCGCTGGGCCTCGCTTTGAACCAGTGCCTTGGGAACATCGAACGATGCTGTTGCGAGCAGCGCATCCATGACGGCTTGCTTGGTCTTGGCTTTGCAGCGCCCAGAGACCTCGCGCTCGAGGTTCTTTTGAACATCTGCGCGCAGCTTCTCGAGTCCGCCGTCTTGAATGCCGAAAGCGGTTGCTAGCTCGTCGTTGAGCTCGGGCAGTTTGGGCTCCATGACCTCGTGCACGGTCACGGTGAACTCACCTGTTTTGCCTGCAAGTTCTTTTGCGCGGTAATCGGCCGGGAAAGCCAAGGGGAAGGTTTTGGATTCGCCTGCCTGCATGCCAACGACTGCCGCATCGAACTCCGGCAGCATCTGGCCAGCCTGCACAATGAAGCGAAAATCTTTTGCCGTGCCGCCGTCAAACGCGACCCCATCGAGCGTGCCCGCGAAATCTACGCGCAGCTGGTCCTCAGCCTGCGCAGCACGCGAGACGGTCTCGTAGCTCACGCGCTGCTTTCGCAGGGTGTCGAGGGTCTGGTCAACATCTGAGCTCTGAACGGCGCAGGTCCACTGCTGAATGCTTAGCGCAGCTCGCTCGGGCATGGGGACTTCGGGGTAGAGCTCGATGACCGCCTCAAACTGAAGGCTTGTTGCGCTTGGATCTGTATTCGCACCCTCTACAGGTCGCACCTCGGGCGGGCCAGCGGGCCGCAGGTTCTGGGCGATGATGGCCTCTGCGTAGGCGTCACTGACGGCGTCTCCAATGGCCTCGGACTGGGCCTGCGCGCCGTACGTCTGCTGCACCACCTTGAGCGGAACCTTGCCGGGGCGAAAGCCCGGCATCTTCATGGTCTTACCCATTTTCTGCAGCTTGCGCTGGGCAATGACCTCAACGGCATCAAGCCGAACCGTCAGGGGAATGATTCGCTGCAGGCTCGAGGCTGCAACAGCGGGTGTGGAATTAGATTCGGCTGTCATAGGAGAGACGACATTTTCTTTCGGTGGTGCGAAGGGCGGGACTCGAACCCGCACACCTTGCGGCGTCAGGACCTAAACCTGGTGCGTCTACCAATTTCGCCACCTTCGCGTGTGTTCAATAAAACCGGACGTTCCGGACTCAGGTTCTCATTGTATCGAATGGCGTGGGCCACTCCTGGGGGCCCTACAATGCGAACCATGAATGACCCTGGGCATGGCCAGGCCCTTCACGGGGGCCGCCACTACGAGAATTTTCCGGTCGCATCCTGGCTCCTGCCAGCGCGCATGCGCCAGCCCATGCTTGCACTCTATGCATTTGCGAGGACAGGCGACGACCTTGCCGACGAGGGCGATGCCGCACCGGAGGCCCGACTCACAGCGCTTGAGGACCTTCGCTCAGGACTTACCCTGCTCCCCACCGAGGCCTCGACGCCGCTGAGTCAGATCGGCGCCGCGCTTGCCTCTGCATGTCACGCCCAAGCCCTCTCGACCGAGCCTGCCAACGCACTGATTCGCGCATTTGCACGCGACGCAGCGTTTGAGCCCTTCGCGGACTGGGCAAGCGTTGCCGACTATTGCGCGCACTCTGCGAATCCTGTGGGTCGTATGGTCCTGGGATTTGCGGGGCTTGCCCAAGAACCCGCCTCCTCTGTTGCAGCAATGGAACGCGCAAGCGATGCGGTCTGTTCTGGCCTGCAGCTCGTGAACTTCGCACAAGACTTTGGCCAAGACCTAGGACGTAACCGGCCTACCCTCCCGCGGGTGCTATGGCCCGAGCAGTGGTCCTGGAGCACTGAGCAGCGCAGCCTGCTCTGCTCGCATTCACTCAGCACGGAACAACAGGCAGGGATGACGCGTGTCCTCGCTCGCAGGGGCTTGGAATTGCTGGACTCTGCAAACGCGCTTCCCTTGCTCATCCGACGCTCACGCCTTGCAGGCCGGCGCCGACTGTCGCTAGAAATCGCGCTGACCATTTCGGGTGGTCGTGCAATCGGCGAGCGTGTCATGCTCGCCCCACATGAGCCTTGGGCTGCATCACCGAAGCTCTCCCGCATGGACATGATCAAGCTCATACCTCACGCCCTGAGCCTCTGGCTTGGGCTCGTCCCCGAGCGCGCACCATGACCCCTCAGAACTACTGCGCCCAGCGCGTTGCGACTGCAGGATCCAGCTTTACGGCAGCCTTTCGGCTGTTGTCCCGGCCCCGGCGGCAGGCCATGGAGGCGCTGTACGCGTTCTGCCGCGAGGTGGACGATGTGGTCGACGACTGCTCGGATCCGACGGTGGCCGGCATCACGCTGGCGTGGTGGCGACAGGAGGTGAAATGGCTCGCTGAAGGGTCGAATCAAGCCCAACATCCCATCAGTCTCGCGCTCGCCCTGGCAATCAAGCGCTTCGCGCTACCCGAGTCAGACTTCCAAGCCATTCTCGATGGCGTCGGATCCGACCTCCACCCGCTGCCCTTGCCGGACTGGCAGGCGCTCGATCAATACTGCGATCGCGTGGCAGGAGCAGTCGGACGGCTCTCAGCCCGCATTTTTGGCGATGGCGATGACCCTGCCGTTCAGTCTTACGCAACCGATCTGGGGCTCGCACTCCAATACACCAATATCCTTCGAGACATCGGGGACGATGCAAGAAAAGGACGGGTTTACCTGCCGGACTGCCTCTTGCAGACCCACGGGCTCACCCGCTCGGCGGTGCTCAAGCTTCAGGCGGACCCCCCGCTGCTGGCTGCCCTGCGTGAGCTTGGCACACGCGCGCACCAGAAATACGACCAGGCGCTCGATCAGCTTCCGGGCTCAGCCCGTTGGGCTCAGCGACCGGGTCTAGCGATGGCAGCCATCTATCGCGATCTGCTTCGAGCGATAGAGGAGAACCCCGCCGACGTCCTTACGCATCGCGTTTCTCTCGGACCCGCCCGAAAGCTGCTCATGGGCATGCATGGCGCGCTCGGACGCCTGCCCCGCTGAAAGAGGACACATCGGTGCATCCAGCGCGTCGCATCGCGATTGTGGGTGGTGGCTGGTCGGGCCTTGCCTGCGCAGAGCACTTGGCGCAGGCGGGCCTGGGTCACCTTGTCGATGTTTTTGAGGCAGCACCTCAGTTTGGAGGCAGAGCACGCGGCCTGATCTGGACCTCGGAGGGCGAGCAATCCAATATCCCGCATGCCCCGATCGACGCGGGACAACACCTCCTGTTGGCCGCCTACACAGAGACCTTTGCCCTGCTCAAACGCACAGATCCGCTGCACAACACACGCTGGTCCTCTGGATGGCTTGGCTGGCGCAGTCATGACGGAAAGCAGACGGATTCACTCTTTGGCCTCTTGCCAGACCTCCTGACGGCCCTACCCTACCTGCGCAAGGCCCCCGCTCCAGAGCAAACTGTGCGAGCCTGGTTTAGCGCCTCGCAAATGGATCCACGGGTTTGCACACTGCTCATGCGGCCTCTGGCTGAGTCTGCCCTGAATACGGACTGGTCCGAGGCCAGCGCGCTGTGCCTGCATCGGGTGTTGCACGACGCCAGTCGACGCGGCCCACTGAGCCTCAGAGCGCTGCATCCTCGGCACAACCTCAGCATAGACGGCATTGACCCCCTCACCCAGTGGCTCTGCAGTGCCGGAGTTTCGCTCTACCCGCGCAGCCGCGTGCAGCAGCTTGCCTGGGCCTCCGACGGGCTCTGGCGGCTCATCGGGCCCGAAGCAGCCGTCGCGCAACGTTATGCAGACGTGGTACTCGCGCTTCCCACATCAGAGTCGCAGCGCATGCTGGGGCGCTCCGCGGGGATTGAGCCCTCCGAGCGTCGCGCCATTGGTACGCTGTTTTTGCACCTGCCTAAAGGAACGACCCCATACCCCCACAACCAGATCCAGAGCTTTCGACCTTCGGCTGCAGAGGGCTGCATGGTGATTGGGCTCGCAAGACCTCCGGGACCGTGGGGTCAAGTGCTCTCACTCGTAGTTTCCGCCCTCCCCCTCGATCGCAATCGCCAGGAGTTCGCCCACCAATGGGCCGTAGAGGCAGCAGCCCAATGGCTCAAGGGGCAGCAGCCCCTGCGATCAAAATGGATAGTCGACCGCCAGGCCACCTGGGCTGCGACCCCGCAAGCCATTCAGGCACAGCCGATCAGTGCAGCATTGAGGCAATTCGGGGATGGCCGCTGGCAATGTGCCGACCACCTGGTCTTTGGGTACCCCGCCACCATTGAGTCTGCAGTGAGATCAGGTTGGGCGGTGGGCGAAGCGCTTTTGCGGGCTACCGAGAGAAGAGGCGTTCGAGCGCCTCACTGAGTCGTCGAACGGGCCAGACTTCGAGGCCCTCGATGGGCCGCTTGGGCGCGTTGGCTTCGGGCACCATGGCCACTGAAAAGCCCAATCGAGCAGCCTCTTTGAGCCGCTCCTGCCCACGCGGCGAGGGGCGGACCTCTCCAGCAAGCCCAAGCTCACCGAAAACAACCAAGCCCTCGGGCAATGGGCGATTGCGCAACGAGGAGACCACTGCGGCGAGGAGGGCCAAGTCCGCTGCAGTCTCCTGCACCCTCACGCCCCCAACGACATTCAAAAATACATCTTGATCAGCACAGGAGATGCCCGCGTGCCGATTGAGCACTGCCAGCAGCATCGCCAGGCGCTGCGGATCCAGGCCAACGCTCAATCGCCGAGGCTGCCCGCCACTGGCCTGGTCGACCAGGGCCTGAACCTCGACCAGCAGCGGACGGCTTCCCTCTTGGGTAACCAGCACGCAGGCACCCGACACGCGGGAGCCCCCACTTCCGTGACCGGAGAGGCTCGCCTCGGATAAAAACAAGGCAGACGGATTGCTCACTGCCTTGAGGCCGCGATCCGTCATGGCGAACACGCCGAGTTCGTTCACGGTGCCGAAGCGGTTTTTGACCGCACGCACCACACGAAAACTGGCCTGGGCATCGCCCTCGAAGTACAACACGGCGTCGACCATATGCTCGAGAACGCGGGGCCCGGCAAGCGCCCCCTCCTTGGTGACATGGCCAATGATGAAGAGTGCGTTTCCCGTGGCCTTTGCCCATCGTGTGAGCTGAGCTGCACACTCGCGGACTTGGGGCACGGAGCCCGGAGCAGAGCCCAAGGCTTCGCTGAAAAGCGTTTGAATGGAGTCGATGACCACGAGTCGCGGCGCGCGTGATTGGAGCAGATCGAGCATGGGCTCAAGCTGGGTCTCAGCGAGCACCTGAATGCGCGAGAGGCTCTGCTCAGACAGACCAAGCCGCCTCGCGCGAAGGGCAATCTGATCGGCTGACTCCTCGCCCGATATGTACAACAGGGTGTCGCCCTCGCGCTGTTGCGCAAGGCTCGCAAGCGCCTGCAGCAGGAGCGTGGACTTTCCAATGCCCGGATCCCCACCCAGCAGCACCACACCGCCCGGAACCATGCCACCGCCGAGCACGCGATCGAACTCATCGAGCCCCATGCTCCAGCGGGGAAGGTCTTGAGCAGCGACTTCGGAGAGTGGCTGAAGCCCGCTGGGCGTCGAAAAACCAGCTGCCCTCCCTCTTGATCCGAGCGGCGGGGTCTGGCGTTGCTGTATGGGGCCATCAAGGGTGTTCCAAGCGCCGCATCCATCACACTGACCCTGCCATTTGGCGTGACTCGTAGCACAGGCAGAACAGAGGTAGACGAGCTTATCCTTCGCCATCTTCACCCCCGTGCACGTGGGCGTGATCATCTACTGGCAGTGCAGCGATCGATCGCCTGTGAACGCGCTCGGTGACCCCGGTCATGAGTTCGTAGGCGAGGGTGGCGCAGGCCTGCGCCACGACATCGATGGGAAGGGAATCCCCCCAGAACTCCACCTCACTTCCAATCCCTGCCGACGGATGCTCCGTCAGGTCGACGGTGACCATGTCCATGGACACACGCCCCACCATTGGGCAGCACCGACCTGCAACCCAGATCGGCATGCCATCTGGAGCGCCGCGCATAATGCCATCGGCGTATCCGCCGGCAATCACCCCAATTCGCATTGGGCGCTCTGCCCGGTATCGCTCGCCGTAACCCACGGTGTCGCCGGCTACCAGATGCTGAACTGAAATCACGCGACTGCTCAAGCGAGAGGCGGCACGAAGGCCCAGGCTCTGGGCGGACTGTCCGGGAGCCAAAGGCTTGGCAAGCGGACTTGCTCCGTACAGGGCAAGGCCGGGCCGCACCCAATCTCGATGTGCCTTAGGCAGCGTGAAAAGTGCTGCGGAGTTACACACACTCACAGCCTCGGCGGGCGGTGCGCCCAGGGTGGCGAGGGCCGTATCTAGGCGCCGAAGCGGCAATTCAGCAGCGCTCGGCTCCTCTGCCTTTGCAAGGTGGGTTAGCCAGCCGAGCCGCGCAGACCCCAGACGCTGTCGAAGCTTCTCTATGCG